>OFQZ01000291.1_pt1 | contig 18794 bp, 17 predicted proteins | sample 1543011 | NCBI WGS metagenome assembly OFQZ01 (sample SAMN07774216, study PRJEB24372) | wastewater metagenome | isolation source: Exp Tend NO 0WW | collected 2016-02 | reverse complement strand
GTGGGATAACCATCAGGCACATATTATGGTCCACAATAGGTTCCGTAAGACTCAGCAGTTTGAGTTACTTGCTGATCCTATTAAGGCCATTTTTGAGCAGCATGTTATGCTGCACCAGATGAGTCTACAGTCCGTTACTCCTACCTTCCCGACGGGACAGCAGGGACCGGCTCTTATGCCTGGTGGTGGCTTAGCGCCGCAAGCACCGCAAGACCCTAACGCACAGCAACCGCAACAACAACCGCCCCAACAGGGAGGCCCGCCTAATGCCTAAGACTAATCTGGGCGTAGTTCGCGGCCTAGTCGATAAGCGCCAGGTTCAGACTGGCCCGGTTCCCTTATCTACTCAGCCAATTGCTACTCCCGCTAACTATGCGAGTGAGTCGGCGTTACGTACCCGACTTCTTGCTATCGGCGGTGTTTATACTACCGCTTACATTGACACTATGACCGTCAACGATATGGTCTACGCTCTACGATTAAGTGACGATGCGGCAGGTATCTAATGGACTCTTCTAACCTTAGTGGTAGGAAGCCTTTAGGTTTTCCTGGTAAGGTCGCTGCACCTATTCCTGTAGGAAATCTAGAGCACATGCCGCAGATTAAGGATAATAAGCAGAAGGCTATGCGGCAACTAAAGATGGTCGAGGGGTTTCGTAAGTCTAAGGGTAAGGTTGCCCCTCGTAACCGTCACGCATTTAAGTTAGCCGCTATGAAGCGCAAGAGCACGAGTGGTAAGCCCCCCGCAGGTAACTACGGGACTATCGGTTAATTAGGAGTAAGTAATGGAAGACCAAGACCCCGGCTCGGACGAGGGCACAGACTTCCTGTTAGCAGATGAAGCCGCCGCTAAGGGCGGCCACCCTGCCTGGCAAGAAATTCTAGATGCAATTCCCGAGCAGTATCGTGAAGCCGTTATGCCTACTCTGGAAAAGTGGGATAAGGGCGTCCAAAATAGATTCCAGAGCCTACACTCTAAGTATGAGCCCTTAAAGGCGTACGAGTCGTTAGATCCTCAGCAGGTCGAAATGGGTCTTAACCTTATTGAGCGTATTAATGAGGACCCGCGTGCTGTGTATGATCTAATGCGTACTACCTATGGGTTTGATAATGAGCAAGGGGCATCGGAGAATGAGGGATCAATGAGCGAGAATAGTTTAGAGCCTGACGCGGCTGTTATGTCGCAACTTACTGCAACTGAGCAGAGGTTGGCTCAACTAGAGCAAGAGCGCGAAATGGAAAAGTACCAAGAGCAGTTAGATGCTTACATTTCGTACCTCCATGAGCCTGAGCCTGGTAAGGTCGTTGACTTTGACGACGACTATGTTATCACGCTCCTTGCTAATGGCGTCGATGGTGAAGAGGCAGTTAGCCGCTATCAGAAGATTGTGGAGACCGCCGCACCTAAGAGCGCCGCTCCCCCCGCACCAAGGATTATGCCTAGCGGTGGCGGGGTCCCAAGTAACGCTATTGATCCTAAGACCCTTTCTGATTCTCAAACCAAGGACCTTGTTACGCAGATTCTGCAACAAGCGTCAGAGTCGTAGGAGACTTATCATGGCTGGTGAGGTTACTCTCACTACTGTTAACAACATCATGAAGGAGGTCTACCAAGGCCGAATTCAGGACCAGTTACAGAACGAGATTGTTGGTATTAAGCGTATCGAAAAGACCTCTAACGGCGTTACGTCGGAGGTTGGCGGTAAGTACGTTACGTTCCCCGTTCGGGTGAAGCGTAACCCGTCGATCGGCTACCGTAACGAAATGGAGCAGTTACAAACTCCTGGTTACCAGGGTTATGCGTCCGTCCGTGTTGGCCTTAAGTACGGTTACGGTCGTGTCCGTATCTCGGGTCAGACGATGGACCTAGCCAAGACCAACTACCAGGCGTTTGCTAACGCTATGGACTACGAGGTCAATGGTCTTAAGAGCGACATTGCTAAGGACGTCAACCGTATCTTCTATGGTGACGGTTCTGGTACTATCGCTGTTTCGACCGCTCTTGGTTCTGCGACGGCTTCGTTCCAGACTGCCGCTAACACGGGCGCTCAGTACGTTGACACGTCGCTAGTGGTTGACATTGTTACCCCGGCTACGGGTGCGGTTAAGGCCACTGGTCTTACTATCTCGGCCGTCAACAAGGCCACGGGTCTTGTTACGCTAGGTACTACTGCTACGTGGGCGTCGGGTGACGTGCTCGTTCGTACTGGTAACGGTCGTCTTTCGTCCGTTAACCGCGAGCCTAACGGTCTCGGTTCCATCATCGCTGCTACGGGTGCTCTGTTTAACATTGACCCCGCGACTGAGGCGACCTGGGCCGCTGTAGTGAACGCTAACGGTGGTACGCCGCGTGCGCTCTCTGAGGGCCTTATGATTAAGTTAACGGACGACGTTCGCGTTAACGGCGGTAACACGTCGCTTATCCTAACGTCGCTCGGTGTTCGCCGTGCCTACTTTAACCTGCTTACCCAGCAGCGTCGGTACACGGACACCAAGGAGTTCGCGGGTGGTATTCGCGGCCTCGCCTTTAACAACGGTCGTGAGATTCCTGTTGTTGAGGACGTTGACGCTCCCGCTAACAAGGCGTGGTTCGTGGACGAGTCTACGCTTACGATCTACCGTTCTACGGACTGGTCGTGGCTAGACACCGACGGTAACGTCTGGAAGTGGCTCGCTGACTACGACGCCTTCCAGGCCGTGCTTCACTCTTATTGGGAGTTAGGCGTCAACCGTCGTAACGGTAACGGTCTGCTTGCGGACATTACCGAGGGTTAATCCCTAACTTGGGGAGGGGAGATATTGCTGCCGAGGGCTATATCTCCCCTCCCCTTACCCAATTTTTAGGAGAAGTAATGCTTCGTATTTGTGATTCCTGCGGCGTTATTGATGAAGAGCCGCGCCATATGCACCTTAACGCTCCGGGGACTGTGCCTGTTAATGCAGCGCAAGTGGCTTCTGTAGGAGCGCGTACGGACCTGAGCGATGAGGACCGTGTTCGTATTATCACTGATATTATGGACACTGAGCAGATTCTTAAGCACTTCGCTTGTTGTGCTGCCGAGGGTTGTCCCGACGGTACTTGTGGGAGTAACTAATGACTATTAGCAATATTGCTGGTAACGCTTTTGCTGACGCAATTGTTACTGCCCTACACCCGACTTCGGGTACGACTACACTAGGTTCATTAACTGTTACTGCCACTATCAAGATTCGTCTTATGACGGCTAACGGTAGTGCTACTGCTGCTGGTACTGAGTTAACTTCTGGTGGTTCTTACGTTGCGGGTACTGGTATTAACACTGGTACTAACTGGGCTGCTGTCTCTGCGGGTTCTCAGGCTACTAACGCTGTTCTTTCTCAGACTAACATGCCTGCGGCTACTATTGTTGGTATCGAGTTATGGGACTCTAACGGTACTCCTAAGCGTACTGAGTTTGGTTCGATCACGTCTAAGACTACTGTTTCTGGTGACACGCTCTCGTTTGCTTCGGGTGCTATTACCTCTGCCCTTACGTAAGGAGCAGCATGGACCCGGTTCTTAACTTCGCTACGGGAATCGTTGCTACTGCACCTTCACCCGCTACTTCGGGAACTTCACTGATCTTATCAGCGGGTCAAGGGGCTAGATTTCCACAGCCCTCTACTGATGGTGCATTTAACCTTACTCTAGTCCCTAACGGTACGGCTGCTGAGAACTTCTTTACTGCTGCCGAGATTGTTAGGTGTACGGCTAGAACTACTGATACTCTTACTATTACTAGGGCGCAGGAGAACACTACAGCGAGGTCTGTTGCTGTAGGCTGGCTTGTTGCTCTTGTTCCTACTGCTAAGTTTTCATCTGACACAGTAGCGTTACCTCGCCCTGCTCTTGCCACTGTCTACGGTTCGACGTTCCCAGCGGTACTTCGTCCGGCTGCTACAGATGCTGCGGAGTATTCTTGGGTATGCGATGGTACTAATGATGAGTCAGAGATTAACTCTGCTATCAGTGCAGTGGCTTCTGTAGGAGCCGGTAAGGTGCAAGTTTTAGGTGAGTATATTGGTATCGATACCCCTATCCTAATGAAAACTGGTGTTCGTCTTAGCGGTGAATCAATTGGTTGTGAACTAAAGGCCAATACTGCTATGCAGGCCATGATTATGTTAAATGATAATCTTGTTCACGCTACAGAGGTTGACCACTTCTTTATGAATGGTAACAGCCTAGGTGGTACTGATGGTATTTACTACAACAACTATGGTGCAAACCAGGCATTTAATAGTCAACCTAATACTAACCCTGACTCCGTACACCGTGTCCATGATATGTTTATTCGATACATGGGCAGTGCGGCTAGTGCTGGTCACGGTATTATTCTTTGGGATTGGGCTATTCGTGCTAGTATCTTCCGTGATATTCGTATTCAGTCAGTGACTGGTTGCGGTGTCATTGACGGTGCGGCTGACTCTCACTTCGAGAACGTAGAAATTGGATCGTCTGGCGCTTCTGGACCTACGTGGACGGAAGGAACTACTCCTTCGGGTGCGGCTCCTACATTTGACGCTGTTGGTATGGGCTTTGCAGTTTATTCTGGTAACTCTATGTTTACCAACTGCAAGGCGTGGTACTCGCGGGGTCATGGCTTCTACACTAAGACTCAAAGTATTCAGTTCAGTAACTGCCAAGCGCAGGATTGCTACCGAGACGGCTTTAAGGATACTGGTGGTCGCAACACCTATAGTAATTGTGAGGCCGACTCTAATAACCAAGCGGGTACGGGTTCTGGCTATGCAGGATTCCGGTTTACTGGATCGAGTGTGCAGGCCAGTGGCTGTTTATCGTTCGATCGTGGTGGTCAGGCGTGGGTTCAGGACTACGGAATTGTAGTTAGTTCTGGTGCTACTTACTCCTACATTCAGGGTGTAACCAAGGGTAATAATACTGCTGGTTTATCGAGTTCGTCGCCCACTGGTTCCACCATCACTGTTGTTTCAGATGCAGGAGGTAAGTAATGGCAGGTAATAGGTACTCTGCTGGCTTCTCTGTGGCAGGTGTCAACACCGCTAACACTCAGACCGTTAACTTAAATGGTGGCGGTACTTCTGGTCGCCTCTTTGTCTATGAAGTTGCGGTCGGTATCGCTGTTGCACCCACTACTGCACCTTCATTTTATCTATCTCGCTCTACTGCTCGTGGCACTCAGACTGCTACACTAGCAGGACAGCCCTATGATACTGCTGATGTAGCGGCTTTAGGTACCCTTGATACTACTTGGTCAGTGGCTCCGACGTTCTCGACGTCAGCATTCATTCGTCGTGGTGGTCTTGCGGTTACTGCTGGTGGTTGGTGGATTTGGCAATTCTTCGATAGTCCTCTTATTATTCCTGCTACTGCCGGTGCTGGACTTACGTTAGCAAATGCCAATGCTTCGGGTGCTACTACAGGAACCTTTGCTGGTCACATCGTCTGGAACGAGTAGTCAACTATGGCATCCATGCTTCTCTTCGGTAGCAACCCAGGCCCTCAGCCTGGGTCGCGTTCTGGAGGTATGTCACACGGGTGTCTTCTTCCAGGTACTCTCCCGCTTAGTCTGCCTAGTCGTAAGGCGCCTCAGGCCCAGCCAGGGAGTCAGGCTGGCGACGCTAATTTTATTGTTGGTGGTATTGCTGCATCTAACTCGGGTGCCAATACTTCTGCTGTGGGGTCGCTAGCCTCTCCTGTTATTGGTGATCTTAACTTTCTATGTATCGAAGTAACGGGGTCGTCTACGTTAGATCCTGGATTACCAACTATTGACAGTAACGCTATCTCGGCAAGTGGATGGACTGTATTAGGCTCTTCGGGGCTTAGTTCTGTAAACGGTTCGACTAACGTAACTCGCATGACTCTGGTTGCGAGGGTTTTCCAGTCCGGGGACCCGATCAGCGTTACGTGGGCATGGACTAATACCAGTTCATATACTACTACTTCTGTAGCAATCCCAGATGGATCGTTCGACGTTACTACCCTTGTAGAGGGTGCTGCGATCCAGAACCAGTCGGTTTCGTCGGTTAACTTCCCATTACCTTCGATTACCACTACTGTTCGCGGAACTTTATTACAGTTTGCTGGTTGTCGTACTGCTGGCTTCTGGACTATGCCGGGTACACTACTTACTGAGGCTTACGCATCTAGTTCTTCCAGTATTGCTGTTAGTTTTGAGGATTCGCAAGCGGCGGGTACGTTCTCGTCACAGACGGCTGTATTCTCTGCTGCTACGTCTGTCGGTCAGACCGCTATTGTTTCGATCGTATCGAACGCTGGTGGCGCTAACATTGCGGCTACGGCTGCACTTACAGCAACTAGCACGTTAACGACTACTAGGTTCGTTGAGAGTTTCGTTACCGCTGCTTTATCGGCTACGTCTACGTTAACAACTACTGCTGTAGTGTCTCGTGTTGCTACTGCATCACTATCCGCTACTTCTACGTTAACGACTACTGCTGATGTAGTTAAGCCTGCTACCGCTACGCTAACTGCTACCTCTACGTTAACGACTACGGCTGATTTAACTAGAAACGCTACGGCTGCGCTAACGGCTACTTCTACTTTAACGGCATCTGCTAATACCACTGTTAATGCTACGGCTGCTCTTAGTGCTACGTCGACGCTTACTGCCGCGGCCACCCGTGAGCAGTTCGCTACGGCTGCGTTGTCCGCTACCTCTACGCTGACCACTACTGCTGTAGTGACTAAGGTAGCCACGGCTGCTTTAAGTGCAACGTCTACCTTAACGGCTGTTGCAAATGTAGTTAAGATTGCTACTGCGACTCTTAGTGCTACATCTACTCTAACCACTACGGCTGTTCGTGAGACTTTTGTAGTTGTATCACTTAGCGCAACGTCTACTTTAACGGCTACCGTAGGTACGACTGTTAGTGCTACCGCAACCCTTACAGCAACATCTACGTTAACTACTACTGCATTTGTAACTAAGTTTGCTACTGCTACTCTAACTGCTTCTTCCGCACTTATTGTTACGGCCACTGTCCCCGGTCCTAGTATCGCTGGATATGCTGGCTGGGGCACGGGTGCATGGGGTATGATTGCTTGGGGCGCAGCCTATATCTCTGGAAACTCGGCAGCGGCTAGTATTCTTACCGCTACGAGTACGCTCACGGCTACGGCCTTCGTCGTACGTCAGACTACTATTACTTTTACTGCTACGAGTACGTTAACCGCAAATGCTAGTAAGATTTCTAGTATTGCTGCTATCGCAAACCTTATGGCAATCTCTATCTTAACTGCTTCGGGTGCTATTACAGCAAGTGCTATTTGGATCGAACTCGTCGTTAACAACGGCGTGTGGAGTTTGGCCTCGGTCTCTACAAACCCCTACGTTGAGAATATTCCTGGCGCGCAAGTATACAGCCAAGTTACTCCTACAGGAAGCACTTGGATTGAGTTCCCTGTAGCGCCTAGAAGTTGGAGTTAAAATGTACGTTCCCGCTCAGGACGGTTCTTGGGTTAACGAAAAGACTGCTCGTATCGCTGAACTTATTAGTGAGTACGATCCCCGTCTTGAGTTACGTTGGGTTCGTCCCGATCAACGGCGTCCCGGTGAGCCGGAGTTCGCTATTATCGAAAAGGCCCCTAATGGTGCAGAGTACGTTGCATTCCTCATCCAAGATGAATCTTTTGTAGATGAACGACTACTCGGACGTATCTATGCCGCAGATAATAAGCACCAGAACGTTGGTGATCTTGCGGAGGCCAATAACCGAGCCGTTCGTGCATACGAGAAGAAGAAGCGAGAAGAAGAGACCGCTGAGCAGAATGATCTAGCGTTCTCAATGCTTCGTTCGCCACTTCACACGTACCGACACAACGGTAAGAAGATCGACTTGTAAGGAGGTGTAATGCTCGTCTCTGAAATCGCCACTCGCGTCAAGCGACAATTTGGCGATGAAGCCGGTGCTCAGATCACTGACGCCGATATTATTCGGTGGTGTAATGATGCTCAGCAGGAAATCGCTGTTAACAACGACCTCCTACAAGTCTCTGCTACGACTGCGACTACCGCAGGGACCCAGAAATATACGATTCCTACTAACTTACTTATCCTACGCTCCGCAAAGTGGCAAGGTGTTAAGTTACAAGGACTATCGATGGAGGAAGCAGATGCTCTCACTCTTAGTACGAGTTCTACTAACCCTCCCGGAGTCCCTACTACATTCTGGCAGTTTGCTCGACAGATTTATCTGTGGCCTATTCCGGCGACTAGCGGCACTACCGACTTAACCCTCTACTACACTCGCGTTCCTAACACGATCACGGTTGTTGGAGATACCCCGGAATTACCGCTACAGTACCACCCTAGGCTTGTAGAGTATTGCGTAGCGCAGGCTGCTGAGTTGGATGATAACTTACAGCACTACGCTATGAAGATGCAGCAGTTTAAGGCCGGGGTAGATAATCTTAAGGATAACGCTACGTGGGAAAACCACGACGTTTACCCCTCGATTACGCCCTCTATGCGTGATTACGGTGGCGACTCCTTGTTAGGATATGACTTCTAATGCCTAAGACCCGGGTTCCTGTAGGGCCGTGGGCCGGAGGTCTAAACGTTCAGGACGATTCGCAATTAATTCGTGATAACCAATTAGTCGATGCGCTAAATGTCTGTATTGCACGGGATGGTTCGATTATTAACCGTCCCGGTATGCAGGCATTTACTCCTGCTAACATCGGCACTACTCTTCGTGCATCCGGTGGCGCTGACCTAGGTGAGCGTTTAGACGTTCTAGGTATTCTTAACGACAACACCTTTCTTGTAGGACGCGCTTCATGGGACACCGTGACGTCTACTTGGCAGACTAATAAGATTTTTAAGGGTGTCCTTAACACTGATATTACGTCGCAAACTATTACGTGGTCTGATACAGGCTACAGTCTAGTTACTGGTACTAGTTTTATGACTACTGATGAAAAGACTATGGAAGTTAGCGTGTCTAATTGGAAGGTTTTAAGTTATAATATTACTGATCCTGGGCCTTCTTTAACTCGTACCACTGGAAACTTTCATTCTGGTACCGCATCTTTAAGTATCGATAGGTCTACTGGTATTCGTATGTCTTACCAGTCTCTATTAACTTTTAATGATGCTACACACACAGTGCCCTCTCCCTGTACCGTTACTGTTTCTTTTTGGGCTAAGGGAGACATTGGGTCTTTTGTTGTTCCAGGTATTCGAGTATATGATTCTGCTATGTTTGCTTGGGTAGAGGCTGCTCCAAATAGTTTCTACATTGCCGATACTAACTGGCATTTTTATCAGATGACATATGCTGTGCCTACTGGCTATATCTATGCTACTCCGATGATTGGCACTCAGCCCGCACCTTTAGCTACTCCTGGCAGAACTGGAATTTTTTACCTAGACGATGTTAACCTAGCAACCACTCTTACTCCCTATATTGTAAAGACGATTTCGTATGGGGGGGACGTTTATGGTGTCCCTAACTATGAGTATACTACAATGACTAAGTACGTCAATCAATCTACTAGTTTAGATTTTACTACTCCTGTAGGAGTAAATATCCCTAAGGGACTTTTATTTAAGCCGGGTACTACAACTGCTAATTCTCCAAGCAATGATCTTACTTTCGCTTGGAAGGACCGTCTATTTATCTGCTATCAGGATACGGTCTATTTCTCTAAGGCTACTGATTTCTCTAGTTGGACGGCTCCTGACGGTGGATTCTTCCAAGTAGGTAACGACACTGATAGTGACCAGAACTACATTACTAGCGCTATTGTTCTAGGGGATACGTTATACCTGTTTAAGTCGCAAGGTACGTACGCATTTAACTTCCAAACCGACCCTAATACTGACGGCTATCTCCGTACTATCTCTAACGAGCGTGGAGCGCATGCAGCGGTTACTTGGAACGGACGAATCTTTACCTGTGATAGTGAGAGTGTGTACGAGTTTGCTGGTGGTCGGTACGTCGATATTGGACGTAACCTAGACCTTGTTCACAGTAGTCCCGGGTACTCTACTACTGCGGCTGGTTCCGTTATCCAGAGTCTCCACATTATTAACGATTACCTAGTCCTCGGACCTCTTATCTCAACGGCTACACCCAATAGTAGTGGTCGCTATTACGCGATGAACCTCTACAATGGGGCGTGGACAAAGTGGGATGCATATGGAGGCAAGTTCCATATCAAGGACGCAGGGGATGCCGATACGCTAACGTGTCAAGGTTTCAGCAGTACGCTTGTAGGACCGCAACATGGTCTTTACCATCTTGGCACAGGTGAGTTAGGCACTCAGTTAGTGTTTATGAACTTTAGTGATCCTACTTATGTAACTGATGGTAATAGCGCAGCGCAACGGCTACCTCGGTATTCGTTCGAAACTAAGCAACTTACCTTCCGAAGCAACGTAGACTTTAAGAAGGTTTATAGGGTAGAGTTTGATCGTAGTATTGGTATTAACGATAACGGCTACAACTCGGCTAACCGAATCGGTGGGTTTGGCGCCAAGTATATTACGCCAACTACTCGGGCATCTTCGCTGACCAGTACGCTCAGAATTCAGAGTCTTATCGATGATGAGTTTGGTAGCGCGGCTGGTGGAGGTTCGTTCCGAGCATTAGCGTTCTCGTTATTCTACGAATACTACTACAAGAACCAACAAACCTATACCATTAACCGAGCCACCGGAGTTTACAACTTTAAGGTGAACGGTATGTTTGTATACGTCAGCGAGAACGCTGACTTCTCCAACGTCCAGCAACTCGCAACTAGTTAGAAGGGAGGGTAACAATGGCAATCGCCCCTGGCGTGGCTAACCCCTACGCCGCCGGAGCAAAGGTCTATAATGGTGGTTCTTCTGCTGCTACTAGCGGCCCTGTTGATCCTACTGGCTATATTGATAGAGAGTTAAACAACAACCCTAGTTACTCTCCTGGGGTAGCGGCTGGCGCGTTAGGCGTTCTTAAAAGTAACCTCTCTACAGATGTGCAGAAGAATGACACTGCCCCTGTAGCCAATCCTGTAGCAACGACGCCTACCGCATCTACTACTACAGGGGCTATTGGGTACAACATTCCGATTCCTTATGATCTGCAACTTAAGGGCATTGAGGCTAATAGCAACTACCAAAATCTCATGCTACAACTGACGGCACAACGTAACGCGGCTGCTCAGAGTGAGACCATTGGTAAGCGTAATCTTGATATCAACCAGAAGGACGCCCAGCGTGGAGACTTAAATCGGGCAGCCTACAGGGGAATGGCTAGAAGTAGTGGGTACGTGCAGCAAGTTGACCGTACGGCTCAAAACTTTAATAATCAATTTGCTGACCTAGAGTCTAAGTTTTACCAGGCTCTTAACGATGCTCAGGCATCGGAGGTTGGGGGTAAGGCTCAGTATGATAGCATTATGCAAGCGGTTCAGCGTGAGGCTGCTGCTAGGTTAGCCGAGAAGCAGACCACTGATCCTAATGCTGGCGCTATCGATCAACTGCCTCCCGATCCTAAGACGCAAGGAACGCCTGATCCTAACCAGACAGGCGGGAATCATGCTCCCGCTCTAGGGACTCCTACTGCTCCTAAGCAGCGGAAGCCCCCTGTAGCAACTACACCTAAGCCTGCGGCTACTCACGTTTCTGTAGTGAAGGCTAAGAATGGCGAGACGCTACAGACACTCTCTAAGAAATACGGTATCCCGATCACTACGCTGATGAAGTTAAACCCCGGGCTTAAGCGCAACAACGGCCAGTGGTTAGTCTACTCCGGTTCTACGATTCACCTGGGGAGTGGTAAGAGTGTCTAAGATTGTTGACAAGGGCGGCGGTGCCGTTAAGTCGAGTACGCATAAGGTATACAATCCCTATGCTGCTCTTAGCGGTAACGTTAATGCCTCAACAGGTGATAGAGTTCGTGCTGGCTACCGAGCAGAGACTAAGACGTTCTCTCCTGGTGCCCGTGGAGGGCAGCGAGACAAGCCCTACGTAGCACCTAAGAAGCCCCCGACTGCTAAGGTTGCTATTAAGAAGGCTGCTTCTGTAGTGACTAAGGCTAAGGCCAAGGCTAAGGCTGCAACTACTTATAAGCCTACCAAGTCTAGCGGTAGTTCATCCTCTAAGGGATCAACTACTACAACTAAGGGTTCGACTCCCGCTAAGTCTACCACTAAGACCACTACTACCTCTAAGACTACTACTAATCCTTATCTTAAGCAGGCACAAGATGCCGTTGCTGCTGAGTTAAATCCTAAGATCAAGGCCGTTAAGGACGCGCAGGCAGCATACGACAAGAGTGCGACTGAGGCTCAGGATAAGAACCAGACTCGCACCAAGCAAACGACCCATGATATTAAGTACCTGTACGATAATCTCGACACTAAGTTACAGTCCCAACAGGCTGAGACGCAAGGCGCTTATACAGATACGGCAACTAAGGTAGATGCCAACTATCAAGCACTTATCAATAAGTTAAAGAGCGCAACGTCGCAGAGTGTCGATAAGATTAATTCCGAGGCTGCACGTCTAGGCCTTACTGCTCCAGCAGAGACTCAGACTTCTGTAGATGGTAACTTTACGCAGCAACTTGCGGACACTAATCGACAGAATGCAGCATTAATGATTTCGGCTCAGGGTCAGAATAACAAGTCTACGGGTGACTTCTTACGTCAGGCTGAGCAGGGTCTAGGTACTCAGACTTCTGCGGACTTTACTAAGGCGCAGAACAATGCCCTTAACCAGTTAATCTCTGACCAACAGGCACAGGACACTAAGTTCGGTACCGACCTCTCTAACCTAGAGCAGCAACGCTCTACGATGGAGCAGCAGTACCTACAGCAACTAGAGCAACAGGCCTACAACCGAGCGCAAGAGGCTCAGCAGCAAGCATTTATGAACCAACTGTCGCTCAGTAAGTTTAACCTCAGTCAAGATACGTTTAACGCTAACCAGGCATACCGTGAGCAGCAACTAGCATTAGAAGCGCAGCGTATCCAACTTGCAGCGCAAAAGGCTGGCGGCTCTGGTAGCGGAACAACGCTAAACCTTACTGGTGCCTATAACATTATCAATAAGACTACTGATCCTAGCACTAAGTCTGCTATGCAGTATGCTTTTGATACGGCTATGCAATCGGGTGAGTACGACTTTAATAACCCGGCTGATCGTGAAAAGGCACTTAACGGCATGAGGGCTGCTCTTATCTATAAGGCCCCTCAATACAACACGGGTAGTGTTATGGCTGCGCTACAGCAGGCATACGACACGTATCTAGGGAAGTATAACTATGCCTAGTATCAAGGCTCCGGTATACACGGCGCACTCTCAGGCTTATTGGGCCAATAAGTTTGCGACGCCTACGGAGTATTTGATTAGTCAGGTCGGAGGGGGCGGTACTGTTGCCGCCCCCTCTAAGCCTGCGCCCTTAAACCTTTCTGCTCTTAGGGATCAGCACGATAAGTTAGCCCGAGACGTATCGCTTATCGGTAGTGCTGCTAGCGGCGACCAGGCATCTATGTCTAAGTTAAAGGGTCTTAAGGCTACTGACCTCAGCCCTGACGTTCAGAAGTTATATAAGCAAGTGACGTCTATGGAGACCACTACTGGCTCCCATGAGGACCCGAGTTTCTTAACTCGTGTCTTTGATATTATGAGTCGTCCGATGTTTGCTACATCTAATGCTCTCATGGCTCGTGTTAAGGCTGAGCAGGCCGCCAACCACTCTACTGATATTACGGACATTAACTACATCCCTATTATCGGTAAGGACTGGTGGGCCTCCCTGACTGAGGGCGAGGCTATGTGGCGAGGATTATCGGGTCAGGATAAGACGGACCCGTTCCAAATTCTTGACGCCGCCCACCCCGATATGAACCCTATCGCTAAGGGCGTTCTTGGATTTGCCCTTTCTGTAGCGTTAGACCCTACTTCGTATATTGGTGTCGGTGCTGTTAAGTCAGTTGCTAAGTCTGTCGGGATCGAAGGCGTTAAGATTGCCAACGAGTCTGATAAGTTTGCTGCCGACTTGGCTAAGATTCTTAGCGACAAGGGGTCGGCAGATCAAGTACGTGCTGCTGTAGCCAAGAATTTTAAGGAATCTGGCATTCTACAAGAGCACCTACTTAGCGACCCTCTAACGATGGACCTCGGTAATGCAGCCGATCTTAAGACGTTTCTGACGGGTGGAGTGGGCCACGGGGAAACCGCTGGGGTCATGGCGAAGGCTGATCTGGCTGTACGGGCCACCCACATGAGGGCAGTTAAGTCCTTCTTAGAGAGCACTCAGCACGTATTACAGACCGCTACTGAGAAGCAGTTGTTTAACGAAGCCCGAGTTAAGGCATTCCAAGATGGTCTGCTGGTAGACACCAGTAAGATGATGCCCACCGTGGTAGTGGAGTTTCCCACTACTAAGGCCCTATCTATGTCTGAGAAGGATGTTGTCGCTCAACTAGATAGCGTTAAGGCTGAGCGGGCACGACTCAATGCTGTTAAGGCTACTGAGAAGTATAAGACAGATGCCGCATATAAGCGTCAAGTCGATGAAGCCTTAGGTCACGTTGACCACCAATATAGCCAACTAGTTGATGCTCACCCATTAGATCTTAAGGACCCTACTGTTAGGGCTGCACTCCAATGGGTACAAAAGAATGACCCTATCTACAACAAGTTAACTGAGCAAACTAAGGCGATCAATAAGAAGATTGCTGATACCTACGGTATGTCGCCTGTAGAGGTTCAGTTCATGTTAGAGAATAATCAATTCCCTGTAGGGTCTACTATTGAGAAGTTATACCATGAGCGCGCTCAACTAGACTTAGCACGAGGACAGCGTATCGGTGAGCGTCTAGCCGCTACGTTTGATGAGACTAATCTACCTCAGGGTGCGCGCAAGGCTAAGTATACTCGCATTAAGACTTGGCAGAATATTGCTGGTAAGTACGTTAGCCACTACAACAATGAAATGGCTGCACTTAAGGCTACTGAGACTACAGGTGCTGCCGCTGCTGATGCCGGTAACACGGTAGGCGCAGTAGCATCTGCTCTTGCTAAGGAGGCTCACGGGCCTACTAGTAAGAAGATCGATCAGACCCTTAAGGACCTTACCGTCGAGTTACAGCACCGTCTCCACACTGGTGAAATGACGAATGAAGAGTTAATTCAGTTCCTTAAGGATAACAACATTAAGGACCCCTCTCTTCTTCACGACTTCCAAACCATGCCCCCAAAGATTAGAGACACGCTTAACAACGGTCGTAAGATTCAGCCTTCGGTGCAGAAGATTCAGAATGCTGATTCGGCTGACATTAAGGCTGCTGAGCGTGCTAACGCAACTGTTACTCACCAACTACAGGTTAACGCAGCCAGGCAGGCTAAGGAGATTAGTGACCAGACTACTGCTACTGCTCTTGATCTTATTGCTCGGGCTACTAGTTTACAGGCTCGTAAGGCTTTCGCTCTCCGTGTAGGGTTTATGGGGGCAGGGCCACAAGTAGCCGCTCTGGCTATGCCGGAAGTCTTAACGTCGATGCTTAATGCGGCGTACAAGGTTCCTGTAGTGAGTGATGGTATTAAGGCATTTAATAAGTCACTTGTCTCTAGTGCGGGCCTCGAAAAGAATATTGCTCGTGCCCGTGCCCGAGAGGCTGGACGTACTACTGAGGTTATTGCTCGTCATGCTCAGCGTATTAAGCAGAAGTTCTTACCGTTTAAGCCTAGTATGCGGCAGACCTCATGGGACTCTATTCTTTCTGGTAAGGCTAGTGCATTCCCTGAGATTGATGCACATATCCATGATGAGTTAAAGTTAGTCGCTGATAAGTTTGCTCCTGGTGCATTTCCCGGGCTACGTGAGCCTCTAAGTGTAAAGGAAGTTAACGACTGGATTCCTCAGCATGGTCGTATGCGTGACGGTACTAAGAACTCCGCGTGGGCTCTTAATACTAATGAAGCATTCGACGCTCAGGGTGATGGAGTTCAGTGGCTGATTAATACCCTACGTAGTTCTGCTATTAAGGGTATGGACCCGGCGCAGATTATCTGGGATTTACAGATTGCTAGCGAGAAGGCTCTAGCCCGTAAGGCTACTATAGAGACTTTCGTTCAGCAGTTTGGTATCCACGCTGGTCCTGTAGATGAGAAGTTAGCCCAACGAATCAAGGACCCTCTAGCCCAGCAGTTAGTAGACAAGCATGGATACAGGGACCACATTCTCGGGGATGAACGATTCATCTTCGATCCTGAGACTGCTAAGCAGTTTGATAAGGTTAAGGAACTTTTCTCTAGTCCTAAGCACTTAGATATCTTAGGTGAATATTCTGGAAAGATTACTACTGCGTGGAAGCGTATTGTTACAGTTGACAACCCCGGCTTCCATATTCGTAACTCTTTTGGTGATATCTTTGTTAGTTGGCTAGATGGTGTGCAAGGTATCCACGGGGTACAGTCACACAGTATGGCGCTACGTACCATCAAGCGATTCCGACAGTTAACCGATCCTAACGATCCTATGATTAAGGCTATGGGTCAGCCTGATATGCTTAACGCCTACAGGGGTGCTAAGAAGGCTGGTACTATGCCAGAAAGCCACAATACCGTACTTTTCCAGCATCATGGCAAGGATATTACTATTGGTGATATCTATGCCATGTATGTCAATGAGGGGCTACTGAGTGGCTGGGCGAATACTGAGTTTGCCGCCAACTTTAAGAAGCCGGGTAATTTCCTAGCCTCTAAGGTTGGAGGCAATGCTGCTAAGATGCAGCAAGGTATTCTGCACTTCTCTGAGGCTCGTGAGGATGTATTCCGATTAGCACACTTCATTGACGTAATTCGTAAGTCGCCTATTAAGGATCTTAACCAAGCGGCTGCTGAGGCAGGCGCGCGAGTCCGCAAATTCCACTTTGATTACTCAGACTTTACTATGACCGAGAAGGTTGTATTTGCTCGTGTGTTCCCGTTCTATAAGTGGACACGTAAGGCATTCCCGCTCATGGTTGAGTCGCTATTTGCTAAGCCTGGTAAGATGATGTTGTATCCGAAGGCGCAGGCTGGTATCGCTACGGCTTCTGGTTACGACACTATGACTCCAGATATTGTTACGCCTGAGTGGATTCAGTCACGTATGCTAGCACCAATCCTTTCAGGAGACGGGTCTACGACGTATGCTGGTATCAGCCTTCCATATGACGCACTGCGTTCTGTAGGAGCGCCCGGAGACTCTGCCATTAGTATGCTGAATCCGTTTGCTAAGTTAGCGTTAGGTGCTGCAACTAACGAAAATGTCGGCTCCAATAGTAATGCGCCTTTCGATCTACAGAAGAATCTCATTGGTATGTTCCCTCAGACTAACATGGCTAGTAAGCAATTAAGTGGTTCGGGAACGCCTGAGCAGTTAGCATCTTTCCTCACTGGTGTTACGTTTACGCAAAACAATGACCGGACTATTCAGTCCACACTGTTAAACCGTAAGGAGGCTGCACTCAATGCTAAGAAGCAACAGCAGCAGCAGCAGTCTGCCCCAAAGTAACTCGTTTAAGTTATTACAGCAAAGCAACAAGGATTCCGAGTCTCGCCAGAAGAAGAACACACAGTTAATGTCCTCGGCCTTAACTGCCAGTGCCCCTACAGGCGGGGTAAGTAGCGACTCTATTGGGTCTGCTGCCTCTGCCCTTCCTGTAGGGGGTACTGGTGGGGGCAATTCAGCAATCGTCGCCGCTGCCAAGAAGTACGTTGGCGTTCCTTATGTTGCCGGCGGTCGTACACCTAAGTCTGGTATGGACTGCTCAGGGTATACGGCTTACGTACTTAAGGAAGCACTAGGCATCACAGTCCCCGCACTATCGGGGCTGCAAGCGCAACGTGGAGCCCAAGTCAATAATCTTAAAGAGGCTCAACCCGGAGACCTTCTGTTCTTCGATCTAGGTCCTAGGGATACCTATAAGGGTATCGATCACGTTGCGATCTACCTAGGGAATGGACAAATGATTGAGGCCCCTCGACCTGGTAAGAATATCGGGGTTGTTAGCGTGTACCATACTCCTAAGTTTATTCGCAGGTATGGCTAAGATGCCCGCCGCGCCGTTAGAGGGAGTAGGGTATTCGGCATTAGTTGCCGACAACGCGAAGGCAAAGTCACGAATTAATAATAAGTCAAGTATGCTCATCAAGGCACTTAGCGATACATCTGCGTCAAGTACTGCCCCTTCTGTAGTGACCTCGGCTCCGGTTAAGCCTGCTAAGGTTCCTGCGACTAGTAATCAACTAGTCAATTATCTTAAGCAGGCAGGCTTTAAGGGAGAGGAATTACGTAAGGCATGGGCTGTAGCGATGCGAGAAAGTGGCGGTCGTCCTGGTGCATACAACGGGAATGCAGCCACGGGGGACAAGTCGTACGGACTGTTCCAGATCAACATGTTAGGAAGCATGGGACAAGCCCGCGCTAAGAAGTTAGGGCTAAAGTCTTATAATGATCTGCTAGACCCAGTAACTAATGCCAAAGCGGCATATCAAATGTCGCGTGGTGGTTGGGGAGCGTGGGACATTGACCCATCTGGATATAACTATCAGCACAACCGAGCATCCTGGTCTAAACACTACAACGCATACAAGAAGTATTACGACGCCTTCCCCGCTGCAACTAAGCAACTCGGGTTACAGAGCGCTGCGGCTGCTAGGCTTAAATGACGAAAGGCCCGGCCCCTTAGGGGCCGAGCCTCACGCCGAGCAATTAACGTTATGGTAGCCGTTACGCGGCCTTCGTGACAATAAGAATGGTAGCCTTACCACTCTTAATTGCCTTAA
>OFQZ01000290.1_pt1 | contig 18800 bp, 16 predicted proteins | sample 1543011 | NCBI WGS metagenome assembly OFQZ01 (sample SAMN07774216, study PRJEB24372) | wastewater metagenome | isolation source: Exp Tend NO 0WW | collected 2016-02 | reverse complement strand
AACGACATCATGGCCGTCTCTAAATGCGGGGGATCGTCCCCACCGATGGGCGAAACGCTACGTCGTCAAGGCGAACGATAAGCTCTCACAGCTCCACTAGCTCGAATCACGACTGACATGGACGGCACTCTCAACCTTGGCCCTATCTTCCAGCCTCGCAGCGGCGACACGCCGCTAGTGGAGATTGTGAGCAGCGGCTTGTTAGAGCGCCGTTCTATGGCCTCGCATGAGAGGGTTTCGGGCGGGAAAGAGGAATGGCTCACACCAAAGGAAATCACCGACGTTCTCGGGCCTTTCGACCTCGACCCATGCAGCCCAATCGAGCGGCCATGGAGCACGGCAAAAACTCACTACACAATCAAAGACGATGGACTCAAACAACTCTGGCATGGTCGCGTGTGGCTCAATCCGCCCTACGGGAACGAAACCGAAAAGTGGATGGCGAGGATGGCGGCACACAATGACGGGATCTCACTCATCTTCGCACGCACCGAAACAGCAACGTGGTTTGATAGCGTCTGGCCGTGTGCCGCTGGCCTGCTGTTCATCAAGGGCCGCATCGCCTTCTGTCACGTTGACGGGCGAAGGGCTGGCACTTCAGCGGGAGCACCATCGTGCCTCATCGCCTATGGACAATCAAACGCCGAACGCCTCAAAACGTGCGGCATACCTGGGCGCTTCTTGGCGCTCTAACGATTTAGGTGTGCCACCGCTGGGGCGGAGCGGCACTGAGAAACCAGCATAAACTCAACCGCCCCAGCGGTTGGCACCACTGACTTGTTATGCCATTCAAAGTGACTATCTCACGCGACGTAATACACACCCAAAGCAAGGGCTGTTGGCTTTGCATTCACGCAGGCTACACTGCCATTTACTTCAATCGCCCTCGACTACCAAAGCGTTGGGACGAATGGCAGGGCATCCGTATCGAAATCAACTCCGGCCATCGCGGGCGCTACCGCTTCACGTTGGCATAACGATTAAGCTATGCCTGACCTGCCCGCCATCGACGTTGTATCGCCAGCCAGCCCCGCCGGGCAGGTCTTGGCATCAGCGCATGGTTCTGGCCGTGCGCCTCGCAGTGACCGCTTGCTGCATTATGGAGTCGATCCTGCTCACGCGAAGATCGTGAAGCAACGGATAGCGCCACTGGCTCGCTACTACTGGATGCGTATGGGCAGCTGCCTACATCCAAGGAATGATGGACGCACAATAATTACCAAAACATGAACAAAATACCTGATAAAGAAGGATGGTTCTGGGCCAAAGGACGGCTCGGATGGACGTGCGTAAAAGTGCGGCAACTGGCTGGCGTTTGGGTTGGACTCAACCCCTACGGTGGCAAAGAGCATCCGCTCCACTTCCCTGATGACCAATTTTGGGACGGCATCGAATGGCATGGCGAGGCACTGCCACCAGATAGCCAGAACAATACAGATGGACTCACCCACGCGTGTAAACCGCCACCTTGGGCAGTCTGACCACGACCGCCATCCCCGACCACCAGCCCGCTCGCTTCACGGCCAGCGGGCTTTTTTTTGCAAAGGGATTGGCAGTTCTTTTGCGGCTGTGTAAAGCGAGTTTTTCATTGAGTATCAAGGAAATTCGCGCCGTTTTTTGCACTTTGCGGCCAAAGTCGGATCGCAAGCCCCTATATCTCGTGTGTGCGTGTGCGTGCGTGCGCGTGTGCGCGTGCAGGCGTGCGCGTGTGTGGTGTGTGTTTTTAGCCAAATTAGCAAAGTAGTAGTAGAAAGGGGCTGGAACCCTTGATTTTACAAGGCTTCGGCGCTTTGCGGTTTTTTTGGCGCGGACTTTGCGGTGCAAAATGTCACATGAAGCGACGTTTCCAAATCAAAACGGAATGGTTGAATGACGGACAACCAAACGAACAGGTCGGAGCGCGTGTGACCCGCATCGCCTAATCTCCTTGCATTCTCGCCATCCTCCCGCATCGTCTTTCATGCTTTCCGGTCCCCAAAAAGCCTTTTGCGACGGCATCGTTCGCGGCCTCAATCAAACTGAGGCGTATCAACGCGCTTATCCGAATGCCTCGCCTGATGCTGCTCGGAAGCATGCGCCTCGATTGGTGGCTAAAGGTGTCATTCAGGCCGAAATCGAACGAATGCGCCAAAAAGCCGAGGAAAAGGCTGGGTCGGCTGTGCTGACGTTGGCCGAGAAGCGCATGAAACTGGCCGAGATTACGCGCTCAAAATCCGAAGAGACTCGGGACAAGCTGAGCGCAATCAAGATCGACAACGACCTTTCCGGTGACGGTGCCGAGGCTGAAGGAAACAAAGCACTGGCTGGCCTTGCTGGCCTTGTGGAGCGTTTGCGCCGATGACCGACGACGACATTGCCCTTCTCGGTGAGCACCTGTCAGATCCAATCTGGCGGCTTACCAGCGGCGAGATTTACAGGATCAAGACAGCAGACGGTCGCGGCATCATCCCGTTTATTCCCCGGCCTGAACAGGTGGAGTTGCTGACCGAACTCGTCGAGGCTGTCGAAAAAGTCAGGGGCCGCACAAAAACGCCTGACACTGAGCCGCAGGACGCACCGCAAAACGTCGAGCTGAAGGCGCGGCGGCTTGGCTTCTCGACCTGCCTGGGCGTGTTCATCGCGGATTGCCTGTGCTTTCGGAAGGATTTCACCGCGCAGCTCATCGACCAGACCGCCGATGAAGCCGCGAAGAAAATGAACGGCATCGTGAAGGTGGCTGTCGATTCGGCGATTGCGACCGGCTGGGTGATGAAAAAGCTGAAGGATTCCGACAGCGAACTCACCGTCGATTGCGTTGTGTCTGGATCTCCGCAAGGCAGCCCGAGCACGTTCTTTGCCGGGACAAAAGGCCGAGGCGGATCGCTCGACTTTGCGTGGTTCTCGGAGCTTGGCGTCATTCAATTTGACGATCCACCTCGAGCCGAGGAAATCGTGACCGGCGCATTTCCAGCCGCTCGCTGGGGCGTGAAGTGGGTCGAAACAACCTGGAAAGGTGGCAAGGGTGGCAAACTGTGGGACATCATCCAGCCGACAATCGACGGCAAAGCGCACGACTGGAAAGTCAGGTTCTCGCCGTGGTGGCGTGATCCGCGAAACCGCTCGGCGACGGCGGTTATTGACGCACGCACGCAGGCCTATTTCGACAAGATTCAACCCCGCCTCGTCCGCGATGGTATTGCGCTCGATGAGCAGCAACGGCGGTGGTACTCGGCAGAGTGGCGAACTCAGGGCATTTTCATGAAGCGCGAAAACCCGACGTTCCTCGACGAATGTTGGGAGGCTCCGATTCAAGGCGCAATCTACGCCTCGTCGCTACTGGAGGCCGAAACCGATGGCCGGATTGTGCAACGGCTGCCGCGTGCTGACGTGGTCGTTGACGTGTTCATGGACTTGGGAGCGCCGCAGAACTCGCCAGCCTGGTTCTGCCAGCGCGTCGGCCGTGAAATTCGAGTGATCGACCACGATGTCGGTGTTTTGGGCGAGACGATTGCTGCTCGCTGGGGTCGATGGCTGCGGAAGGGCTACAACATCGGCACGTTGTTCTTGCCGCACGATGCGCAGCAGACCGAGCGCACCGGCCGCAGCATCGTTTCCGATCTGCGAGACGCGGGAGTCGGGCAGGTTGTCACTGTGCCGCGCACGCACGATATTTGGACCGGCATCAACGCGCTGCTCGGCATGTTCCCGTCGCTGGTGTTTGCGGCTGAGACTACCGAGGCCGGACGCAACGCGCTGGCTGCCTATCGGACAAAAGAGGTGAAAGCCGGGCAACTATCGACTGACGAGCCGGTTCACGATTGGGCCTCGCATCACGCGGATGCGCTGCGCACGATGGCCGAGGCGGTGATTCATGGGCTGTGGAAAGTCAGCCGGAACACGCTCGAACAGGCCTACGACGACGACAAACCGAAGCGCCGGAAAATGGCGGTGATGACGTTTGGAGGGTGGAGACGATGACACCTTACGCCAAAGCCCTCGAACTGTATCGCGGTGACACTCGCCGGTTCACTGACGAGCTTGAACTGCATTTCCTGCATGGCTACGTCGTTGCCACACCTGAAGCCTTTGCGATGGCGCGACCGATCCGGGCCGATTGGGACGATCCGGCTCGCGTGGCCGACATCTCCCAAGTCGAGCCGTTGGCATCGGCAAACTGCTGGTTCATTTGGCTGCTGGCCGGTGATTTGCGGGCAGTTGTGCGCTGGCTGCCGGTGGAATTGCCGCTGATCGGCTTCAGTCGGCAAGGTTCTGAGCCGCTGTTTCGGTGCTGGCGAACCTACTTGACAAAGCTGGAGCAAGGCCGCTGAATATCGCCGCTATGCGAATCCCCTTTCTTTCTCGCAACTTTCTTGGCGTCTGCTACTTCGGAGGCGGGGGCGGTGGCAGTGGCCCGGCTCAACCAATGACGCCCGCTGCTCCTGCTGCTGACTCTGCCGGTGCAAAAGCGAAAGTCTCCGCGAATGCTCGCCGCCGTGTTGGTGGCATGGACGCGCTTTCTGGCAACGTGCTCGGCGATCTGCGCCAGCAAGGCAAAACTCCGACGCTCGGCGGAACCGGGACTTACACGGGCGAAGCATGACCGCGACCAAAACGCCAGTTCCGCAGCAAAACAAAGAGCGTGCCGAAAAGCTCTGTCGCCGATGGGTGGACATGCAGACCGAGCGCACGCCGTTCCTGACCATCTGGCAGGAAATCGCCGACCTGATGAGCGTTCGCTCGGCTGGCATCGTGGCAAAAACTGAAACGCCGGACACGTCAAAAGACTCGATGCTGTTCGACACGACGGCGGGTGACGCGCTGATGACGATGGCGGGCGGTTTGATGTCGTGGACGATGCCGACGAATGAGCCGTGGTTCAATTTTGAGCCGACGCGGGAATTACGCGGCATCGACGCGGTGAAACGCTGGACAATGGAATGTTCCGAGCTTAGCCGTGAGTATCTGTCGAATTCGAGTTTCTACACCGAAGCACACGAGGATTTGCTGGCTCACTGCGGCTTTGCTACCTCTGCGATGTACTTCGCTGTCGAGGACGGCAAGCAACGGTTCGAGCACTTGCCGATTGGCTCTTACTGCATCGCTGAGAACGCGTTTGGCGTCGTCGATTCGCTGTTCCGTGAATTCGAGTGGACTGTCGAGAAAGCTGCCGAGTTCTTTGGCAAGGAATCGCTGAGCGAGCAATCACTGAAGGATCTCGCCGACGAGAAAGGCCGCATGAAGAAAATCAAGATTCTGCATGCGACCTATCCGCGCCCTGACTCGGAACGCCCGAAAGACGCGCTAGCCAAGATGGCTGATTGGGGCAAGGCGTTCGCGTCGTGCTACGTCGAAGTTTCGCAAAAGCATTTGCTGCGCGAAAGCGGCTTCGACTATTTCCCGTTCAGCGTGGGCCGCTATCTGAAATGGACGGCGCTAAATGGCGCGTCTCCGTATGGCTATGGCCCTGGCTTTGCTGCATTGCCTGACACGCGTCAGATCAATTTCTTGCAGATGGTTCTCGATTGCGAGGCTGAGAAGCGAGTGAAGCCGCCGATGATCGCCGACGAGCGCATGGAAGGCGATTTGATCCTGTCCGCTGGTGGCATCAACTACATTTCCGACGGCATGCGAGCGCCAACGCCGATTCCCATCGAAGGCAACTATCAGATCGGGATGGATCGCTACAAGCTCCGGCAAGACATGATTCGAGCGAAGTTTCATGCGCAACTCTTCAACATGTTTGAAGGACTCGACGGCGTGCGAACGGCTACCGAGATCAACGAACGCGCTGCCGAGAAGATTACCACGATCACGCCCGCGTTTTCGCGCATCGCATCGGAGAAGCACACACCGATGCTCCAAGCACTGTTTGCGCAGTGGCTCGAAAACGGAATGCTGCCACCGCCCCCGCGTGAGGCCATCCAACCGATCAGCCCGACAATGGGCATGGTTCCGTCGCCGGTCGTTACGTTCTCGTCTCGCCTGGCGCTGGCAATCCGCAATCTGCGCAACGTGCAGGCTGACCGCCATATCCAGCGAATCGTTGCCGTGGCACCGTTGCGGCCGGAAGTGCTGGAGCCGTTCGATTGGGTGAAGTGGGCCCGCGGCTCGGCAGAAGATGCCGGGGTTTCCGCTGATTACCTGCTTCCCGAGGAGGAAGTTGAACGCCGTATGCAGGCAAAAGCGCAGGCTCAAGCGGCTCAGATGCAGATGCAGATGCTTGAGCAGGGCGCAAAAGCCGTCGGACAAGTGGGCGGTATTGAGGCATTGAAAGGCCTCCAACCACAATGAGCGACCGCGATCAATCCAGTTTGAACCTAGCGCAGGACTTTTCCCGTGGGAATGACCTGTTCGTAATGGACTTCGACGAGAAGTCGGCGCGATTCGGAACGGCGGTGAAGATCAAAAACGCCTTCGTCGAGGGGTTCACCTGCTTTTTGTTCCGGTTCAAGTTTCACGCCCGTTCGTTTGAATGGCGCGTTGCCTTGCCGCCTGCTGCTGGTTTTGACGAGCAAGACGCGTGGGATATGGGCCAAGAGGCTTTTGACCGTTTTCTTTTCACTGTCGCCAAGCTGGCTGCTCAGGAGAAGACCGGCAAGGTGGAGTACATCAACGCCGACAAGCCCGACGAGCCGATTGCATGAGTGACGCCGAAAAACGCCAAGCGCACGAAGCCAAGGTTGCGGCCGCATGGGCTGACCTTTCACTGAATCCGTCGTGGCAAACCGTGTTCGAAGATCTTCAGCGCCGCTTCAAATTGCTCGATTCGTCTTTCACCGCTGAGGACAACTATCACGCCACCGCTGCCGCTATCCGCGACGGCGAAAAGAACGTCATCCGCTGGATCGCCAAGAAACACAGCCTCGGCTTGGCACGAACTGAGGACGAAACCACCGAACGCAAACGAGAGGCGAAGTAACCACCACCATGATTGAAATCAAAGGAACCGCCATCCTTCGCGATGGCGACGAAATCGGAACCATTCAGGGGGCGACGGCTACCCTGACAAGCAAAGTCGGGCCTCGCATCATCGGCCAGATTCGGCAGGCTGTCGGCAATCCTGACTTAGCCGTCGTCGTTGGCAATGCTGAGACGATTGTCGAGGAGGTTGAAGACGTGCCGGATGTTCCCGAGACGCCGCCTGATGTGCCTGAGTCTGCGCCCGCATCTACGCCGCCTGAACCGGAGCCAGCCACGCCTACGCCGCCCGTTGAGCCACCGAAAACCGGCCTCGACCGCCTGCTTGACCTCGTCGCCACTGGTGAAATCCCGTCGCCGCCCGAGCACAATCCCGCGACCGGCGACAAAGACCCGGCGTTTGTCGCATGGTTCAAAGCGCACGCCACCGCCGACGAGATCGCCGTGAAGTATCCTCCGCATCGCCGTTTGCCGCAGCCTGGCGACTACGAAAAAGGTGAGCATGCGCGACTGAATCGCAAACTTCCGGGCGAAGTGCCCGACACCGCAGAGTAAACCACGACCCACACCATGAAGCTCAAACACTCATTTCTTTTCAACGAAGCTGGCGACGCTGGCAATGCAAGCGGAGGCTCGACGTTGCTTGGCGGCGCAGGTGCTGCTGGCGGTTCTGCCGGGCAACAAGGACAGCAGCAGCAGCAACAGGGCTCGGCTTCTGCTGGCGCTGGCGACGAGGCCGCAAAAGCCTACGATTTCCGATCCTCGCTCGACGACAAGGGCAACTTCAAATCCGACTGGACAGCCACGCTTCCCGACGACCTCAAACAATCGGCGGGCGTGCTAGGCAAGTATCCGAATCCTGTCGAAGCTCTCCGCGGTCTGGCGAATGCACAGAAGCTCATCGGCCAGAAATCTACGCTCAAGGCTCCGGCTCCCGACGCTCCGAAAGAAGAGGTCGAGAAGTTCAACAGCCAGATTCGTTCTGTGCTTGGCGTGCCGGAAAAGGCCGACGACTACAAGCTGACAAAGCCTGAAAAACTGCCGGAAGGACTGAGCTGGGACGAGGCTAAAGTCGGCGACTGGCAGAAGTTTTTCCATGAGAACAACATCCCGCCAGCCGTGGCAAACAAGATCGTTGCAAAGCAGACGGCGGAACTCGCGGCGCAAGTCGAGATTGGCAAAGGCAAGCTCGACGAGTTCGTGAAGGCGCAAGAGGCTGAACTGCGCAACGATTGGGGCGCAAACTATGAGGTGAATCTGTCGAAAGCTGCACAAGCCGCAAAGATTGCCGGATTCGACCTCAATGACAACGAGCTCGCTAACAATGCGAAATTCATCAAGGCGATGCATACCGTCTCGCAGCTCATCAAGCCTGACGCGCTTGTGGGCAGTGACAAAGCGAGCAGCGGACTCGACGGCCCTGCGCAGGCTGAAGACATCCGGCGCAACCCGAACAATCCCTGGCATGCGGCCTATCACGGCAAAGAAGGGCCGGACCGCCAGCGAGAAGCCGCTGGCATCATGCGGCGCTTGCAGGGTGTTAAGGAGTGAAGTAATCGCCACCGATCACAAGCCGCCCGGTTTTTGCCGGGCGGCTTTTTTTGTGCTTGACGACTTGCACTCTGTCCCTTTCAATCGGCACAGAACCAAGCGCCCCCGTCATCGCGGGACACGCGCAACACGATCAAGCGGCCTCGAATGAGATACCCGCGAGACGGACAAAAGTCCGGCAAGCCTGCGGTTCTGAGCCTTGCCACCTCGCAACCCTCATTCATTCGCCATTATGGCCGCAGATCAAATCACCTCATTTTACGAAACCGAGTTCTCCAAGAACTGGGAAATGCTGGCTCAACAGAAGGATTCCCGACTGGGCTCCGCTGTGACGCCGACCACTATCACCGGCAAACGCCGCGCCTTCAATCAGCTCGAATTCGGCTCGATGCAGGAAGTCACTACCCGCAAGGGCGACACTCCCGACGGCGACAGCACCGGCTACAAATACTGGATTTACCGCCGCAAATTCGAGAAGGTCATCACCTTCGACGAAGACGACGAGATGAATCTCGGCAACATCGCCCTGCCCGACTCCGAAGAAATTTCTTCGATGGGCATGGCCTCAAACCGCACGAAGGACGACGTGATTATCGCCGCTTTCGATGCCACTCGCTACGTTGGTGAGAACGGCACCGACACTGACGCATTCAACACCTCCTATCAGGTAGCTGTCGATTACGTCGCCAGTGGTTCGACTGCCAACAGTGGGATCACGGTTGCGAAAATCCTTCAGGCCAAAAAGATCCTCGATGCCGCCGAAGTGGACGACGAAAGCCGTTTCTTCGCAATCAGTGCGCAGGGCCTTCAGGATATGCTGCTTACGACTCAGATCGCCAGCGCCGACTACAATACGGTCAAGGCTCTGGCGGCTGGCTCGGTGGATATGTTCGCTGGTTTCAAGTTCATCCGCACTGAGCGTCTGAGCATCAACAGCGGGACGGGCGTTCGCACCTGCTTTGCGTGGTGCAAGTCCGGCGTGAAGTTCGCGGAAGGCGGTCGTCAAACCAACATTGACCTTCTGCCTACTCGCCGTCATGCAAAACAGATTCGCGGCGTTTATCGTTGTGGCGCTGTCCGCACCGAAAACAATCGTGTCGTTCGCGTTTACGCTGACGAAGTGCTCTAATCTGACGGGCGGCTGGCAAGTGCTGGCCGCCCTTCTCTCAAACCTGAATCCCTTTTTCCCTATCCTGTTATGGCTCTCGTTTACACCACCTTTGGCGCGGCTCAACTCGCCGCTCTGTCGGATGCCTCCGCCGCTCCGAATCTCCGTCAACACGGCGGCAATCTCCACACCGCGCAGGTCTCAAAGACCAGCTACACGGCGGCGACTGCCGATCCTCTCTACCTCGTTCGCCTGCCGAAAGGCGCTCGCCTGATTCCGCAGCTTTGCTCTGTGGATTACGGCGATCCCGGCGACGCCTGCACTGGCAAAATCGGCTACATCTACGACGACGCCACGGGCGACGACGACGCCTACAGTTCCAGCCTTGCGCTTGGCGGCTCTGCCGGTCGCCTCGCTCTCGATGGCGGAACCGAAGGCGTGGCGTTCCTAACGCCCGTCACGTTCACCGATGACGCTTGGGTTTACGTTACCTGGGGCACCGTGACCAACGGCGCTTCCCACACGCAGACTTGGACGCTGGTTTACACGCTGGCTTAAACTCTTCTTCCGTGGTTGGAAGTCCTCGCCCTCGTCGCTCACCTGTGGGGCGGCGGGGGTTTCCTTTAAAGCGCCATGACAAAGACCGAAATTTGCAATCTTGCTCTCTCACTTCTCGGCGCAAACACAGCGACCGACATCGACACCGACAACACGCCGCAGGCACAGGCCATCCGGCGCTGGTTCGCTCCAGTGCGTGACGAGGCTCTGGCGTCGCATCCGTGGAACTTCGCGAGCACGCGAGCACGGTTGACGCTGACTTGGGTTGATCTTGTCGGCGTGGCGCTGACTGACAATGGCAGTGGCTTGATTCGCGTCGATCACACTGGGCACGGCTATCAGACTGGAAACCGCATCACGATGAAGGATGTCCAAGGCGTTCCCGCCAACGGAACATGGTATGTGACGCGTATCGACAACGACACCTTCGACCTTCAAGATTCGGTTTTCAGCGGCACGCATACGAGCGGGACGGGCTCGTTTATCAAGGTTCCTCTTTTCGGCTGGAGCTTTCAGCATACGCTGCCTGACGACTGCATGCGCGTTGTGCGCGTGAATGGCTACGAGGGCAACGAGGAAGACAGCGAGCCGTTCACCATCGAAGAAGACAAGCTGCTGACTGAAGCGGAAATCATCGAGCTGCGCTATGTCTATCAGCACACGACTGTTGCCGACTGGACGCAAGACTTCATCAACGCATTTGCGATGCTGCTTGCCTCGTATGTGGCGGCCGAGATTGTCGAGAGCAACGGCAAGGCCGAGATGCTACGCAAGCAGTTCGAGGCGCTGATTGCCCCGCAGAAACGTCGCAACGATGCGCGATCCGGCAAACAGCGAGTTCTTCAATCCTCCTATGATTCTCAACTTGTGGCCGCTCGCCGCGGGTTTACTTCTTGATCATGCGTTCTCTTCACGTCAATTTTAATGGCGGCAAGTTCACACCTCTGATGGAGGGCCGCGTTGATTTTGAACAGTATCGAAGCGGCTGCTTGAAGCTCGAAAACTTCGTTGTTCGTCCCTACGGCGGCGCGTTCAAAGCGCCTGGCACGCAATACATTGGCGAGGTCAAGACATCCAGCGCACGCACGCGGCTGATTCCGTTGCGTGTTTCGACTGATGAAAACTACGTCATCGAAGTAGGGGCGGGTTACTTCCGTTTTTGGAAGGACGGCGATCCGGGGGCATACCTGCAAATCAAATCCGGCTACTCGGTTCCAGCGCACTCGACATCCACGACGTATTACATTGGCGATCTGGTGACCAGCGGCGGCACGAATTATCTGCGCGTGAACAAGGACGAGGCAAAAGACAGTTCGTTTGCATCGGCTCTGGCTGCTGGCTACTGGCATGCGTTGACTGGCAGCATCATCGAATGGCCGAACAATTTCAGCGAGGCCGATCTTTCAGACATCCAGTTCCAGCAAATCAACCGGCTGCTCGTGATGGTGCATGCCAGCCATGCGCCGACGCTCATCGAGTCCGTTTCTGTCCAAACGCTGACGGGTAATTTCATTCGGAATGCCGCATGGTCTGACGATGCTGCCACCGATGTTGATTGGTCATTTTTGATTCAGCCGATCAGCTACGTGTTCCCTCCTTTGCGCGAGCATGAGCTTTCGCAGGAAACCGGGTACACAGTCACGGCATCCTACAATCACTCTGCATGGGCCACAACGACAGCCTATGCGGTCGGCGATGTTGTGGCACAAAACAGCCTCGCCTACATTTGTCTGACCGCCCACACGAGCGGCACGTTTGCAACTGATCTGGCGGCCGCAAAATGGCGACTGGCTACGGGTGACGAGGTGGAATACAACCTAACGGCCAGCAATGCGGCGATTTTCAGCGCCATTGACGTTGACGATCTATTCATCATCGAGCCGTCGCTGTATCAGTCCACGGGCTCAACTTCGGCGCGTGGCGTCTCGATTGAACTGGCGGCATCAACGGCGGCTTCGCCGATCACGCCAACGGAAGCGATTTTCATTCAAAGCGGGTTCACATTTACAACTTCGTGGGCTTCGGACAAATCTCCAATTTGCGCGTTGCGTCTGGAGCGATCATACGACGGCGTAACATTTGAGGCCGTGCGCGAGTGGAATATTCGCGGCTACTACGAGGGGACCGTCGTCTATGACGATCAGGCACCGATTCAAGGCGCATGGTATCGAATCGGCGGCTACATGGACACGCCGACGAACTTCTCTTCGTGCGTGCTTCAAGCCGCTGACGCACAGGTGAAGCTGCCGTTCAAGGTGCTGGCGCTGACTAGCTCGACCGTGCTGAAATGCCAGTCTGCGCTGCCGTTCAAAGCCCCGGCTCCGAAGCAATCCATCGGTGTTGCCAGCGTGTCGTTTTGGCTGAACGCTTTCGGCGAGGACAACGGCTATCCGTCTGCTGTCGCCGTTCACAATCTGCGCCTGTGGTTTGGCGGCACGACCAAAGAACCAAACCGCATCCGTGGCAGTGTCGTTGACGACTTCTTCAACTTCAAAACCGGCGAGGGCGACAACGACGGCTTTGATCTTGTTTTGAATTCAAACGAAGCGAACATCGTGCGCTGGATTGCATCGTTCCGGCAAGGTTTGGTTGTCGGCACTGCTGGCGACGAGTGGACGATTCAAGGCAGCGGCGACGGCTCCGAGGTGTTGAAGCCGTCGAACGTGCAGGCAATCCGCCGCAATCGCGCCGGATCTTCGACCGTGCAGCCGGTGCAGACCAAAGATGCGCTGCTGTGGGTGTCGCCGACGGGGCGCAAAGTGTTCGAGTTCGCCTATGTGTTCTCGAATGACGCCTACGAAGCCAACGACATGACGCTTCGCTCTGAGGACATCACGAAAACGGGTATTGTCGAAACGGCGTATCAGAGCGAGCCAGACCCGATTTTCTGGTCGATCACAACTGATGGGCGTCTTTTGGGTTTCAGCTACAACCGAGCAAACCAGATCACGGCATGGTTTGAACGCACGACCGCTGGCAGCTTTGAAAGCATCGCCACTTTCCGCGGTGAGTCTCCGGCTGATCGCGTATGGATGATCGTCAACCGCACGATCAACGGCACGACGAAACGCTACATCGAGCGGTTTTACCCGACCGCCCAGGCCTTCGATTTCGACACGGCGACGGATTTTTGCTATGTCGATTGCGCGAAAAAGATCACGCAGGCAAGCAGCACAACGGTTGCCGGGCTGTCGCATCTCGAAGGCGAAGCGGTCAAAGCATGGTCAAACGGCACGACGATTGACAGCAAAACGGTTGCCAGTGGTTCAATCACGCTGGCCGCCGCTGCCACGTCGGTGATCGTCGGGTTGCCCTATACCTCAAAGATTCAGCCGATGCCGCTCGAATTCGTGCTGCAAGACGGCACGGCGCAGGGTAAGAAATTCAACGCGCACGGCATGCAGGTGTTGTTTCACAACTCGCTTGGCGGGCAGTATCGCCATGCGACGGACGGCACGTTGTTTTCCATCGAGTATCCGGCTGGCACGACAACCGTGTTTTCAGGCCGCAAGGATCAGCATTTGAAAAAGGATTGGGTGGATGCGCTCTCGTTGACTTTCGAGCACGCCGACCCTACTCCTTTCAATATGCTGGGCTACGTTCTCAAATGTGAGGTTTCCGACAAATGAACCTATTTTTTCTTCCTCCGCTGCTGGCCGTCATGGGCTGGGACGACCTGATTTATTACGCGATTATTGCTGCAGCTACGGCGGCCACATCCTATGCCGGATATTCTGCGCAAACAAAAGCGGCAGATCGACAGCGGGAGAACGCCCAGGCTCAAGCGAATCTCGAAGCCGCACAAGCTGCCGAGGAACGCAACGCCGCGATCCGGGCCAAGACAGCTGAGCAACGCCGGTTTCGGCAGCAGCAGGCCGCCGCGATTTCCGGGCAAGGCATCCAGTTTACCGGCACGCCGTTAGACATTCTCGCTGACACCGAGGTTCAACAACAACAGGAGCTTCAAAACATTGGCTATGCCGGTGCGCTCCAACAGACAAATATCGAGAACCGCCGTCAGTCTGCGCTGTCTGCGGCGGAGGCAAACAAGCCCTCGTCTTCAGCTACTTTGCTGGCGGCTGGTTCATCGTTGCTTTCGAGCGGTGCAAACGCCTATTATTCGCAGCCTCGCACGAAAACAGCCACCTCCTAACCATGCCTCTTGTTCCTCTTGCGCCGATTGCCCGGCCTGTTACTGGCGTTCAAGTTCAAGCCGCTCAAACGGCAGTGCAGAATCGTGGTCAGATGCAGCGAGCTGAGGCCATTGGGCAAGCCGGTCAAATGTTGGTTGGCCTGATGGACAAATACAATCAGGTGGTCGACACGCGGAATCTGGTCGAGGCAGAGACGACGATGCGGAAGACCACGCAGGATTTCAACCAGTGGCGGCTTGATCCTGCGAATGCCGACGAATCGAAATGGCTGCCTGAATGGGAGAAACGACAGTCTGAACTGCAACGCACGTTTGATGGTCTGAAGCTGTCGGAACGTGCGCGGCTGGGTTTGTCTCGCTCGTTTGGGCAGTGGTCCGACAATTACACGATCAGCCTTCAAGGTGACGTGTTCAAACAGGGTGTGAAGCGCACGGGCGCAGCCTTGCAGTTGCGAGTGCAGCAAGGGGAAAATACTGGCGACGATAGCCTTATTGCATCCTCCTACGATCAGGCGGCAAAGCTGAATGTGATGACGCCAGAAGAGGCGGAACTTGCAAAATATAACTCTCTACAACGCTCAAAGGCCTTTCGCCAAAATCAGCAGGAGATGCTAGCAGACTCGATAATCAAAAATCAAGGGCTCGCTGGCGTGAAGGATGCAAACGCCATTTATGACAATTCGCCAGATTGGACGCCGGAAGAAAAAGCCAACAAAAAAGCCGGAACGGAACGGGCGGCAGAGTTTGAAAATCTCTCTATTCTCGCGACGGACAATCCGCGCATGGCTAAAGAACTGGCTCTGGAAGGTGAGAAGGCTGGACGCATCTCTGCGCCCCAACGTATCCGCATCATTGACGCGGCTGATTCGGCTCTAAATGGATTGCGTGCCTCCAAGGTTCAAAACTTGGCGGCACGGATCAGGATTGGCGATGTTCCAAGCCCTGACGAACTGAAACAAGATCAAGACATCACGGATATAGATCGAATGGCGCTTGTGAAAATGGCGACAGAGATTCCGGCAAACGACGGCGAAACTTTCCAGCGTGCAATCACTGAGATAGACAGTTACAAGCCGCGCCCTGGCGATGATCTGGCAAAAGCTAAGTTTGAAGTTTTCCTAGAAAGCAATTTTTCAGGCCCTTATCTTGATGGATTGAAAGCCAAATGGGCTGATAAAACATCCTCGCCAACATCAACCGTAGAAACTGCCGAAGCATTTCAATCTCTTGATAAGTGGGCTTTTGACGATCAGCGTTTCGGTGCATACAAGGAGCCGTCTTTTGATAAAGACGGTAAAATGGTTCTAAAAAAGAAAGACGCTGGATACTACGTTGAACCGGGTTTGTTTTGGGGTCAGAGCATTGTGGAGCGCAAAGACACTTACGAGCCAGTAATGAAGATCGACCCGGCGAAACGGGACCTTGCGGCGAAATCTGTTGCAGACATCAAGGAAACCATTCGGCGCGAAGTCAAAGAGGGTAAACTTACAGATTCAACCATGGTGTTTAAACGCATGGCTGAACTTGCCAAAATGCCGATCACGACGAAAGCAGCGGCAGAAACAAGCGGAGTTCCGACCGCTGCGACTGGCGGCACATCCGCGATTGGGACGACGCTGCCAACCATTGATTCCATTCTTTCCCGTCATGCCACGAATCCTCGAAAGTGAAGCCCTTGCTCTGGCGCAAAATATCGACTCACTGGACGATACGCAGAAGCCCCAGGCGCTCGACATCCTGACGCGCTACAAGCAGCAACAGGACGACTTTGGAGAACCTGAATGGCCTACGCAGTCTCGGCAGCGCGAGGGCGAGGAATTGCGCTTTCGCTCGATGTTTGAGGATCTCGCCAACGTGGACAAGGCCGCGCCTTCACTGGTTGAGACGTTGCAGTATTCGGACAATCCAGACGCTGACCGCGCCCGTGTGGCATCCATCGCCTACCTATCCCGCGTTTATGGCAAACCTACGGATGAAATCGGAAGCTCTCTTGACCTCTATCGAAACGATTACACAACGCGGAGGGGGCAAAAAAGCACTGATGATTTGGGCTTTTACAAGCTCGCATCCGCCGAAGTCGCCGCAATGCAGCGCAAAGAAAACGCCTTCTTGGAAGGATCGCGGGCGGCATTGCGCGGCGAGAATGTCATTTCATCGCTTCAAGTCTGGCAAGGGAAGAACCTCGACATGATGGAAGATTCCAGCCAGTTCACGCAAGGGTTTCTCCGTGCGCAGGAAAAGGCCGGTGATATGATTCCGCTGGCTGACAAGATGCTCAAACTGATTGAGAGCGGCACGGGCAAGAGTAACTCAACCCGCGTATTCGATGCGGAGGCCGCGAAGGAACTCGACGACATGACGGCAGAGCTTGCGACTATGAAGCCTCGCGAGCGGAAGGAAGTCTATGCCTCCATTGCGGCACGAGTCGAGGCCGCAGGCTATGAACAGAAGGGCTTTTGGTCGCAAATGCTCGGGCAGATTGACCAAGGTATTTTCCGCATGAGTTCCACCCTCGGAACGCAAGCGGGCACAGCAACCGACGTGATGCGAAACTTTCCAGCCATGCTGGCGGAAGGCGCTACGGGAAACCGTGATTTCGGCATGACCTCCGGCGACGTTGCCAGCACTGACGTCAGTATTGCGCAGCGCCAAGCACTCGGCGAAGTGCAATCCGAAGTTGCTCAAATCATCTCCGGCACCGTGGACCCGGTGAAAACCACGGTCGGCTGGATTCCTGACTATCTCGAAGCTGGAGCGATTAAAGGCCCTGGCGCTGTCCTGCCATTTATGACGGCGAGCGCGGCACTTGGACCTTATGGCGCTGGCCTCGTGTTCACGGCGGACTTTGCCGAGCAAAACCGGCGTGATTTGGTCGCGGCTGGCCTTGACCGTGACGACGCTATGAGAATCGGCATGATGGCCGCGCCTCTTCAAGCCGCCGTCGAATCGCTCTCGAATGCTTTCCAACTTGGCAAATGGGCCTCGCCGATTGCTCCCGGCTCCTCGTTCCTCAAGCGTTACGTTACCAATTCCATCGCCTCGGGAGCTATCGAGTTCACCGAAGAGCAGGTACAGGATAATATCATCCGCCCGATTGCTCAAGATGTGGTCGGCATGATCGACGCCAACGTGCCGCAAATCGGATTCGGCGAGATGTGGGGCAAGATGAAGAGCGACACGCCGGAGCTTATCAGCGTGCTCGCCCCTATGGCACTGGTATTTGGCGGCGTGATGACGAACGCTGACTTGCAGCTATCGCGTGACCTGACCAGCAATGTAGATGGCATGACGGCGCTAGGCTATTCACAAGCTCAAGCCACGACCGTTATACAAGAAAAAGACGAAGCGGGGCGTATCGCGAAGGCTCGCGAGCTTTGGGGTGTTCGCGCTGGCACGAAGGAAAGTATGCAGTCTGGAGCCGCGAAGCTCTCGGAGAAATTGCGTCTCCTGCAATCTGACGCATCCACCGCACAGGCAGAACTTGAACGGCGCGGCATGCTTCCACGCATGCTCCACGCGGAGGAGGGTAACTGGCGCTTGACCTTCAACGACGGCAGTGTGGCGGATTTCCAAACGCACAACGAGGCGAACGCCGCTCGCTGGTCCTGGGCGCAAGATCAACTCGGGGAGTTCCACGCCATCACACGGGAAACCCTGGCATCGCTGGAAAAGAATCTGGATGTCGGGCGCGAGGTCGCGGTTGAGTTCAAGCCGGACGCCCGCACGGCAGCGGACGCTGTGAAGGATGGCGCATCGCGTGAAATGATCGGGCGGCGCGTTGGTCAAGGAAAAGCCCTTGGCGATGTGGACGCTGGCACGACATACGACGAGGCTATGGCTACCGACAAGGCGGCATCCATCGGCGACGAGTTCCTTTCCTCGCTGCAAATCCTCGGCTCTTCCAAGACTGAGTTTTTGGACGGAATCATGCGGACCACCATCAAACTTTGGGAAGGTTCCAACGTCCTGACACTGGTTGAGGAAAAGCTCGAAGGTGACGCAAAGGCGATGATGCGGACGCCGCAGGGCCGCGATTGGCTGCTTTCCCGCCTGCGGAATTACGAGCAGGTTTCCGGTGACAAGGTGTTTCGAGACGTGGCAGACGAGCAGCTTCAAAACGACGACATCGTTGAAGCATGGTCACACGTTGGGCAGTCATACCTTGTCGGACGCTCCACCTTTGGCGAGCCGTTGCAGGGTAAGGCGATGCGGCGCTTTGGCCGGTTCCTCATGCGGGCTGGGCTTGGCGGTGCGTTCAATTCCGAAAGCGCCTTCTTTGCGGCGGTCGCTGGCCGTGCGCAAAAGCTCATGGAAGCCAAGAAAGCGGGCACTCTCCCGGCAGACTTCACGGAAGAACTTGAGCGGCAGCTTGGTATTGATTCACAGGTCAAGCACGACGCCGGAGCACTGCAAGAAGCCGCGAGCATCATCGACACTTCCGGCTATTCGGAAGAGACGCCGGGGCCGAATGGAGAGACGTTTTCTCTCGCTATGCAGCACAATGGAGGTATCCCATTTCGTGCCGGTGATCGT
>OFQZ01000289.1_pt1 | contig 18821 bp, 28 predicted proteins | sample 1543011 | NCBI WGS metagenome assembly OFQZ01 (sample SAMN07774216, study PRJEB24372) | wastewater metagenome | isolation source: Exp Tend NO 0WW | collected 2016-02 | reverse complement strand
ATTGTAGTAGCAGCAGCTTAATTAAAATATTTAATATGAAAAAACTTGTATTAGTACCAAACAATATGGGAAGCAGGGGTGCCAAGGCTCTTGCAGAATCTCTTAGTCATAAACTTGGATATAAAGTTTATCGTGTAAAACCCAATCGGGTACGGGGACGATCATCCTTTGTCCTACAGCCGGGGACGGACAAGCTGACACAGCTTACTCGTTTCAAGAATAATGAAGTGGAGTCTCCAGAGTTCACTCGTGATATTGAAGTGGCACGTGGGTGGATTCGGGATGGTGGTGTTGTTATGTGCCGCACATTACTTAGGGCTAGTGAGGGCCGTGGCATCATCGTAGCTGAGACAGAGAGCCAGTTAGTTCGCTGTCAGCTATACACCAAGTACGTACCTAAGAAAGAGGAATATCGGGTGCATGTATTGCATGGTGAAGTTATTGACGTACAAAAGAAAATGAAACGGAGAGGATTTGATGATGAACGAAACACTCGTGTTCGTAACCTTGCTAACGGTTATGTATTTTGTCGAGATGGTATTGTTGAACCCGAGGGCCTACGACAGTTGGCGCTTTCAGCTACCGCTTCTCTTGGTTATAGCCTTGGTGCTGTTGATGTGGCTTACAATATTAAGAAAGCCAAGCTGGTGGTACTAGAAGTTAATGCCAATCCCGGTATGCAGGGAACCACATTGGAAAACTATGCCAATTGCATTAGCTTTGCCCACCAAATTGGCCAAGAACTGACCTGAGGAGAACTAAAATTCGTTGTACATGCTGTGACCGATTGTTGAACAACTTTGAGTCCACTCGTAAGAGTAAGTCTACAGGGGAGTATTTAGATATGTGTAACACTTGCTATACAACCATTGCAGATGACCTAGCAGTGGTTAATCGTACTGACTTGGAGCCTAATGACATTCCAGATGATGAGTATATTATCGCGGAGGATAATAGTAATTACCTCGACTTAGGGGACGATGAGTAGATTTGTAGGGCTGGAACAATGCCCTATGTGTGCGGAGAGGGGGAGAGACAGGCATAGGGACAACCTAGCTGTCTACTCAGATGGTGGAAAACACTGCTTCTCGTGTGGGTTCCACGCAAGTCCACAATTAAAATATTTAATTGAAAAACCATTGGAGAAACTCCATGATTACAAGAAAGCTGTGCTACCTAGTGATTTCCAAAAGACCGTCCCAACCGAAGGCTGGAAATGGCTCCTCCAATATGGACTCCCCATGTCCTACTGGAAAGCCTATTGCGGCTTTACTGAGAAAGAAAACAGACTCATCTTCCCCATCGGAAACCCCGTTAGATTCTCCATCGGACGGGCTCTCACTATGGGAGATCGTAAATGGAAAGTCTATGGAGATAAATCCAGTTACGTTGAGGTTGTCAGTGAGCAGCTATCTAACCAAGTTGTTCTCGTTGAAGACATAGTTTCAGCACATAAATTAGGGACGATCACAAGTGCTATTCCGTTGTTTGGAACCAACATTCATGATAATGTTGTTAAAAAGCTACAGGAATTAAACAGGCCCGTGGTGCTCTGGTTGGACGATGACCAGTATAGCCTACTCCCTAAGAAAATAAACCGTCTACAGAGCCTTCTAGGGGTGTCTGTGAGGCATTTAAAAACAAGGAAAGACCCAAAGGAATACGATATGAATGAACTTAAGGAGATATTGAAAGAATCATGAAAACACTACTCTTATCCCTTCTTCTCTGTGGTCTTGCAGGCTGCGGTGGTGGCCCCATCAGCGAAGCCCAAGCACAAACCGAGGCCAAAATTGAAATAGCGCAAATCTTTTGCATCATTCGCCCTGACGCATCGGGCCGCTGGTATGTGCAAAACGATGTTGACCACCACGCGCAGGGCTACAACCTCAATCTGGAGCAGGGCGGAGATTATTTGCGCCTGCACTTCAACCGCCAATACACCCACGCGGGCACCGTGCAAATCAGCAGCGACGATGATTTCCGCAGCAAAGTGCAAGGCTTTGGCAATCTTGGCCTTACCAGCACCACGATCAAGATCGAATGCAACGGCAAGGTGATTGACCCCGCCACGGTCTATAACTGCGTTCCTCCGGGCGGCGGCAATCTGTGGGTCAATATTACTATGGTGAACAAATGACACAACCAATTGACCGTGAGCCAATGGCTTCTCCTTATGTCACTCAGGCACAGCTTGATAAAGCATTTCCAGAGCCCGATTTTACGAAGGCTCACAAGGTGCTGAGGGAAAACGGAATGACACTCGACGCCATAAGCGCCAGCAATATGCGCCACGTCATCAAAGGCGTGCGCGAAATCATCGACGCAGCAAGGGGTAAGCCATGATTGAACGCTCAAAAATCATTGAAAAAGACGACTCTGAGTATGGAAAGGAATACGTCTTGCTATCAGATGCCCGCACCTACGGCGACCAACGCGCCGCTGAGGCTCGGGAGCAGATGCGGGAGGAGTGCGTGAAGCTGATCGACGCACGGATATGGCTTACGTGGGATGTCAGAGCTAAGTTGATAACTTTAATCAGGAAACTACCATGATCAATGATCAGATAGTCGCACGGCTGTATGTGTTCATTCGTGAAAATATAAAAGGCGGGTGTAAGAAGTTCTCTCTTGGCGACAAGTGTGAGTGTCCGTTGTGCGATCTTGATAGGTTACTCGACGCCAGCAATCAAGGAGCTTCCATGAGCCAACACACTGAGCTAATAGCGAGGCTGCGAAATACGCCAAATTGGCAGCGAGAGTCTTACGGAGACTGGAAGAATGGAACGCTGTTTTATGACCGAGCGCCTTTTGAAGCTGCTGATGCTTTGGAAGCTGCCGCCGCCCTGCAAGCACTTGAGCGCGTGCCGATGACGGACCAAGAATTTACCGCATGGATAGAAAGCAGTGGGTTTGTAATCGAGCCACACACAGCTTGGACGATCAAAGAACTGGTAGAGCGCCACCACGGCATCACACCACCGGAGAACAAGGGATGATCACTGTTTCAAAATTACACAAAATGCTAGGCGCTCTACTTGAGCAAGGTCACGGACGAAAACCTGTCGTGGTGAACAAGCCCAGTTTTTACGACGCACGGGAATTGGATGGTTGCGTTTTATTGGAGGTTTTCGGAATTGATGGGCCGCGCTGGATACCAATGGCCGATGATGATGGTGGAACCAAGTGTAACGCTGATGGAACCGAATCAGGAAAGCAGGTTGTCGTGCTTTTTGGCTGCATGGGGGACACCAAATGAACATCACAAAAGAGCAAGCGGATAAAGTGATTGCGGCGCTGGCCGTGCTGTGGTTCGCTTTTTCCATCTTTTCACTACTACTGTGGGCCTTTACTGGCCTTGCTATGTGGGCTCCGACTAATGGATCATTCCGCGAGGCAGTTCTCGGGCTTTTCTACATGGGCGGCATTGCAGTGCCAATTCTTTATTGGGTTAACAAATGAAAGACGCCATAAAAATCGCTATCGAGGCGCTGCAAGCCAATCAAAAATCATGGAAAACACTGGCAGACAGTGGCGACGCTGGAAACTGGAAAGCAGAGGAACAGCCAGTTTGGAGGCAGACTGAAGACGCCCTATCCATCATGCGAGGGCTGGCTGAGGATGCCGAGCCGGTGAACAGATGCATTACAGAGCTATTGGCGTTCGCAAAAGATCATCCGGGCACGTACATTTTCCCAAGTTGGGATGGCAGCCGTGTGATGAAGTATCTCGCCACATCACCCCAATCAGCCCAGACCGAAGCCGCCCTGCGCGAAGTAGTCCGGCTCAGTGAGGATGCGGGGCTGTACGGTGCTGATTTTCAGACCGAAGCACAGCAGGCGTTCATCCAACCCCCTCAGCCCTACAAAGTATCGCCAGGCCGTGGCTGCTAGCCTGGCAGTAGAATCCAAACCCCTTTAACCCAATCACAAATTACCATGACCATCACCACTGCTGTTGTCCCTGCCTATCCAGGCTTCACCCGCGAAGTCATCGACTCCCGTACCGGCAAGTCCGAACTGCGCCACGTGGTGGCGTGGGCTGTCAAAATCCTGCCCAAGGACGATCCGCGCAAAGTTGGCCCCGACCCGGTCGAACTGCAGGCCATCTACGCGCCTACCGCCTACTCCTACGACGACTACCAAGGTTAAGCCATGGCCCGCACACGCTTGTGGGGAGCATCCCCCGCTGAGTGGGACCACCTGTCCCTCGTGCTCGGCCTGACCGCTGACCTGCTGCCAGTAGTATCAGACCCGACCGCCACTATCAGCCCTAACTCCGAGATGAAGGGCTTGGGCAAGACACCCTCACGGCTCAACCGTCAGGGCTATGTCGTGGGCATCCCCAAGTGGACGACCATCGCAGCCACGCGTGACGATGTCGAGTCGTGGTCCGACGCGGGCTACGGCGCCTGTATCCAGACACGCCATGTCAGGGCCCTGGACATCGACATCGCGGACCCTGGCCTTGCGCAAGGGGTCCATGACGTCATCAACAACTACCTTGGGTGTGACCTGCCCTGCCGTTCACGGGCTGACAGTGGCAAGCGGCTGCTGGCTTTCAAACTCAACGGCGACCACCCCAAGCGCGTGATCACCACAGCCACTGGCATCATCGAGTTTCTCGCCAACGGCCAGCAGTTCATCGCTGTGGGCACACATCCATCAGGCCAACCGTACCAGTGGCTGCCTGCACTGCCTGACCTGATCCCCACCATCACACTGGACCAGTTTGAATCCTTGTGGCTGGCCCTTCAGAAGAAGTTCGGCGTCACGCCAGCCGCATCATCCACCCTCGCCACACGGCCAGAGATTCCACGCTCGGCCAATGACGTCAACGATCCCACCGTTGACTTCCTTGAGTCCCACGGCCACGTGCGCAGCTGGGCATCCGATGGCCGTGTGAACATCACCTGCCCGTGGCAGCACGAGCACAGTGGTGACAGCGGTGACACGGAGACGCAGTACCTGCCAGCTGGTGTGGGTGGCTTCGAGCAGGGCCACTTCCACTGCCTGCACGCGCACTGCATCAACCGCACGGACGCCGACTTCGACCGCGCCATGGGCATCTCCGCCAGTGAGTTCGCGGAAGTGGTTGAAGAGGCCCACACAACAGACCCAGCCACCCCTGACAACAATCGCTTCAGCCTGGTGCAGGCCGGCGACTTCAGCCACGGGGATCACCCGGGGTGGTTGATCAAGGGCGTGCTGCCCATCGCGGACATGGCCATGGTGTACGGTGAGCCCGGCAGCGGGAAGTCATTCGCTGTCTTGGACATGGTGGCGGCCATCGCCCGAGGTGAGCCGTGGCGTGGCCACAAGGTCAAGCAGGGCAAGGTCGTGTACGTGTGCGCGGAGGGGTCTGGCGGCTTCAGGAAGCGCCTGCACGCCTACGCCCGCCACCACAGCATCGACTTGGCCGATATTGAGCTGTACGTGGTGCCTCGGGCACCAAACCTGTTGCTGATGGCGGACGCCAAGGAACTGATCAAGGCCATTGGCTCAGCTGCCGTGGTGGTCATCGACACCTTGGCGCAGACCACGCCTGGTGGTGACGAGAACGCGGGCAAGGACATGGGCAAAGCGTTGGGACACTGCCGCCGTATCCATGAGGCCACCAGTGCGTTGGTGATCCTGGTGCACCACAGCGGCAAGGACGCGTCCAAGGGCGCCCGTGGGTGGTCCGGGCTACGTGGGGCTGCCGATACGGAGTTCGAGGTGCTGCGCATGCCTATGGGCCGCATCTTGCGGGCATCCAAGCAGAAAGACGGTGAGGATGGCCAGAAGTGGGGCTTTGATCTGCGCGTGGTGCCGGTGGGGGTGGACGAGGACGGCGACGCGGTCACCAGTTGCGTGATCGAGGCAGCCGAGGTGACCTTCGCCGGGGCCACCAGCATCGTTCCCAAGGGCGTGTATCAGACGGCCATTGTGCAGGCCCTGGACGTGATTGCGGAGTTTCAGACGCAGGGCATCGAGGTGGTTGAGGTGGTCAAAGCTGCGGTGAAACTGGTCGACGCACCCACGGACGGGAAGCGTGACAGGCGCCAGGACAGCATCCAGCGGGAGCTGAAGAGGCTGTGTTCGGAGCCATCGAGCCCGTGGGAAATGTCAGAGGATGGCCAGTTTCTGGACATTGTTTGAGGTAAAACGCATGCAAAACTTTACCACATGGGTGTTTTCTGCAACCAAAAAAGTGTTGTATAAAAACATCCCACACTCCCACACTTGCTCCCACACTCAACTGTGGGAGGGTTGTAAAAAACGGAGTGCTGCAGCATCCCAACACCAAGGGGTATCCTACCCCCTTGGTTTATGCGCAGCACGTCTGTGGCAGTGTGGGGGCAGGGTTCAACGCCTGCGCCCACCAAGAATTTCCTCGATTGTGCGAAATGACAGCGGGTACTGCACGGAAAGCCCACGGCTGATTATCCCAACAGGGAACCCCTCAGCTCGCATCGACCTTGCGATTTCGCGCATCGTGGCAACATCGGCGTCGGATACCCTTGGTACGGCAGGCCCGCGCTTAGGCCGCGCACGCTTCACCTTCGGTTTGTGCTCGGCGCAAAAAAGCCGGGTGAACAGCTTTGACGCGTGCCTAAGCCCGCCAGGAGGGTACGCAGATGGTGTGTCGCTGGCGGGGGTCTTGAACTCCCATGACGCACGACAGCCGTCATGGGCGCACGCCGTGCGCCAAGCGTTCAGGAACGTGCGCGACCCATCCACCCGGATGTATGGTTCCACCCCAACAAACTCAAAGTCGTGGTCGTTGATTCGTAAAAGCATGCGGTTTCTCCAGTTAATCCCAACAGCTAAGGTGTATGCTGTTTGGTGTTGGGATTGTACTTGAAAAATGGCAACTTCACCAAAGAAGCTGCAAGTGAACAACCTCGGATACCGGGTCGGGGAAACGCATCACCGTGCCAAGCTGTCGGACGTGGATGTCGAAACGATCCTGTACCTGCACGAGGCTGGGCTGTCGTACACGCAGATCGTGGCCAAGTTCGATGACGGCGTCACGGTCAGCAAGTCCACGGTCCGCGACATCATCACCGGCCGGATCAGGCACCAAACCGGCCAAGCCCCGGACGGCGTAGCCAAACGGCCAAAACGTGGCTAGAATGCGCGACATGCCTAAGCCAGAGCCAAAACCGTACCCCGTCATCCCCAACCTTGCTTGGCGAGCGGTGTTCCTTGCTGCGCTGCGTGAATACCCTGTCATGCGCCATGCGTGTGAGGCCTCGGGCGTAGACCGCACCACAGCGTGGAAAAACCGCAATGCGGACCCTGAGTTCGCTGCCGCCTGCGATGAGGCCATGCAAGAGGGCATCGACAAGGCTGAGAAGGAAGCCTACCGCCGTGCCGTGCACGGCTGGCACGAGCCTGTCATCCACCAAGGTGAGATGAAGTACCAACACGTGTTTGAAGCAGGCGAGGATGGCAAGATCATCCCCAAGGTCGCACTGGACGAGAACGGCCAACCCATCCCACTCACGGTGAACAAGTTCAGCGACCCCCTGCTGCAGTTCGTGCTCAAGGGGCGGCGTCGTGGGACATATGGCGACCGAACGGAGCTGACGGGGGCGGGCGGCGGCCCGGTCGCGCTTGACGACACGACCCGCAACGCACGCTTGGCTGCGCTGCTCGCAGCCGCGCAGCTTCGCAGGGACATCGGATGACGCACCGTACGTGCACAATGTGCGGGATGGAAAAAGCATTCGATCAGTTCAACAAGCACAAGGGCTGCAAGCACGGGTTGAGCCCCACCTGCCGTAGCTGTGCAAACACGGTGTCAAAGGCGTGTAAGCAAGCCAACAAAGCTCAGACATACGCAACCGTGCGAGCGTGGGTGGAGCGAAACCGGGACCGCTCACGTGAGATAAAACGCAAGTGGAAAGAGGCTAACAAGGGCGCGGTGCTGGCCCACACAAGAGCACGCCAGGCGAGGCAGCGCATGGCCGTACCCGCTTGGGCTGATCTTGAAAAGATAAAAGCGGTGTACAACGCAGCGGCAGAGCTTCGCGCCAAAGGCTTTGACGTGCATGTCGACCACATAGTGCCATTGAGCGGCAAAGATGTTACCGGCTTTCACGTTGAGTACAACCTGCGCATAGTCGACGCAAGTACAAACATGGCTAAAGGTAACAAACTGGCGCCCGATGTCGTGCCTATAGCGGCACTGGATTTAGCGTGACTCCGGCGCAGGCTGGTGAGCTGTGGGCGTACATGACCCCGCAGGAGCAGAAGGAAGCTATGGAATTGATAGCAGCCGACGTCGAGTCGGTTGTGTGGCGACCACTGCCCGGTGGACCACAGGAGATGGCCTACAACAGTGTTGCCGATGTCATCGGCTTCGGTGGCGCAGCGGGGGGTGGTAAAGGGGCTGCACTCGACACTCTGCTTGCTACTCCTGCCGGGTGGACGACCATGGGTGAAGTGCAAGCGGGCGACACTGTATTCGATCAGACCGGAGCCCCCTGCAGAGTCACAGCTGTGTCCGAGATCAACCACAGGCCCTGCTATCGTCTGACCTTCGACGATGGCAGCACGTTGGTTGCCGATGACGTCCACCGATGGGTGACGCTCGACGCCAAGGAGCTTGCGGCGCTGACCCGTCAGGACCCGCAGTGGCGCGCCGCACGCCGCGCGGGCAGGCCCAGCCGCGCCAAGCCAACAACCAGCTCCGCAAGGCTTGCGGCACTGGCCAAGCTCAACGTCGTACGTGCGGCTTCTGCGCCACCCACAGGCACGATGCGCAGTACAGCCAGCTTGGCGAATACGCTGAAGGTCAAAGGCCGCACAAACCACGCCATCCCCACCGCAGGTGCACTGCAGACCGTAGACGCTGACCTGATCGTGCCACCCTACACTCTTGGCGCTTGGCTCGGCGATGGATCAAGCCGCAACGGGCAGTTGACGGGAGAGGACGCGTACGTGTGGGAAAGGATCGAGAGCGAAGGGTTCGAGGTTCGCCACTACGTACGCAACGCGCAAGCCCACAGTGTTATCGGCCTGAAGGTTATGCTACGCGAGCTGGGCGTTCTGGAGAACAAACACGTCCCGGTGGCGTATATGCGGGCCAGCTATGCCCAGCGGCTGTCTTTGCTGCAAGGCCTCATGGACACCGATGGACACGCAGCGCTCGATGGAGGGTGCGAGTTCGACGGTGTCAACGAGACCCTGGTCAACGACGTTCGAAGGTTGGTATCAACACTGGGCATCAAGTCCACGATCCAGCAAGGCGTGGCCAAGCTAAATGGTCGCGTCATCGGGCCGAAGTGGCGCGTTAAGTTCACAACCTCGCTTCCCGTCTTCGGCATGCCGCGCAAGGCTGAACGACTGAAACAGGAGACCCGCCGTACAACGCGGATGCGTTACCTGGTCTCGTGCGAGCCTGTGCCGAGCGTGCCAACCCGCTGCATTGCGGTAGACAGCCCGACGCGTCAGTACCTACTGGGCGAGTCACTGGTCCCAACGCACAACACCGATCTCGCATGCGGCAAGGCCCTCACACAGCACACGAAGACCGCAATGTTCCGACGCGTGGGCACTGAGCTGGTGGGCATCATCGACCGCTTGGTCGAGCTGTTCGGCAACCGTGACGGATACAACGGGCAGGACAAAATCTGGCGGCGTGACGGGCTGCAGATCGAGCTGGCCTCAGTCCCCAACAACGGGGACGAGAAGGGCCATCAAGGTCGACCCAAAGACCTGCTGGTCATCGATGAGGCAGCCAACTTCCTGGAGTCACAGGTGCGCTTCCTGATGGGCTGGGTGCGCTCAACCAAGCCCGGCCAACACAGCCAAACGCTCATGACCTTCAACCCGCCAACCTCGGCCGAGGGTCGGTGGGTAGTGTCGTTCTTTGCGCCATGGATCGACAAGAAGTACGCAGGGCCTGATGGTCGTGCATTGCCTGGCGAGCTGCGGTACGTGGGTATGGTGCCGGGCACCAACGGTGTGAGCAAGGACGTGTGGTTTGGTAAGACCAACCCTGGCCAGTTCGTGATCATTGACGGCCAGCCTGTGTTCGAGTTCGATCCAGCCAGGTATGCGCCAGAAGAGATCATCACACCACAGTCGCGCACCTTCATACCCTCGCGCATCAGCGACAACCCATACCTGGCCAACACCGGGTACATGGCCGTGCTGCAGGCCATGCCCGAGCCACTGCGCTCGCAGATGCTGTACGGTGATTTCGAGGCCGGTATGCAGGATGACCCATGGCAGGTGATCCCGACCGCATGGGTCGAGGCTGCCATGCTGCGGTGGATCGATCAGCCTGTGAAGGGTGAGATGCTCAACATGGGCGTGGACGTGGCACGCGGTGGCCAGGACAACACGACCATCGCCAAGCGCCACAAGGTGGGTAAGGTCGAGAAGTGGTTCGACAAACTCAAGGAGTACCCCGGCAAGGAAACACCCAGCGGCCACCACGTGGCAGGGCTTGTGATCGGTGAACGCCGTGATCTGTCACCGATCATGATCGATGTCATCGGTGTGGGCGCATCACCCTACGACGTACTCAAGTCATCCGGCCAGGACGTCTACGGCGTCAACGTGGCAGAGAAGGCCACACACCACGACAAGTCCGGCAGGCTGTCGTTCATGAACCTTCGCTCGCAGCTGTGGTGGGCGCTGCGTGAAGACCTCGATCCTGCAGCCAACAACGGCTTTGCCCTGCCACCAGACCCCGAGCTGCTGGTGGAGCTGTGCGCTCCGAAGTGGAGCATGTCAGGCCTCACCATCAAGGTCGAGAGTCGTGAAGAGATCATCGAGCGTATCGGCCGCAGCCCGGACCGCGCGACAGCGGTCATGCTGGCCAACATGGAGATGCCCAAGGTGCAGGTGCTGGGCAACCTGTCGCAGTCCGTCAGAGAGTCTGTGCTCAACCACGATCCACTGGCCAACCTGCGGTAGTGCGCATAAAGCCGCATATTGCGGTTACAGTGCTGGGACTTACCAGAACGTACCCTTCCAACACACGGAGCTGCACATGTGCCTGTCGAGCCCAAAAGTTCAAGCCCCTGCCGCAGTGACACCTGCTGCAATGTCCAAGACCCCTGACACACCGCAGATGATGGCCGAGAAGCGCAAGAAGCAGCTCGGCATGTCAGGTGGCACACTGCTCACCGGGCCAACGGGCGCCGCACCGGCAGCGGATCAGCTGTCACGCACCTCACTCTTGGGGCAGTAATGGCTGACACACGTACACCGCAAACCCTGCGCGAGCGCGTGCTGCAGCGCAAGGCTGCGCTGTACTCCGAGCGCACGAGCTGGGAAGCCCACTGGCGTGAGATCAACATCTACCAGATGCCACGTGCTGGACGCTTCCTGACCTCGGACAAAAACAGGGGGGAGAAGAAGCACAACCACATCAACGACAACACGGCCGGCAAGTCCCTGCTGACGCTCGAAGCGGGCATGATGTCCCACGTCACCAGCCCGGCCCGGCCATGGTTTCGCACCACGATCAAGGACAAGAAGCTCGCAGAAGCGGGCGCTGTCAAAGCCTGGCTGCACGAGGTCAACGAGCTGCTGCGCCGCATCTTCGCGGTGAGCAACACCTACAACACGCTGCAGGGCATGTACAGCGAGTTGGGCGCATTCGGCACCGCTGCCGACTTCGTGCTGCCTGACTTCGAGAACGTGGTCCACCACTACCCCATGACCATCGGGGAGTACGCATTGGCCATGAACCACAAGGGCGTGGTCGATACCATCGTGCGCGAGTACGAGATGACCGTGGCGCAGATCGTTGGCAACTTCGGGTTGGAGAACGTCAGCCAGTCCGTGAAGAACATGTGGGACACCAACAAGTTCGAGCAGATGGTGCCGGTGATCCACCTCGTGCAGCCACGCACCAATCGCAACAGCCGGGCGCTGGACAACAAGAACATGGCCTTCGAGTCGATCTACATCGAGTCCGGAGCAGAGAAGGAAACGCAAGCCCTGCGCGAGTCGGGCTTCAAGCGCTTTCCTGCGCTCACCCCGCGGTGGGATGGTAAGGACACCTACGGCAGCTCCCCCGGCATGACCTGCCTGGGCGATGTCAAGCAGCTACAGCACCAACAGCTACGCAAGTCACAGGCCATCGACTACCAGGTCAACCCACCACTGCAGATACCAGTGGGGTACAAGGGCTACGCCGACGCACGGCTACCGGGCGGCACGTTCTTCGTTGACGCCACTGGTGCAGGCCAGGGTGTGCGCTCAGCCTTCGAGGTGAACCTGGACCTTGGCGCATTGCGCGAGGACATCATGGACGTGCGTGAGCGCATTCGCTCGGCATACTACGCTGACCTGTTCCTGATGCTGGCCAACGACCAGCGTTCCAACGTGACGGCCACTGAGGTGGCAGAGCGTCACGAGGAGAAGCTGCTGGCCCTCGGGCCGGTGCTGGAGCGCTTGCACAACGAGCTGCTGAGCCCGTTGATCGACATCACCTTCGACGCTGCGGCAGAGGCTGGCATCCTGCCACCGGCACCACCCGAGCTGCAGGACATGGAGCTGGACATCGAGTTCGTGTCCACGCTGGCGCAAGCTCAGAAGATGGTCGCCAGTCAAGCCATCGACAGCGTGGTCCAACGCGTGATGACGATGGCACAGACCTGGCCAGAAGTGCTGCACAAGATCGACCCGCTGCAGATCGTGGACGACCTCAGCGACATGTACGGCATCAACCCGAAGGTGGTGGTCCCGGACGACATCGTGCAGAAAAAGATGGAAGAGGATGCACAGGCCATGGCCGCACAGCAGGCTGCTGCCGCAGCACCGATAGCAGCCGACGCGGCCAAGGCATTGGGTGACACAGATGCCGCCAACATCGAGGATGTCATGTCCCGGCTGCAGGGTTACGGCTCCACTGCCGGGTAAGGTGGTGCGGATAAAAGCCAATTTGTCGATTACAGTCGCACCGTGAGTGAACCAACAGACATCCAGGAGCACGACGATGAAGCTGCACTAGCCCGCAAGAAGCAGGAGTTGCGAGCGCACCGCGAGGCAGAAGACTTCCGGTGGATCGTCAGCACACCACAGGGCCGCAGGGTCGTGTGGCAGATGTTGGCAGATGCCGGAGTGTTCCGGTCGGTGTTTTCAGCTGATGCGCTGGTGATGGCCTACAACGAAGGCAACCGGGTAGCAGGTCTGAAACTGTTGGTGAAACTGATGAACGTGGCGCCAAAGGCGCACGAGATGATGATGAAAGAAAACGCAAATGCCTGAAGCCCTATCACTGCTAAGCCCAGCCCCTGCCGGTACACCACCTGCAGGCGAGCCCCCGGCTGGCGCTCCGGCAGGTACACCACCTGCTGGCGAGGCTCCTGCCGGTGGTACGCCACCTGCAGGCGAGACACCAGAGCAGATCGCCGCTGCGGCCGCACAGAAGGCCATCGACGATGCTGCCAAGGCTGTGCCCGCTGAGTACACCTTCAAGATGCCTGACGGCATTGAAATGGACAAAGACGCGGTCGCTGAGTTCAGCGCTATCGCCAAAGAGTTGAAATTGCCACAGGATCAAGCGCAGCGCGTTGCAGAAGTCGGGGCCAAGATGGTCCAGCGGCAACAAGCGCAGCAGGCGGCACTGGTGGCCAGTTGGGTAGAAGCGAGCATCGCGGACAAGGACATCGGTGGCGACAAGCTGCCGGAGAACATGGCCATCGCACGCAAGGCTGTGGCGACCTACGGGTCACCTGAGTTGAACGATGCGTTGGAGCAGAGTGGCTTCAAAAACCATCCTGCTTTCGTGAAGGCCTTCTACAAAATTGGGCTCACGCTCAAGCAGGACGCCATCGTCCCCGGCGGCAATGCCACCGTGGAAGTAAGCGCTGCCAAAAAGCTGTTTCCAAACCTTAATTAACGGAGCTACAAATGACCACCTTAACGGTAACTAACCCCACGCTGCTGGATATTGCCAAGGCAACCGACCCAAACGGCAGCATCGCAACCATCGTTGAATTGCTTGCGCAGTCCAACGACGTACTGCAGGACATGACCTGGGTTGAAGGTAACTTGCCAACCGGCAACAAGACCTCGCAACGCACCGGTCTGCCCACCCCAACGTGGCGCAAGCTGTACGGTGGTGTGCAGCCTGCCAAGTCCACCATCGCGCAGATCACCGACAACTGCGGTATGTTGGAAGCCTACGCCGAGATCGACCGGGCTCTGGCCGACCTCAACGGCAACACCGCTGCCTTCCGCATGATCGAAGACGCTGCCCACATTGAGGGCATGTCCCAAGAACAGGCCAGCACGCTGTTCTACGGCAATGAGGGCACCGAGCCCGAAGCCTTCACCGGCCTCTCGCCACGGTTCAACTCACTGTCCGCTCAGAACGCCGACAACATCATCGACGCCTTCAGTGGCTCTGGTGGTGATCTGACGTCGATCTGGCTGTGCGTGTGGGGTCCACAGACCGGCTTCGGTATCATCCCCAAGGGCAGCAAGGCTGGCCTGCAGATGACCGACAAAGGCCAGGTGACTGTCGAGAACGTCGATAACGCTGGTGGTCGCATGGAAGCCTACCGGACCCACTACCGTTGGGACGCAGGTCTGACGATCCGCGACTGGCGCTACTTTGTACGGATCGCCAATATCGATCTGTCCGAGCTGGATACCATCGCCAACACCAAGAACTTGATCAACTGGATGGTCATGGCCACCGAGCGTATCCCAACGCTGGGCAAGGGTCGTGCCTGCTGGTATGTCAACCGCAAGATTCGTGAGAAGCTGCGCCTTGGTATCCTGGAGCGCGTCTCCAGCAACCTCTCATGGGAAACCGTGGAAGGTAAACGTGTGATGACTTTCGATGACATCCCTGTGCGCCGTACCGACGCGCTGGTGAACACCGAAACCCGCGTGGCCTAACCCTTCGCAACTTCAGGAGAATCAACATGATTATGGACGAACGACTTGAGTTTGCCGACGCCACGACCGTGGCCTTGGCAACTGGCACTACGGTGCTGGGTGATGTTGTTGACCTGGGCACTGACGGCGTCAACGACGTCGAAGGCATGTACCTGGTCATCAACACCGACACCGAGGTCATCACGGGCGGTACAGCGGGCACGATCCAGTTCCACCTGGTATCGGACGCGCTGGCCACCTTGGGCGCTGGCGTGTTGGCAAACTGCACTACGCACGCTTCCAGCGCATTGCTGATCACGGATGACTCTGCAGCCAACAGCACACAGTTGAACGCTGGCGAGTACATCTTCGTGGTCGCACTGCCGAAGGGCCAGTACGAGCGCTACCTGGGCGTCCTGGTGACCGTGGGCGCTACCACTGTCACAGCCGGCAAGGTGAACGCGTTCCTGACTCGGAACCCACCAACCTGGAAGGCTTTCGATAGCCCAAGCCAGGCCTAAGTAGCAGACCATGAAAAAAGTCGTAGCTATCGCACTCGGGTTCTATAACGGAGCCCGTGTGCGCAAAGGTTCGGTGATCCACGTGCCTGACAACTTCAGAGGTTCTTGGGTTGCGGATGTCGAGACACCCGCAGCTCAAGAGGCTCAGAAGAAGCCGGAGCCTGTGAAGCCGATGGCCTTGTCCGAGCTGGCGAAAGCCAAGGTCGAGACAGCGTTGGAAGCCGGGCCTACGGCACAGGCTGACGTCGATCCGACTGATCTCGGCTGAGGTAGGCGATGGCCGCGATAACCCCGGTCACCACCTTCCCCATCGAGACGAGTCGCGATGTGGCGGTGACGACCTGGGCGGCCATGCAGGCAGGGGATGACGGCGCAGCTGTGAGGCTGGCCGTCTACTCCGACCGATCTGTGCAGGTGTCTGGTTCCTTTGGTGGCGCGACAGTGAGCATTGGTGGCAGCAACGACGGTGAAACCTACCACGCGTTGAACGACGCGCAGGGCAACACCATGTCGTTCAACGCTGGTGTACTGAAGGCCATCATTGAGTTGCCGGTCTACCTCAAGCCGTGGGTTACGGGCGGGGACGGTACAACAAATTTGAAAGTGGTCCTCTCGGGCCGCAAGGCTTACTAGGAGTTTGCTATGAAAATCGAAGCACTGTCTACTTTCCTCGACGGCCGCGAACGCTTCGAGAAGGGCGACATCCGCACGGTGGACGACGTCAAAGGCGCGTACTTCATCGACAACGGATGGGCCAAGGACATCACATCGGACGCGGCGGCAGCACCGTTCGTGGGTGTCACGGACCTAGCCATCCAAAACGTCAACTTGGCAACGGGGGTGACAAATGGCTAAGACCACCGCAGACCGCGTCCTTGACGGCGCGTTGAACATCGTCAAGAACAACGACACGCGCATGATCGCGTGTTCGGCCCAACCCACGACCTACACCGAAGCCAACGCCACCTACGCGCTGGCCGACGTCACGATGGCCTCGGGTGACTTCACTGCAGCCAACGGCGACACGAGCGGGCGCAAGCTGACCGTGGCTGCCAAGACCGGTGTGCTGATCGACACCAGCGGCACCGCGACCCACGTGGCCTTGGTTGATGTGACGGGCACACTGCTGGATGTAGTGACCACCTGCACCAGCCAAGCGCTCACCGCCAACGGTTCCAACACGGTCAACTTCCCAGCCTTCGACATCGAGATCGCTGACCCAACCTAAACCACCATGCGCACAGTTGACCTACTCTTTCTGTGGGCGCTGTGCGTCCCCGCCTTCGCAGCGCCTCCGTGCCTGCCGGGTGGGCCTTGCCTGCCGGGATACAGCCATGTTCCGAACTCGTGGCATTACGAGGAAGTGATCGAAACCGACTGGAAAAGCCGTCACGGTTACTGGAAGGTAGAGGACTCAGCCGGACAGCGCAAATGGTACAAACTGTCATGTGCTGAAGGTAATGACTGCTTTACCGTCAAATGGGCGGTGTATCAGATCAGCATGTATCTGGCACCCGAGGCCGATAAGCGGCGCATCCAGGAAGCGGCTTACACTGAACAGGTAACCTACACATGCGACACGGAAGCCTTCAAGCGTACTGATTGGGTTGGTCGGGTGTGTCGTGAGCAGAACAACATCCTGGCCGCTAAATACGGGGCATGGGACGCCTTGTTACCCGCACAAACCAAATGGGTGGTGGCTTACAACAGCGCCTGCAGCGACGCCAACAAATTAGCTGGCACCTGCACCCGCCCAGTCAGCGTTTACAACCCCGCCACTAAAACTCGCAGCGTGGCTAAGGGTGAGACTGTGGCCGTGGGTGCACCCTGTTATCCGGCAGTGGTGACGCACAAAGATTCCGCCACCAGCAGCATCACGTATATGGCCATTTACCCGGATCGCACGGATCGCGTGGCAGTTTGCACCAAAGGATAAATCATGACCACACTAAAGCAACTCAAGTATGAGACCGTTGTCAGTCTGATGACGACTGATCTGAACTCGCTCGCCAACAATGCATCCGTTCTTTCTGCGGCGGCAGGCGGCGATACTACTGACGCCAATCTGCTCGGCGACTTCGAGCTCGTAGTGACGTTCGGCACCAATCCGACAGCGGGAACTACGGTGGAACTCTACCTGTTGCGCTCTGCTGACGGTACGAACTACGAAGATGGTAGCGCCTCCGTTGCGCCAAATGCTGGCTCTCGTGTGGGCTCATTCCCTGTCCGTGCAGTGACTACCGCGCAGCGCATCGTAGTCAGGGATGTCCCCCTGCCGCCCGGTCTATACAAGGCGTTGATTTTGAATGACGCCACGGGGCAGGCGTTCGCGGCTTCCGGCAACACGCTGAAAGTGCGACCACACAATCTACAGAATGTGTAACTCAGCATGCATATTCCCGCTACTGCGCGAGGCAATGGCCTAGTCAAGCCAGCGGGAGAGCTTCGGCTAAATCGCAACCATCCTGCTGCGTATGGACTGAAACACCTGTTTATGTGCGACGGGACGGGGATGACCGACCTCGTTACCGGCAAACGCTACAAAGCAACAGGTGGCTCCAAGGCGGTTGATTCTTTTGGCATTGGCTGGAAATCAGGCGGAGCGGGAACTTGCATCGTTGGACCCACTGGCGCCGAGGCAAATAAGACTGGCAACGCGGACAACGGTGTTTCAGTCATTGTCAGCGGTAAGTTTTCAAACAGTACATCAGCTGCTGCCGTAGCCAACTCCTACTATGCGACTCAGGGCGGGTGGGTACTTAAGGCAGCTCAGTATCCCGGCACCTATCAAGTTGGCTTTGGATCTTTTGGTGTGTCTGACTATGCATCAGGTCTTGCGACCCCAACTGTAGGCGGGTCAGTCATATCTGTCCGTGTGGTGGCTGGGACTACCCAGTATCGGGTTAAGAACTCCACCGCCTCAACGGCAAACGCAACGCCCTCAGATGTGGGTGACTATATCTCTGTAGGTGCTGGCTTCAAGTTCAACAGCGCTACTCCGGTAGACACGCTGAACTCTGGAGACATTGTTTACTGGGCCGCGATCTTCGACAAAACGATCAGTGCAGCACAGGCTGATGCTTGGCACCGTGGCCCGTTTGGGTCTATCGTTGTGCAGGAATGCGCCGTAATGCTTGTGGGGTCTGAGTCAAGTGGAAGTTCCACCAGTCTAACCATCCAGGACATGGCGCACGGTGTCGCCATAGACAACATCACGCTGACGTCGCAGACGGCGTTGATCGTGAATGACATGCTTCATGCCGTAGCTATTGAGGCTCCAGTGTTAACAACCGCCACAGTATTGGCTATCGCCGACCTTGCGCACGCGTTGGCCACCGACAACCTGGCACTGACGCTAGATACGTCGTTGGCCATCGCTGAACTGGCTCACGCGCTAACCATCGACAATTTGGCGCTAACGACAGACACCGCGCTAGTCATCGCGGACCTCGCGCATGCGC
>OFQZ01000287.1_pt1 | contig 18935 bp, 32 predicted proteins | sample 1543011 | NCBI WGS metagenome assembly OFQZ01 (sample SAMN07774216, study PRJEB24372) | wastewater metagenome | isolation source: Exp Tend NO 0WW | collected 2016-02 | reverse complement strand
GAGCGCGATAAGGAACTGTCTCAAAATACGGGCCTCACGAATACTTGGTGCATTTCTGCGTTTTCAAATTCATCGGGTGGCGGCAGGCATAGACCGATCGGCTTTCCGACAAACTCGGGCTTAATGAGAAAACCCAAGCCACGATGGTCGAGCATCGCCAAATCAGTGCCGCGCCCTGCTTTCACGAACCAAGCAAAGTAGTCGGCCATCGCCTGACAGGTGGCAGTCGCGGGGAATGTCGGCGCCAGGCTCACTTGAACCTCGAACATACGACAATGCCCGCTGCCACACAGGCGGAAATCGGCACTCCGAGCAAACTGGAATCAAAAGACTTCCAATCGGGGGTGTTTCCGAGAAGCCGAAACGCTCCGTAGGCTTTCTTAAAGTAGTTTTTCATCGCGTCACTCTCGACTTAAGTCGTTATCTCGCCCGACACGCGCACAGGATCTGGCTCGTCATCTGGCCCGGAACAAAGTTTCAACTTCGTTACCTTGCCGGTTGCACTGACCATTTCCAGATCCGCAACGCCCTTCTTCCAGGCGAGAGCCGCCGTATTCAAAGCGTCGATGCCGAGCGTAATGGTCTTGGCTGCTGCATCAATCGTTGCGGTCAACACGTTGTTTGGCGTATGCGCCGCCTCGGTCGATAGCTTGACCGTGCCGCCTTCTTTGTCCTTTACGGTCATCCTGGCCGTGTAGCCGGTTAAGTCGACTGGCGTTTGATAGACGAAGAACCCCGTGTTCTGGATAGCAGCCGGCCACTCGTTGCCGTTGTCGTCAATGGGATCAACGCCGTTCAGTTCGATATGGTCAGCATCAATCACCTTGATGGCTACTGCATCTTCCGAATCAGGTCCGATATCTTCCGCGTTGATTTTCTTCATGCCCTGCACGCGGGTAACGAAGCCTGGCCAGCCGTCAGGGATGCCATGCCCGGTGATCTTCAGGCGCGGTGCGCCGCTGGCAATGGAGATTTCCTCGATAGCCTTGCGGATAATCGGGTCCGTTGACCACTGAACGATCAGCGCAAAGGTTTTACCTTTTTGGATCAGGATTTCTTTCATCACTTCACCCCGCCGATGATCGAACCAAGACCAAGCTTGGCAGCAAGACCTGCAATAGCGAGGAAGGTAAGCACCTGAAGAATTCCCCAAATGCTTTTTTTTGCCACATCAGCCTTCAACCCTGACCAGAATTCGTGCTCTGCATTGGCCGCGTCGATCATTGCCTTATGTGCCAGGCGGTGACTATCGGGACCATCGGGGAAAGCGCGAATACTTATCTCGTCAATCATCAGCTTGAGCGCCTTCTGTTCTTCAGCCGCATGGATAGCCAGCGCTTCATCAAGATCGTTATTGGTGACGACATCGGTCCCCAATGGGCTACGCTGTGCGCGGCGGTCGTGTCCGTCCCATTTCTTTTCGGTGGTCATTTACTGATCACCTCCACCAGTGCGCGATGTCGAGCCGAACAAGTGCCGTAGGCGCTCACCAGATCCCACTGGCTTTGCATCAGATCCTGCATTGATGCCTCCGGGGGTAGCGTCGGTATCGGCGGGCAAGGTGCGATCAAGTTGGCCTGTAGCGTTGGCCTCACCGATACGCTCGTTGAGTAGGCGCAACCCGACAGGATCGAGCTTGCAATCACGATAGACAGGACTATTGAGCGCATCACGCCATCCTTTCGTTGCTTTTTGAATTTGTTTGTTCTGGTAGGCGACAACCTGCTCGAAACCGAGAGCGATATGTTTCGCTTCATCCTCGGCCAATGTCTTCAGCAGATTCGCCTTGTCGATGGACTTGAGCGCCTGGGCGTCGCGGTGATCGATGCCGAGCTTGAAACCCACTGAACCGGATAGCGCCACGACCAATGAGAGAACCAACAAGATCAGTGAGACAGGCATAGCGCCCTCTCTTTCTCGCGGCGCTTAGTCAGACCTGGCAGTGCCACCATGACGCCAGCCACACGCGCTTTGTCCCACCGTGGAAGCTGGTCACATGCGGCATTGATCTGGCCCACGTCCAGATATTTAGAAGCCTTTGAATTGCAGGCTACAGTCGGCCCGATGTTATAGACGGCATCGCCAAAGGCAGCGAGTACGTTATCGGGCAGGCCGGGATGGCAGCGTTCAACGGTTTCAATCGCCGCCAGCATGTCACGCTCAAGCAGGTTGCGGCATTCGTCCAGGCTGTAGCGCTTACCCTTGATTACATCCTTGCCGGTCGTGCCATAGCAAACCGTGAGAATACCGGGCGGGTCGTAATAAGCCACCTGACGCAAACCCTCGGCAGGGATAGCAATCGCCGTGGCAATGGCGGCAGCAAGAGAGAGGCGCTTACTTCTTGGCGTCATCACCGGCCTCGTTCTGTGCCAGCACGCGAGCAACAAGTGCGCCAGCAGTCACCATGCCAGCCAGCGAAGCAAACAACCCTTTCGGCATGTCAGCCGATATCGCCGGCTCGATGATCTGGAATACCACCTCAACGCCAGACAGCAGCGCGGCCAGAACCATAAACTTGATGGACCACGCCTTACGAATGACTTGTTTCCAGTCGGGGATTAGAGTCATTGCTGTACTCCTGTCATGGCATTGATGCCGCTTTTCACCATCGCCACATGGAACGCCAGCATCGAACCGGCGTAAATGGCCATAAACTGAGTTGCGCCCTGCATGACGGCAATACCATCAACCCAAGGATTGACAGCTATCACCGGCTGTTTGCGGAACTGATAGATTTGCGCGTCCATGTCTATCTCACAAATGGCAGCGGTTACGGTGTGGCCGGCTTGCGTTCTGCCTGCGGCGCAAATCAGCATTGAGGCGCTTGCCAAAATGCTTGGTAAAGCGGTCCTCTCCATCGGCTGATTTTCCGGGGTTCAACGTATCAACATCGGGCTTGCTGTAGGCGCGGAAGAAAACCCAATCAACCAACTTGCTGTGATGGCCTTCAGCAATCTCCGGCTCGTCACCGTCTGACGAAAGCGGGTTCTTAGGCGTTCTGAACCCTTCGATATACAAGGTATATGCGGCATCGCAGACATAGCCAAGCGTCAGCGTTCCGTCCCCGTTGTCGATAAACTCGCGGGGTCGATCTGTCTTTGTGCGCCAGCCAGGGCGCGTTGCGGTGAGTTCAACGTGGTCAATTGCATGGATCTCATAGACCGTACCATCGCCAGCACGAAGCTCCGCATACTGCACATCGAACATGCCCGATGGCAGATCACAAGACTTGTCACCTACGCTCAGGGTTATTTCATCGCTATCCCGAATCAGTCGGGCGCGTTGCGCAGCTTCTTTCTCGGCCTCGGCGAACCACGGTATAAGTTCTTCATCCGGCCAAAGATACTTGCGCACCGTGTCCTTTGAGAGAACACGGAACTGCTTAATGAGTTCTCTCAAATTCATGGTTAATCAATCCCGAACTGATCAAACATGCCGGTTACTTTGGTACGCATTTCGTCGACAGGCATCTTCTTGTCGAGGTCCAGGCTGAAATGGGTCTTCGCGTAATCAACCAATGCGCCCTTGGTCATGTTGGCAATAGCGTCGCGGGTCGTCTGATCCGGGTCTTCGTCTTCAGTAACCTTGTTCTTGGGCAGCTTCACCGCATTTTCGGCTTCGCTCAGATCGCCACGCTCATAAACATCAGTGTGCTTGAGCATCTTGTTAGCAACTTGATCATCATCGATATTGACCGTCTGGCCCGGTGCGAACGCAATACCCGTTCCATAGATGTTTTCTTTGAAATTGGTACGATGCCCGATGTATTTGACTGCAATCATGGTGTTCTCCGATTAAGAAGAACCGGCTCAAATCATGAGCCGGTTCTTGGTTGCTTTTACATCGAGCCTTGCAGGACGGTATCGACCATCACATCAACGATGCCAACAGATGCGTCGGCAGCACCTTTGCGAGTCAGGACCAGGAAGGCATCCTTCGGCAAACGAACCGGCGCCTTGGCTACCGTTGAACGGGTACGGCCAGTTGCTGAAGTTGCCAGTGCGGCGAAAAAGTAAGCGGCATCCTGGGGAACAACCGTCGAATCGACGCCATCGGCGTAAAGGAAACCGATGTCTGCCGTAGTCACCGCAGTAAAGGCATCCGACACAATTGCTTGTGCGTCATGTAGCTCGGCGCCAGACGGCAGGAAGCCAATGCGAACCACGTCATTGATCTGAACGGCGGTTGCCAGATCAGAGTTAGCCGCTACGCCAGCAGCGTTAGTGGTGAAATTACCCCTGATGACAGTCTTGTTGCCTGCCGGGTAGGTGAATTGGGAATTCTTGATTCCCTTGGTCGTAACTGTAGTCATGGTGTATCTCCTTGAAGATCAGAAGAAGCCGGAGCGAACCCCGGCTTGCTTAAGGTTAGGCAATCTGCACAGCGGTATCGATGGCCATCACACCAAAGTCGGTGTATTCCTTCGCCGTGCCGCCATTGTCGATAAGGAACTGGATCTTCGACGTACCGGCGATCATGCCCAACAGAATTTCCAGCTTGTCGCCGTGGTCCAGTTCCTTCTCGCTGAAGAAGTAGGAGCTTTGCGACTGACGGAACTTGCCGTAAGCCTGAGCCAACGCCTGACCACCGAGCAACAAGGCACGGTCGACTGCGTAATTCGAGCCGAAAGCAGCCGGCACGTTGTCGGTTGAGGTTTCCGTGTTGGTATAAACGCTCGGATTCCAGCGCACGGAGTTACCGGCGAAGAAGCGGATCGGCTTCGGCATCTTCACGATCAGGATGCCATTCCACAGGCCAGCTTCGCCCATGAAGAGCGGGTTCTGCTTGGCCATGTTGGCGCGGGCCATGGCATTGGCCTGCCAGGTGCGGAAGTTCGTCGAGCGAACCAGGGAGGTGTATTGCTCAGAGGAACACAAGAGAACGCGCATCGGTGCGTCCTGGCTCATCTGGTCGCCTTCAAAGCGAACCGGCGGCGGGGGCAGCGGCATCGAATCGAGCTTGGTGCGCAGGGCATCAACCACGTCGATGTTCATCACGTCGGTCGTGGCAATGGTGATTTCGTTACCACCGGCGACGATGGACTCAATACCGGAACCGGTCGACATGAAGTGACGGTTACGGGTAGGCGCCTTGATCGTGTTGATGCAAATGTCGGCGAAGTCGGGATCAGAGGCCAGCGGCACAGCCCACTCGATGTCGTTGGCGAAACCACGGGCGCCGGCCAGATGGACGATGCTCAGTTGATCTTCGAGGCGCGACATATAGTTGTGACCAAGTGCCTGGGCCAGCGAACGCAGTTGATGCGGGGTACGCTGTTGCGTCATCTTGCCGCCAGCGTTGATCGGCTTGCGGGTCTGGTTAATGCGCAGACTGTCTTGCGAGAAGTCCATGCGGTCGCCCTTACCTTCGGCGTAGCGCTCGCCCATGATCGGCTTGCCGCCAATTGGGTTGATCAAGTCAAAAGTGACTTCATCGCCAGCGGTCTTGCTCAGGTCTTGGCAGCGAACGATAGGCAGTTCATTACCAGATTGACGGCGTAGCACTGCTTCGGCGTCGGCCTGTTGCGGCAATTTGCCGGTCAGGCGGTTAAGGGTCGTCTGGCGCTGCATCGAAGCAGCGAAAAGGCCAGCGGATTGAATACGTACTGCTTGAAGACTGCCATACGGGATGACTGTATCAGCCATGATGCTTCTCCTGAAAGTGGAATACTCGCTTCACAGCGAGAGAAATTTGATTAAAGAACCTTACTCATCAGCTTCATAATTTCATCTGGCGACTTACCTTCCAGAGTTCTTGAAAGCCGGCCCATGTCCATGTTCCTGATTGCCTCATTCTCGTCGTGGTGGGCCATAGAGCCAGCCGGGACTTGAGAAAGACTGGTCGGAACCTGAGCCTTTGCTTTTGAAATCGCTTCTGCTGCCTTCTTGGCAACATCCGCATTACTTGGCTTGGTCGTACTGGACTCGAACATCGGCGCCACCTTGGCCACGGCCTGCTCAATCGCATCGGCAAAAGCAACGCCTTGCGCCATAAGCCGGTCGCGCTCCGCGACAACACCATCAATTGCCACCTGATTTTTTTCAGCGCCTTGCGGATTCAGGAACGGATATTTCTCAACCAGCACATTGGCTCTTGCCTGGGCATTGGCCATCGCGCTTTCTTGAGCATCCTTTTCCTGCCGCTGCGCATCACGCGCATTCGATGCAGCAATCGCCCGTTGGTCTGAAATCTCCTGCTGGATAGCAAGAATCTTCATACCGATTTCGGAAGCCTTGTCGGTGTCGGTCATGATCAGAGCTTCGTTCTGCTCTCGCATCAAGTCACGCAACAACGCCATTTGATCAGTCGCTACGGGAGTGGCTGATTCGGCTGGTTGCTGCGTCGTTTCCTGGCCGGCTGCTGCTGCCTTCAGGGTCAATACTTCTTGTTCAAGCACCCGAGCGCGTTCCCGCGCTGCTTCCAGTTCGGAAAACGGAATAATGTGCTGACCATCTTTGGCCTGCACAACGGGTTCAGCTTCGGGGGTTTTTACTTCTTCCTGGGTGCCAACAACTCCAGCGTCGGGCGCTGCGCCGGTATCCTCGGCATTGGCAGCAACAAGTGCTGCGCTTGCGTCGGTTTCGCCCTCAAGGGTATCGCCATTAAAAAGGCGGGCCTTGTCATCGTCGGATAGCGCATCAAAGGCTGATGCGTCCTCCATGAAAGATTCCAGATTACGACCTGACATTTCACGCTCCATCTTCGGGATTAGCATCGTCATCAAGACGGGACTAAGCCGATCACTTTTCGCCGTGACGCGGTAGTGAGCGGTTAAAACAATGCCTCCCTCGTTTTAGTGGGGGAAGCTCCGGCTGCGGGACAGTGCATGCTTCACAGCAAGCAATCTCATTTTATCATTCAAGCAAAAAGTCAACAGTAATTTGTTGATCTTTTTTCAATCAAGTAACAGGCTCATGCCTCACCTCCTTCCGAATCGACCGTATTAGAGTCAGCCAACTTGCTGCGCAGTTCATAAATCCGTCGCTCCGTGGTTGAAATTACTGCCCACCCTCGATACCGGCATTGAAGCCAACATCAGGGTTTGCTGGTTGGCCGGGATTGGCCGGGAACTGCGGTGATGTATTACGCCGCCCCAATATCTCGCGGGCGGTCGCCGGCTGCTGGCGCTGGATGGCCTGCACCTGGGCGGGATCAAGTTGCGCCGGCTGTCCTTCCTGTGCCGGCATCACGCCAGCAATCGGGGAGGCGTTCGGCATGATCGTTCCGCCGTCCTGATCCTCGAATCCGGCAGAGCGCAGAAGCATGTCGGCCAGCGGTGCGGTTTGCGGTATAGCGGTGATTGTCTGCGCTGTCTGGATGGCGCCGAACTGCGCTTCGCCATTCTTGGTCACTGATTCGGCCTCGGTCTTCTTCACCTGGGCGTCGATCAATGGCTGCTTCTGATCCAGTTCGCGCGTCTTCAAGTCGTACTGAGCCTTGGATAGCGCAGCTTGAACGGCATCATCGATTTGTTGCTGGATCTGCTCGGGCGTCGGCGATCCGTCGCCCATTTCCTTGATAGCCTTGATGATGTCCTGCTTGTTCGGTACATCCATCAGCGCGAACAAGTGCGGCATCATGATCTTCTGGTACTCAGGCGGCGCCGACTTGAAAGCCTCGCTCATTGCGGCCAGTTGCTGCGCCCGGAAACTCGGCGAACTTGGCACATCACTCAACGAAACCTTCATGCGGGTACGCGACACATCGTTGTTCAGGTACTGAATGCCCGTGGTTTCATCCACAGTCGGCACGTTCAACTCAATGTACTTGTCCTCTTTCAAGGATTTCCCATCAATGAAAATGGTTTCCTGCTTGCCGGTCATGTCCTCAATGCTCAAGGAAAGCAGAAGATCACCAACTGCCTGCCGCGAATCTTTGAAGTTGTCGTTGATGTCGGCGAGTGCCTGATTCGACTGCTCGACCAAGCCAGAGATAGCCACGCCGGATTGGGCTTGCCCTTCTTGGCCCATGAATGCGTTGTAGATCCCGCCAGTGCGCTTGATGCCTTCCCGCGCATCGACCAGTCGATCATATTGTTGCTTGTTCAGCTCGAAATCGCGTTCGACCTTGAACGTTCCACCCTGACGCATCGCCTCTGCGTCAAGCACGATGTCGGCATCCGGTCGGCCCACTTCATCACGGAACGTCGCGTCATCATCAACAACGGCGCCTTCTGTTCGCGTCGTGCGCGTTGCGGCCAAGCCCCATTGCATCCGTGCGATACGGGCGTTCACTTCATCCTGAAGGTAGATCATGCCGCGAATCAAGCCATACGGCACGCCGGTACGGTCCTCGCGCTTGCCCCAAAATGGCACATAAGGGAATTTGTTGTGCTTGTAGGGCGTTGGCTGGTCTGAAAGTCGATGCGGTCCCATGAACCAAGCCAGGCGAACCTTACCAATGACAGCCCAACTCACATCAACAATACCGCTTGCCAGTGCGTGGGCGTGCATTTCATTGTTCTGATCGTATTCAATCACGCGGCCATCAGGCGACTTGATCACCAGCACGCGCTGGTAGTCCCGATACCAGACCTCAAACAAGCAAACACGGTTGTTATGCACGTCGCGCCACTGCATTTCTTCAATCGACCAGCCGCGCTCATGGTCTTGAGACATAGCCAAGCCGGTTGATTGACCGCCGTCCATGCTCATAATCCCCGGATCAATGCCTTGCCATCCGTTGCCGGCATGCTCGATCAACTCTTCGCTCTGCTGGTGCATGAGCTTGGCTATCTTGCGTTCCATCCATTTGCGGCGGATCAGATAGCGGGCATTGCTCATATCTGGCTTTGCCAGCCAGTCGTACCAGATTTCGTTACGGTGGATTGACTCAACCCGATATTTATAGGCAAACGGATCTTGCTCGCGGGCAACTTCAACCCATCCCAAACCAACCTTGACCTGACCGGCGTAGGCTTCAGAGCATGCGGCATCGGCTTTCGCCTGGCGCTCTGCCTGATTCAGCTTGTGATTAAGCGCCTCGGCAATCTCGTCGTCGCCCTGGTCACTGTCCGGCGTCACGCGCCAATCGGATCGTGTCTTGGCTTCCATGCCAAGCACAGAGTCAATCGTCGGGCCAACCAGCGGCTCGATAGCGGGCGGCAATCCGCGCTCGGCCGCACGGCGCATCACGTCCGAATCAAGCTGATTTCCATCGTAGTAGTCCGATTCCTTATCCGCATTACTGCGCCAAGCCGGTTGCTGCTCACATTCGAGCATCCACTGCGTGAACGTCGCAAGGTCAAGTCCGGCCTGAGCCTCGTTCTCTTGAGCTTCGTCGTCTTCGTGTTCCCGGACTGCCATCACGGCGTTCGATTGATTCATGGAAATTCTCCTTAACCGCGCCAGTTAGGCGCCTCTCTTCTGCGTTTTGGTGCTTCTACTACTGATTTTGGTCGATAGCCTTGTGCGAATTGCCGTAAAGCGTCTGCTGCTTCTGAATGGATGTCGTGGCGCGGGCGGTCGCTCCAGCACCCAAGGCGTGCGTTCCATTCCTTCTTGTATTGCGAGACATGCGCGATGCCTTGCTTGCAACCTTCCTCGCTGAATGTGCATTGCCCGAATATTTCGCGGGTCTTCTGGATGCCGTGATTCACATCCTCGACGCGGGGAACGATCACCCACTTGCCGCCAATCTCAAACTTCTGCAACTCTTCGATAGGCGAAGCCACTTTGTCGCCCTGCTGGCGCTTGTGGTCGCCGTCATGCGGCAGGTAGTGCGTTCCCCACACATACCCAAGCGCCTGCATCTGGCGAATGAAGAAGCTATACGGCTCGCCCCAACCCTCAATGAACTTGATGAACCGGTTTTCAGCGCCGATACGCTGGTGAAACCAAATTGCTGTGCCGTCGCTATTGCCAATATCCCAAAACGTATTTACCGGCACATTTGCTGCACAGGGGAACATGCCGATACGGCCTTCCTTGCGGGCTGCGGCCAGTTGAACTGCGTAATATGTGCCTTCCGTCGATTGCTGGAAGGCTTCTTTCGAGGTGCTTGGATACTCCTGCCACATCTTTTCAGGGTCGCCGGAGAAGTCTGAGTCACGGGTAGCGATGTACCAGTTGCGCTGCTCTGCATCGAGCGTACAACCGGCCTCGGCTTCAACTATCAAAAAATACTCGCGGTCCTTGTCCGTCATCACGACATTGGTTGCCGCCATCCGGTAGCCAGGCTCGTCATGCCACGGGTAGAAATGGAACCGATAGTCGCGCTCGGACAAGTCGGCGCCCTGTTCGTGCAACGCCTCGGCCCGCTTCGTCATGTTGTAAAACTCGCCGCCCTGCCCTTCTGCGGTCGATTCGATGATGGCAATACCGTCAAGCGGAACAGCCGGCAAAGATCCGGTAACAACTTCGATTGCCTTATCGGGGAACTTGGCGCAAATCTTCCCGAACTCGGATACGTGCAGGCGATGGATCGTGCCGGAGCGCATTGACGTAGCCACGCGAATGCTTGAATTGTTGTGGGCGAACAGCAGTTCGGACTTGTTCTGCGTGGAGAGAGGCATCGCCAATCTCAACTGCTCTGGCAATCGGTCATAAGCCAGCTTTACTTTGTCGCGGAAAATAACCTCGGCAGCTTCGCGGTCCTGGGCGATGATGCCGCAGCGCTGGTCTGGAACAAATAGCGCATGGTCTAGCCACATGATTGAAATCAACGTGGTAAAGCCAAGCTGCCTAGCCTTCAGGATGATGTTGCGATGCCACAGCCGTTTAATAAGCCTGCGTTGCGCACGGTTCGGCACAAACGGGACAACAGAACCTTCTCCTTCGTCCGACTTGACCATGATCTTATATAGCTGGCCTGAACAAATCCGCCACATCGGGTCAGCTAGGCAGCGCGATAAATCGGCTGGATTCTTTGGTACGAAATCGAGCGGTATCGATTCAGACATTGCGCTTCACGGGAATGGGTGATGCGCCAATCGCCGCAATCAGATCCGACAGAGAATCAGCAACCGGCTTGCCTTCATGGTCATCAACACGCAATACCTTGCGCTCTAACTCGATCAGCACCTTCAGTGCGTCAGCCAACAGCTTCACGTTCTTAACCTGCTGCGGCAAGCCAATCGCCGCGAAGTACATATCGTTCAGCTTGTCCTGGCCGAATTCATCTGGGCTACGCAATACATCGCCGATATGGGCGAATGCTTCCGGGTGATTCAGTTCGGTATCAACCAGATCCCACAGCTTTTGCACGATAGAACGTGCCCGCTGAATGTCTGCGCGCTGGTTGATTACCTTGTCGGCAATCATGGTTGCGCTGGCTTGGATCTGATCCCGTTCGGAAATTGCGCTTTCTGTGCGTACTTCTTTGCGTACTTCTGATTTGCGTACCAATTCCTCGGCACGGGAATTTATCTTGGCGGAAAGGTCGCGGGTCCATTCCTCGGCCTTGGCCTTCTTGCGGATAGCGCCTTCTGAGCAACCGAACTCGGCGCCGATGTCACGGAGGCTGCGGCCTCCAATGCGGTACTCGCGCTCTACGGCTTCCCAATCAACAGGCTGGCGCTTCGCCTTCGGCTCAATGGACATGCGCCAACTCCCTAATCGCCTTGGCAAGCGCGTTCTTTACCCACACCTTGTCTTTGCCAAGCTCCTTGGCTATCTCGGCCTTGCTTCGCCTTGCCCGGAACATTTCCAACACCTTGGCCCGCTCGTCGGTTGTTGCGCAAATTGCGTTTGCCATTTTTTACCCGTTTGCTATACTGAGATTGCCTGCTGATAAGCAACCATTTTACACGGAGAAGATCATGAACAATCAAAGACGTAAGGAAATCAACGCGGTACTCAACGAACTAGCTGATCTGCGCTCGCGTATCGAAACTATCCAGTCTGAAGAACAGGATGCCTACGACAACATGCCCGAAGGTTTGCAGCAGTCCGAGCGTGGCGAGAAAGCCGAACAGGCTTGCTCAGAACTGGATGACGCGATCAGCGCCTTTGATGATCTGGAATCAGCCCTTAATGGCGCAGCGGAGTAACCATCATGGAAAAGTCTGACGCTCTAATTATTCTCGCCCTCTCCAACTCAGTTAGTGCGCTTTCCGCTGTTATTTACAACATTAGCCTCAAAGAATCATCAGACTCAAAAGTAGGTGCATACGACGACCCCGAACTAATGAGCATGGCGGCTGGCGCTATAAAAGACGTGGTGAAAGCACTAGAGATCATGAACATTAGTTAGCAAGTAGCTAGGCCCATGCCCATGCCCCTACCGGGGGCATCCACCTATCCACTCGCACGGAGCGAAACCATGAAAATTGAAGACCTACGGAACCACGAACGCGAAAAGACGTGCCACCTTCGCCCAGGCGAATGCGTCCATGTTTTTGGAAGCGACGGCAATCAGATACCCGGAACATTTCTCGTTTGTTCCGCTGGAACAATTCAAGCAAAGCTTGGATCGAGCGGGCTTTACCGCGCAGATGTCCCGGTTTTCTTGGTCAGCCTAGAGACAGGAGAGGCAAGAGCCTTGCCGCATCTTTCTTCCCGCCTGACTGAAAAAGTGAAGATTCAGGCATCAATTCTATAAACACGCACGGAGCGAATCATGAGCAGAGAGTTTTTACGAAGCGTCGATGGCCGGCAGATGCCTGGACTCGGTGAAGTTGCCGTTTATTGGCCGAACGTCGATTGCACCAACATCTACGACACCAACGGCTTTGAATTCACCGACGCGCCCGTACCGGAAAGCAACACATTCCCGGAACTGGTCGAACACAACGCAGAAGGCACGGCCATAGCGTTGCTTATCGCCCTCAACGCCTGCGCCGATCAGATCCGCTTTGGCGGTGCATCGTTTGAAGAGAAGCAGGCCGTGCTTGCAACTGCTGATTCCGCTATTGCCAAAGCAAGAGGAGCCAATCATGCCTGAAATGTCCACAACCGAACGCCTAGCCCTTGAGCGCCAGATCATCGCCCACCTGATCGACACCATGCGGGCGCATGGCTGGACAGTCAATCACGTCTATGACGGCGGCGAAGAATGCCGCAACTGCGCCACCACTGACGCCACCCTGGAGCATGTTTTCTCCGTTGATGAATCTCAGATCATCTTTGAAAACATGGCCGGGCGGCAACATTGGGTATCAATCATCCTCGGCAATGGGGTTGATTGCATCAGCGATTACAGCTTTGCGCAGCATCGGGCGGATAACTTCGCCAAAATCATGGAAGAACACGTTAACCAGTTTGTCGATGCGCTGCCATGACGACCGGCCTTATCTCGGAAATCCGCTCAAGCCGTCTAATTGCCGCCCTGGTCGTTGCCTGCATCATCGCAACCTCGGCATGGGCCTACTTTTTAGCAAAGGTAATCTTATGAACGCTGAAATCGTTACCGAACTGGTTGCCGTCTGTATCCATGAGCCTCGCGGCGATCATGGCCTGGAAGGCTACCAACGCGCCGGATCGTATCGCTGTCAGTTTGTCGAAGGCAATTCGCCCCGCTATTACCGCGTGTTTCCCGACATCGAAAGCGATTGCTACGAATGCGCGGTCCCTCGCGCCTTTGCCAAATTCTTCCGCCTTGAGGAAAAATCCTCGTAAGGCTGATTGCCTAACCCTTATCAATCGGAGATAACCATGTTACCCAGCACCATTTACGAAATATTGCCGTTCATCTACTATATTCCTGACGCCAGTACGATTGAGCATCACCCGAAACGGCAGCAGCTTGAAAAGCAAGTTGAAGGACTGCTATTGGCTGAAACAAATCTACGCCAGCAAATTGCACACCTGAATGATCAACTGGCCGGCGAGAAATCAAATGTTGAACAGGCCAATCGGCAGCTCGACGAACTGCTGAAAGCGCTTATTGAAATCAAGAGCGGTCACTGCCCCTCACAATATCCGATGACTTTACGTGGGTTGATTGATTACCACTTCGCAATTTCAAAAGCAGCCATCGCCAGCGTTCGCAAATCACAAGAAAAGTGCTACTACGCCACGGATGGAACGCTCATGAATCCAGGCGGCGCGTGATGAACATCAGCTACATAAATATGATTTCCTGCCTGCTTTGCATCTTCTTTTCATTCTTAACCAAGCCGGACAAATTCTTTTGCGCGCTTGGTTGGCTTTGCGCTCTGTTGTCACAGATAACTATCATTGGTTTGAAGGGGGCAGCATGATCAACCGCCCCTCTGAACCGCCCGATCCCGGCTGGTGCAAATCCTGTCACGCACCCTGCGAAGGAACCTGGCAGGATGAAGGTATCGGCGCCTTTGAGTATTTCGGATCAAAAGGCTACGACTGCCAATGGGTTGCCGTTTCGGACTGCTGCGGCAGCGTAATCCTCGATACAGATCCAGATCCTGACGAAGAATAAGAAACGGCTCCCACTGGTATGGGAGCCGTTCAAAGCCGTTTGCGGTTAAAGCCTCGGCAGGCTTACGGAGACAGGGGCCGCAATCCCCGAACCCCTATTTTAACCGACTTGCACGCTTCTCCCTGCGATATTCCTGTATGTCGATGCCGTGGATGGCACGCATGAGTTTCTTCTTGAGAACGTAGTCTTTCGTTCTTACGCCTTTCGCATCCTCAACAACATCTTTGAATTCCGCGTCCCGGTAAGTGAAGTCGGCGATGTAGTGGCAGATCAGGGTATTGTTGATTTCCAGCAAAAAGCGCACCTGGCACTTCAGGTTCGAGATAACCCCGCCATCCTGAAGCCTGACCAGTTGCACATAGCGCCCGGCCTCCAGCTTTGAGTCAAATGTTTTCCCGTTGACCGTGGTTTTCTTGTTGCGGTACTTGGCCCGTGGCGTATCCGGCTGATGATCTTTCGCCTCGCGCTTGGCCTCGGATCTGCTTTGCCGCAGCTTCTGGTAAGCGGCCAACTGTTCGTCACTCCAGCGCAGCATGGCGTGTTCTCCCAGAATGGCCGCTTCTGTCGTGGCCAAAGAATTCGAGGCCGTTCTTCTGGTCGGTGTAGGTCATGTCCATGTCGTCCCCCAGGAACATGCCGTGCGGCGAATAAGCATCGCGCATCGCGCGCCCGAGCGCTGCATCGACGCGTTCGTACAGCCCCGGCCCATCATCATGCAGGCTGGCCCTTGGGCTAATCTCGGCGAACGAAAAGCCGTAGTCGTCCGAATCAACCCCGCGCATTTCATCGCGCCGCTTGTCGTAAAAGGTGTGCCGTACAGGAACGACGCGGGAGTGCCGTTGCTGGCACGATCCATTATTTACAAACCTAGCGGCGATCACTTTCATAATGCCGCCGACCGAAAGCTGGATCTCCCTTTTCCGGGTGACTTTCAGCGGTTCACGCCTGGCTGGTTCAGGCTGCTGCTTGTTTTCCATAGCCACGGCTACGGAAAATGTTTCTGCCTTGGTTTTTTTCGGTAGCTGATACACGTCAGGCTCAATCTCACGGTATCCCGCTACTGTCTTCGTCACCGCCCCGGAATACGTCGGGGTGTTTTTTTGTGGCTCTTGATAGCTTGCACCAAGGTATTTTCTTGCCTCATAAAGGCACAGATCAACCGCCTTCAAAAAATCTTTGTCGCACCTGATCGCTATGGCCGGTTGACCATTCCACGAAACAAAAACATCGTTTCCAAGACCTATAACTTTCCATTTTATCTGGCCATCTGCACTGAGCAGAGCCGACCTAAGAGAATTCACATCAATCAGCATGGCTATCTCCCGAGAAAAAAGCCACATCTGGAACAACGCGGACCTTCGCGGCTACGCCGCTCGGCCCGTTACTGCCAGCGTTAGCCCTCGTCATGGCCGCTCCGTTGCAAGCACGTCACAGTCACGCCGTCCGGCGCTTCGATCACCAGCGAAGGCTGAAAGCCGTTGCGGTAGTTCTGCGGCTCGATGCGCATCGGCCAGCGCGGGAAGTCGGTATCGGCTGCATCCGGATCCCAGTTCGCCACGCCGATCAACCAGCTACCGCTATTGCCTGGGCAGTGCTGGCCTGTCACAACCAACCCCATTCCGCTTTCCCGGTGCGCCACCAGATATTCAATCGGCTTCCCGCTAGCGCAGTTGTCGTAGTCGTCCTTGGTGTGCTCCACCTCGCCAAAGGTATCGTCGCTGTAACCCTCAAATCGCAGTGTTGGCATATCTGTTTTCTCCGTAGTAAGCGCCGGGCTAACCCGGCAATCCACGGGACGGCTTTCAGCCGCCCGTGATTTTTGCGTTAGAAGGCGGAAGGTGCAGCACCCGATACATGCGGGCATCGCTTCGCACGCTTTTTCTGATGTATCCAGCCTTCACAAGAGCCGTGATGACGTAACGTCTATTGTTTTCCGCGCGCAATGTTGCGGCCTCATGTGGAATTCCGCCGCCCATACGATCCCCTTCGCTCAGAACGTCTATATTTTCAAGTTCGCACGCCTTGTAAATCTGCTCTCGGGATACAAGATCGAATACGCAAATTCCGAAGTTTTTCATTAAACCAGCGGCTTTATCGGCGGCATTCATTTAACCGAGGCTCCGATCTTCATCTGGGCAAGCCATCTCGCCCGATACCAAATCCGTTCCGAATAGGTCACGAATTGCGGGTTCGCGTAGCTGTTCGCCAGCGCCGCATCCACTCCCATTTGATACGCTTTCGCCTCCCCACTGGGCAGCCCAAGCGGCGGCAACGCCGGCATAGGTGCGGCTGCGCTCTTTCCATCGGTCATCGCTTGGGCCGAGTTTGTTCTGGCCGCTTGGGGTCTGGTTTCCATAAATGCGCTTCGCTTTCTTGGCTCCGTTGCAGATCGGGCAGCCGTATTTGTCATCGTTCGGCACTGGCAGGCCGCAGCAATACAGTTTCCCTTCGATGATGTTGGTCGGCTTCATGAGCGGCAACCCCTTGAGCCAAAGGCAAGTGGCCTTGCTGGCATCCTCGCCGAACATCCACGGCTGAATGATCTGGTCAGGCTTGCGAATGCGCGAGCTAATGCACGACACCGGGTTTTCCAAAGCAATGCGCGGTATTGGCGCGTTCATCAACCGGCGCACAAAATCAATCGCATCCTCGGTCAGTTCGGCTCGCGGTCGGCCATCAACCATAACTCCGCGCGTGTTCCAGTGTAGGCCGGAAACGGCCAAGTACGTGCATGGCGGGTGGGCAATCATCAGGTCAAATTCTTGGTCGCGTATCAAGTCAAAGCAGTCGCCTTGATAGTGGTACGGGCTACCGTCTTCGGCTGGCTCAAAGTCCGCCGAAATAACATCATGGCCCAGTGCAGCAAAGGCTTGGCGGGTTCTTCCGCTGTATTCGCAGGCAATTAAAACCTTCATTTTTGTTCCTTTTTTGTCGTTGACCGTAGCAGTAACTTCTAACACTCCGGTGCAGGCGACCTTGCGCAAACAGCCGCGCAAGGCTCCTGACCTATTGCGTTGGGCACCTGCCTGCGGTGCGGCACAAATACCATCGGGTTGTAATCGCACCGCAGCACGATGACGCTCACTTTGCTCCATGTCTCGCAGTCATCATTCAGGCACTCGTCGCCGCGCTGAATTCGCTCTCCTGGGGTCAGCAGCCGAAACCGTTGCCCAACAGGTATGTCGAGCGGACTTGCCGCAATAACCGTGTTTGCCATCTTCAACATTTCTCGGGCGGCAAGCCGCTCACAATCGCGTTGGCAGGCAAAAGCATGTCGCCCTGCACCGCCGTCTCGCCAGCGCCGACTTTTGCATCCTCGAACAGCCGGGGCTGGGCATAGGCTTGCTCTATTCGGCGGCAAGCTTCCTCGAAATACGGGCCGTGGATCTCGATCCCAATAAAGTGCAGACCCAAATTCACCGCCGCTACTCCCGTCGCGCCTGTTCCCATGTACGGATCGCAAACCGTTTCCGGCCTGCCAGCTTGCTCAATGCACCACTCCATCAAATCAACCGGCTTCTGCGTCGGGTGCGTGCGCTTGGTGCCTTTGTCTTGCCCAGCCCCTTGGCACATGCCCTTCCAAACCAAGCGGAAAATCCGCGCCGCGCCGGTCTTGTTGTGCCAGGCATACTCCACGTCGCTGAAGCTGTCCCCGTAGGGCGCTTGGCCTCCGAGCTTGTCCCACGCCAGCCACCTACCGCGCGGCAGTCGTTGCGCGTAGTGGTCGGCTCCGAACAAAATCACCGGGTCAAACCGCAGCAACGGTGCCGGGTCAAATGGCTCGTCGTCCCCGTAAATCTTGGCGTTGTTGCTCTTGGTTTTTCCGCCTGCGTAGGCTTTCCCAAGGTGTCCGCCGTGCTGAAAAGCAATCCCATACGGCGGGTCGCTCACAATGGCGCAGGCTGCGAGCGCGGGCAAAATCTCCCTACAGTCGCCGTGCCACAGTTCGCAATTCCCGATTGTCACTTTCTCAGCCATCATCACTCCGTAGTTACGTTTTGCCTGCCAACCCGTCGGTCAACACGGACGCGGCTACGCCGCGCCGGTTACCTCAGCGTTCGGCGTCACAGGCCACCAGCCTTTTGCCAGTGACTCATCAACTGCTTTGCGCTTGTTGTAAATCACAATCCCGGCGCGGTCGGCTACATAAATCATCGTCGCGCAGCAGTCGTGCAACTGCGTTCCGTCGCGCATCAAGACCGTCACGCGCTGACCTGGGTTCGGCCTGCTGTGCATCGGTCGCAATCCAATCGGAGTTGTCATTCGGCGGCTCCGCTTGGCGCCATGTGTCGGCGCCCGTAGTCGGTTATTGTCAGGCGGCCATCGCCGCCCGCAATCAGCCCGTGCGCCACCAAGTTCAGCCAGGCAGGCCAGCAGCCTTGCGGCATGTGGTCGCCACCGGCAACCATCCGCCCGTGCTTGTCCAGGTAGCCGCTTCCGCCTTGCTTGTGCAGCCATTCCAGCTTTTCGTTTTGTGCGTCAGTCAGTTTCATTCCATCCTCCGTAAAGTGCCGCCGAACCCATCGCTCAACGCGACCGGCCGCAACGTCCGTCCTTGTTCAATCGCCGGTGCTGGCCGGCGCGTTAGCTAGTGCGTT
>OFQZ01000286.1_pt1 | contig 18939 bp, 21 predicted proteins | sample 1543011 | NCBI WGS metagenome assembly OFQZ01 (sample SAMN07774216, study PRJEB24372) | wastewater metagenome | isolation source: Exp Tend NO 0WW | collected 2016-02 | reverse complement strand
TCTCTCTAGCCCATAATCCGCATACGCCCCCGTCTCCTTCGCTTCCAGCGTATGATCCCCCGTAGCCAAACGGAAATCACGAACAAGTTCTCCCGCACTAACTTGTTCACCTTTCCCCGCCAGCACCTCCATCAGAACATCCTTCTCAGCCTTCGGAACATCCGCCCTCCGCATCTCCTGCTCGATCAGCCGCTTCGGAATCTCTGTCCGATTTTGCGGGAGTCGCTCCAGTGTCTTCAGCGTATATTTCCCGCGCGCAAGCTCCCCTCCCAGTGTCCTCACTGGACCAAAGTCAGGAATCTTTCCGGCCGTCGTCAGCAATGCGCCACCAAGTGCCAACCCACCCGCAATCTTCTTTGCTTCCTCCGGATACACCCCAGCAACAGCCGCCGCTCCAGCCGTAAGCCCAAGTGCCGCAAGCAATCGTGGATCAGCCTCTCCCGACTCGATTCGTCTCTGCGTGTTCCGCTGCTCCACCACCCTCTCAAGTTCCGTCGCCGCTTCCCCCGTAACCTGTCGCAACGGCTGCGGCTCCTCCGGGCCAAGCCACTCTCCCTGCTGTACACCACGCCCGAAGCTCTCTTTCGCATCCGCTCTCTTCGCCCGAATCTCTTCCATCGCCGAAGCCAGTGGCGCATTCTTCGCTGTCGCAACATCCGCAGCTTTCTTGCCCACCCCCGCTTGCATCATATTCTGAGCCTTGCTCGCGGCATTCAGCTCCACATCCCCCGGAAGGTCCTGGAACACATTCGGCTGCCGATAGGCCGCCTCTCCTGGACTTCTCACCTCCCCATTCGGTTCCACCCAATCTTGAAACCTATCCGGCATGGGTTCAACTTCCGCCTTCGGCTCCACCTTCCCGCGTCCTTCAGCCCAGCGACCAATGCCTTTATACCCCGCCGAAATCCCACGAATTGCAGGAACCATTGCAGCGCCAATTACCGCAGAGGCACCAACTTCCCCCATATTAACTGATTCTTTTTGTCCAAGTTGTTGTGCCAGAGTAATTCCACCTATGGCAATTCCACCTTCTATGGCTGAAGCTCCCGTCATGGCAACAGCCCGCGCAGTCGCACCAAGCTTTGCCATTTCCGCCATTTTGTTTGCGTACTCAGGACCTTTCGCAAGAGATAGCGCCATCAATTCAGGGGAATAAACCAACCCCTTAAACATTTCAGCAGCAGCCGTCAGTGGTCGGTCCTTCATGAACTCTACACCCGACTTAACGCTTTCAAGAAATCCTGGCTCCGGTTGTGCTGGATGCTTCTGCAGATCTCCTTCCGTTTCCTGTCCGGTAACTTTCTTAACAGCCCACGCACCTACGTTAACAAGCGGATTACCTTCAAGAAAAGCTTCACGACCCAGTCCTCGCACATAATCCCATGTACCGGGAGTTGTTCCTGGGGTTGGTTTTACCATCGCAGAAAGACTCTCCTTCGCGCTCTCCCAGTCTGATTTCTCGACCGGAGCCGCCTTCGCAGTCGGTTGTATAGCCTCCTCAAACGAAAAAGTCTCCCCACCCCCACTACTGTCACCACTCCCCGTAGGTCCCTGCACAGCTGGCAGTGCTTCCTCAAAGCTAAATGTTTCGCTCATTTCAGACTTTCAAAGTGATCACCCTTCCACAGGGCGGGACCGCGTGCAGTGTTGTAAATTTGTCCGGAGACCAAAGCATCTTTGGATTGTGGAAGTGGAGAGATTGCGGATTTCCCTGCGGGTTTCCCGGTCACCGCCTCCGGAGAAGCCTCCCCTACCTGTGCCCTTCTTCCAACGGGAGCTTTCGGTTCCTTCGAACCGGCGTCCCGTGTAACTCCTGCGAACGGATTCCAAGCCGAGCCATCTCGCTTCATCTCTTCAAGCACAGACTCCCGAGCAAGTCTCAGTGCATCCTCCTGAGAAAGTTGATTCTCTGGATCAAGATTAGTCAGGCTATCTGCATAGATCTTCGTCGCCCGGAATCTCACATCATCTGCAGCGGAGTTCTTAATCCCTGGATCAGCTTTCTTAAACAGCCCCTCTGTATCCATCGACTCCAGCGCACCAACCTCTACCATTCGATCTTTGTCACCACGAAGCTTGAACACGTTCGCAGACTTAATCCCTGCAATTCGCTCCTGGGATTCTTGCTTATTCTGCAGCCTAGATTCCCTACGATTCTCGAAGATCGTTTTTTGCTTCTCCGATTCCTCTCGAATATCAGCCAGCCTCTCCTGATTCCTTTCCCGCGCAGTACTAAGTTCCAACTGCTTCTGCTGATACGCCGTGACGCCAAGCATCTCCTGCCGCTTCATCCAACTCTCAGTCTCTGGACTCCAGACTTGATATTTCTGCGGAATCACGCGACCAGCTTTCGCAAGATCTTTCACATACCCATCCAGTGACTCTTGGTCATACACCTGCGCAGCCCGACCGGCCAAGAGCTTATCCTGCAACACTCCCGCCTGCGCCTGTTCAATCGCAGCGTTCTGAACCCGCGACCGAAGATCACTCGCCTGCTTAATCAGCTCCATTCCACTCTTCGGGTTCAAGGAAAGAACTTGAGTTCCCGCCTCCTGGAATTTATCCGCCAACCTACTCTGCGAAGTAAGTGAATCCGTAACACTTAAATCCGCTGCGCTCGTCTTAAACACCTGCGCCAGAATGTCTTTCGACTGACGATTTTCATTGGCAGCATCAACTCTCTGCTGATAATCCAGATCGAACGCTTGCTTCTTCTGGTCCATATCCTGCATACCAGAAAGAAATTGCAGCCCACCAAGGTATCCTTCCATCAATCCAGCCATGGCATTCTCCTCAATAGTAACCAGACATGTTGTCGTAGCTGCGGTCTTTAGCTGCTGACTCTGCTAGAACGGCACCTCCCGGATTCCCCCACAGATCAGATCCGTTTGAACCCACACCACGACTGGCCAGCACCTCCTTGAAAGCTGCGTCCCGATTATCGCCAGTTATCTTTTGATCCCGGTATTGTTGCTCCGAAATATTCATTGCGCGGTTTTGGTTCAGGAGTTGTCCTTGCTGCACCCCAAGCTGCCCTTGCTGCACCCCAATCTGTTGCTGATTATTCTGCGCACGTTCCGCAAGTCCGGCATAGCCAAGTCCAATCTGCTGCTGATTATTCTGTGCACGTTCTGCAAGATTCGAATAGTTGTAATTCGTGTTCTGCGAATTTGCTTGCATTCCCGTCGTCATCCCCGACAGCTCTGCCAGTCGGTTATAGCTTGATTGAAACGCACTCTCGGAGGCTCCCATTGCACTCAGCGTTCGATTGAATTGCGCACCATATTCCTGGCTCGCCATCCCCTGTCCATACTGCTGTAACTCGATCGCGGCATTTCCAGACTGAAGCAATCCCTTTGCCGCCGCACTCCGCTCGACTGCCTGCTGCCCTTGTTGAAACCTCCAAGCATAGCTCGGATCGTTCGGGGAGAATTGTCCCGTCATCAGAGTTTTCAGCTGATCCGCATACCCATTACTCGGATCTTTTGCCATTTGCGCATCCAGTTGCGGCATATACTTGGTGTTTGCCGTTTCCTGTGGAGTCGGCGTCCGTGCGACCGGAGCCGCAACTGCTGGAGTCGTAGTTGCCGTCGAACTAGCCTGAGCTGCCGGCCTCGTATTGTACTTCGCCAGATAATCAGCAGTCTCCGTGTACGGAGTTGATTGCGCATGAATCGAATAGGCATTCAGGCCTTGTGCAGCAGACATTATTGGACTCCCTTCTCAACAAGTAGATCGAACCCCTCGGAACGAAAAGCCGTTTCATCAATATGGCGGAGTTCGAAGGCTCTCCGATAGCCTGATCCTAGACGCCGAACTCGCGGAGCCGCAAGCCACATATGCAGTGGAAGAAACGCGGACCATGTTTCATAGTCATCATCTGAATAGCGCAACCACGCAGTTGCATTTTCCTTCCCGCAGATCAATGTAGTCTCCGGAAAGAACTTCGTATCAGGAACCTGTCCGTCAATCTGCGCTGTCCGAATATCCACACCGATGGGTGTAGTTGTAAACGTAATAGCCATTAGGCACCCCCACTAACTGCGTCAGGAATCACATCGTAAGTATTGCTCATAGCCAGCGTGAGAGGATATCCAGTTGCGTAATCCTGAACCAGATCAAGCAAACCAATGCCAGAGTAAAAAACCCCAGTAAAGTAGGTGGGAGAATATGAACGAATTTCAATTGGAATCCCTGGATCTCCATCGTCCAGAATAGTCGGATCAATTGTTTGCTCTCCGACATAATATGCAAAGTGATCGTCGTCGATAAACAGGGAAAAAAACCTTCCGTTATAGACTGAATTAGTAGCCCGCCGAACATCAATCACATCCCCATCCGACAGCCCGTGCGCTATAAACTTCACGAACGCATATTGCTCTTGGTATCTTATGTTCGCAGCCATCAATCGCCCTCCGCAATCCACGTATCCGGCACTAAACTATTCCATTTATGCCAGGTATTCATTGCCGTATCAAACACCAGGGTTATTGCAGAATCCTTCAATGTCAGTACATACATCGGATGGCCGTTGATCTTGACGAAGTAAGCCCAGACCTCGCTTAGCCCATCCGCAGAAATAACTCGATCCACGAAGGGGGTAGAGATCTTCTCCGGAACAGTCCCATTGAAGCGATAAATAGAACGCCCTTGCTGTCTCGTCACACCCATAAAGTATAGAGTATTCTCCGTATCTGCGATTGAATCCGCTTGACAACAACCGACCAGCGCAATCGCGTTCGTGACAGGAAGAAGTGGAGATCCTACCGGATTCCCTGCGTCATAGAAAAACTCCGTCGTGTAGGTTCCAAACGCCACTACGTAGTTAATCATGCGACGTATCGCTACTCCAGAATCAGGCATCGAGCCAGCTTTGATCACATTGAGACCAGACCAGGTTAATGGATCCTCCAACTCCGACCCGTAGATCTGACCATTCGGAGTCATCACGTAGTATGTTCCGTCCAGATAAGCCGCTCCCGGGACCGTCGTTTCAGGATAATCGACATCGGATACTACCGTAGCCACCATATCATACACACGAAAGGCTTTTGTGGTAGCTTTCAGAAAGAAACTCTTGGTGTGATTACTGTCAGGAATTTGGACAAAGAAATAATGCCCGGTAGAAGGTCCTCCGCTCAAGGGGCATTTTGCCGCCTGTCCTGCTGACCCGTACCCATGATTGCTGGCATAGCAGTAATACAAAACCCCACCAGAGATAAAGTAAATATCTTCTCCAAGCTGATAAATCCCCTGAGCTGTATGCGTGGGAACAGTGATGTTAGTATAACTTCCAGGATTTGGTGGATAGAATTGCACGATTCCTGTTCCAGGCCTTTTAACCGAGAACGTCTGTCCCGAAACCCCACTCTCCGCGAATGCGTTCAAACTGACTTCATCCTTCAAGCCACCCGAATCTCGCGGTCCATATCCAACTGCCAAAGGGAGTCTCATGCTCAGCGTCCAGTCGGATCAACAGTAAAATACACACTCGACTCTTCCATCGAGTAGCTAAAGCAATCATCCACGAACTTCGCAGCCTTCGCCGCAACCTCCCCACGAATATCAGCAGGGCATCCGTACTCCAAGGATAGTTCATCCGCGAGTCCCCACTTGATTGCTTGAAGCCATTCTTGGGGAAGGTCGAAGTTATCAGTTGCCGTAACCATATCTTGAATCGGCATCTGCACTATGCCGTGGAAGGTCCCACCAAGAACTGTTGGTACGGGGTATACAGTCAAGATTCCCGTATCCAGTTGTGGATCGTACCAGTATTGATTTGGAACGCCAGTTTGAGCTTTGTAACCAAACTGATTATAATCCTGTCGAGCAACCTGTATTTGCGGAGTATCTTGTCCAGTCGCATCATCCCGAATCCAGGCATCACGAAACTTAATCGGACGATCCACACCCACACCTAATTGATCAATAGTTACTTCAAACCCTCCCGCGGCATTCGTAAATTGCGCCCACGGAGAACTATATCCAGATCCACCCGCAGTAACCATAACAGAGGTAATAAGTCCACCAGCAATTACATATTCAACTTCTCCGTCAATGCCAGAGCCAAAGTCCAAAACAGGTTCCGTCCAGGTTCCATCTGTTCCACCACTACCAGGATCAACAATCGTAATTCCTTCATTAACTATTGATCCACCCGTCAATCCTAGCGGGTAAGTCGCCGTATTCGGAATCAGAGGAAAGCTAATTTCCACTAACTTCCACAACGGGATTCCTCGCATCTGCCAGGATTTCAACACTATATTGAGAGCCTGATTGCAGTTTACATAGTCCTCAATCGTTGGAACTCCCCCAGCTCCCAACTCTCGAAGAACTCGCAATGACGCTTTAATGCAATCATTCCGCGTCATGGTAAAGGTTGTTACACCAGACAATGCCATGCTAAACTCCTAAAGGGTTCGGAGGCAACGGAAGCGCATCAGCCTCCGCAACAAAGGTTGGTTCAGTACCCGGACGATTGATCTTGACTGTCTGGTCATCCTTTACAGCCCGTACAAAGTCTTGTGGGTGACGGGGTTCCCAGTGTTCAGCATGGACATAAAATCCATCCCACGTCTTTTTTACTTGCGAAGCCAGGGCATCGCGTCCACAGAAATCGCATACTACTTTATTATCGCCAGGAACGTATGGCATACTAACTTCTCCTATTAAACCTTCGTCCAGCCATAGATCCCCGGCTCCCACACGTTATTACCGGAGCCATCGGCCTGGGTCACTTTCCAGGTGAATCCGTTGTGGATGCTTAGGTCGCCGGTGCCAGTGAAGGGATTGACCAGCTTGTAAGCATCATACTGGTCGAGTGGTTGAACCCACGGCAAGGCCTGTCCGGGAATCTTCGCTTGGCGAATCAGCGCCGGGATCGCGGTCGGGTCGGGATAGGTTGCAGTGTTGTAGGACTGGATCACCCACCACAGAACCCCCACAGCATCCTTGTAAAGTCCAGGCGTTACCGATCCAGTCAGAGGCTTTGCATCACTCCCCCACGTTGAACCCTTGGCGGTTGCTGCGGCCTTGGTCATTGCGGTTGGGTCAGTTCCTTGTACAATCGTAACATTTGGAATCGCCACCACAGCCGCCTCAAACGCTGCATTACCCCATGCATGGAGTAGAGCAACGGAAGGTGACGGGCCAGCGTAGGCAGGAACAGAAAAATTATTCGGGCCATAGGATTTAACTCCGGGGGTCTGCGCCGTGTTGTTGAGCAGGTCATTGGCCGCTTGCATGTTGGCGGCGGGGATGGATGCGGAGAAATTACTCATGGTAGCACCACTCCTGTTTTACCTGCGACCCATTGCTCAGTATCCGTGATTTCCTGCGTGGTGGCGAGGCGACCGAGGACGATCAGGGAGTAGAGGCGACCGTTGAAGAATACTGATGAAGCTGCACGAGCGCCGATGTACAGTGGATTATTGCTGAAGTTCGCCGTTCCTTTGTCTCCCGTTCCGCTTGTTCCGGCCACGGCGTTCCTGCGAAGCGTACTCAGATCGCCTGAAATATCGTGAGTAGCCGACAGCACAGCAGTATCGTCAGTCGATCCGACACTTGTACCTGCTGTAGTTGATACACCGGCGACTGTGCTTCCATGTCCTAGACTGCTATACGTCAAGAATCCTAGGTCCGTTCCAGAAACCATATAAAAGGTACCGTTCACTACTCCGCCATTGGGCGACAGCTCGCACAGCATTCTTGCCGTGTCGTCAATCTTCCTAAACCCACCGAACACACTCAGCTTATCCGTGCTGGTGAAGTCAATACTCGCAGTCGCCAGTGCATCATCCACCCCGTCGAACGCGATGTAGTTATTCACCCCGTCATTCTGGAGTAGGGGGCAGGCAGCGGCAGTGGCTTGGGAGGCGTGGTTACCGGGGAGTTCCTTGATGGAGATATTGTCTATCGTGCCAGTAAAGCCTGAACCTGATGATACAAGTCTTAATTCTGAATTCCCTGAACCAGCAGCTACACGAGACTTAAACGTTCCGCTAGAGACTACAGTAATCGCGGTAACATTCGTTCCTACTCCATACACTACTGAGACGTTACCAGAAGTAATGGTCGGTACGACTATGGTTAATTCATAGGTTTTTCCGCTAACAAAGGGTACTGACTGCGTCGCTATAAATTCAGAACCCGGTGAAGCTGCATTAAGTAACCCACCAGATATAGTTGTAGTTCCAGAAAGAGTCCATCCTGTACCTACACTGAAATTACCGTTCGTCACCAACTCAGGCCCAAGCACCAGCCCCTTGCTCTTATCCAGAATCAACCCAACCGGCTGCCCAACCGCCGTAACGGGTGTGGTGCCTTCGGCGTCTTGGAACATCGTGGAGAGGTCGCTCGGGTCGTACCATGCGCCTTGCTCACCGGAGGCGAAGAGGGAGAGCGGGGAGAATCCACCCCCAGCTCCCCACTGCCTCAACGCTAAACTGATTTTACTCAGATGCATAGTCGATCACCAAAGGGCAATAATACTGGTTGCCGTAGTATTCGTTGCCATGACCTTGGTAACCTGGATCGGAAGAATAGTCCCAGCAGCTACCCCAACAAACGTCACGGTAGCTTCATTTCCAGACATCTTTACCGCAACGTTCCCGGCACCACCCACCCACAGTGCACGAGTCCCCGGCAGTACAGTCGAGTCGCTCGTGGTAACAGCTTGTGCCCCATGCGCCGGAGCCGTGGAATCCGCAGTTGAATATTTACCAGCCATATCAATCTCCTCAATATCAGCAACGGGGGCCGAAGCCCCCTAGTTCATTACACGCGTCCGGAAATTTCGCAGGCGCAGGTCAAGTAATCAACATTGAGAGGGCCAGCTGCAGTCCCAATCGCCATCGTCGGGTTGAGGAGGATGGTGTTTGCTGGAAGATTCGCCAGAGTTCCAAGCGTCCCGTTGGCCCCAAACGAACCAACGCAGATTCCACCGTAGTAGACATAAAGCGTCGGATTGCCGCGACCATCGTAGTAGAAACCGACAGACGTGCGAGCGGAATTGACAGCGACCGCCGGGGAAGGAAGAGTAACCGTCGTAGTGCTGGCTGCGGCGGCCTTAATCACGATCTGCCATGCGGTGCCTGCGGCAGCCTTCGTGAAATAAACACCGTCGGTCGGGGAGGTCGGTGCACCCTTAATCGCTCCGATCACATAGTTCGGGGCGGAGGTATCTGCGGGAAGGACCAAGCCGGCCTTAAACCAGAACTGAAGACCGTTTCCGTTGGAGGTTGCCGGATTGAAGTTGAATGCGCCGCCAGTCAAGGTATTGGACTGGGTGCCTGAAGTGCCCCAAGTAAGGGCCAGTGCGCCACCTGCGATCGTAGTCGACAGGGCGGTACTTGAACCGGCACCACCAGCCACAACAGTCCAATCACCAGCAGCGTACTGCAGGAAATCATTCTGGTAAATACACAGATTGTTGCGATCCGGAACAGTCAGGTTTCCGGTAGGCGAATTGATGCCGTTATTCGTGACACCGTTCTTGAAACGAGTGGGATTTCCCATGATAAAACTCCTTACGTTATTGGATTAACGAGCCTAGACTCGTAAGGTTGTTATTGATTTCAGCACTTACCAGGACGACGAGCTGGAGCCGGACGTGCAGGGGTTTTCTTCTTTGCGACCATTTGATTCTCCTTGAGTTGAGTGATGAACATATTACGATGGGGTAACGCGATCACGCTACCCCACCCCCTCAGTCCTTACGGACCATTAGAGCCGTACACTGCACGCGGATCAACAGCACCTGCTGAATAACGCTCATAGCCCAAAGCCATTGCATTCTTCGTGTTGAAGTCGTTATCCTGCTCAAACGAGATACCTTCGCGCTCAAGGAACAGCATACCCTTGCCAGTCTCGACATTCGTCCGAACAAACCAGGCTTGTGGTGCCGTGAAGTAGTGGTTCAGCTTCACACCCATCGGAAGGGCATTGGTCGCGTTCAAGACGTTGATGTCGTTGTTGGCATTTCCGGACTGGTAGGTTGACCTCAGGATGCGATTGGCATTGAACCAATTTGCCGGAGCAACGTGCAGACTCTTAGGCATCAGGTTGATCAGCAGACCACGATCATCAGTCGCTTGCATGATCTGGATCAGCATGTCTTCCAGAGCTGCTTCACTCAGGTCAGCATCAACAGCGGGTTTGTTCGAGAACGTGCCGCCCGAAGTATTCGGGTGATCAGTCGCGCACAGAGCCTTACCGTCGGCACCAAGGTACGAACCGGAGAATGCCCGATTGTAGATGTTCGCGCAAACCCGTTCCTTCGTTTGACGGAAGGCACGAGCATTGCTCGACGCACGAGTCTTGCTAACATCCATGTAGAGATTGTCCTTCAGCTCTTCGTGCGTGACGATGTAGCCAAGGGCATATGCCACATGCACGAAGCGGGTAGTTGGACCCTGGGTTTCCGAGTCATACTCAGCAGCCTTACCTTGCGGCTTGACCGGAGCAAGACCAAAACCCGTGATCTGCACGAACTCTTCGTAAGCCTTGTCCGAGGTATCGGTGTCGAACAGATCCGTGTACTCGGTCACATGGTCCTGGTAAGTACGCCCCCAGAAACCCTTCACCCCCGGCCACAGTGCCTTAGGGTGGTTGCTTGTCATGATAACGCCAGCCATGATTTACTCCTTAAACGCCAGCGGTGTTAGGACCGCCAAGCTCGTGTTGGTTGAAGATGACGTAGACCTTAGCATACGTACCGGGAGTAGTCAGATCATTGTCCTGCCGACTTGGTGCGCCGATGATCTTGAGGGGAAGGGCTTGCGTCGTGTTGGCGGCGGAACCCTGAGCGTAGCTAAGAGAGTTGAAGATCGGAGAAGCTGGGGCTGCCCCAACATACAGCGGACAGTTCTTGTTGAACGCCGTTGCAGCGATCGTGTCGGCTTGCGCTTCAAAGACAGTCGTCGGATCATCGCAGACCCAAACGAAGTAGGCCTTGGTCTTGGTGGCCGGAATTTGAGTAATTCCCAGACCATCCGGATCAGCACCGAGAGGAGCAGACGCATAAGCATTGCCAGCATTCGTACCGAAGCCAACAATGACACCACGACTGGCACCGGACGTGGTAGCTGCCCCACGAGTACCGACGAGAACAACAGAGGAAGCGCCCGAGACGACATCACCACCAGCAAGGGAAGCAACAACATCCCCTACGTTGTAAGCGTTGGTATCAGTCGACGGGATGTAATACAGCGTAGCTGCACCATTCCAGGGGGCACCATTCAGGCTACGGACAGGCCGCAGACCGAAGGGAGTGGAAGTGTTTGCCATAATTGGCTCCTTAAGATTGGGTTATATTGATCTTGGAATAACGGTTGTCCCCGGCTTTTTCGTCAAGGGTTCCGCGTTTGATCGCCGAATCGAATCGGTCGACTTCACTCTGAATCATTTGTTGGTCCTCGGTATAGAATTCATTCTCGATCTTCATAAGATAAGCGTACATCGCGGACCCGTCTTCATTCTTTCCGACGAGACGCTTTACTTGGCTTCCGTCTTCCGGAGCTTGAACCTCCTTAGGCTCGACGAAGGTATAACCTCCGCGTTGGGCCTCCTGGATGCGTCCAGCCGAGTCATTGACCCAGTGAAGGTGGTAACCTTCCAGTGTCATAGGGACTTCAAGCTTGGTCCGAGCGACGCCGAAGGGAACTCGAGATTCACGCTTTGGTCGGTCAGCTTGGGTGCGAACCAGGGGAGTGGGGGTAATTGTCTGGGTCATGCTGCATCTCCAAAGTAATCGCGAACGTATGCTTCGCGCGAGGGAATCAACTTCTGCTTGACGAACTTGTCGCAAGCTTGCTTTGCCTCGGCCGGAAGATCTGCGTAGGTCTTACGCGATCCGCTCGGTCCACGACTGTCATCACTACTACCTACCGCAGTAGGGTGACGGCGAGCAGGACTTTGGAAATGCTCCGGAAAGTCTTCCTGCACACGTCTCTTCACTTCGTCCAGGAATGGACGCCCAACCAAATTCGGACTCTCGGCCCTGACGATATCTGCGTAGCCATTTGAGATAGCGCGCAGCTTCGTGTTGTCCTTGAACCACGAATTTTCGTTCACCCAGGCAATCCAGGTCGGGTCAGGCTCGGGTGTAGTAGAGGGTGAAGGAATGTTGATCGGAAGCTTCGGAGGTGCATCCCCCAAGGCATTCAGGCGATCCTCAATCTCAACTACCATATCACCATCATTATTACGCAGCGCGTCCCGACGGGCATCCTGCAGTTCTTTCTTCGCTCTGTCATACGCACGAGCTTCCGTCTCCCGATGAAACTCGGCAAACTGTACGATCGTGCTCTGGAGTTCAGCCAAGGTTTGATCTCGCTTCGTCAGCTCATTGCGGAGCTTGTCCAGATCTTTTCTCAGAAAACCATTGATGCGCTTGCCTTCTGCAAGAAACTCACCAGCAGATTTCCAGCGTTCCGGCGGACCATCGAACTCTTCCGCAGGACGCCACCCGAAAACACGAGCTTCCTTTTCTTCCGCCAGCGCGACTTCATCAGCCGCACCACCGCCGCCCGGATCTCCATCCGTGGTTTCTTCCAGATACCGCTTCAGCATGTAGCCCATCACTTCCCTCCTTCCAAGACACCTTTGACATCAAGGTCATTGATCAGACGATACATCTTTCCGTCTGACCCTTTTCTTTCAGTTCCAGCGTACCGAGCAAAAACCACTCGATCACCTGCCTGACACCACGGCTCTTTTTGGTCGGCGTAGGCCGTATTGCCGAGCGAGATAACGGTAGCTTCAGTCTGCCCCATTTCCTCGCGCCGAGTCTGCGACCCGGTTGAAACAATGATTCCACCTGCTGAGACCTCTTCAACCTCAAGAGGAAGAACCAACACCACATGCCCAACCGGACGGATACCTGCTGACATCACATGCTCCCCCCCAGATCGCCGTACTCAAGACTGCTGATCAGCGCCAGCGCCCTCACCTTTCCGATCGCTTCCGAATTCAACTGAACAGTCTCTTCCATCGAAGCCCCCGTGAAGACCCCGTTAACCCAGTCCACCTGCGCCTGGGATACCTGCTCCTCCAGGAAGGCTCGGACCGCCGCCGTAACTGGATGTGTTAACCAACTGTTGAACTCCTCCAAGGTTGGAAGAACCTTCGCTCGTGTTTCCATTTCCTATCTCCTGTTTCATCTTAATGCCATCAAGGATTATCTTGGCTGACCGCAGCAAACCGTCTTGGTGCGCCTTGGCAGCCCCTATCTGAGCGTTGAGAAGTGCGATGGCATGACCACTCTCTGCGCCCTGCGCTTCGGCAAGTAGCTTCGCAGCACTTGCGCGGAGTTCTTGAATCTTTGCTTGATTGAGTTCGACCTCTCCCATGAGTTCGTAAGCTGCCATCTTCATTATACTCTGGTCATGGGCAGCCTGAGTCTGTGCCTTGAGTTGCGCGACTTGCAACTGGATCGGAACCGGAGCAGGAACCTTGTCCGGACCAGGATAAATCGTCTCGATATCCGTGATTTGGAGGGCGCGAAGGAATCTCCGTTCTACTGCTCCACGATCATAGCCCGCTGTAGTTGCACTCGCCTCGCGAAGGAATTGGGCTTGCTGAATCTTCTGTGCATCAGACACCATGTTGGGGTCGGCGGCCGGGCAGATACTCTTCTCTGATGGGACGTAGTCTTCCCGAAGAACCTTACTTGGAATGGTGGCCGCGGCCGGATAGAAAGTTGTCACATCGTTCAGATGAAGTTGATTGAGCAGGTAGAGTTTCCTGAACTCGGACTTCATAGCGCGATGAAGGCGCTTGAAGATTCCGATGAAAACCTTCTGACCCTCAGCAATCATGTTGCGGGAAGTTTCGGCCGGAGTATTCTGTCCCGGATTCACGCCCACTTGCGGATCAGTCGCCCCACCAACACGCTCTCCGTAATTAATCAAAAGCTGCAGCAGAGCAAACAAGACCTGACTTGGCGGCTTAGTATCCAGCGGAACGATATTCTTCCTGAGATCATCCCCCGTCGAATCCACCCGCTTCCACTCAAACGGCTTGAAGCTGGTTTCCCCCGAACGAAGTTTCGCGCCACGCCCCAAGAAACCTCCAGCCGTGGTGGAGAGGGTTCCCGCGTCCAGAAGCTGATTGATAAGCGTATTGATTGATTCGTTCAGGGGCCCCAGCAGAATACCGAAGCCGAGATCGTAGATTCCACCATCCGGAGATGGGATGAAGGGGTACTTCGTGAAGTAGTTAATGGCGTCGATATGATAAACTTCGTTCGTCGAGTTCCGCTTAACTCCAGATGAATGGAAGCGGGCGACGATCCGGCAAAGATGCGCCGTATCCATACGAACAGTTACCACATACGGTTCCGCGAAGCCGTCACCGTCCAGATCCAACCAGCAATGCTGCTCCAAAAGTTCTTGCGGCGTACTCGGATCATTGTAGGCGGGTGATACCCCCTGCGCAACTGATGCTGCTCGATCAAGTTCCGATGAAAACCCATTATACTGGGCCGGTTGCTCGGTGAGTGGCGCACAAAAGAGACCCTTCCTCTCCCGCGTCAGGATATAATTCTCGCTAACCTCCAACCTATGCGTCAGTCTGCTCGCCTGCTCAAGACTTTTCGCGAAATATGGGATCACCAGGTCCTTTGCTAGCACGTTCTCGCTGACATTGTGCCCAAGAAAGCTGTCGAAATAAGATTTCTTGAATGCACAGCCGATAATCGGAACTGTAATCAGCACCCGATCGTGGTTATCTTCCCAACTCTCGTCCTCTTCCAGGATCTGATAGCTCATATGCCCGGAGACGCGGGTTGCACGAGCGGATTTCGACCCATCCGGGTCTTCCCCGAAGGTCTGACACTTCACGATATCGGGTCCTGGGATCATCGCAGAGTATGCACGCGCGTGAAACTGAAGGGCGGCGACCGTAATCAGAGGAAACTTCACATTCGCGGCGTCCGGCCAGGGAAATGTCTTCGTTTCGGCGACCTGAAGTGCGAGATTCAGCGCGGTCTTCATGCGCTCTTCCCATTCCGACCTAGACCCAAGATCCATTTGATAAGTATCAATGACCGCATTAGCGATCTTCGAGCGATCTTCCTCCGAAAGAAATCCCGCCACGTTTTCGGAAACTACTATCTTCTTCAGATCAAGGGATGCTTCAAGGTTCATTTTCAGTATCCTGTTACAGCCGAACGGCCATCGTTAACTCGAGGATCATTTCTGCGCATCATCAGTTCTTCTTCTTCAAGGAAATCATCCTCCTCGACTTCCCCGGAGACTTCAAACCCCTTTACCAGGATCGCAGTGGAGTCGAACTGATCGTCTGCCAGCGCATCTCCTGTTCCCGTGAACCTCAGGTTCTCCGCTTCATACGCCGGATACCATTCAGCATCCTTATCAAACTTGATGTTACCAGCACGATGCTGCTTCTGATATGGACGACCACGGGTCGCTTTGTCCTTCACCGGATTAATCACCAGGAAGCCCAGATAGTGTTTCCGTTCCCGCATTTCCTGATAGATTGTATTCTCCAACGCTTTCCAGATCACCCCACCCTCAACAATGAACTGCTCCGGCTTCCACCGAAGATCCAGCTCGAACATCTTGTCGATCCACTCGGTCGGGTCCCAGCGACCAACATGCTGATCCACGATGCAGAGAATTCCGCCCAGCGTCTCTCCACCCACCGTAAAGCTCGTCCGATTCGCCCGATCCGCCTTACTCACAGCGAAGTCAACACCGATGTTATACAACTTCGAGGCCTTGTGATCCGCTTCCACCATCGGAAGGAAATCCGCTTTCCTCAGGTAAGCCTCGCTATGATCAAAGGGATCGTTCAGATATTCTTGACTATATCCCGCTGCATCTCCATCGTCGATAAACGCCTGACGAATCGCGCGAAGACGGCTTTCGGGAAATTGTTCTGGCCAGAGAATCTCGTCAAATTCATCGAATCCTCTATGCGCGCGAAAAAGCTTCGTGGACCAAGTGGTCGCACGGAGGAGTCGAGTAAGGAGGGCATCTTCGTGCAGGATGGTGCCATGCATACGAACCAGACCACCACGACGGCGGCAAGGAAGAAGGGCGCGGTAGAACCACCTGCGAAATTTCTTCCGCCGATCGTAGTTTTCAACTTGCTCATCCTCCTCCAGATCATCGCAGATAATGAGGCCGGGGCGTTTTCCATTCCACTTCATCCCCCGCATCTTCTGCCCGGCGCCCTTCGCGATGAAGCGAGCTTGGTGCCCATCTTGGAAAGCGACAATAATATCGGACTTCGAATCCGTTACCAGCCCCTTGATCTTAAACTCCCTGATCAGATCGTCATTCTCGCGAAGTTCCTTCGCAATGTCCGCAAGGTGGCCCATGGCCAACTCTTCTGTCGCGCTCACAATCACGATGTAATCTTGGGCGCGGAATAGAACTGTAGCCAGCCCGTAGTCGTGCGTCAGGGCCGTACTCTTCGCGTGCTCTCGGGGGGCTGCCACTCCCGCCAGTTCAACCGGCGAACAGTACAACTCCCAGCAATCCCGATGCAGTTGCGGCGTCGGCTGCGGGTTATCATACAACGGGCTGAGAAACGTTCCTGCGAACGCTTCGATCAGTTTTGCTGTAAGTTCTACCCGCGCAACGGAGCTCATGAGGCGAATAACTTCTGCTGCCCCGTGATCTCGCGGAAGGAAACAGTTCCCTCCACCGTCCGTTCCGACACCCTCGACTGGAGAGCCAGCAGCCTGTCCGCCAGACCCTCAAGGTGATCGTGGGGCATTACCACCACGGGCGTGGCCTGATTTCCTCCAAGCCCAAGCGCCTTCGCTCCAAGTTCCGCCGCCCGAAGCGCGAGTTGATCCGGCACCTGAAGGGCGGGTTGGCAAAGCTTCTCTTGCAGCACTTCAAGACTCTTCTCCACCATACCACGAAATCGCTCTTCTATAGTCACCCGGAGCGCGGGATCAATCATCTCTTCCCGCCGTTCCGCAAGCTTCGCCTTGAACGCATCGCTCCCCATCACCGTGGAGAGCCAGCCTTGCGTGTACCCGAATGTTGCCGCCAGTTTTCCTTGACTCACGCCCGGTTCCGCAAGGATCATATCAATGACCGCTTCGTGCGTATATCTCAGTTTCGTCGGTCGGATCGCACCAACAGGAGGCCGCCCTTCCAGCAGCTCCTCCATTTCGTCTTCCCACGCCTCTTGATCAGTTTTCACTCGGCTGCTCCCACTCTCATCTCCCCAACACCATACCACCCGCGTCCCCTATTGTCAATAGTTTGGATGCGGGAGCGGGGAACTATGGTGACGTGACCATCTTACCATAACGTAACGTGTTCGCGCTTCCTCAAACCCTACAAAAATAGACGGGGGGCTAGATATAAACTTTGCGCGAATTTTTTTGCCCCCCTCCTCTTGAACCCCCTAGGCGCGGGCAGGGACGGGCGCGCAAGCGTGGAGGCATGCGTGCAGGCGTAGGCGCAGGCGGAGAATGATACGCGCGAGCGTGGATGCAAGCGGGCGCGTCAAGACTGTTGGGGGATGGTTGGCTGCAGGCACGGTTTGTGCATGGTGCCGCAAATTGCGTCAGTTGTGCCGCAAATTGTCACATTACGCATATTGCGTGCCTGCTATCATCTGGCATGGGCGAGAGGGAATTAGCGTTTGGAATCAATGGGTTAGAATTATTTTGTGGGGATGGTGGCAAGGCAGGCATGACGCTTGCTCATAAGAGGACGTGACCGGACGCAATGGGCGAACGACACATAATACGATGGAGGCTCACCATGAAAGACAATCAACAAATTAACCCGGTAGTTGCGGCAGATGGAATGTCCATTGAATTCGAGTTGCGCGGATTGCCCAGCCTGAAATTTGACCTGCGCAAGGTGTCGGAAATCAACCGGAACCGAGCGGCGGCCGTCGGATTTGCCGACGTGCGGATTGTGAATGCCGCAGCCATTTCACGCAATGACCCCGACGGTTCGGTTCGTTCCGCGGCCGAAATGCTCAAGCTGAAGCGTGAGAAAATGGAGGCGCTTATTCAGCATTATGAGAGCGGTACGGTTGAATGGCGCGTGAAGCGGGCTGCGGGTGGCGAGAGTCGGGATACTTCGGGTATCACGCTCCAAGCCATGAAGAGAGTCTGGCCCGATAAGGATTGCGAGGCGCTCGCATGGAGGCTGGAACAAAAACGCGGTATCACGCGGCGCGAAGCATACGCGGAATTTGCGAAAACGAAACAGGTGGCTGAGGCAATTGCGGCAATCAAGGCTGAGCGCGCAACGATTGACTCGGATGATTTGCTCGCGGAAATGGAAGACGAATAATCCCCTAATGCCTCGTGACAGGGGGCATTGTGGGAATTATTCCCGTAACCTAATGGAGGCTTACAATGACCTATGATCGTATTGCCGCAATCAAGCGGATGATAACCAAATGGAGGCCAGTACAATGACCCGCAACAAATTCATGCCGCCTTCGGGGCGTGGCGGTGAAGGCGCCCTCGTGATTCTCTGGGCCGTGTTCTGGTTCGGTGCAATGTGGTCAGCGTTCGGATAGGATAGGCTGGTAAGAGGGTGGGCGGATTTCTCGCGGCATGGGGGAATCCGCCCGTTTTCGTTTGTGGGAAATGCCCGGTATGGGGTCGCCGTGCGCGCGTATTGAGTTATCCGCATGAGGCCGGTATGTTTATATGGATTGAACCGCGTTCGCCCCGTACGCGGCGATTGTGCGAATATAATCAATCCCTCATAAACCACGGGCCAGGGTTCCTCCAGCCCCTTCCCCGAACCTGCGAGGGCGAAAAGCGGCGGATTCCTTGCTTGACAGATGGATCATCACATCATATCATTATCGCATTATGGTCACCACATCATCATACCATAATCCTGTTCTCCATCCTGTCTCCAGATGGCATACGGGGCACCCTCAAAATGGGGAAAAATGAGTCTAGAAAAGTAGTTTTTTTTT
>OFQZ01000284.1_pt1 | contig 19087 bp, 17 predicted proteins | sample 1543011 | NCBI WGS metagenome assembly OFQZ01 (sample SAMN07774216, study PRJEB24372) | wastewater metagenome | isolation source: Exp Tend NO 0WW | collected 2016-02 | reverse complement strand
CCACCTTCGCGCAAGGTGGTGGTGGCTTGGCGGGTGCAGCGAATTATTTCTCATTCGTAAATGCAGATTCCATTGCGATGGGCTTGATCTCTGGTGCAACCCGTGCAATTCGCCTCGGTGCAGATAGCACTTCATTTATCATCGGCGGCGTCAACAATACAGGTACAGCCTTTACACCGCTTGTATTTGAAGGAAGTACATTATCCTTCCATACCAATGGATCGACACCTGCGCTAAACATATCTGCCGGGCAGGTAATCCAGCTTCCAGCCGTGACAACGGGAACACCAGCCGCGTCGCTATGTCTTGATGCAAGTGGCAATATCATCAAGAAAACGACGGCCGGTGCTTGCATATGAGGAACCTCAATATGAAAAGCCTATACATATTCCTAGCCTTGTTTGCAACTTCAGCTTATGCCGAGGAAGTTTCTGAGCCGCCGACTGTCACACTTACCGCATCGGATATCGAAGCGTTTCGTGACTATGCGCGAGCAGAAGGCGCCGCCAACTATGCAGTAGGACTTGCGTTGGAAAAGGCTCGACCTACGATCAATAAAATAAACGAAGCCTTTAAATCTGTCAAGAGATAATCTGTAGGATCGGCTATGCCTAAACTAACCTCAGAAGAAGCCTTGAATCAAATCGCACAAGACATTCATGTAATGCGCGATCTTATGTCGACAGTGGTCAATGCTTTACATGATGCCGAGAAAGAAGTCCACGAGAAGATGCGTCGATTTGTTATGTACTGGCACGACCTACACGACATAATCAATATATTTGAGGAACGTGGCAATCCGCCGCCAGATTACATTCGCAAGGAAATGGAACGTTGTGATGATCGATTTCGGCAGCTTCTAACTGAGGCCCACACTGATGGCGGAACTTTTGAGAAGGTTCGCCGTGAAATGGCTAAGGATACCGATAACCGTTGGGACCATACCCGAGCAATAGGAGCACAGAAATGAAACAGGAACCGAAGCCTCGTGCGGTCAATCCCGCCGCGGTAAGTGAACTCGGTGTGCATCAGGTTCGTACCAAGCAAATCTCGATGTACGAAGGTCGTGGATACAAGGCCCCGATGGGAACTTCGTCTACTCACAAGTCTGGCTCGCAAGGTAAGAGGTAAGTCATGGATTTCGAATATATCAAGACCCTTCTTTACGTGGTACACAATTCGATCGGTGTGCCGAATACTGGGAATATCAGTAAGGCTGCGCAGGATGAACTTGCTGGCATCAATGCTGGTGATTCTGCTCCCGCCGAAGAACCCGCCAAAAAAGAAGAAGAGCCTAAGCCTGCCGAAAGGAAAATCTAATGGCTACGCGTGACGGCGGTAAGCCGGAAAAGAAAGACCTGCCGTATTCCCCGCCGGTCGGGCCTAAGGGTCAGACCCGTGGTCCCGGTATTGGCGGAACCAACCATGGAACCTCTGGCACTCAGGGTCGCCGGTAATGACAACACTGACGGAAATCGTGAATCGGGCTCTTCAAGTCGTAGGTACCCGTACCACGGTGACCGACAGTGAGCTTGCCAACAACACTACCAACGAAGCAATTCAGGCGAATCTTTGTCTAATCCCAATTCGCCGACAGTTGCTTCGTATGGCCCCGTGGGACTGTGGGCTGAAAACCGCGAACCTAACTTACATCACATCAGTTCCCGGAACGCCAGAAAACACTTCTGCTGCTACTACACTTTGGCAGCCGGGACAACCGACGCCTCCGTGGGCATATGAATACCAATACCCGGTTGATTGCCTTCGCGCTTGCTGGATCATCCCAGCCACTCAAACCGGGTATGCTGGAATCCCAATCACTACCGCAGTAACCGGCGGCGCAGCTAGTAGCTGGGTTGGCCCAGCAGTCAAATACAAAGTCCAAACCGACACATTTATTCCAGTCACCGCGGCAACTGTCGCAGTTGGAGGAACAGGTCATGCAGTCGGAGACATCATTACTCTTGCAGCAGGCGACACGACTCAGCCGCCAATCGGAGCGCCTTGCCAACTGCGCGTTGAAACTATCGGCGGCGGTGGAACTATCCTCACCGTGTCAGTTATCTCTGTTCTCCCCGGAGACGTTGCCCTCGGTGGAAGCTACTTCGCCGCACAGGCCAATCCCGTTGCCCAAGGTACAACCACAGGCTCTGGGGCCGGAGCAACTTTCAACCTCACCTTTGGTAACCCGACTAAGCAACGAGTAATCCTAACAAACCAAGAATTCGCGACGATGGTTTATGTCTGCGATGTTGAGGACCCAAATGTTTACGATGACATGTTCATCGAAGCTTACGTTCGCATCGTCGGGGCCACTATTGCTAATGCCCTTTCTGGCGATAAGAAAATCATCAAAATGGCGATCGACGAAGCCAACGTCATGATTGGTCAGGCCCGAGCAATTGATGCCAACGAAGGTCTCACTATAAACGATGTAACCCCCGACTGGATTCGCATTCGTGGGATCGATTTTGGAACGCAGTTTTCTGGCCCATACACCGGCTTTGATTGGGGCGGCTATTGGAGCTCATTCGCCTGAGGTGCGATATGTTTACTTGGGAATGGCTTACGGAAACGTTTGTCTATGAAGATGGTTGGTTGTATCAACGATCCAACGGAAAGGTGCGCGGCACTTTTAAAGCTCGTTATGTTAAAATGACGATTCAAGGCCATGAATATTACATGCATCGTCTTGTGTGGTTTTATCACTACAAAACTTGGCCGACTGCGTTAGATCATGCAGATGGAAATGGATTTAATAATAAGATAGAAAACTTGCGTGAAGCAACACCAGCACAGAATATTGCCAACGCTACTTACGGCAAATTTCGTGGTGTAGAGTTGCATGGAGCCAAGTGGCGCGCTCGTATCTGGGTTGAAGGTAATCGTATAGAATTAGGCTCTTACAATACAGTTGAAGAAGCTCAGGCAGCTTTTGCTGAGGCTGCTGATAGATTCTACGGCGAGTTTGCCGAGGTAAATCGCAATGGTTGACGTTGTAGTCCAAGCCTCGTTTAACTCCGGCGAATGGAGCCCGAAACTCTATTCTCGCGTTGACCTTGCGAAATATCGCTCTGGTGCGGCGTTGTTGGAGAATTTTTTCGTAGACTACCGCGGCGGTGCATCAACTCGTGTCGGCACAGCTTGGGTTATGCAGACCAAGTCCGCAGGCGCTCGAATTATCAACTTCCAAGCTAGTTTTAGCGTCGGGTATATCATTGAAATCGGTGATGAGTATATGCGATTCTTCTATCAAGGATCGCCGGTACTTGAAACAGCTTTCAACATTACTGGAGCAACTAAAGCAAACCCATGTGTACTTACTGTAGTCGGTAATAATTATGCCGTAGGTGATTGGATTTATGTTGCTGGCATAGCTGGCATGGTTGAACTTAATCAAGCTTATTATAAAGTTACGGCCGTTGTTGGTTCGTCAGTTACCATCGCATATCTTGACGGAACTCCAGTTAACTCTACTGGATTTACTACCTATACTTCTGGCGGCACAACCGGCCGAATCTATGAAATCGCCAGTCCATATAAAGTTTCGGATAATCTCCGCAAGGTTAAGTTTGCGCAGAGCGTTAATCAAATGGTACTCTGCCATCCAAGTTATCCGGCGTATGTGCTTACTCTTGTAGCCGCGACAAACTGGACCCTCCAGCCTGCGACTATTGGATCGACCGTATCGGCTCCAACCGGGGTTGCTGTTACCACCACTGCCCCACCGTACTTGACCGAACCGCCGATCAATTATTCCTACTCTGTCACCGCGATCGATGCCTCCGGGCAGGAATCCTCTATGTCCACAGCGGTGGCTTTGCTTGCACGAAATATCAAAGTCGTGCCGATGTCGAACAAGGTCACGTGGACTGCGGTGCTAAACGCGACTGCATACAATGTCTATGAATCAACCATGTCGTACTTCGGCATCATCCCGTCAGGTGTGCAGTACGGTTTCATTGGGACCTGCACCGGAACTGAGTTCATTGACAATAACATTGCAGCAGATTTTACCCAAACTCCACCGATTTCCAAAAATCCATTTGTTGGTTCGGGCATAGATCATATCACTGTAACTGCACCCGGAACTTATACATCAGTCCCTACTGTCAGCTTCTCTGGCTCACCGACAGTTCTTGCCATCGCGATCGCTCAGCTTCAAGTCCAAGGCACTCCAGCAATTACTGCGGCGGGCGCAGGTTATGTCGTTGGCGACACTATTGTATTCAGTAATGGTCTTGTGGTACAAGTGACCTCAGAATCTGGCGGTGCAATCACTGGTTGGTATGTTACCAATCCCGGCGCAATAACTTCTGGATCAACTCCGGCGAACCCAATCGCTCAGACCTCAACTTCTGGCTCTGGCACTGGCGCAACTGCCACAGCTACGTGGGGTGTTGGCGCTGTGATCGTGACTGGTGCAGGCGCTGGCTTCTCGGTTGCTCCAACAGTGATCTTTTCAGCTGGCGCTGCTGCGGCGACTGCATATCTTTCTGCTACCGCGAACGGATTCCCTACAGTCCCCGGATTTTTCCAGCAACGACTGGTCCTCGCCGGACTCGTCGGTGCGCCGCAGTCATTTTATCTTTCCCGTCCGGGGCATTACTTTAATTTCGATATTTCCCGGCCGTCGCAAGCATCGGACTCCATCTCCGGTACGCTTGTCTCTGGCACCCTTAACAACATCAAAGCAATCGTCTCGGCTTCCTCAGGCATGCTTATGCTTACCGACAAAGCCAGCTGGGTTGTGAATGGTGGGCAAGCTGGTTCAGCTATCTCTCCATCTTCACTTGTGGCCAATCCGCAATCTTGGGTTGGTGCAAATGATGTTCCGCCGATTGTGACGAACTACGACATTCTCTATGTCCAATCCAAGGGCTCCGCGATTCGCGATCTATCGTATAACATCTACTTCAATACCTTCACCGGCACAGACATTTCTACCCTCTCCTCTCACCTATTCTACGGCTATGACATCGAAGAATGGTGCTGGGCAGAACAGCCATTTTATCTTGTGCAAGCAATCCGTTCTGATGGCGTGATGCTGTCGCTGACCTTTCTCAAAGAACAAGATTTCGTCGGTTGGACCCACTATGTCACAGACGGTAACTTTAAGTCCACTGCGACGGTCACTGAGATAACCAACAACGCCGGTACAGTTGATGCGGTCTACACGATCGTTGAACGCGAAATCAATGGAAACACTGTTGAATATATCGAACGCTTCGCCGAACGCGCTTTTCCGAATGGTGTCGAAGACGCGTGGACTGTGGACGCCGGGTTGCAATACAATGGCGCACCGGTTACCAATTTCACAGGTGCCCGACATCTTGCAGGCAAAACTGTAACCGGTCTCGCTGACGGAATTGTAATTCCTCCGTTCACCATGCCAGCCGACGGAAACTTTACTCTCTCAACCGCTGCCTCTAAAGTCACAATTGGCCTAGGCTTCATCTGCAAACTCCAAACTCTCGCTATTGACATTGGCGAGCCTTCTATCCAAGGTAAGGTTAAGAAAATCACAGGGGTGAACCTTCGCGTGGCTGATACGTTAGGGCTTAAGATCGGACCGGACTTTAACCATCTGGTTCAGATCAACGATCTGGTGGTAGGCAAGGTTTCCGGTATGCTGACCGGGCAGCAGACTCAGGTTATCTCCGGTCTTGTTACTGGCAATGCCTTCTCCGCGTTGGCCCCGACCTACACCGTCCCGGGTCAGTATTGTATCCAACAGTCCGACCCACTTCCCGCAACCATCACTGGCGTATTCCCGGAGATTATCGTTGGCGACGATCGGTGAAATCCACCAAGTAACGATAGCGCAGTTGCAGTTCATGATTCCAGATATGGACCAGAATATGCTGGAGGCAGTTAAGCTGTCCCGGCATCTTCTTGTTGGGCGGATAGAGGATGAAATCCTTTGTGTGGTTGGGTTTATCCCACGGTCGCTGGTTTCCGGCGAAGCCTACATCTGGCTGCACACAACTCCAGCGGCCGACCAGCACAAGCTAATCTTCGCCCGCCATGCCAAGGCCGTGGTTGCCCGGTCGATGGAAATCTATGAAAAACTAATCGGGCATTGTCTGTCTGGTAAATCTCGCCGGTGGCTTGAAACCCTTGGCGCGGAATTTATCACCGACGATGTTTTTGAAATTCGGAGGGCCTGATGGACCCGGTTACTTTGGGCGCAATCGGTATTGCCAGCAGCGTCGCTGGCGGTGGAATGTCTGCAATCAGCGCGTTGAAAGGTGGTAGCGCCTCGGCGGCTCAGGCCCGGTATCAATCCAGCCTCGCTTGGCAAAATTACCAAATCAACCAGCAGAACTCCAATTACGCTCTGCAAATGGGCGAGCAAAAAGCTGAACGTGCGGGCATGGCTGGGGCTCAGCGTATGGGTCAGATCGTAGCAGCGCAGGGTGCGTCTGGTGTTGCGGTTGGGTCCGGCTCAGCGAAGGAAGTCCAAGATTCCGCGCATCTTGTGTCGAAGATGGATATGGACACCATACGGCAGAATGCAGCTAAGACCGCGTATGATTACCGGCTGCTAGCAACTAGCGATGCTAACAAGGCCCGTGGTTATGAAGCTGCCGGGCGAGATGCGTTAACCGCCGGACGGCTCGCTGCGATTGGTTCTATTGTTGGCACGGCCGGGTCTGTCGCATCTAAGTGGTCTACCGGCCAGCAGTTAGGCATGTGGGGTGGCAGTACCAAGGGTGGCGGTGACGAAGGCGACCCGCTCCAGTGGTGGAAATACAGCAGAGATGGTAGCGAGGAATAATGGCACAGGTTCCTTACTCTGGCGTTCCCGAAGTATCTCCGCAGATCGAGTCGACCCCAAAGGTTTCTGGTGATGTTCCTGCTGGCGCGTTTGGCGCGCAGTCGGCACAAGGCCTCGGCCAGATGGGCAAAGGGTTTGAGCAAGCTGGTGGCGAGCTCTGGGCCCGCGCGACTGCGCTCCAGCAACTTGACCAGCAGATGGCTGCGCTGAATGCGAATGCCGACGCGGCCGATAAAATCTCCGATGAATATGCCAAGTACTCCACGCTCGAAGGCAAGGCCGCGATGGCTGCGTTGCCGGGTTTCAAGCAGCGTGTGCAAGAAATTCATGCTAAGATCGGCGAAGGACTTGGGTCGGATTATGCCCGGAAGCTGTACCAACAAGAATCCCGGGCGATGCAAACGCGAGTTTACTTCTCTGCAGCAAAGCATGCTGGGGATCAGTTTAAGCATTACATGGTCGGTTCATCGCAGGCGACTATTGAATCCGCTCGTCGCGTTGCTGGCACGATGCCGGAAGATGATAACGCTTATGACGCGAGTCTGAAAACCAACGAACGCGAAGCCAAGGCTATGGGCCAGCTTCGTGGTTGGTCGGAGGAACAAACCCAGAATTTTCTTGATAAGTCGAACTCCGAAACCGTCGTGGCGCGTACTCAAGCACTTGCTGAACGCGATCCAATCGCTGCACAGAAGGTACTCGATGCTGCGATTAAGAAAGGAATCATTGCTGGTGATGACGCCGGCAAGATGGGGCATTATATCCGCAGCCAGAAAAACAACGTCATGGCTCGAGTTGAATCGGCGAAGTTTATGAATGGCGAGGCTTCGACGGTTGGTTCTGGGGTTGTAAACATCGAAGATGCGAAATATGCGATTAAGATAAACGAAGGTGGAGGAAATTACAATCCGCCGCACCCGGAAGTTACGCATCGCGTTAACGGCAAGATGATTACCGAACGTGCGCTGGGTGCATATGGAATCATGCAATCAAATCTCCAGCCTTGGCTACGCGAAGCCGGGATGCCTGAGATGTCCGAGAAGGAATTCTTAGCCGATCCCAAAGCGCAGGATAAGCTTTTTGAGTTCAAGTTCGGCCAGCTTCAACGGCAATATGGTTCTGCGGACAAGGCTGCGAATGTCTGGTTTACCGGCTCGCCCGATCCCGCGCCGAATCGGAATGATGGCGGCACGACGGCTCCGGCGTATCTCGCTAAGTTCCGCGCGAATTTGCTTAAACGCACCAACGGATCGAATCTCGAAGCCGCGGCTAAATCCCGCGCGGAACAACTTGCACCGGGTGATGTGGAGTTCGCTGAAACCTTTACCAACAAAGTCCGCATTCAGCATTCGCATGATCAGCAGATGGCTCGGCAGGACGAGTATGACCGGCAGAATACGATGCTGGAAGCAGTCGGTCCCGGTCCAGACGGCAAGCTTCCGACAACCGTCGATGAAATGGGTCCTGACGCCAAAGACGCGTACATGAATTCTGACGTAAAGAAGCGTCGGCAGATTGATAAAATCCTGATGCAGAATACTCGGAATGGGTACTCCGAAACTCCCGAGAACACTCAGCAATACCAAAAGTTAATGGGCATTGCCAATGATCCGCTTCGCTCGCCTGAGGCAACCAAAGAGCTACTTGATACCGATGTGACTAATCTTGAAATGCCATATAAATGGCGGCAAGATATTGCTAAGCAACGTATGGCGGTGTTTAAGAACACGCAACGAAATCCTGCGTTAGGCCATGCGATGCAGCTGCTTGCTCCAATGCTAGATGCGGCCGGGGTAAGTAAGAAATCCAAAGACGATTGGTATGTCTTTCAGGGCGCACTTCATCTTATGATGCAAGATAAGTTGCAAGACGGCAAGCCTATGAATGATGACGACATCAAAAAGATGGGCGCGACGTTGCTGCGACAGACTACTCGACCGGGTTCTGTATTCGGCAGCCTTTGGTCAACAAAGGAAGAAGCTTTTCGTACTCCAGTACCCGAAAATGATCGTAAGCAAATCATCGAAGCCTATAAACGCAACACTGGTGTTGAGCCGAAAGACCGCGAAATTCAATCAATCTATGCAGCCAAGCAAGCTCGCGAGTTTAATCAATATTATGGCAAAAAGCGTGCGCAGGAAACTGACGCGATGACTCCGTCCGTGCCGAGGTCCCAATGAGCGACGTTGATCAGATTCCTTCGGTGGATAATGTCTACGATGACATCGTTCCGCAGTTTAACGCGATCGCGCCAGCCAAGGCGGTTACGTCGCTGACGGAGAATCCGGATCAAGGCGCTCGGGCTCTGGCGTTGTCGCGATCGACTGGTGTGGCCCCTGAGGTAATCCACTCAGACCTTGAAGGTTTTGAGCAGGAACATAAGCAGGCGCTTGTCTCCGGGATTGTAAAGAACAACGATTATATCGCAGCGTACATTCGCGGGAACAAACTCGCGGATGTTGTATCGAATGATGATTATGGGAATCTGGATAATATCTCGAGCCTCGGCCAGCAGGTAAGAGATTCGTTGGAGGCCTCGAAAAAGTTTATCCAGTATCTTCCCGGATTCCAGATTCTCAAGGCCGGAGCTGAATCATTCGAGCAGCCAATGCTTCGAATTGAGGACGTGCAGCAGGATGGGCTTGCTGGTGCGCTGGTTCGTTCGGCTGATGTAATCGCGAAGTCCGGCCGTGCGCTGATGGCTGCGCCGATGGTTGGCCCGGTAAACTGGGTCGAGAAGGTTGTTGGTGATGTCACTGGCGATCAGAACCTTGCTGGCCGGGTTTCGCGAGAATTTGCTGGAATTATCGAATCCGAAATGGGCCGTGGTGGTTCCGGGATTCCGCATGAGGTTTCGAATTTAAATACGTATCTGCTGACGCTGCCAAGAGAGCAGCGCCCGGCTGCGTTGGAACAGATCGGGAAGTTTCAAGAAGCATCGAAGGCCGCAGAACCTTGGACCAAGGCTGGGCTCGAGCCGCCTGCTGGGTTGCACCCGATTATTGATGATCTTAAAGTCAAGGGCAACGAAGCGAATATCGATCGGATCGACAAGCTCCTGTCCGAAGCCCAGAACTCGATGACGAAGGAACGTGACCCGGAATTGTTCCGAAGCTTCATCGAGCAGCATGTTGAGAACTCCGAGATTGGAATCTCTGCGGAACGAATCATCGCGGAATATGGCGATGGTCCGGTTGAGCCGGGTAAAGGTCCGCTTGGCTGGGTTCCGGGGATTGCTGAGAAAGTCGAAGCCGCCCGGGCCTTTGGTGATGATGTTCGCATTCCGCTGAAAGACTGGCTTACCAACATGGACCCGGCGGTTGCGAAAGAGTTCCATGATGACATGCGCACGTGGCCGGGCGCGATTACGAAGAATGAAGCGAAGGTTCCGGTAGAGCCACGCCCGGTGGTTGATGCGCCGCTTGCGCAAGTTCGTGATGCGATGGGCACTGAGCCGGTGTTTAGCATCGGGGATCGGAAGCTGGAGCTTAAGGCTCAGGCACCGATGGGAGATTTTCATGAATTTCAGATCGTCGATCAAACTGGTAAGCCAGTTGGTGAGCTAAGCATTCTACCTGATCCGACGACCAAACAGTTGTATGTTGGAAATATTAACGGCCTTGCTGGACTTTATTCAAACGCATTCGGCCCAAGCTTAATGCGGGATTTGAAACGTCAGCTTAAAGAAGCTTATCCGGAATATGAAACTATCACCGGGCATCGGGTTTCTGGGGCGCGTGAAAAAGCTGGTGTTTGGGAAGATGCTGAAAAGAGCAACCCCGTAGTCCGTCTCCACATCGATGACCTTGCTAACGACGACGCAGCAATGCGCCAGATGTTCGATGACGCCTACATGCGCAAGTTCGATCACGGCGTAGAAGGCTTCGTCCTCCCGAAAGAACTCTACCGTCAGAACGAACAGGCTCTGACAGAAGTTGTTCGGGCTGAACTTGCGCGGATTACGCCGAATACAGAGTTTGTTCCGGCCGGTGGCATTGCGCATCCATCAACTGACAAGTCCATCACTGGAACCTATCTTCCCGGCCTACGCCCGCAGATTCTGATTGATATGCTCGATCCCGGCGCGAAGGGCATTGCGCATCACGAAGCGATTCATGCGTTGTACCGGCAGGGGCTATTTAAGGCTGACGAATGGGCTGCGCTGAACAAGGCGGTGGAGGCAGAGGGCTGGATTGAACGGTACGGAATCAAGGATCGTTATGGTGATCTAACCGATAAGCCGGAGTATCTGCGTGAAGAAGCCATCGCCGAAGCATTTCGCGATTGGGCTGCGACAAAGGATACCGTTAATCATCCGCAGACGTTGGTGACGCAGGCCTTCCAGAAGCTTTGGGATTTCTTGCAGTCGATCAAGGCGAAATTCACGGAGATTCTCGGGCGTGAACCGACGTTTAATGAATTGTTTGAGAAGGCGTATTCTGGCGAGGTTGGGCAACGGAGCTTGAAAGATCGCGCGAATCAAGCGTTTTCAAAACCAAACTTTTCCGTTGGCCCTCGCGCAGAAGAAGTCTATACTGAATGGAAACGCTTACATGATGAAGCTAACGCAGCATCAGATCGGCGTGATGATTTGGGTGCAAGAGAATTTAGAACTAAAGCAGATAAGCTTCAAGATAGTCTTGGAGCAAAGGAATCCGCACGACTTGATGAATTGGATAGTGCAGGTTATAGTACTCAAGAAGCTGAGAAAATAGCTTATCGCAATGAACAACTTAAAACTAGTCGCTATGATCGAATGAAGGAATTGTCTCGGATAGTTGATAATCTTTCAAATAATATGCGCCGAGACGATCCACGTGTGCAGGAAATACAGAAGCTATTTGATTATGAGGCCAAAGCTGGGGGCGATCCATTTGCACTTTTGAAAGAAGCATTCACAGATCGTGAAAAGAATTATCTTGAATCTGGAGGCAGTAAGATTGATACAGCTGAAATTATAAATGATAATATGCGGCAGATCAAAGCTTTGTTGGATGCTCCGCAAGAGTTGCCTAGATTTTCTATCGGCGATCGCATGGACAATCTCCGTGCAGAAGCTGCCGGACTTGATTCGAAGTCATTCAAGAAAATGCAGGAGCTAATCAAACAACGCCACGAAGAAGACCTGCAAGCTGCGATCAAACGCGCTGAGAAGGAACAAGCCGCGACGCAGACTAAGGAATGGAAAGAGAATGCCCGCGAGATTCGGAAGCAGGTGGAAACAGACATTCGCCAACGTCCTGATGTGGCTGTTGATCTTCTGGTTGGTTCTGGGGAAATGCAGGGGCAGAAGCTCAAGCAGAGGTACCCGCTCAGGGCAGAGGACCTGACGGACCTGCAGAAGAGCATGCTGCCGCGGCATTACTACGCCAAGGACGGCCTCCCGGTTGATGGCGTAGCGAATATGTTCGGCTTCCATTCCGGCGATGCAATGATTGATAAACTAATCGAATATCGCGCTGACAAAGCTGACATGACCGCACAGGAGCGACTGGCTGCGACGATCAAAGAAGAAACCGATCGTCGGATGGAGGCGCAGTATGGGAAGCTGCAAGACAACATTATGTCTGAGGCTATGGATCAGGCGTTGTCGGAGACAAACCTGAATATCCTCGCGGAGGAATGGCAGGGTGCAGCGATGAAGGCTGGCGTTGCGACGGTTGATAAGGACGTTGCGAAGGCTGCCGCGTTGGATATGTTCGCGAAGATGAAGATCGGGGAGGTTAATCTTGATCGAACCATCGCAGCAATGGGCAAGTTTAGCCGCGATGCTGAGCGAAAGTTGATCGCTGGTGACCATGCTGGCGCGCTGGTAGATATGCAGCGGAAGTATATGACCGGGTTAATTGCGGCGGAAACGCGTAAGTTGCAGAAAGAGCAGGCGAGTTTTGACAAGACTGCTAAGCAATTCTCCAAGCGCGAAGTTCCAAGCATGGACCCGGAATATACCAACTACGTGCATGATATTCTCATGCGCGTTGGTAAGCCGGTTCGGCGGAGCATTCAGGACCTTGAGGCTACAATCGCAGCGAGTGAAAGCAAGGGTCTGCCAGAGTTTTTGTTGAATAAAACTATGCAGCTTCGTGAGGTCCCGGTTTGGGATCAGTTGCTTGATTCAGCTTGGCGAAAGGACCTTAAGGAACTTACCGTCGATGAATTCCGCGCGGTGAATGATTCGATTAAGACGCTGGTGCATAACGGCCGGGATGAAATGAAGCTGACTCGTGCAGGTGAGGCTGAGGATTTTGCGCTTATTAAAGAGCAGATGATAAATACGATCGCAGAATCCGCAGCTGGGGAGATTAAGGAACCGAAGGCAAAGAGTAAGCTTCGCAAACTCCCGATGCAATATTATGTTCAGCATCTCCAGATGGAAAACGTCCTTGGTCGCTGGGATGACTTTGACTCCAAAGGCGTTTGGACCCAGTTTGTCATGCGCGATCTAATCGACGGCGCGAATCAAGTCGACGCATGGAAAAAGGAATACGCCGAGAAGATTAAGAAAATCGGTGACCCGCCGAACCTGCACCGCACCGTTGACAATACCATCTTCCGGGACCAAGATACAGGGACAATGATTCCCATGACCCGGAAGAATCTGATCGCGGTGATGCTGAACACAGGCAACGACGGAAACCTTGTGAAGATGGCAAAGGGCTACGGGCTCGAGCCACATCAGGTTATGGACTGGGTTCATGAACGCGCGACTCCTGCGGATTGGAAATATGTGCAGGGGATTTGGGATACGTTCAAGGATATTAAGGTTAAGTCGGATACGATGTATCGCTCGTTGACTGGTGGGGTTGCGCCGGAAAGCATTGTGACTCGGCCTGTGATTGATCCAATGGGGAATAAAGTTGCTGATGGTGGATACTATCCGGTGATCTTCCACCCGGAGATGGAAGGGTCTTCGAAGAAACTCATGGGCCCGAATGCGCTAGAAGAGCAGAATTATGTTCGTGCGACTACTCCGGCGGGGTATACCAAATCGCGTACTGGATACGTCGCGCCACTTGCGCTGGACCTTGATGCTATGCCCGGCCGGATCAGTCAGATGCTGCATGACATCGGGTTGCGCCCAGCGGTGTTGAACGCGTCGAAAGTGTTTTATGACAAGGACATTCGCTCTGCGGTGCGAAAGTTCTATGGCGAGGAATATCGTGAGACGTTGATCCCATACCTCCGCGGCGTAGCGAATGCATCGAACTATATGGACAAAAACCAGATGGCCATGACTCGGGCCAGTGAGTTTATCCGGCAGAATATGATCACTACGCTGGTTGGATTGAATCCCGGCACGGTTATGAAGCATGGGCCTACCGCGGCGGTGCTGTCGATTAAGGAAGTTGGCGGGGCGGACTTTGCCAAGGCCGTTAAGAGCATGTTCTCGATTAATGATGTAACTGGTGAATCCAACTGGCAGTTTGCGATTAAGAACTCGTTGGAGCTACAGCGTCGTGACCGGAATTGGCAGGAAACGTTGTATGGTGCAACCGCAGGGCTAACTCCGGGTGAGAAATTTGAACCTTGGCGCCAGCGGATTATGGAATGGTCGAGCAAGCCGGTAGCCCTGTCGGATATGATTTCGGCGGTGCCGACTTGGATCGCGCGGTATGAGAAAGAAATCAACGCGGGCGCTAGTCATGGTGACGCGGTGTTCGAAGCCGATCGATCAGTTCGCCGGGCACATGGTTCTACCGCGCCGACGAACCGCACCGCGATGCAGCGGAACTTCTCGCCGTGGATGACATCGATCTACAATTTCTGGTCGGAAATTATGAACCGGCAGATGGAGTCGATCTGGCGTGCTGGCCGGGCGGTGGATGCGGTTAAGGAAGGTGATCATGCTGCGGCTATGGCACAAGGGAAATACCTGATTGGCGCTGCGTTTGCTTTCGTGATCTGGCCTGCGATTGTGGAGAACTATGTCTCCCCGCATCCGCATAAGGAAGACGACAGCTGGGCGAAAAAAGCCGGAACGCAGATGATGTATACCCTTGGGTCTAGCTGGGTTGGCATTCGCGATCTGGCGGCTGCATTTAGCTTCGGTCGTGACCCGCAGTTTGGTCTTACGGGGACGACGTACCAGACCATGTCGAATCTATACCGAGACTTCAATAAAGAAGACATGCTGTCTAAACAAAACCGGGGCAAGCTTCTGCAAGACGGAGCTACGCTGATGGGTGCGCTGACCGGTATGGTCCCTGCGCAGGTCGGTAAGGCCGCAAGATTTGCGCATGATGTCAACACCGGTAAAGAAAACCCACGCAATGCTTGGCAATGGCTGGTGGGCCTGCGATACGGGACAACCGACAAGCATTCGCAAAGCTTCGAGCAATACATGAAAGGGCACTAGCATGGTTGCGATACCGAAGAATGTAGTTGGCGGGGCCCAGACGACGCAGGCGAAGTGGGGAATTCCCGCGAGCATCAGCATTGCACAATGGGCGTTGGAGTCGAATTGGGGCCGAAGCTTGAGCGGGAAAAACAACCCGTTCGGGATCAAGGCCCTGCCGGGAATGACTTCAACTCCGAAGATGACATGGGAAGTTCGTCGGGGAAAGCATATTCGGATTGTGCAGAGGTTTGCGGATTTTGATTCAATCGCACAGGCGTTCGATCTGCATGGGAAGTTGCTGGCGACCAGTAAGTATTACATCAACGCCCGGAAGGTTTTGCCGGACGCCGATAGGTTCGCTGATGCGCTGACTGGGGTTTATGCTACTGACCCGGCGTATGGGAAGAAGCTTAAACAAATCATGAAAGCGCAGAATCTGTATCAGTATAATACGAGAACCGCATGAAGACGCTAGTTCTCATCGCTTGCCTGTTCACAGGCTACGTCGCATTGACCGGGTGCGCTGCTGGGTATCTGGTCAGGTGCATCAACTCCCCGAACTGTAACTAAGGAGAATAGCATGACTGGCAAAGATTGGTTCCATCAGATTTCGAATCTCGTGATCTTGATCGTGAGCGCGTTGGTCGCGTTTGACTGGACCACGTTTTTCTCTGCCCCCACGGCCGGGAAGATCGTCGGTGCGCTGGGTTTCATCAAGCTAATCGTTGGCGCGGTTGCTACCCCGCCAAAGACTGACGGCGCTTAATGGACTGGCTGGCTCTCATTCTGGGCCTAGTGAAGCTGCTCGGTGCATTCACCGGGTGGCTTCATGACAAGCAACTGATCGATGCAGGTCAGAGCAAACAGATCGCGGCCGAGATGGAGGCACAGCATGCAATACTCACGAAGGCAATCGCTGCTCGGGAAGCTGTGCGCGCTGACCTTAGCCGTAACCCCGGGCATGTGTCAGACGACGACGGGTTCCGGCGGGACTAGTTGCGATCCGTGGCGACCGATCTACTGGTCTAAGGCTGATACGGCTGGGACGATCGGGCAGGTGAAAGAGCATAATGCAGTTGGCAAAGCTATCTGTGGATGGGGCAGCAAATGACAGAGGAACTCGATATGGAAAAGCTCCGTGCAGACTTGGCCGAGGTTAAAGCATCTCAAATATTCTTTCACGAGGCGGTGTCGGAAATGAAAGGGGAGTTGCATGAAGCTGCGTTGTCGTTGAAGGAAGTTGCGTTTCACATCGGCAGTGCGCAGGGGCGATTGGCTGCGGTGGTAAGTGATGTTAAAACTATTGCAACTAAAGTTGATTCGTTAGAGTCTACTCGCGATAAGCAAGCCGGGATGATTACGATCATCGGCCTGCTTGCTGGATTTGTTGGTTCTGGTATTATGTGGGCGCTGGGGCACTTCTTTAAGTAGGCGGGCCCGAGGGTTCGAACGCGGCGAAGTACCGAATCTTGGTGGCTCGGTCTTCGCCCTTGCAGTATATCTGCCCCGATCTTTCCATGATGTCTACGACACGCGCGACCGAGTGCAGCGGAATTCGGTCACTGGCGAAGCGCGTGATTTTCTGCTCGGATACTCCGTGGCCCCGATCGTTAATTTTGACGAAGTGCATGATTTCTTCCATGGCTTGGGCGTCCGCGTTGGTGGCACCGGCTTTGAAGATTTCTAGCATGGTGTCTTCGGCTTCGAGGAGCCAATTCATTGCGGTGTTGAAATCGTCGCGGGTGAGGATGAGGGCATTACTTCGGTCAATCGCTGCCACCATGGATAGCTTATATAAATGTGCGCGCCGTCGCGTGACATAGTGTATGAGTTTCGGATGGTTCGGTACAGGAGATTCCCCAAGTTGTCTCCATTTATTGACGAGGTCTCTATAATCGGCAGTAACCTCAAACTCACCGACAAGGCCGTTGATGATGTCAAGATCATTGGCAAGGTCGTCTGAGAAGGACTTGACTGGTGGGGCAAAGTCGTCTCCAATGATTCGTTCATCTGAGAACACCATGATTAGGCGGGAGGTAAAACCTTGGCCCCATGCTTTCTCTGGAAGTAGCTGGGTCAGGTTCTGGGGAGTTGTGCCGCAGATTATGTTTAGCTGTGGGGATTCGATCTTGATGCGAATGTCTGAGGTTCGCCGGGTTTGGGAATATGGATCGGGGTCGTAGAATGCGGATAGCCCATCGATCATCTCGTTGTCGTATTTGTGAATGAACGCGCCGAGTTCGTCTGCGGCGATGTAGAGGGAGTTGTATTCCAGCGCGTCATCGCCGGGACGGATCAGGACGCGTTTGGCTTTGACGAGGCTGTCTACGAGTGATGCAAAGGTCATGCTGATTGGTGCAAGATGGAACTCCGGCAGCGCTCGAACATAATGCGTTCCCTCGCGCATGGTTCTGGTTTTACCCACTCCCGGATGGGCGACGAGGAAAATGAACATGTTTGGAAACATCGGGCGCATGCCTGTCTTCAACCAAACCTTCTGCTCCAGCGCCGCAGCGATGGTGGAGATGGCGGTCCATCGCCGGAAGATTTTAGGTGAATGCAGGCTTTCGGTTTGGTCGATGAACGATTCGATCCAAGAGTCCAGCTTCCTTTTCCCGCTTCCGGTCGTCGGTTCCGTTGTAGTCTTTGAGCCCGTTTGGGTTTTTGGTGGCATCATATTCGCCCTTGTTCCAGCCTACTTTGCAATCATATGGGATGCGCAGGGTTCGCCCATGCGCGAGTGGAATTGAGATTACGAGATCGTTGAGAAGCTGTGGGATGATTTTGTCTTCGTCTTTTTGCGGGTACATAAAGGTCAGGGCGTCATGTTCATGCATGCAGATAATAACATAGCCTTTGCGCCATATGTTTAGCATTGCTGTGTTGACGATATCGGCTAGAGAGCATTGAGGATCAAAAGCGATTGCACCGCGGAGGGTGTCGGCATCGCTTCGGCGACCGAAGAACCAGCGCTTGCGACCGGTGAGAGAGATAAGATAGCCGTTCTTGCGAAGAGTGTTGTCTACGTATTCATGCCACATTTCATGCGCCGGGAATGTTTTGAAGTAAATCGGCTGAAAGTTCTTGATGAGTTCCAATGGCATTCCTGTTTGCGTGGCGATTGTGTTTGGCTTACCTGCGTAGTTGCTGGCGTGGCCAACCTTTTTGGTAGTCTGGCGTTTACTATGGTGGCGGTAAAATGGTGCGCCAGCTATCTTTGCGTCTTTCTTAATGTCCCCAGTCCATGGGTCGTCCGGCCAGCAGACGCGGGCAATAGCCGTGTGGGGGTCACCTGTTTCGCACATATCGAGATAGCGACCGTCGTGAAATAGATTCCACTCGATACCGCCTACCGCGAAGGACTCTCCGGATTTAGCATCGCACTTAGCGAATTTATATCCGTAATCAGCGATGAAGATGCTGCGGAGAGATTCTTCAATATTTTGTAGGTTGCCTCCAGTTCCGAATTCAGAAAATGAAGACGAGAAACGACCCGTTGAAGTTCCAGCAATGTTGTAGCTTGTACGGATTCTACCATCCGCATCGAGGTCTGTTTTGAGGACGCTAATTTTGTCTCCAAGTTCAGTAAGCGTATTGATATGTTTGATAATTTGCTCAGCAATAGGATAAATTCCAAGTTTCTCTCGTGCACCGCGATCAGTCGTTGGGCGTCCAGCTTTTCTAACCGTTGGAAGTCCGAAAGTGTCGTAGAAGAGTTTGTGGAGGTCGCGGTGTGAACGCCAGTTGAAGCTAGGAAGTCCGACGCCGTCGAGAACGATCCGTTCGAGTTGCGCCTCGAGGGTTTCCATGATTGCATAATACTCGTCAATGACTTCTGCCTTGCGAGCTTGGTCAACCAAGACTCCCCGGATTCGCATTTCCAAGGTGGGCCCTTGAAGAGCTTTAGAAAACTCATACGTCTTCTCCGTGTGTTCGTCCAACTGCGGAAGCATAGCATCGAGGCAATC
>OFQZ01000283.1_pt1 | contig 19140 bp, 7 predicted proteins | sample 1543011 | NCBI WGS metagenome assembly OFQZ01 (sample SAMN07774216, study PRJEB24372) | wastewater metagenome | isolation source: Exp Tend NO 0WW | collected 2016-02 | reverse complement strand
AAAAAAGAAAAAACTCAATCAAGTTGGTTACTGACATGAGTGAATACTTTCATCGCAATTATAAAAATAACCTGCCAAATAAAGCTAATCGCGTTCCTCTTCGTGTTTACACACAAGTAATTGAATTATTCAATCAAAAAATGATTGAATTAATGTATAAAGAATTATATGTATTTAGAATGCCGTTTGGACTTGGAAGTATTTGCATAGGAGAGGAAGTTGGAATAAGGAAAATTTTAAATAAAATAGTTGTTCCAGAAAAAGGAAAAGCTGTTATGACCAAGATACCGAACATTGGACTTAAACCTACGTTTAGATATTGGTGGATAAAACAAACAACAAGAATAAGAAACACTGAATTATATTATTTATATACTTGCCTTAATTCAAGAAGTTGTTTAGGAAGGTACATACAAGACAGATATGACGATCCACTTAAAAAGAATTTTCGCGCTCACCCAATACTAATAAATTGAAAACAAAGTTTTTGCCAATGTGCGATGTCATAGAAGATATTCTCAGTTTTCGAGAATATCCAGATGTGAGTTTGCCACAGATACAGAAGATCGTTTCTGACTTTTGCAGGAAGATAGAAACTGATGAACAGTTAGTACATAGAGTTGCGCTTCTTGAAGTAGAAAATAATGTAGTTCGATTACCAAAGGATTTGTCTATTATTCTGCAAGTAGCTTATAAAGGCGAAAAACCAAAACATACTGCGCCAAGAGGAAGGGTCACTAAATGGATACAAAATACATATGATGGAAGTGGTTGTGAATACAAGATAACACTAGATTGTCCAGAGTGTCACAAAGAAGAATGTGATCACAGAGGATCTTATGTAACCATTGACGTAGATGATCTTTGGAGAGATCAACACCCGGAGTATCAGTATATGCATATGGATCATTTGTATCGATGGGGAGGAATGAATAAAGATAATATCCCACTTAGTCCAATCAATCAAGAGTTTCACTTAATAAAATACGCTCAACATGCATTTCATAATGCAGACTACCATATAAAAGGATGTTTGAACTTAGATGCTCAATTAATGTCTAATGTTACAACCGAATATACCATAAACAATGGAGTATTAAAATTAAATAGAGAAGCAGGAGAAGTGCTGATTCCTTATATGGCGCAGCATCTAGACGAACAAGGATATCATTTAATTCCTGATATTCCAGAAGTGATCGAAGGAATAAAATGGTATTTTGAAGAACTTACTTCATATAAAGATTTTCGGAGAACATCTAGTCAGGCAGATATTACAGCCTTTAAACTTGCACATGCGGAAAGAATAAGATTACAAGGGGTAATAAATGAAATATTGCAAACTCCATCATATACAGCATGGATGGCATTTCTAGCCAACAGATGGAAGCGTCCATTGAAAGACAATAATTATTTTGGCAACATGAATGCAAATTCACCAAATAATTATGAAAGAGTTATGACCAACTTAACTAGGAAGTAATGGGCGAGAAAAAAAAAGGAAGGATATTAAACACCTTTGAAAAAGGGATGCACTTAGATAGCTTGCATTCTCTACAGCCTAAAGGGACATACCGTGAAGCATTTGGAGTAACTAATAAATCTGACAATGAAAGTGGCTCCGGCATTATAAATGAAGCCGCTAATGAAATATGGGTTCCTCTTCCAAAAGGAATTATTAGATCATTGCTTTACATTGAGGAAAGAGATTATTACATAGCTTTTTTTAAAATGTATAGCGGTGTTTCAGAAATAGGAATTATCAATGAAAAAACTAAGCTATATACAAAAGTTGTAGACGATAATGATTTGATAGAACCATTATTATTTAGTGATGGTGAATGGAATAGCATAACAGCTAAAGTATTACAACCTTGCAATCAATTACATATTTATTGGTCCAACGGTGATTATTATTATAGATTAAATATTGATGATAAGTGCAAAGAATGGAAAACTACTCCAATAAAATTATTTAGAGAACATTGTATAGGTATAATTGAAGTTATTGTATTGGATGGCGGTGGAAATGGCTTACCAAATGGTATTTATCAACCATTCTTAAGATTAAGAGATGCCGACGGTAATTCGACGAATTGGTTTAGAATGGGCCAGCCTGTGTCAATTGGAGAAGGCGTAGAAGGAGATAATAGAGCTGGGGAGAATTCAGGAAAAGCCATTAGCATAAAAACAGATAACCTACATAAGGATTATGGCATTGTAGATATTGGCATACATTCAGTAATTGGAGGAAGGCCTGTAACTATGTGGGTTGATACCGTTGCATATGGCAAAGGAATGCTAGATTATTATTATCGTGGAAATACAGGAAAAGAAATTCCGTTATTACCTTCCGATGTAGTAGGTAGAAACGACCTATATATTAGAGGAAAAAGCTTGACGCAATTTGACTCTCACCTAGTTCTTTATAATTTAAGGGCTAACAATAATTTAGATTGGCAAAGAGAATTTAGTAAAGCTAAGTTTTACTGGCAATTATATGGCGTTCCGGCTAAAGAAGCACATAAGTATAAAGGTTTGCGCCCTAATGAAAACTATTGGTTTGCTGGCCATCCTAATTATGTCGATGGAACAAAAGCAACTGATTTCGCAGCAATAGGAAGAGATGGATCTAATGCTAGAATGGTTACTTTGCCTGGATGTGACTGCGAAGTTCCTTATTGGCAAGTAGAAGACACTACGACAACTACAAAAACGTTTTGTGACCTAACGCAATTAACTGCAAGACAAGCCAGAGAACATACTTTAACAGAAATAGATGATAATGATTTTGTTACCGAATTTACGATAGATCCTGCAACTGGAAAAGAAGTCCCAGACAATAATTTAGATAATGCAGAAGCAGGAGATGTTTTAAAAGACTTAAATAATGACTTAGATGATGCAATAGGGTCATCAACAGGAAAAGATCTTAAATCAATTCAGTGTATTTGCGAAAACTTATTGGAGGTGTTAAAAGATGCCAAAGACTTATCTGGTGGTGACTTAGAAAAATCTGTAAGATTCGACGGGATAAATAAAGCAGAAATATATCACCTTGCTTGCGCCTGTGAAGAATTAAAAGATAATAATGGGAACTTAGTATATCCTCCTCCGACCTTTTCTGAACTTATTAAAGTAATTGTAGAATAATGAGCAATCTAACAGATGCAGTAAATTCAGGTTGTGTTGGCGGTGGCTGTGGCGGTGGCCAATGTGGAGGACCAGGATGCAGTCCGGGTAGCTGTGGTGGAAGCGGATGCTCAAATAATCCTGCTACATCTAATGCAGACTGCTTAGATAAAGTTACTTTAGAAGATAATGGATACAAGGGAGGCGGGGCAAGAGAAGCAATAAGAAGGCAGTTAAACAAGGCCTTAGAGGATTACTACAATTACAAATGTGCAAGAAAAACAATTGATAATGTCCATTACGTCGATACAAAAATACCTTGCCATGAAGATGGGGCCTCTAGATATCAAGAAGATACTGCCTACAGGTGCATCGGTGGTACTTGGCATCATGCTGATGCTGCGATTGTTCAGGACAAGAACCAAAAATACGAAACACAAAAAATACAAGAACCCCTATACTTAACAATTGGAAGCGGAGCAAATCCATGCAAAGAAGAGCCAATTTATGATCAACACGGATGTATAATCGGATATAAGCCCTTTCTTATCGCGGAAGGAGAATTCGGGATTTGGAATACTTCTGAAATATATCCATTTACAAAAAACTGTGGCGAACTTGATCAAGTAGGTGACTGCGAGTATGTTTACGGAGATTTAGCAGGAAAAAATGTTCGATTGTTCAGAACACCTTCAGTATCCAAGCAACCTTTTTTTATTGGAGGAAGAACAGGGGTCCCAAATAGATACGAAGGAGGGGCATTGGAGGACGATGGAGCTTATGTTCTTATGTTAGGCTTAAGAGTAGATTTAAGCGCAGTAAATATGCCGAAGAATCTACCAAAACCTTTATGTAAAGTAAACCCTATAACGATTACTTATGTAGAAAGAACTGAAGGCAACAAATCAGTAATTGGATCTGGAGACTTAATCAATTTATTTTTGGGAGATATAAGCGGTGATGAATATGCTGTTCCAAAAATTGCTTTAAATAGTCCAGAATATTACGATGTTCATCTTAATAATCAAAATCAATTCTTTCGCGGAGGATTGGGAGAAATACCTGTTCCTGCTTATGTTTTCCATAGTCCAGACTTACACTTAAGACGGCCCAGCCTAGACGCTTACCGGATAATAATTGAAGGTGAAAAAAGTGGCGAAGGATTTAGATATGGACTGTATGATAGAGGAGAAATACCACCTGACTTTTATAAAGAACGGCAACAGCAAAAAGGCACTAGACAGGCTATAAATCTAAGTGTGTTTTCTAAATACGGGACTCCAATTGTAAGATGTGTAAAAGCGATGTCTTATGTTCGAGCAGATTCAACTTTAAGTAATGCAGATAGATTTACTTACCCTTTATTGAATACCTACAAAGAGAGCTGCAGTTATATTGAATTAAAACCAGGGTCTGGAAAACAACCTTTAATACATCAAGGTGGTTTTGCTCCAAGACCTAATGGCGATCAATCCTACGTGGATGAATCATTCATAGGTGATACTAAAAATCAAGAAAGAATTTTAAAAGGAGCTGTTCAGTATGCAACAGTTACAAGATATATTCCAAATCAATACGGATCTCCAATATTACAAACATATATTCCAATCGGATTAGAAATTGGTGCAGATGAAGACGGAAATCCATTAACTGGAGCGCAAGGCTTAGTTGGAGATAGTTTTGTCGGAGGATATTCAATAAAGAGAACTAGCTACATAAGCGATAAAGTTGCAAATGTTATTGTTTCATTGCCTATTGATCCGGATACAGATAGCCTTGGAAGGTGGAAACCATTAATGAAATTCTTTTACCGAGTATTAGGCATAAAAGGATGGGGAGAACTTCCGGTGTCTGGGAATGAAGGAAATTTTGCCGATTTTTTACATTTGACAGATAGAAACGGGCCAACCAATAATAAAGGGAGCGATATCTATTATCCATCTCTAGTCAAAACAAACAATTTTGGGTATTTCAATACTGATTCTAATTTAATTTTCCGACAAACAGAATCTCCTGAATTGGGAGCCGTCCATATTCATAGATTAAAAGGTTTAAATAGAGACTCAGCTTTTCCTTGGGGTAGTAAATGGCAGCAAGGATTTTTAAACAGATTTTATATACCATGGAATAAACCATCTGGGTTTAAAAAACTAGCATTCGCGATTGCTTTATTCTATTTCGTTTATGTTATTGGTGGGACCGCTATCATAAATGGGCTCAATGATATGGCCAAATCATTTATTGGTTGGACAAGTGCGAATGTTGTAGCACTGATCATTGGAATAATTGAAGTAATATTTGGAATCGCTTGGATAATATTGTGGGCAACTAGCTCCTTAGATAATAAATTTATTGCATCAGCACTAGGTATAGACTTACAATATCCGGATATAAAACATTCTGGTCCTATTGCCGGAGGTGGATCTGATCGCGCTATGCGAGAAGGACGTGTCAGGCAGTTCGAAAACAACTATCATAAAATAAACCACGATTACTCTATTCCAAATACTGTTGAAAAAGGCTTTGGGATGGGAGATCCATATGTTACATGTGTTTGTCCGTGCGAAAAAACAAATAAGATTGTTCATTCGAATAGGCAATGGCAGGGAAGCCATATCGATTCATGGGCAAACTTTAAATCAAATAATTTCCTAGCTATTGATGCAGGACTAGGCAAGATTTCTAAAATATTTGAAATGTTTGGTCAGCTTTATGCACATACTACCGATCACTTAGTTAAGATCGACACAAACAGAAATGCTATTGATGTTTCTCATCTTGGAGAAGGGAAGCTAATGACAGGTTCCATGTCTGCAAGTGGAGGCGTTATTGAAGGCGTAGCTGGGTTAAAAGATCCAAATGCATCTGAAGTAACAGGTATGGGATATCTCTTCCCAGACAGAGATGCACGCGATTGGTATCTATTCAATGGAGGAGGAAAGCCTGAATCATTGGGAGACTTTGGAGTGAGCCAATTTTTTAATGAAAATATGGAATTTGAACTCCTGAAGCAATTTCCAGATTTTAACTTAGTTGATAAAAAGATAGATGGTGGAATTGGCTATTCCATGGGTGTTGACCACGAGAATGGATATGTGTTTTTGACGAAATTAGACTATACCACAAAAGGAACTCATACAAAGAGAAAAGGCGCAGATGGTTGTCTTATAAGCAATCCAATGGCTATAGAATGTAATAAGAGCTGGACGCTTACATTTGATCTATATGCAAAACAATGGGTAGGATTTGAATATTTTACGCCTCACTTATATGCCTGGAATAGATTTTCTATGTATAGCTTTAATGGAGAAGCAATGTGGAGACATAATGCAAAAGGAGTATTCCAGAAGTTCTATGGCAAGTATTATCCTTCAATGATCGAAGTTGTGGCCATACATGCAGAGACATTGGATGCTTTTGACTATGAGAGTACGATCCTAGATACAGAAGCTTATAAATGGAAGGAATGTGACTATATAAGGAATCCAAAGATCACATTTGATAAGATGATCGTTTATAATAGCCATCAAAATACAGGCGAAATCGAGTTGTTTAATAACAACGATGATTTAACACCTGTGGAACGAAGTAGAGGCCGATTAAATACAGCTAATTTAGAATTTAAAGGAAGACGATGGCATTTTTCAGAAGTAATTAATCATCTTTCAAATATTGATGAATTGCAGTTTGAATGTATGTGTGAAGTAAAACCAAGAACCTTAAACAAAGGAGTAATTGGAGGTCGTGAGGAAAACTATAAATTCAATGATAACCACATAGCTTATAGATTTTACTTCAGTAAAGAGAACCAAACTGACATTAAGTTATTCATGAAAAACGTGCAAACGCTTATAGATCCTGAATTAGAGATACCCTGAAAAATATAAATAATGGTTTATATATTATAAATCATGGTACTATATTCTATCAATCATCAACAAAAGCAGTATTTTTGTGTATGAGCAGCATTTTGAGAATTACCGTCAACAGCCGTAAACGCCTCTTTCAAAGAGATGTTAAAATTGGAGTTTGTCACGAATTCAAAGGCGAAGTTAAACAAGAATGCTTAAGCGAAAAAATGGACAGCAACAAAACGGTTAACTTATTGCATCGCTCTTCAATAAATATATATAACTCAACAATTAAAGATTTGAATTAATAATGCAATTAACCGAACAACATATAATAAGAACTGATGAGTGGAGGGATTGGTGCATAAAGGCAAAAAATCTATATAATCAGTCTTTATATTACTGGCGGCAGTCTGTTTTTGGCAATATCCAACATTTTCGCGAATACGAGTTGATAAAATTATTTAGAGCACACAAAGAAGAAAGCTATACCTCTAAATGTTCAGCCATGGATTTAGAGCCAATTTGCAAACATGAAACATACGTTGGACGAAGAGTCAAACGAGGATTATTCAGAACCGCAAATGGGACTAAAATAAATGCTGATTGCAATGGAGCTGCTAATATTCTGAGAAAAGTAATCGGAGATTTTGAAATAAAAGATTCGATATGGAGTGCCGTGATAGCACCTGTTAAAATGCGAAATTTTGAACAAAAATTAGCTAACGAACAAATGTTTAATTATGAAAATTGAGCAATATCAAGGCTGTAATTGTCCTATTACTATCGAGCCAGAAGAATATTTAGTCACCACCATAAAATTAAAAGATTGTTAGACTATACTTTGGTTAGCGGTGATCCGTCTGCAGATTTCTTACAGCAAAATCCAGAATTAGATTTTTGGCCTTTTGTGACTAAGATAAAAATAGATAAAGAAAAAAAAGTAAATGAGATCCTTTGGTCGTTGTACATGGTTGAAGATCCTAAATCTAAAATATACCATGGCTTAAACTATGAGGAAAGAATTGACGTGGTTGAGAAAAGATATGGGATAGAGTATATTGATGACTGCGTTCCGTACAAAGAAGCGTACATAAATGCATGTATGGGCCCTCATGAAAGGGTTTTTAAACGACTTAGCGATAAGTTTCAAAAAATGGTAATTGCCGTAGAAAACGCAGAGTTAGAAGAAGCAACTGAGTTTTTTACAAAAATGGCAAACATGTATAAAGGCTTAGACTTGGTTGAGGCCAAATATGCAGTAGAACTAGAAAGCTTTAAACAAAAACTTAAGGGCAATAAAAAGCCTGGAAGACTATACAGTAACTAATGGTACAAAATGATCCATGCCCATGCGCTCGCGATGCCCAAGGTAAATGTCCTTGCGATCCCAATATTCCAATCATTGCCCAGGCAAAAGATAATATAAATTCGACTCTTAATCTTGCGGGCAACGCTTTACTTGGAGGAAGTATTACCGGAGAACCTAACCCAATGCAAGGAGCATTAGGAGGAGCACTATCTGGATTTACAACAGGAGGCGTGCCAGGTGCATTACTAGGGACATTGGGTGGATTCTTAACTGCAGGCCAAGCCAGATCAGACTATGAAAAAATGATTGACGACCAAAAAAATAGATACATGCTTGATCGCAAATTTATGCCTGAAATGGCAGCGAAGGGTGGTCTATTTGGAGATGCAATTCAGGCTGAGGACGGAGAGAATCTTGTGCTACCTACATTGGAAACATCTGATGTAAAGGCAAAAAAGAAGCATAAAGACATGGATGCCGATGAAGTTACCGATGTTGTACCAGAGAATACATTGATTTTTTCAGATCAAAAAAAATACAACGCAAAAAAATATAAGGACTTTAAATTATCAGAAGCAATATCGTATTATGACGATAAAGAGACATATGATTTTAAAGGATTAAAAGTAGGGGATATTCTAGGAGATGAAGAAATGACCTATGCTGATGCTATCAACAAAGTCAAGAAATATTATCCAACATCTGATGAAGAAACCTTGATTGCCGAAGAAACTAATAAAGCCAATCTTGCCGCAAGAAAACCTATTGTAGAATTTTTATTTGGATTACAGGGTGGAGCAAAGCCAGAAGAAATGAATAAAAAAGTACCTAAAGCCGCAGGTGGATGGGGAGATATACTTAAACGCCTTGGATTAGACGAGGAAGATCCTTTGAAAAAGCCGGGAATGACCATGTTCAATGATCCCAATTCATTATTGAAGAATTTTTCTAATTCTAATGCTACAGGAATACTTCCGTCAATGCAGCAAATAGCGGCTCCATTAAATCAGACCGATCCAACGGCTCCTACAGATCCTTCTTTTACTGGAAACAACGTAACAGGATTGCCAGCTCGTCCAATTGCTCCAATAGTAGCGCAACCACTTCCTTCTGTATCGGGTAATTTTCCATACAATACAACAATGGACCCTAATCAAGTTGTGGTTCCACAAACAGATCCTAACGCAGTTCCTACAGATCCAAGACTTATAAATGGAAACAATGTCACTCCATCTGTAAATGGGCAGCCTGCAAACGCACAAACACCTGCAACTAATCCAAATGCAGAGCCAGCCGCAGGAGATACACTGGAGCAAATGATGGCTAAAATTAGATCTACATTGAATCGCCAAAAAGGTGATGTCAATGATCGATACGCTACTGATAAAAACACTATCCAAACATTAGTAGATGGTAAAAACACAAATAACGCCCTTCAATTAGGAAACCAAATATTATTTAACGGACTTCAAAGCGGATATTCAAATCCTGCATTAGAAAGCACATCACTCATTGAAGATCAATTTAGAGGAACACCGGGAGCCGTAATTGATCAACAGGCACAAAGTCTTGCTGCAGGATCAAATAGCATAGTTCAGGCTTTAGCTGCTTCTGGATTATCTCCAGGAGAAATTGCTAGTTATGCTTCTAAAACAACAGACAGCGTTATTGACGCCCAAGGTAATTTAAGAAGCAATGCCTTGGCTGCGGATAGATCACTCAATACCCAGAAAATTGGAGAATTCAGAAATGTAATTCAAAACAATAACCAAAGAATGGCTGACAGTGAGAATCGTTTAACTGACTTCAATAATAAAAAGATCGCAAATATTGGCAGCTTCGTCAATTCATACCTAACCAATAAAGATGGAATTAGAGATACTAAGTATGAACTTACAACTAAAAACGCTAATGATTATGCTAGTGCTATTGGAGGAATAGATAAGTCATTAATGCAAACAGATATTGCAGAAGCAACGGCAAAAATGAATGGGCGCGAGTTAAATCCAAATACCGCAAATACAAATGCAACACAACCAGCTTTGCCGTTTTTTGACTCGACACTTACTAATCCGCTACCTGGAAGGACATCAAATACAGGAATAAGTTATGATAGAAAATACCCAAATGTAGATCCTGGCATCATAATGAATTTGTCAAAAAAACAAATTGCATCCATGACGCCAGAGCAGAAAAAAGAATATTTTAGAAAATTACAGTTAGCAACACAAAAATAGCTATGCCATTTTATCCAGATTTACATGATGTCACACGAGGAAATATAGGCAAACCTGAATATGCAGGCGAGTATAAAATACCATTGCTTGATACTAATGATTTTGATAAATTAGTTCAGGCTAGTCATACGGCCAGACAAGAGAAAATAAAAACAGGAGAAGATAACTTTAAAGAATTACAAAAACTACAACCTAACAACAAGAATTTTGGATTCTTCACGCTTCCTTCTTTGATAGAAGAAAACAATAGACTCTTAGATGCACAAGGAGTAAATGATGCAAACTACAATGCTGCTGCCAATGGAGATCCATTCATAATGAGAAAGCTGCAAGCTGGAATGATGAAACATTCCAATAGTATAGAATTCCAAAAACTTGCTGCGCAGCAAAGTTATTTCAATCAATTCAGTAAAGATGCTGAAAAAATAACAGATCCAAATTTAAAAAATCAAGCATTCGCTAGTATTGCAGCCGCAATGGCAGGAGAGCCCGATCCGGCTACAGGAGTAATAATGAAGCCAACTGATTTTAATATCGGCAATTTCGCTCCTATGAATTTAGAAAAATCATTGGCTGATGGACTAGAGGCGCTAAAAGTAAAAAATGAAGTCGTTACTGATCGCGGAGGATTCCAAGCTGTGGAATTAAAATCAACTCTTCCATCAAAAGCTGCAGAAGAATTTATAACTGCGTATACAAAAAATCCTGCCGTACAAAGAAATTTAACGGCAAGAGGATTTGGATTAAACCAACCTGATGGTTTTCACCTAAATGAAAGTGGACAGGCTTGGATAAAAAACATATTAGATGCACAAACAAATAGTACAAACGACGTAAAAAGTATTAAATTCAACACTAAGGAATATAATACACAAGGGACAAGAATTGATGCTGGATTATTACTAGATGACCTTGCTAATGCAAGCATTATTTCGGTTGATGAAAATGTACAAAATGGCAATCAAATAGAAAGACGAAGAAATTACAAATTTGATGGCGATGCATTTATGAAAGGAATAGGATTAAAGCTTTCAGATCCTGTCTTTAGGAAGAAGTTAGTAGAAGATGGCTACATGAAAGAAGATGGTACATACACCGACAAAATGAAGGAAGCTAGGGAATATTACGAAAACAAAGCCAATCATTCTGAAATAAAAGCTACTAAAAATGTTCCAAAAGCATCTTCTAGTTCTGCAGCAAAAGGAAGTAATGGAAGACAAAGAGTCAAAGATATCTTTACTAGGGCTGGAATTATCATGAAAGACGGAGCATTAGCTGGACTAGACTTAACTAAAAAAGTCAACTATACAATCATAAAAGGGGATAGTGGAAAATACTATTTGAGAGTTGGGGAAACCGATAAAAATGATCGAGAGTTAAAGCCAGGAGTGGATTACGACATAGATCAAAAGAAAGTAAATGGCCCGGCTCCAAATAAATCTAGTCCAGCGCCAGTTACAAAACCCGAACCAGCGAAAAAGAGAAAAACAGCAAGTGAGATTTAACTATGCCAAATCCAAAATTAAAAGACTTATATAATCTTTATAAAGAAGAAAGTCCAGATATATTAGGTGATATGGACGAGCAATCGTTTGTAACCAAATTCGCTAATGCTGACAAATTAAATAAACTTTTTGATTTAACAGAAGAAAGCGACCCTGAATTATTGGGAGGCCTAAAAAGAAATGATTACTTATTAAAATTTGGAGAATCGCAAGCTACTGAACATTTTGCATCTCAATTCCAAGCTCCTCCAGTTGGCGTATTGGCTCCTAAAGAAACTATATCTCCAAGCAAAGAAACTCCTACTGAAACACAAGACTATACAAAAGACACAGCCACAGGAGAAAGCTATGTAAATGAAGATAGGTCCAATTTGCAAAGTAAATTAGATCTATTAAATAAACACATAAATGATCCATCTTACCCAGATAGTAGCAAGAAGGATTTTATAAAACAGGCCGACAATCTTAATGTTTATTTACAAAGAACAAAACCAAAAGCAGTTATTTTTACACCAGATGATAATCCTCGTGACTTTGGGATGGGGGCTATTCCAAATAGTACTGAAAGGCAAAAACAAGGATGGAAGGAAAACGTAGAAAGAACAAATTATGATTTAGGCGTAGAAGCCATCAATAAATCAGAAGAGCAGTTAAGTGTAAATTACGAAGAATTAAATAATTTAGTAGCAAAAAAAAGGAATGAAGATCCAGCTACATCAAAAACGCTAAGCAATTACTTTTCTGATTTATCTAGCTTTAATGCTATGATGGAAGGTTCAGATGGGACCAAATATACACCTGAACAAAAACAACAATTCGCCAATCAATTTAAAGATAAGTGGAATGATGTCTTAAGCGATCCAGCCATAGATGAATTACTAACATCTTCCATAGAGTTTGGATCTAAAATCAACGCAGCTAGAAAAGAATTAAAAAACGAAACTCCAAATCATCAAAAATATTTATTTGATAATTCTGTAGAGCAGTTAAAAAAAGAAACAACAGATTATTCTAATCCTATAAACTTTGCATCGTATTTAAAAGATGCATTTGCAAGAGATGGTATTGCTACAACAGGAGAAGACTTAGGAGCTGCTGCAGAAACATATTTTGGCTTTGGGCATAAAGCAAGGGAGTATTTCAGAAAGGTTCAAGAAAAAAATACAACTGCTTCTAGATTTGATAGAAGCATGATAGAAGACTTTGTAAGCGATGGACAATATGACTACGTAATAGACAAAGACAAAAACGGAAAACCACAACTGCAATATGTTGTCGATCCAAAGACTGGAAACAAAGTTGAGGTTATCTTAAATGAAGAACAACAAGCGTTCATTAAAAATAACGGAGAAAAAACACAACCAAGAAGAGTCTGGAAGTCCATATTCTCCCAAGGATTTGGAGAACTTTTACAAGAATTGCCAGGAATAGGACTGTCCATGGTGTCAAGCGGAGGCATGGGTATCATGTTAAAAGTAGCCAAAGCTGCCGAATTAGCAGGTGACGCGAATAAAATACAAAAAGGCATAAATTACCTAACTGGATTAAATGGAGGGGCTAAAACTATTAAAAACGTTGCGTCTGCAGCAACAGAGTTCGCTTCCGGATCAGTAGAAGGCACTGCTTCATCAAGAGACCAAGCATATCAGTTAGGATTAAGAGGAGGAGAGGTTACTGCATGGGTAGCAGCACAACAAGCTGCTACTGGACTTGCAGATGCTATAAACCCAATGGAGATAGCCTGGAAGGATAACCCGGCTTTTGTTCATTTTAAGAAAAAAGCAGCGGATTATGCTGCTGGAAAAATAAGCAAGACCGATTTATTTAAAGAAACCGGAGCAGGTATTTTTTGGGATATTTCAAAAAATCAAATAAAAGAAAGCTTTTCAGAAGCAATAGTTGAGCCAGTGGTACAAAATCTTGGCCATGATGTTTCAGATGCTGTGACAGGAGTTGATACCAAGGAATCAAGAAATGTGATCGATAAAAAAAGTATGGAGACAGCTTTTTGGGGATCTTTAGTTGCTTCTGGTGGATTTGGACTAGCTTCTGGACTTAGGATCAGAAAAGATCCATTAATGCAAAGCGCTATTTCTTATTCAATCAATAATCCAGAAGCATTCCAAGGATATGTAGACGGATTGGCTAAAGGAGGCCCTGAACATGCGGAAAGAGCTAAATTCTTTGCGCAAACAATTGAACAGGCAAAAGACGCAAAACTAGGCGAAAACGATAAAGTCAAAGCCGCAGCTCTTATTTTTGACAGACAAAGCGCGAGCCTTGAAGCCGAACAGCTAGCACAAAAATATGGTCCAACGGCTCCGTTAGTTGAAGCCAAACAAAAAGAAGTTAATGATTTATCATTACAAATATCTGAATTATTATCTAAGCAATATGATATAGCAGATAATGAAGAAACAAGTGCAGTGGAAGTCGCTACCGCTGATGCAGCTCCGGATAATGGTGCTACCGGAGCTGCTATTTCAAAAAAGGTATTTACTGATTTTGACAATACTTTATTTGATCCAAAAACTGGCCAATTAACTGCTTTAGGCAATGAAATGAAAGACAGAATCGCCAATGGTGAGGATATCGACATTTTAACAGCCAGGGAGGATACACCGGAGAATAGAAGACTAATTGCAAATAAATTAGGAATAGATCCTGCTAAAATACAAATGGGATTGACACCAGAAGGCAAAGCGGCAGCTTTAAAGGCACATGATGGAGAGAAGGTGTTCTACGATGACAACAAGGACAATATCGCTGCAGCACAAGGCACAGGAGCCGAGGTGGTGGATACTGGAAAAGGAGAAGCTCCACAAAAAACCAAAGAATTAGAAAGCTTGGTAAACCAAATACCAACCACTGAATTAAGAAGGCCCAACGGATCAATAGGCACACAAGGATTTACAGAAGAAAATTTAGTAGAAGTGGCAAGGCATATTGCTGCTGATATGGGATTTGATATACCTGCCTATGATGAAAGCAAAGGAACAAGTGAAGTACGGCAAGTAATTGAGTATTTAAGAGGAAATAAAGAAGCACAGGAAAAAATAAAAGAATATGTAGTAAAAGATCCTGTAGTTGTTTCTTTATTGCCTGATAATACATATCAAGTTGAAGATGGTAATCATAGAGCTAACTTATTAAATTTAATTGGTGTTGATGCAATCCCTACGTTAGAATTAAATGGAAGAGACAAGGAAACGGCTATCAGCGAACATGCTAAAGCAGTTGAAGCTTTATTAGGTAAACCAAAGCCAATAAAGGAACAATCTAAACCTACAGAAAAACCTAAACCCACTGAGGAGGCAGTGGATGGGCAGAATAAGCCTGTAAGCTTACCTGCCCAAAAAGAAGATTCCCCATCGGGAACGCCTGAACCAAAACTAGAACCAAAAGAAGATAAAGCTCCCGATCAGGAACAAAAAGCTAAAGTTCACAAGGATGATATCGTTAAGAAATTTAGTGAAGAATTTGGAAGTAAGGGAATTCCTAAAAAGCAAATCGATGCTGCACTAGGGTTAATGGAGGCACGAGCTAAATCTTGGGCCAGTGAAAAACCTGGAAGAAACCCCGATGAGTGGTATGATCGGATTGCAGATGTTAAGTCTGGAGAATTCGAAAAGGTAGTTAAACCTACAGAGGAAGAAAAAGCTATTGTTCCTGATTTAGGAGAAGTTCAGGCAAGTGGGGATAGAATTTCTTCATTCAATGTGGGAGATGTTATCGAAAGATCAGGCAAAAAATACAAAATACTTGGCAATTCAAAAGGCAAAAACGAAGGAGTTGTTAAGCTAGAATCAATATCTGACGATCCTAAAGAAAACGGAATCGTATCAGAGTTTAATGCGGAAAGCAATGATGGGTTTACAAAGTCAATCCAAGAAAAACCTGCTCCTAAACCAAAATCAGACGCAACTTTATCTCTTGAAAAAGACTTAGACGATGCTCAAAAAGAATTAAAATCTGCAAAGGATAAGCTTAAAGCAAAAAGGGAAAAACTTACAAAAACAGCACAAGCCGATAAAGAGGATTTATTTGGAGGAAGGGAATCAGATAATCAGAATAAATTAGTTGATGAACGAGCTACAGGAGATGTTGAAAAATTACTTGAACAAGAAAAGCAAGATGTAGCTGCTTCTGAAAAAAAAGTAGATAAATTAAAAATCAAACTAGAAGAATCAAAATCTACTGAAAAGCCAACTCTTTTTGATGAACCAGTCAACGAAGCCAATGCAAACATAGATGGCATTGTAGATGAAGTTAAAAACATATTACCACCTGTAGAAAAAAAGGAAGTTAAAAAAGAAGTCAAGCCAAAGACTCCGGAACAACCGAAAATATCTCCAACAATAGAAAAAGACTCTAAGAAAAATGCTATCAATAAAGTCGAGGACTTACAAGATGTAGGTGAAAAAATAGGTGGTGCAAAAAAAGACTTGGCACAAATGCTAAGCGAAGTAACAACTGAAGATCTAGAAACAAAACCACTTGGAAAAGTATTTCCTAAACCTGACTTTAAAAAGTTAGTGGAGGAAGGTTCTTTATCAGAAGACGGAGCGATATTATTAAATTTTTTATATGAAAAAATACCTACAAAGCCAAGAAAAAAATATAGAATTCCTAGTTGGATAAAGACAGTACAGGGCGCGCTAGATACAACCATGCAGGTGTTAGAATCAGAAAGTACCAAAAATCTTGACTTTACTAAAAAAATATTACATGCGGTTACATTAAGCGAAACTTTAAAAAGAGATTACAAGCTATATAGTGATACTATGAAAGGCTTGGGATTTCCCAAAGAGCATGTTAATTTAGGCGGATATCAAATAAAGAAATTTGAAAATCAATCCAAATGGAATAAAGTAACACAGAAGTTGGAACCAGTAGAAGGTATCATTTATTCCATAGTAAGTGGCTCATCAATAGTTGGTGATTTTAAGTCAATGGACGATGCTATTAACGGATTAAAACAATTATTAAATAAATCAGAAGATAAAACCAAAGGAACAAAATTCGGGATATACCAAGATAGAAAAACAAAAGAACTTTTTATAGGAAAAAAGGGAGCTTTTGATGTAGTAAGAATAATGCAAGGCTTTGAAACAATTAAGGAAGCCAGAGATTTTCTAAAAAACAAACAATCCGAACTTCAATCTATTTGGGATGGAATGAAAGCCAATCCCAAAGAACGAAGAAATGCCAACAGACAAAGAGTAGGTGTTGATTGGAGAAAAGGCAAAAATATTACATCTGATGAATTTGCAAAAGAATTTGGATTCAGAGGAGTTGAATTTGGGAATTGGGTAAATAATGCAGAGCGCCAAAGTCATGTAAACGAAGCCTATGAAGCTTTAATGGACTTAGCAAGTGTATTAGGGGTTACACCAAAAGCATTGTCATTAAATGGAGAATTAGGATTTGCTTTTGGAGCACGAGGAAGTGGAAAATTCAATGCTCATTATGAATCAGGAAAAGTTGTAATTAACTTAACTAAAACCAGAGGAGCAGGAAGTTTAGCTCATGAATGGTGGCATGCACTTGACAATTACTTTAGCAGGAACAGAGGGCAAAAGGACAGTTTTATTACAGAGCGCCCTATTGATAGATTCAATAGCGACGGAACCAGGAACGAAGGAGTTAGAAAAGAAATGATCGATGCATTCAAATCAGTAATGGATGCAATTCGTTTGTCTAAATTAGAAAAGAGATCAAGAGAATTAGATAAAACCAGGAGTGACGCTTATTGGAGCACAGCTATTGAAATGAGTGCAAGGAGTTTTGAAAATTTCATCATTCAAAAACTAGGTGAAAGAAATAATCAAAATGACTACCTAGCTAATTTCAAAGAAACAAGTGAGTGGATAAGTGAAGCCGGAAAAGACATGGACGCTTTAAAAAACTATCCATATCCATTAGAAGATGAATCTGCTTCAATAAACGAAGCTTTTCAGCAATTTTTTGATGCCATACAAGAAAAAACCAATGCAGAAGGAAAGCAGGTTTTATTCCAAAAAACAGAATTGATAAACTCTGATGATATCAAGGAGGCGAATGCCGTAATTAAATCTAAAAAAATAGAAGGTGGCTTATTAACTGAAAAACAGGCAGATGACTTACAGAAGGAAATTGAATCAAAATATATTAGTGATAATGGGCTTGAAACGTTTGATAACAAGAAGGATGATATTAGGCAAGCTATGTGGAACTACGACCATCCATATTCACAAAAAACGGTAAATGGAATCGATGTAAGAATATCTACAGGACTAATAGAGGGAGAATTTAGAGGAGAAAATAGTGAAGGAACTAGACGCAAAACCTATTTATTACATGCAGGTGGCAAACTTGTTGGAAAATTTTATTCTGTTAAGGATGCCGAAGATGTAGTTACTTATATTGAGAAAAATTTGATTAAGTCAATTGAAAACACTAAATTCCAAAAAGACGCAGAAGGAAACCCCAAAGGAGCTGTTGAATCCTTGAATGATGGCAGAAAGGTCATTGTAGCTTATCCAGGAGCCGATTTTAGTACAATGGTCCATGAACTAGCTCACATCTTTGAAGGTGATCTGACAGAGGCGGAGCGCAAAATAATGCAGGACTTAGGTGGAAGCGAAGCATTTGCAGAAAGCTTTGAAACATATATCTATACCGGGGAAGCTCCTACGCCTAAACTTAAGACTTTGTTTAGCAAATTTAAAAAATGGCTTGCCGATATTTATAAATCAATCAAAGGAAGTCCGATAGAAGGAAAGTTAAATCCAGATGTTAAACAAATATTTGATCGATTATTAACAGAGTCCGGAGACAGGACTTCAAAAATAGAACCAACGCCTAAACCAAAACCCGTTCCTGTAAAAGAGGTTCCGCTTCCTGCAAACATTAAGCAAGTTCCTGAAAAATCAATAGACCAAAGTCCGGTAATCTATGTACAGGGACATCGATGGTTCTCTAAAAAAGGAGGAACGTTTTATGAAGAAAAAACACCACCAATTGAAGAAAAAACACCTACTTTTGAGGAAGTAAAGGCAACACCTAAAGAGGTTAAAACCACAACAGTAAGAAAAGGCACAAGGAAGGTAAACAGAAAAATAAAA
>OFQZ01000282.1_pt1 | contig 19153 bp, 33 predicted proteins | sample 1543011 | NCBI WGS metagenome assembly OFQZ01 (sample SAMN07774216, study PRJEB24372) | wastewater metagenome | isolation source: Exp Tend NO 0WW | collected 2016-02 | reverse complement strand
CGATCTGTTAAGACTGGCTCGGCTGCTATGACTTTGATAGCACCCCTAGGGGCAGCAAATGGCGCAGGACGGCAGCAAATGGCGCGATAGAGCCGTGACCGTGGTGCGGTATTTACTGGCCATCGTCGTAAGCTGGTCTATTTACTGGCCAGCTTGCGACGATGGCCAGTAAATACCGCACCATACAAACCCGCAAAAAATTACCCGCTCATATGGGCGCGCAGTATTTCAGGACAAGGGGCATCCTACAAAAATATATTTCACGCGGTGCGCGCCTTACTGGTGCGAATGACACACCATATACGCGGTATCAATACTCAAGGGTATCTATCGGCCTATTATTTTTTGGGGTGTTTACTATAATACGTGCATGGTTTCCCTGTTCGGGTTACCTGGCAGTCGGGCCTCACCCGGCAAGGAGTTTACGAAATGGTCTATATAGCTATTGTTGTCACAGCCTACGCGCTGTCTCGCCCAGTCGTTCGTGCATTGGGAGTATGAACATGTCCGATCTCGCAATGCAGTATTACCTAAACCTAGCCGCCCGAGATGGCTTACTTTTCACCCCTTACGAAGCGCGCTGTATTTTTGCGCGTAGTTATGACCTCTTAACCAATCGTTTTGGAGCTTGAACCATGGACAACAACAACATATTTGAACAATTCAGCGGTGCGGACCTCGAGCGCCTGGTCGAGTGTATTAAGCGTGTACGCGCTGAAGGCCTAAAGCTCGACAAATACTGCCAAGCTGGTGTGAACAACAATTCAGGCAACGTTTATATCTGGTCCGAAGACTGGGCCGGTTGCGTTTATTGCTCGCTGGCTGGTGATGTGTGCTGGTCATATTCATGTCCAGAGTGTGGCGCAGAATATGACTTCAACACCGAGCAAGACTGCAGGGAATACGCCGAAAAGCACGATTACAAGTGCGAATCATGCAATCCAGAGAGCGAAGGGGAATAAGTCATGGATCAACCATTCAACATCGAAACAATCGAGCATTGCGGTATCACAGTGCGCATAGAGTATTTCTACGATCACGATACGGGCCGACCATGGGAAAACGCGGACGGGCATGGCGTTATCCGTGAAGCCGATAACCAAAGATACGGACGGTACGACAAGAAACCCGGAGAGATACTTTTTCACACTGGGCGCGGACATTATGGATGGGTTTACGATTGGCAAGAATCAACCCGCAGAGCAAAGCGTGACGGCTGGGGCGTATCTAATCCCCCTGCAGGATTAACCAAAAATCAATTAACACAGTTAGCAGTGCAACAAGACTTTGATTTTTTGCGCGGGTGGTTAAACGATGGTTGGCACTATGTAGGCGTAGTTTGTACCGTTCTGGATTCCGAAGGCGAAGAAACCGATATATCCGATTCTTGCTGGGGCTTTGAATCCTTGGATGATTACCATGAAACCGCAGGGCGTGAAATGGCCGAAGCCTTGGCAGAATCAACACACAAAGCCCGTTTGCACCAGTGGCGCGCGGCATTGAAAGAAGCGCGCGCACGTAAATACTGGGCGTGCCGTGATGTTGAAACTGTGGAGGTGACAGTATGAAAAAACAATTTAATCCCTTCCCCGAAGTGTCAGGCCGATACGGCGCGCCCATGGGGCGTATCGGTGACAACCCAGCAAACCTACAGGATGTAAAGCGCTTGCATGCACGCCGACAAGGCGGCGGCGGGGGATACGACAAGGGGGGCGCTTATTGGGGGTATCCGTCCAACGTGTACGGCGTATGGGCGCGTATCGACGGGGAAACTGTTTGTACTTACGTGCGCGCTAATTCTCGGATTGATGCAATAAATAAAGTAAAGGCGGGCGAAGTATGAAAGCATATCTACACTCAAAAAACATCCGGCCTGATGGCGGGCTTGATTCTTTCCACACATTCAGCGTAGACGCCAAAGAGTCCCCGCTATGGTGGCAAGAGCGCGGCCTAAGCTATACCGCCAGCGGATACGGTAAGAGGATCCCCACGCGTTACATGGTGCGGTTGAATGGCAAATGGCGAAGGGTCTACTGCGCCATTTTCTCGAATAGTGGCACGCTATATATCGGGGAGTTTTTCAAGAAAACCGGCGAAGTGATAACCGTGGGGGATATAGCATGAAAACCCTATTTTTCATAGAGATAACCGATACTTTCGGAGGCGAAGCCAATTATTCATGGGTAACGCGCCACATCATAAAAGCTAAAAGCGAGCGAGGTGCAGTTTGCGCGTTGTCGCGTCGTTCGGGTATTAGCTGGCACTCTGTAGGCTGCGAACGGTACGACAGTAAATCAGGGGCAACCTGCGCATTTATTCGTGAATATGACCCAGAATACGATAACGATTATTCACGCTTGGAAACTGACGATAGGGGCAAAAGATGAGTAAGCCCATTTTTTGGCTTGTGTTCACGCCAAGCATCGAATACCGCAAATTTACCACCCGCGCAGGTGCGCGGGTTTACGCTGCGACATTGCGCGCGCTGGGTCATACGTCAGTAACAATTAAACCAATGGGGTTCTAACTTTTTTTGGAGAAAAGAACATGGAAGTTAGTAAAATAGAATATCTAGGCGAAACCTACGCGATGGATGCTGCGCGCAATCTAATGGATGATGAACTTTGCGCCAAAATACACGGTACGGTAGACACTGATCAGGAATTTTTTGACGCGTACGTTATCGCACATGCTGAGAAATTCGGAGCCGCCTTTGTAATCAACTAACCCGCAACAATCCGCACGGTTCACCAGTACCGTTAAACTGAAACCCTAAGGGGCTTGCACTTTCACCAGTGCAAGCCCTTTTTGCTTTGCGCGTTACATTTCGCGCGCAAAGCAAAAGGACAAACATATGGGCAACAAGATCACAGTCACCAGCAAAGGCGAAGCATGGCGCGCGCTGGCACGCATGGTGCCAACGCACATTACTCCAGTCGGTACGCTTACCCGGAATGGTCGCGCGCACGCATTTGGACGTGATGCCCTGGGCGAATACTGGATTTTCGGCGACGGTAGACCCGAGCGGGTGCCCCGGATCCGGATCGAGAAGGGCTTAGGGGTGCTGGCCATGCGAGAAAGCCCGGAATCAGGCCCTGTAGGCGATTAAAGCGAAAAGCGATACCCACATAGCCCGAAAAGAATCGAGCGATTGTGGGTAATCCTAGTCAATTTGCCTGGTTTTTAAGCAGTTGCTATGGTTTCGATAGCAAAACCGACCAAAAATCACTGCCAAAACCCCCTGTAGTGGGATTTTTAAAAAAATTGGCCAACCCCCTGTAGTGGGATTTTTTGATCAACCCACTGTGGTGGGATTTTTGGCCTCGGCGGTGTTGTCGGTCATGGCCCAAACCAACGCGCCAACCCAACCCACGAATGTCCAACCCAAAAACAGGTTGAGAATGAAAATCGGCATGGCGTTGCGGTGGTTGCGTCTGCTTGCCACCAAGCACGGCGCGAAGTACACCAGCATTCCTAGCGCCGCAAGAATCACCGCAAAAAACAACCCGGCTTCTGTTCCCATTTCGCTCTCCCTGTTAATCGACCAAGTTTAAGACCATTTGCCGACCATCTTTCAAATAGTGGTGCAGTCCAGCGGTGGACACGCCGATCGCTCTGCGCGCATCGCCCACAGACATGCGCCAAACGTAGGCCCAGCGAAGCGCAAAGGCGTGGTCGGGGGGTAGTTGGCCTACCACCTTCTCAATCGCCTGTGCGTCGATTAAATCGCACGGTGTTCGGAATTCCTTGGCCTCCCAGTGCTGGGCTGGCCGGTAGTAGCGAAACATGGGCTGTACGCGGCTGTGTGGCCGCACCGCCACCCAGTTGGCCCAGTTCACCAGCCGTTCGTGGATGGCGGCTTGGTGTGGCTCGATGCGGTTGAAGTCGATTGTTGGTTTGGTCATTTACTTGTTCCAGTCACTAAAACAACTACCGAGTGCAGGTTCTCCTGCACGCCTTTGTTGAACGCAATTTGCGCTTCGTTTATTTCTATCTGCCGTTCTGTTTGCTTCGTAATTCGGGCTTCCAACCGCGACACCCGGATAGCTAGCTGAACGTTGTAGACAACCACTGCCACCGCAAATGCGGCAACTGCAAGTTCAAGCCCTTTCATGTCGCCACCCCTGCCGCGCCACTACGCCCTGCGCCACTGGAGGCCTGCGCCACTTGACCCCCTGCGCCACTACGGGCGTAGCAGTTGAATCGCATGGGCGCTTCGGCATCGCCAAATACGGATTCGATTCGGCTGAACTTGATCGTGTAGGTGGGATTGTGAACACGGTATGGCTCGTAGAACAACTCCACCTCTCTAGCCAAAATATCAATCGACTTGACGCATTTCAGAAAAACATCGCCATCAACGTCGAACACCGTTGCGCCGAGGCAGTTTGTTGAGTCGTACTTCTTGGCCGCTGCGCCACTAGCGTCCAGCTCATCGATGCTTCTTTGGAGGTAGACGGCCAAATCAAGGGCTTCCTCCAATCCATGTTGCAACCACTGACGAAGGCTCAATGGGTTGGCCGCCACCGTCGTGCCATATTTGTTGACACCCAGCCTTTGGCGCTGGGCTATCAGGTCGCACACCTTGGCTTCGGTGCCTGTTGGTTCGTTTTTCATAAATCACCCTTAATTTCTAAATTAACGAATCTGCAAAAAATTACTCATTCCCCATTCCCCATTTCCCCAATGAACTTCCCCAACGACTCCCCAAAAAGGGTGAGTCGTCGTTGGGGAGTAATGTTTCCCCATTGAGAATCCCCAATTGGGGATCGTTGGGGATTGGGGAAACCGCGAACGTGTTAAAAATCGCACGTTCCGCCCTCGGTTTGTGAGACTTCCCCTTCGCTAAACCGCAGTTTTTCGCCGTTCGCAATCACCTTGGAATGGTGCTCAAGCACTTTTAGCGCCCCTGCGGCCAACTCGGTGGCCCTGCTTTTCGCCAATTGGCCTGCGTTCAACAGCCCTTTGCTGGTGAAAAGCGCCGCCAGTTCAGCCTTCAAAACACCAACATCAAACTCTTTGCGGCCCACGTTGGCCTCGGCCCGCAGGTACTCAAGCGTGGCGGTGGGCCGTTTGCCCTTGAGGGTGCTTTCGCTGGTTTGCTCTTTGCCCTCGGCTTTCGCCACTTCGCGCGCCCCAGAGGTGTCAAAAACCCCGCCATGCTCGGCCACTAGGCTCGATACGATGCCATCCTCCGTGTCGAAGTCCAGCAGCACTTCGGGCAGCGTGAAGCGGTACTCAGCACCCTCCCCTTTGCCGTCCTTGAGCTTCGTCACCACCAGCGCGCGGAAGTCGTTGGTGCGCACCACCTCACACTCTGCGTCCAGTGCGCCTTTCATACCGCTCCAGCCCCGCAGCCCCTTGCCAGCGTCTTTACCCGAGTGGCCGACCAGCAGCACAGTTGCCACAAGCGCCTTGCCAATGGCCTTACAGAAGCCAAGGAAGCGCCCCATGTCCTCGCCACTGTTCTCGTTGGCCCCCGGTGTCACCTGTGCCATGGTGTCGGCGATGACCAACTCCACCCCCGCGCACTGCCCTTTGATCGACGCCACCAGCGCCTTCACATCGTCTTTCTCGGTGAGGTTGGGTTGATCCCCCAGCACGAACAGCCATTCGCTCAATTCCTCAATGTCCTCGCCGTTGTGTTGGCACCAAGCCTGCATCCGTTCGCGCATCCCCGCTGCGCCCTCGGCGGCGATGTACAGCACCTTGGCTTGGCGGCACTGGATGCCGAACCACTTGAGGCCCAACGCCACTCGGCAAGCGATGTCCAAGGTGATAAAGGTCTTGCCCGACCCCGACGCCCCGAAGATGGCGGCCAGTTCGGCCATCGGCACCACGCCCTTGACAAACCAGTTCAGCTTGCGAACGCTCTTTATGTAGTCCTTGGCCGAATAAATCTTGTACTTGTGAGTGGGCTTGGCCGGTTTGGTGGGTGTGGTGCTCACGCCGCTGACATCCTCAAAATCGTCTGCCGCATCGCCACCGGGCACAAACCCGTCGTCCTCGGCGTCCACCGGCACATCCAGTACCGCGCTCAAATCGTCGAAGTCCGCTTGTGTCAAAGCCTTTGGGCGGGCCTTGGGGGCGGCTTTGACGCAGTGGTGTTCCCACAGGTAGGCCAGCGCCCGGTCGTAGTCCTGCCTGCGGTGGTCCATCGCCACTTCCATCGCGTGATGGCTGTGCGCCAGCACCGATAAGGTTTCGCGCATAGACAACCCCGCGCTGATTACCGACACCGCCGCGCTGTGCAGGGCGCGCGACCTGTCCCCGCTGCACTCGCCATCTGCCAGGAAGTCCCGCACCGCGGGGGGCAACTCGATGGTTGCCAGCGTAGGAGTACCAGCCTCGTCCAGCACATCAGGCATTGGTGGGAGGTCTTTTTTCTCCAGGCGCGCAGCGGTGGATGCCCGGCCATAGGAGCCACGCAACCCCGCGAGGAAGCCGGGGGTGACTGGGGCTATCGTGGTAGGGGCCCCGGGCAGCAGTCGCCCGCTGACGGTCAAGTGCCGTGGGGTGCTGCCCATGTAGACCTCAATGCCCACCTCATTGTTCGTCCAGTCAGCCCCATCGGCCAGCCCCAAGACGAATATGCGCAGGCCACGGCCACTTGGCGATATTTCGGTATAGCTGTTCGCAGCACGGATCACTTCCATCGCCCACGGGGCCACCACGCCGTCCGCAGACAGGCAGTTGTCTAGGTCGATACCCACCACGCCATCAATGCCGGTCATCACGAAGCAAATACCAGATAGCATTCGCTTTGCCTTGATGTACGCGGTGAGAGCTTGGTCGTGGGTGAACCACTTTTCTGGCGATGCCGTGGAAATGCCGATTTCCGGGTGGATTGCGCTCTTGGGCAGCTTGTCAAACTTGCCACGCTTGACGTTGAACACCGCTTGCCACGGTGCCCAGCGGTTCATTGCTTTAAGCTCACTCGGTATCCCCGACCCGTCGAAGGTCTGTATGCTCGGTTTTTGGGTGGTCATATTTAGCATCACATCGCCGTTTCCCAACCCGACAACAGTTCCAACGTGCGCGGGTTGGCCAGCGCCGCGCGGGGCACACCATAGACGGCCTCGATTTCCTGCGCGCGGCGCAAAGGGGTATAACCCCGCTCCACCCACCGGCATACGGCTTGCTGGGATACTCCCAGTTGTCGGGCCAACAGCCCCTGCGACCCCGCCAACTCCACGGCGGTGTCGATTCCTTTTTTAGTAACCATGCTTTTTCCTTTGTGTTTAACAACCTTTGGTTGTGGGCTGAATGTTAGCACGGGAGTCTAAAAATATGTGTTGAATATGGGGGCAGGCCCCCACCCCGTATAAACACCAAGCCCTCCCTGTGAGGGCTTTTTTTTACGTTACGCGCGTAACAACCTTAATTTCAAAATAAAACAACTCACAACCATAAAACTGTGCGATACTACACATAACAACTAGAAAGTTGTTGATGGTTAAACAAAAGAAGGGGATTTATAGAAGATGCTTACGAACGAAGAATTGCTCAGAGAAGCGTACATGGAACGGTCAACCGACCCAATGGCGATGCTGCTTGCAGAGCGCCTTGAAGAAGCACTTATGGAAATCGAAACACTGAAAGGTAAAAAATGAGTCTTGAACAAGCACTGGCGGAAAACACCGCCGTTATGAAAGAACTGGTTGCTGCGTGGAAAGCGCTTACCGTCAACGCTGCGGCCTGCAAAACAGCAGACACGGTGAAAGCTGGAGGGGTCAAGGTGCTGGAGAAAGCCGCAGACCCAAAGCCTGTAGCTACCCCGCCTGCCGCCGCGACGGCTACACCCGCCCCGGTAGCGGAGACTGCGCCAGCCGAAGCTGCTGCGGAATCCCCTTCTGACGCGCCAGCAGTGGTGGAAATGAAAGACCTGTCTGCCGCCGTCACCGCAGCGGCCACCCGCAACCGCGACGGTCTGGTGGCCCTGTTGGGTAAGTACGCGGTCAAACGTGCCAGCGAGGTGCCGCAGGGCCAGTGGGCCGCGCTGGTGGCGGAATTGGGAGCGCTGTAAATGGCGCACGCTAAATTGTCACCCTCCAGCGCAGAGCGTTGGATGTCGTGCCCTGGCAGCGTGGCGCTGTGCGAGGGCAAGGACGACAAGGGCAACCAGTTTGCCCACGACGGCACCACAATGCACCACTTCGCGGAACTGTGCCTGACCAACGGCGCGATGGCGAAAGAGTACGTGGGGCAAACGTACTCACGGGACGGGTTTTCCACGTTGTTCACCGCCGACTTGGCGACACCGACACAAACCTACGTTGACCAGATACGCCAGCTTGTCGAGTCTACCGGAGGCCATTTGCTCGTAGAGCAAAAGCTGCCGATAGCCGACATAACCGGCGAAGCGGGCGCGCACGGCACTTCGGATGCCGTCATCCTGACCACAGACGAATTGATTGTTGCCGACCTGAAAGGCGGGCAAGGCGTTGCTGTTAGCGCGGAAAAAAACCCGCAGCTAATGCTTTACGCTTTGGCGGCGTACCACCATTTCAGTCTGGTGCAGGACTTCAAAACCGTGCGCTTGGTTATCAGCCAGCCGAGGCTAAACAGTTACAGCGAATGGGCCATCCCGCTCGAAGAACTGTTGGCCTTTGGCGAGCAAGTGAAGAAGGCCGCCGCGATCACCCGCTTGGCCGACGCCCCTTTGCAAGCAAGCGAAAAGGCTTGCAAATTCTGCAAGGCCAAAGCCACTTGCCCTGCCCTCATCCAAGCGGTGGAAGTGGCGACCGGCGCGATGTTCGATGACTTGACGGAACCCACCAAGCCCGCAGGCTGCACCAGCGACGACCTCGCCAACAAAATGGCGCTGGTCAAGCTGGTGGAGGATTGGTGCAAGGCCGTCCGCGCCGAAACCGAACGCCGACTGCTGGCCGGTGAGCCCGTCACGGGGTACAAGCTGGTGCAAGGCAAACAAGGCAACCGCAAGTGGGCAGACGCCGACGAGGCCGAAGCCACTTTGAAAGGTCTGCGCTTGAAGGTCGAGGAAATGTACGACTTGTCGCTCATTTCACCCACCACCGCCGAAAAACTTGCGGGTGCGGGCACCATCGGGCCGCGCCAGTGGAAGAAAGTCATTCCGCTCATTACACGTTCAGAAGGTTCGCCAAGCGTGGCACCCGAGTCTGACAAACGCCCTGCCCTTGTGGTAGGCGGCAATACCGATGATTTTGATGTGGTGCAAGCCGCCGAAGATTTCGTCTAATTTTTCTTTGTCCCGTTTCACAACCTTAGATTGTCAAAAATGAAATTCAAACTCAACAATGTCCGTTCCGCCTTCAACGCCTACTTTGAGCCAAAGGCCGTAAACGCTGGCGACAAGCCCGCCTACTCTGGCGCGTTCCTGATCCCCAAGGACCACCCCCAACTCAAGGATTTGGAGAAAGCCATCGCGGCCACCGCTGACGAAAAGTGGGGTGCAAAAGGCCCTGCCATGCTCAAGACCTTGAAGGCCGGGGACAAGACCGCGCTGCACGATGGTGACAGCAAGGCGACCTACCAGGGCTTTGAGGGCAACTACTTTATCAGCGCCCGCAACCCTGTGCGCCCCACATGCGTGGATGCCGACAAAACGCCGTTGGTTGAATCCGATGGCCGTTTGTATTCCGGTTGCTACGTCAACGTGGTGTTGGAACTGTGGGGCCAAGATAACGCCTACGGCAAGCGCATCAACGCCACTTTGATGGGCGTGCAGTTCTACCGCGACGGCGATGCGTTCAGCGGCGGCGGCAGCGCCAGTTCGGATGACTTCGACGATGTGGCCACTGGCGCGGACGCTTCGGCAGATTTCGTCTAACTTTTTCACGCCTGCGCCGACAACCTTGGGTTGTTGGCGCTTCAACCGAATAAAAATATGAAGCTAATGCACGGCGACTGCCTTGAACTGATGGCGCAAATCCCCGATGGTTCGGTGGACATGATTTTGTGCGACTTACCCTATGGCACCACGGCTTGCAAGTGGGATTCGGTTATCCCGTTTGAGCCGCTTTGGGCGCATTACAAGCGCATCATCAAACGCAATGGGGCGATTGTATTGACGGCCTCGCAGCCGTTTACGAGCGCGCTGGTTATGTCAAACATCGCCATGTTCAAGTATCAATGGGTTTGGGACAAGAAAATCCCAAGCGGCATGTCATACGCCAGATACCAACCGATGCGGCAGCATGAGGATGTATTGGTGTTTTGCGCGGGCTCCACGCCATACCTGCCGCAAATGGTGAAGCGAGACAAGCCGATAAAGGGCGGCGGGATGTCAAAGGGCGAGACTACAAAAAACGAGAATTTGGCCGCGCTAAAAAAAACATATGAGTTCAAAAACCCTACGACCTTGATCGGGTTTGACAAGGTTCGCATTGGGGCTGTTCACCCCACCCAAAAGCCCGTGGCTCTGATGGAGTATCTGCTCCGCACCTACACCAACGAGGGCGACACGGTGCTGGACAACTGCATGGGCAGTGGCACCACAGGTGTCGCATGCGTCAACACCGGGCGCAACTTTATAGGCATTGAAAAGGACGACAAGTATTTCGCCATTGCGAAACAGCGCGTTGACGATGCACTTTGCGAGGCGTTCGTATGACCTACCGCTTGTGGGGTGACACAGAAACGTACTCCGAAACGCCCATTTCGCACGGCACCTACCGCTACGCCGCCAACGCTGAAATCACGCTGTTCGCGTGGGCCATCGACAACGACCCGGCACAGGTGTGGGACTTGACCAGCGGCGACCCCATGCCTTACGACCTTGAGGTGGCGCTTACAGACCCTGAGTGCGAGGTGTGGTTTCACAACGCAATGTTCGACCGCACGGTTATGCGCAACGCCGTACCCGACTGGTGCCCACCCATCGAGAGGTGGAGGGACACGATGGTGCAGGCCATGTGCCACTCCCTGCCCGGCAAGCTGGCCACGCTCTGCGATGTGTTGGGTATTGCGGAGGACAAGGCGAAGTCCAAGCGCGGTGGGCAGTTGGTGCAGTTGTTTTGCAAGCCCCGGCCCGCCACCTCCAAGATCCGCCGCGCCACCCGCGACACCCACCCGGTGGAGTGGGCTGAGTTTGTGGACTACGCCCGCTTGGACGTAGAGGCCATGCGCGAGGTGAACCGCAAGCTGCCCACGTGGAACTACAGCGGCGACGAACTGGCGCTGTGGCACCTTGACCAGCTTATCAACGACCGGGGCATTGCGGTTGACCTTGATCTGGCGAACGCTGCGCTCAAGGCCGTGGGCGACGAACAAGCGGTGCTGGCCGAGCGCACGGCGGACATGACCAACGGGGAGGTGCAGACGGCCACCCAGCGCAACGCCATGCTTGAACACATGCTTGCGGAGTACGGAGTGGCCCTGCCCGACTTGACGATGGCTACCGTGGAACGCCGACTGGACGACCCCGACATTCCCCAGGCCATGAAAGAGTTGTTGCGCGTGCGCTTGCAAGCCAGCACCACCAGCACCAGCAAGTACAAGGCTTTGGTGCGGGCCTGCAACTTGGACGGGCGGCTGCGCGGCCTGTTGCAGTTTGCGGGCGCGGGGAGAACCGCGAGGTGGAGCGGGAGAACGTGGCAGCCGCAAAATTTACCAAGACCCACCTTAAAAGACGACGCGATAAACGAAGGCATCGTTGCGCTCAAGGCCGGTACTGCGGGGCTGATCTACAGCAACGTCATGGAAGTCGCCAGCAGCGCGATACGCGGCTGCATCGTGGCACCACCGGGTAAGAAACTGGTGATCGCCGACTTGTCCAACATCGAAGGCCGGGGGCTTGCGTGGTTGGCCGGTGAAGAATGGAAGCTCCAAGCCTTTCGTGATTTTGATGCGGGTATCGGCTTCGATCTCTACAAGCTGGCCTACGCCAAGTCGTTTGGCATCGACCCGGCCAAGGTGACAAAAGACCAGCGGCAAGTCGGGAAAGTTCAGGAATTGGCTTTGGGGTATCAGGGCGGTGTGGGTGCGTTCGTCACCTTCGCCAGCGCCTACGGCATTGATCTGGACGCCTTGGCGGCGGGCATCTTGCCCAACGCACCACAGGAACTGCTGGGCGAAGCGCGCAAGTTTTTGGCGTGGCTGAAACTCAAGCCCAAGCCCGAAACCTACGGGCTTGCCGAGGACACGTTTGTGGCCTGCGATGTGGTGAAACGCGGTTGGCGTGCTGGGCACCCTGCTATCGCTGCGTGGTGGCCAACGCTTGAACAGGCGTTCCGCGATGCGATTGACTCACCGAAGTACACCTTCGACTGCGGCACCGTGAAGATGCGCAGGGACGGTAGCTGGTTGCGTGTGCGCCTGCCGTCGGGCCGTGCGCTGTGCTACCCCGCGCCACTGATCGACGAAGCCGGGAATTGCTCCTACATGGGCATGAACCAGTACAGCCGAAAGTGGGAGCGCGTCAAGACCTACGCCGGGAAGATTGCGGAGAACGCCACCCAGGCATTCGCCCGCGACATTCTGGCCTACAACATGCCGCGCATCGAGGCCGAGGGTTATCTACTGACCCTTAGCGTGCATGACGAACTTATATGCGAGTGCCCCGACACAAACGAATTTACTCACGAGAGATTGGCCGCGCTCATGTCCACCGTACCGCCTTGGGCCGAAGGCTTACCGCTTGCGGCTGCGGGCTTTGAGTGCCAACGGTATCGCAAGGAATAGATCATGGAAATATGGAAACCAGTGCCGGGGTACGCCGGGGACTACACCGTTAGCTCCTACGGGCGAGTTTGGTCGCATAAAACGAGAAGGTTTATGAAGTTTCAACCACAGAAATCTGGGCACCTCGGGGTAAACCTTTGCCTTCAAGGATTCAAGACTAGGTTCACTGTACACGGACTAGTCGCGGCTGCTTTTTTAGGGGAGCGCCCAGCGCACTTGCAGGTCCGTCACTTGAACGGTGTATGCACGGATAACAGGTTGTCGAATCTCGATTACGGTACAGGCTCGGAAAACCGGATAGATGCTTACGCCCACGGGGGGCGTAAGTCTGGGCAGGAGTGCCACCTATCAAAAAAATCAAACGCCGACATCTCTAGATTAAAGGGTCTTCGCGGAGAACTAAGTAGCCGAGAGGCTTCGGCGCTATTTGGGCTTTCAGATAGCTACGTGCGCGAAATTTGGCGAGGGGAAGCCCGGAGGTATGACCGTGCGTGAAAGCCAAATTGAAAAACACTTGGTTGACGCGGTGAAGGCTCTAGGAGGTGAAGTGCGAAAGGTCGCGTGGGTGGGCCGACGGGGCGCACCAGACCGTTGCGTAATGCTACATGGGACCACGACTTTTATAGAGCTAAAAGCCCCTGGTAAGAAAGCCGCAATACACCAAGCGAGGGAACACAAGCGAATGCGAGGTATGGGGCAAACGGTATTGGTGCTGGACACCATCGAGGCGGTGGATGCGTTTGTGGGGGGATTCACATGCGCTTGATGCACGGCGACTGCCTTGAACTGATGGCGCAAATCCCCGATGGCTCGGTGGACATGGTGCTCTGCGATTTGCCCTACGGCACCACGGCTTGCAAGTGGGACACGGTGATCCCGTTTGAGCCGCTGTGGGCGCATTACAAGCGCGTGATCAAACGCAATGGCGCGATTGTGCTGACGGCTTCGCAGCCGTTCACCACGGCGCTGATAAGCAGCAACATGCGGGATTTTAGGTATTGCTGGGTGTGGGACAAGGTAACCCCAAGCGGGTTCAATTACGCCCGATACCAGCCAATGCGGCAGCACGAGGATGTGCTGGTGTTCTACGCGGAAGCGCCGACGTATGACGCAAACGGAGAAGCGCGCGCCAAGCCGCAGAAATACAAGCCAGCCCACAGCGCCAGCGATTCGTCGCAGATGACACATTCGCTTGCACGCGACACTGTGCTGACAGCGACGCACAAGAAGAAGCGGTCAATCCTGCAATTCCCGAAGGTACGGATTGGCGATCACCCCACCCAAAAGCCCGTCGCCCTAATGGAGTACCTAATCCGCACCTACACCAACGAGGGCGAGACGGTGCTGGACAACTGCATGGGCAGTGGCACAACCGGCGTGGCTTGCGCCAACACCGGGCGCAATTTCATTGGTATCGAGAAAGACGACAAGTATTTCGCCATTGCCAAGGCCCGCATCGAAGCGGCTATGCCTGCGCCAGCCCCGCGCACTTGGACGTTGCTGGAATTGTTTGGGGAGTTTCAGTGAGCCGCATCTTCCAACCCCACGGATACCAGAAACTTATCATCGACCACATTCTGCAAAACGATAGGTGCGCAGTGTGGGCGGGGATGGGCCTTGGCAAGACCTCCGCATCGCTCACGGCCATTGACGCTGTGCGCTTCATGGAAGACGACCCGATACTGGTGCTGGCACCGGCCCGGGTATGTCAGACCACTTGGCCCGAGGAATCGCAGAAGTGGGCGCACACGCAGCACATCCGTGTGCGGTCTGTCACTGGCCCCGCGAAAGACCGACTCTCTGCTGTCAATGGCCGCGCCGATGTGTACGCCTGCAACTACGAAAACTTGCCTTGGCTGATCGACCACTGGGGCGACAAGTGGCCTTACAAAACCGTCATCGCCGACGAGTCCACCAAACTAAAGTCCTTCCGCCTACGGCAAGGCGGCAAGCGCGCACAGGCGTTTGCGCGGGTGGCCCACACCAAAGTAAAGCGGTTCATAGAACTGACCGGCACACCCAGCCCAAACGGGTTGCAAGACCTTTGGGGGCAGCTTTGGTTTATCGACCGGGGCCAACGCCTTGGGCGCACCTTCGACGCCTTCAAGCAGCGTTGGTTTCGCCCTCACCCAAGCGGGTTCGGCATCGAAGCCCTACCCCATGCGCAAGCGGAGATTCAAGCAGTGCTGGCCGATGTGTGCCTGTCTATCGAGGCGAAAGACTGGTTCGACCTGAAAGAACCCATCGTGAACAATATTTACGTTGACCTACCGGCCCGCGCCCGCAAGACCTATGAGGAATTGGAAAAGCAAATGTTCACGGAGTTGGACAGCGGGCACGAACTGGAAGCATTCAACGCGGCGGCCCGCACCATAAAGTGTCTGCAAATCGCCAACGGCGCGGCCTACGTCGATGGCGGCAATTCCGAATGGCAAGACGTTCACGACCAGAAGCTGTTGGCGCTGGAGGAAGTCATCGAGGAATCTGGTGGTGAATCTATCTTGGTGGCGTACCACTTCAAGTCGGACTTGGCCCGTTTGAAAAAGCACTTCCCCAAGGGCCGGGAACTGGACAAAGACCCCAAGACATTGAAGGCGTGGAACAAGGGGGAAATCCCGCTCTTGTTCGCTCACCCGCAAAGCGCGGGCCACGGCCTGAATCTGCAAGACGGCGGGCGCACGCTGGTGTTCTTTGGCCACTGGTGGAACCTTGAGGAACGCTTGCAAATAATCGAGCGCATTGGGCCGACGCGCCAGCTTCAAGCTGGGTATGACCGGGCCATGTTCATTCATAACATCATTGCTCGCGGGACCGTTGACGAAATGGTCATTGAGCGGGTGGAAACCAAGCGCGAGGTGCAAGACATTTTGATGGCCTCGCTCAAGCGCAAACGCGCCACATCAACTTTTTTTTGATATTTTCAACAACCTTGCGTTGTTGTGTGGCATACTTCGTTTAACAACCTTGTAGTTGTTAATTATCAAGGAACTGACCGATGCGATTTATTCGATTTTTCCGCGAACATGGGTGGACACCCTACCGGGTGGTGCTCACGGCGGTGTATCTGGCGGCCATCGTTACGTTGGCGGCGGTCGCATGAACTGCCCCCACTGCAAAACTCAAACCCGGCACATCGTCAAGGAAACGCGACTGCAAGACGGGGACATCGTAAGACGCCGTGTTTGTGATTGCTGCGGCAAGCACTTCGGGACACGCGAAGCGGTGGACAGCGAATTGACCATTGGCATTGGCCGGGGGAAAAACCCCAACAGCCACGCCCGTCCTGTTGACGTTTTGAGGGTGTGGAAATGACCCCAAAACAAGCCATCGAAGCCGATGCGCGCCAAGCAGCGCTCACCGGCAAGACGCCAAACGACGCCTGTCCCTGGCCGTTCAAGAGCGCCGAGGGGCAGCACTGGATGGCGATTTATTTATTAACCAAACCGAAAGCAACACCATGAAAACCAACTCACCAGTTATCCGCGAACACGCCCAGTACGTCCGCTTTGGCGACTACGACCTGATCAAGATGTACGACCACGAAGACGTAGAAACAGAATTTACATCCGATGGAACGCTGTCGGTAATCGCCAACATCTTGGCCTCAATCGGCGTATTCGCTCTGCTTATGTGCGCCATTGCGGTTGTTGCTCAAGTGCCTGAAAGCTGGTTGTCATGGATTGTTCTGGCGCTGGGAGGGGTGTGATGCCCCGTAAGCCACTTTTGTCAAAGTGTGACTGCTGCAAGCAGGCCAAACAAGGTACTGAGTACCGACGTTACGCCGACAAAGCGCGACACGGTGTGTGCATTACCTGCGAGGACTTGTACAAATCCGTCAAGCGGAGTTACAAGTCGCCAGCACAAATCAGGAAGGCTGATTACAACCGCGATTACTACGACCGATTTGTTCGGCGAACACCGGTACGCCGTAGCTTGCCAAGCGCCCCAAGCGCGGTGGTTGTGCAGACGAAGTGGGCGGATGCCAACCAAGGGGCACAAGCATGACAGAACGCGAACTCATGGCAGCGAAGTACGCCAACACTGCTTTTGCAATCCTCTACACCCTGCCGCCGCGTGACAGACAGCTCACGCCAAATGAGATAGCGCAGGAGGCCCAGAAAGAAAAGAACCGTGCTGCCGCAGCACTGCACCGGCAAAAGATCGCTGAAAAGAACCGGCGCTACCGAGAAAAGATGAAAGGTGCAAGTGATATGCAGAGAGCGAATTGGACTATTTAACGCCGGAGATAAGCCGCCGCAGGTCGGCCTTGATTGACCTGTTATACGGATTACCACAATGAACGCACTCAGTTTGTTTTCAGGAATTGGCGGGCTAGACATTGCCGCCGAACACGCCGGGTTTAAGACCGCAGCCTTCTGCGAGCGCGATAAATACTGCCAGTCCGTTCTGAAAAAGCACTGGCCAAACACAAGGATTTTCGATGACGTTAGAACTATCGACACCACCGCATTGCCACGAATTGACGTTGTTTTCGGAGGCTACCCCTGCCAGCCCTTTAGCCAAGCCGGAAGGAAGCGCGCAGAGGCCGATACGCGCCACCTGTGGCCCGCAATGCGCCGGGTTGTGCAAGAGTTGCGACCCACTTGGGTGGTTGGAGAAAACGTTAAAGGCCACATTACCCGTGGACTCGATGGCGTCATTGATGACCTGGAAGCGGACGGCTACGCCTGGCGGGCGTTCTGTCTCCCAGCTCTTGCCGTTGCGGCGCGCCATTTCAGAGAGCGGGTATTTATTGTGGCGCACTCCAAATGCCTACGTGATCTACCCAAAGTCCAACGTCAAGAAACTGACTGGGCGCACGCCGAAAGACCCGCAGGTAGGGCTGGCGGATCAACTTGGTGGCAGGCCGAACCCGGAGTGGGTCGAGTGGCTGATGGGATACCAAGCCAAATGGACAGACTTAAAACCCTTGGGAACGCTGTAGTGCCTGCACAGGCTTACCCGATATTTGCGGCGATTGCCGAGACGTATAACGCAGAAATAACCGGCTTGTCCGGTTGATTGCCCGGTTATCGGGCTGGAGAAACACATGCCGATTGAATGTGAACAATTGCGCAACGCGCCGTATGCCAGAGAGAAGTGTAAGCATTGCAACGAGCCGTTCCCCGAATTCATGCGCGGGCAGGTGCAAAGCACATGGCGGCGCATGTTGGGGTTGCCGTATTGTGCGGTGATTTGTCACAAGTGCAAGAAACTGACTGGATGGGAGAAACCAAGATGACAACACGAGCCAGATTTGAAAAATGGGCAGAGGCCCAAGGATGGAGCATTGAGCGTTGCGACACTGGCGAGTACCGAACCACGAGCACGGATGCTGCATGGGGCGGGTGGCTGGCATGTTCTGACGAGGCCGAGGTGCGCCACTCCCTGGCCTGCGCCGAGTGGTCGAGTATTTGCCGATCTGGGCGCAGGCACGGTGCGGCGGTTGGTGCAAATGAGTGTGCGAATTTGCTGCGCGGTTGGCGCAAGAACAACGAACCGCTGCCACTTGAGCCACTGAATGTACGGTTTAACGCAGAAATAACCGGCTTGTCCGGTTGATTGACCAGTTATGCAGAAACCAACACCACCACCAGAAACAAGACGCTGCGACACCTGCAACGCCGGATATGACGACAGCATGGAAAGAATTATTCGATGCGGCCTTTGCCACTATGACCCACAAGGAAACACAAAATGGAAACCACTTTCAACACCACCTACAAAGCCACTGGCCCCACTAAATCGTCGATCAAAGTGACAGCCGGTGCGCTGCCAAGCGAGTTGCATAAGATGATTGTTTGGGTGATGCACCACCAAGATGACGCAGCGCACTTACTGCCCGAGTACAACAAGATTCGGCAGCAGGCCACAGAGCGCGATGAGGCTCAGAAAACACACTGCGGGCAGGACATATGAGCCAGTGCAAATCATGCGGCGGATTCTGCAAGCGGTCTGGCTGCGAACGGGCCAGCGCAGACGCTGAATGGGACATTCGCGGCGAGCTGGCCGCCGCGCTGAAATGCTGGCACAGGCTGACCGGCGAAGAAGCCGCCGAGCTTGTCGCGTTTGGTGCAGCACTAAAGGAGGAAGTCGATCAGCTTCACCTTGCGGAAGAAGGCGCAAAGGAGGCATTCGGCCATGTGGTGCAGCAGAAGCGCGACCTTGAAGCGGAAGTCAAGAGGCTGCGAGAGCTATTGGCCGAAGCCTACAAGATGGTCCCGCAACAGCGCCATGAGGCATAACGCAAAGTAGACGGCACTACCCACGGTAGATACATCCTGCCAAACCCGTTGTTTACAGCACCAAACCCTGCGGCAAGTCTCAAGAAATAGCCGTTGGGTGCTCTGATAAAAGTAGCAGACAAACCCCGCAAGAAAGGATTTGAAATGACCACGCCGAATGTTGAAGAGCTGATGGCCCTTGCAGATAGGTATGCAACTCTCCGCATTGGGAAAGGTACAGCCAACACAAGGAAGGAACTGCAGAA
>OFQZ01000281.1_pt1 | contig 19159 bp, 26 predicted proteins | sample 1543011 | NCBI WGS metagenome assembly OFQZ01 (sample SAMN07774216, study PRJEB24372) | wastewater metagenome | isolation source: Exp Tend NO 0WW | collected 2016-02 | reverse complement strand
TCCTCATCGCGGCCATCTCCTCCTGGAGCTGTTCGACGAGGGCGAGCGTCATGCCTTGGGTCTGGGCGGCAACGGCGGCCATGGCGGTAGCCGTGTCGATCGGCTTCTTGCCCCGGCTGCCGATGTACTGCCACAGGCCGACGCTGGATGAGATACCGGTAGCGCCGACGATGAGCGCGATGATGAGCGGCTCGGTGAGCATCAGGCCGCCCCCACGATGTGACGGGTGACGGCTTCTCGCGTGGTGAGGGTCTGTGCCCTCGCCAGGAGGGCCGCCGTAGAGGCGACGCCGAACAGCCACGCGGCCGGGGTGGCGAACGACGCCCACATGCCGGCGATGGCGTACGAGGCCCAGCCGCCGGCGGTGATGAAAGCGCCGAGCCGTTCCACCGCCCACGAGGTCGTGATGGTCTGGACGTGGCGGGCGCCCCACAGCATCAGGGCGGCGCCGATCGTGACCACGATGCCGATCAGGAGCGCCACCCAGTCGGGCAGGAGCGCCACCCAGTCGGGCAGGATGTGCGACCATTCCGCGATCAGGCCGCCGGCGATCTGGACGGCGCCCATGACGAGCCACGACGTGTACCACACGAGCGTGAACGGGGTGGCACTGGACCCTTGCCCGTCCTCGAGGACGGCGGCGTGTATCTGGGCTGGGGTGGGCTCAGACACGAGTCCTCCTGACGGTTCGGTTTGGCAACACATGGAAACTACCTCTACACTCTTGCATATGAGCGCCGGAGTAGATAACGTTCTAGTACGGGGAAGCCGCCAGGGCAACCCGGGAGAGGCAGAAATGACCCAGCACTACGCATTCGCCATCACCGCCACAGATACGGCCGCCGACGAGCTCGGGGTCCGCGACATCATGATCCGGCCCTCCGAGGGGACGATGGTCTACACCGGGGACGACCTGTACATCGAGACCGGGCCCCTCGCCGACGAGGCCGCACTCCGCGACGCGCTACTCGGCGCGGGCTGGCGTGTCATCGGCCAGGTCGACAGCGGCACCGGCCAGTCCATCGCCAGGGTCGAGCGGATCTGATGACCACGCTTCTGGACCTGGCGGCTGTTGCCGCCAGGCTTGGTGTCTCCTACGGGTCCATCCGGCGCTACCGATCGATGGACCCCTCGTTCCCGGCGCCGGACGTGCTGCTCGGTCAGTCGCCCGGGTGGCTGCCTGCGACCATCGATGCGTGGCTGGCGGCCCGTCCTGGTCGTGGTGTCGGTGGCGGCAGACCTCGGCGTCAGGCGTCCGGGAAGGCGTGACGGGCTTCGGTCAGCGGTGTGGCCGCGTCGGGGTCGAGTGTCCCGATCTCCCGCACCGGGGTGCCGGTGGGCAGCTCGGACGCCTCCCCGGCGACCACGACGCCGGCCGGGGTGACCCGCTCCACCACGGCAGCCCGCGGCGTCACGTAGGACCGCACGAGGGGGATCAGGACGACCAGCAGCACGGCCCACGCGATACCGGTGGTCAGGATGGCGTCTCGCTGCGCCTCGGTGATGGTGAGGCCGAACGCGGCCAGGAGAGTGATGGTGGCCGACACGGCTGCAGCGGCCGCCATGATGAGGGCGACAGGCTCCCGTTCGGGCAGGGTGGGTGTGTTCATACTGCGCCTCCTACGATGCGGAGCCCGGACAGGGCCTCGGCGATGGCGGCCCGGACCATAGCCGGGTCGAGCGGTGGCGGAGGCGTGGGGGCGGTTGGCGCGGCCGGGGCCACCATCGACAGCCAGAGGTCGTACTGGCGGTCGTTGCCTACCAGCACCTTGGAGGCGAGCGCCTTCGCCTGCTCCACCTCCTCGGGGGAGTTGAGGCGGCGGACGAAGCCGGGGCCGACGAGCACCGGGTCGCGGCCGGGGCTGGAAAGGTGGATCATGTCGCCCTCCTGTAGTGCGGAGCGGTCGGGATACGGGGTGTGGGTCGGGGCCTCCCACTCGCCGAGGGCCTGCTCCCATGTGAGGAGCCGGTCCGGTCGTGGAGAGAGGTCGTGGAGCCGGGTAACGAGCGCGTTCAGCCCGGCGCGGTAGTCGTCCAGCTGCTTGGCCGCGGATGGCGACAGGTGCGGGCAGCCGAGCCAGACGCCGTGGCCGTGGTACGGGAACCCCTGGTCGGGGGTGCGGGGGAACATAGCGACCCCGGAATCGCGCCAGGCGAGCACCTTGGCGTCGGTGTCCACGGTGGACCACGCCACATCCCACACGCCCCCGCCGGAATGGGTTCCCGCCGAGGCGGAGACGCCCGAGCTGTAGGCGCCCTGAGTGATGAGGCCGGACAGGTCCTGCCGGACGCCACCAGCCTCACGCAGCCGGGCCTCCACCATCGGCAGCGAGACGACCTGGCACCCGCAGGCGTCGACCCCGTAGACGCTGGTGCGTGCCGGCAGGTCAGACGACGGAGGTGGCGTGACGGTGCGCCGGGCACAGTGCGAAGCCCACTTCGCGTGGTCGCCGTAGAAGACGTTGAGATCAAGCACTCCGCCCCACCCTGGCACCCGGCCGTCAGCGGTGTACTGCCAGGCGATCACACCCCAGCCAGGGGCCGACCAGCCGTCCTCGGGGACCTGGCCTAGCGTGGTGGATGGGCGCAGTGGGTAGCGGGCGAGCCACAGTGGATTGCGGCCCTTGACGCCAGGCCACGCCCTGAGGGATGTCGACTGATCCATGTAGATCCACGGCACCACCCCAAGGGCTGCCTCGACCTGCCTCAGCCACTCGGCGGCGAAGTCGGTCCGGGACCGGTCGGCGGGCTCGAAGTCGAGGACCGGCACGAAGTCGCGGTACTGCGCGACGGCCGCCAGGTAGTTGGCGACCTCCTGCTCGACGGTGTTGCCCGAGCTCACGAAGTGGTAGAGGCCCCACGCCTTGCCGGCGGCCTGCGCCGACGCGACCTGCACAGCCAGCTGAGGGTTCCGGTAGCCGCGGCCCTCGCTCGCCTTGACGATCACGAAGTCAACCGAGGGCATCGCGGTCAGGTCGATGCCGTCCTGGTAGGACGCTACGTCGATGCCCCACAGCACCGACCCGCTCGGGACGACAGGCATGGTCAGCCCCTGACCGGCAACTGGAGGACGACCCCGCAGTAGCGCATCTCCGGCGCCGTCACCCGGACCTCGAACGACCGGGACGTGTAGCCGTGGTGGGGCCACCCTTGAGGGTTGGAGTCCGACGCGCCGATGGGTACCCGGACACCGTCGGCGTTGGTCTCGGTGCCGTACGTCCACTCGTAGTCGACACCGTCACCCACGCGGCCGTGCGCGTTCGGGCCGAGGTACACCCACCGCCCCGCGCCGTCACGCAGCGCCAGGGCCGGGCCGAAGTTGTTCAACCCCGACGCGAGGACCTTGTCGAGGGTGATGTTTCCGCGCTTGTCGACGGAGTAGGTCGCGGTGACCACCAGACGGCAGCCCTCCTGGTGGGAGGCGACCGACGCGGTACGCCACCGGGTCCCGGCCGCCATCGCTGGGGTCGGCACCATCGCTGCCGCCACAAGCAGGCTGAGCACCGCGAGCAGAACTAGGGCAGCACGATCACGCATGACTACTCCCTTTCTTGCTGGGGTTGTTACTCACGGCAGCACCAGCTCGACGCGGCACTGACGCTCAGGGGTCTCGGCGGTGACCTGTACCAGCAGGGTGGACCCACGCACGCCGTGCTTCGGCCAGCCCGTCGGGTTCAGGCCCGACGCGCCGATGCGGACCCGCTCGCCGGAACCGTTCAGTTCCCAGCCGCGGGTCCACTCATAGTCGACGCCATCGCCGACGGTCGAGCGGCCGTTGGGGCCGGTGTACAGCAGCGACGCCCACCTCGGCCCACCCGATGCGACCGACAGCGACACCGGCGCGCCCCGGAGCCCGGTTGCGAGGACCCGGTCGACGATGACGGCGCGGCGGGCGTCGGTCCGGTAGGTCACCGTCGCGGCCAGTCCACAGCCGGGCTGCGACGACCGGACCGTGGCGACCTTCCACCGGCTCCCGGCGTGCGCAGGCGCAGCAGACAGCATCAGCGCCACCGACAGCAGCGCAGACACCAGGGCATGGACCATGACGACCTCCTCGGTCGGGTTTGCGGGGGTAGTTCAGGCGGCGATGATCCCGGCCGCGCGGAGGGCAGCCAGGACCGCGTTGAGCTTCGTTTCGAGCGCTGCCACCCGGGCCGTGTTCGAGTTGACGGCGTCAGCGATGACGTCCTCGGAGTAGGCGACCAGCTGCGTATCCTGCGAGGTGAACCCCGACTTGGAGTAGCCGGAGCTGGTGAACGACGCGACGTTGATGGTGGATCCGGAGGCGTTCGTGATGGCTGCCGCGGGAGTCGTCCGCTGCGCCACCAGCCAACGGTCGCGGCCCTCCTGATACGCGAAGCATTCGGCGCCGAGGATCGGCAGACCGACCGCCGAGTGGGCGACGTCGAGCGGCACCGTGTCCCCGGCGAGCGTCACCTGGATGGGCGACACCTGCGAGACCCTGCCCCACTGCAACCGGGGTACCGCGTCCAGGTCCCCGAGCGCCTTCAGTGCCCGGTCCGCGGCGGCGGCGATCTCTTCGAGGGTCACGCCGTCACCTCCCGCCACTCGGACTGGACCGTGAGCCCGGTTTCCAGGTCCATTTCCTGTTTGGCCACCGTGAACCGCCGCACCGCGTCGTCGGGCGCGAACGTGACCACCGACCCAAGTGCGACCTCCGGCAGCCAGGCGTGCGACAGCAGGGCATCGTGGACCTTCCCGGCCGCCTGCAGCAACCTCCGGTCAACGGCCGTCTTCAGCGCCGCCGCAGTCGCCGCATCTGCGTCGCGCATCGTCTCCCCATCGACCCAGTAGCCCCGGGCCGCGAACGCGTACGGGGAGGTCGGGTCAAGCGCGTCCAGGGTCGCCGTGTAGGTCAGCGGCGCCACACCATCGGTCACCCGCTGAACCCCAGACAGCCGGTTCGGCGTGTCGAAGTCGTCGCACCGATCCGTCCACTGCGGCGAGTACACAGCCGCCGCGCCGGGCGTGAACGTCCACGCCGTCGACCGTGCCGCGGGGTCCACGTACGGCTCCACTGTGACGACGCCGTACGGATCGGCAGATGCCGACCAGTACCCGATAGCTCCCGCCAGATCGTTCACAACCCTCAGCCGAGCCTCGCCCGCATCCCACGCCATCGGGGCCGCCAGCGTCGCCGCCGACGGGGTCACCGCATACCGGGCGATACTGGCGGCAGCGAGCTGCGCCGTAATGGCGGTCGTGACGACTGTTCCACTGGGCAGGCTCAGCGGTGCGGGAAGCCGTGACCGCTTCGCCAGCAGATACGTCACGTCGTACAGGTCCACCTGCGTAGCCAGCGGCACCGTCCGGTGGTGCTCCGTCTGCGGCGACTTGCAGAGGTAGGTCCCGAGCGGCCACCGTCCGGCGCCCTCCACCGCATACCAGGGCTGCACCATGACACGGGGCCAGTCGACCGGCGACGTACCCGACCATGTCAGCGACCCGCCCCACCGAATATCGGCCCACACGGACCCCTGCAGCCGGCACGACTCGACCCCGTCCAGCATCCCACGCGGCGAGAAGTCGAGCCCATACAGCTGGTATTCGAACCGTTCGGTCCTACTCCCGGTGCGCCAGTCACTCGACATAGTCGACCCGCTGCGCCGAGATCCTTACGGGGATGAGCGGACGTGCGTTGACGCCAGCCGCGTACGCGTAGTCGAGGAGGGCGACGAAGATGCGGCGGCCGTCCGGGTCCCGATAACACGCCACGCCGGGCGTCATGACGAGATCCTCGAGCGCGTCCGCGGCGCCGATGACGGCGGCCGAGTCCAGCATCCCCGAGATGGCGAGCGTCTTGGACCTGGCCTCACCGCTGTACATCACAGGGTCGGGCCTGCCCGCGTACTGCTTGGCGACCCGGTCGAGGGACCCGGACAGGGCCACTGCCGGGTCAAGCGCTAGCCCCACTAGCTTGGTCCACCCGGTGCCACCGTTGAGCAGGATGCGGCTGTACCCCGGCTCGACGATCGTCGTGTCGACGACCTCGTCAGCCTCCGACGTTGACGGCAGCGCGGACGTGGCGATGACGCGGTAGAGGAGGCCGGTCCCCAGCGGCGGGATACGGTCCAGGATCGACCCGGACAGGGGCAGCCCGGACGCGAGACGGAGGGTCCCACGCCAGACCTCCACCGACACGGCCGCGGGCGACCCGGCCGGCACCGACCACGACACCAGCACCGACCCGGTGGCGGGCGAGAAGTTCGACGACGTGACAGGTACCGGCGGCGGCGCGAACGTCACCACGAACGTCTGCGAGAACGGCACCGACTGGAGCCCGGCGACCGACTGGACCGTCGCAGTGAGGGTGTACGTCGACCCGGACGACAGCGGCGACGCGAACGCGTGCGCGAGCGACCCGCTGGTGTCGGTGGCCTGCTCGAGCAGTGTCGCGCCCCGCTGCAGGGTCCACGACACGGTCGCCACCGGCGACGACTCGGCCTGGTAGTAGCCTGCGGTTGCCGTCAGTGTCGACGAGCCGTACGGGTCTGCCACGGCCAGCGACACAACCGGGGTCGTCGACGTCGCCGACACGGCCAGCGCCGACCACGGCGACGCGGACGCATGCAGCCCGTACGTACGGACCTGCCACTCGTACCGCTTCCCGACCGTGAACGTAGCCGCCGCGAACGTACGCGACTGGGTGGTCGAGGTGACCTTCCCGGTGGACGTGAACGCCCCACCGACCGCCTGGTCACGGTACTGCAGCTCGTAGGCAGACTGGTCCGTCGTGTCAACCGGGACGTGCTGCCACGAGAAGACGACCGCGGCGGCCGGGTCGAACACTGGGGGCGACGCCAGGTTCGACGGCGCCGCGGGTGCCGCCGGGATCGCGACCGTGTTCGACGCCGCCGAGTAGGCGGAGGTCTGCGCGCCGGCGGTGAGCGCCACCCGGTAGGTCCACGTCGACGCCTGCGATGCGGACGCGTGGGTCCACGTCGTCATGGCCGTGCCGGTCGGGCTTGCGAGCGTCGACCAGGTCGTGCCGCCGTTCGTCGACGACTGGATGACCGCACCGGTAGACGTCCCAGACGGGTTCGCCCACGTCAGCACAACATCGGGGCCGACCCGCTTCGCGGTCAGCCCGGACGGCAGTGCGAGGGTAGACACGACATACCCGGACCACGCCTCGGTCGTCGACCAGTCGATGCTGCTCCGCGGCCCGTCGCCGGCGAAGACGAGATAGCGGACCTCCTGCCCCAGCGGGGCAGCCGTGTCCACGAAGCTTGTCACGGCCGCGATGGTCGACCCGATGCAGATCCCGCGGCCGGACTCGCCCTTCCGGGCGCGCCACACGTCGTTCCAGTCGGTCCCGCCCGGGTTCGTCCAGGTGACCGTGATCTGTGCCGGTCCCGTCAGGGACGCAGCGACCGACGTCGGTGGCGACCAGGTCACAGTGTGCCCCTCCTCGCGGTACGGCCGGCCTCACCGGTAGCCACGGCAAGCTCACGGCGGAAAAACAGACGTCCGTTGTCGATGTCGACCCGCAGCCCGTCGAGCGCTGCCCGAATGTCAGCCGCGGACGCGCCGGCCGACCTGCGCGATCCGGGACCGACCCCGCCACCGTCGGCGTAGGAGATGACGGCGCGACGCTGCCGTACGGCCTCCATAGCCTCGGCGCCGTAGTGCTCGACGGTCCGCACCGGCTGCACGAACTCGCCTGCGGTCAGCCATGCCGGGATGTTGTCGGCCCGGTCATGCGGCGACCAGCCGGAGACACGCCCGCCGGGGGCGTAGCCGTGGATCAGGCCACCATCAGCGGCACCACCCGGCAGCATGTACGATCCGCCCGTGTAGGTGGTGCGGACCGTCAGGTTCACTACCTTGTCGTACACGGACGCCATAGCGTCCTTGACGACCTGGACGCCGTACGTGTTGGCGGCGACGACGATCTCCGCCTTCTTCTCCGGCGGGATCGTACCCAGGGTGGCGATGAAGGCGTCGACCTCGGCCTTCGACGGCTTGGCGCCGGGGGCGAGGACTTTCGCCTCGGTCAGCGCCGGGACGAGGTGCAACGTGTCGGTCAGGTTCGCGGTTTGAAGCGCCATTTCGAGGGCGGACTTCTTGCCGTTCCACATCTCCAGGGTCAGGGACTCCATGCCCTTAGCGGCAGCGTGCGCCCCGTCGGCGGCCTTGTAGAGCTTGTCGCCGGCGGCCGTCGCCCACTCGAACCCGGGCACGGTCCCCAGCGCGTAGAACATGTCGCCGATGAGCTTCATGAACTGGCTGAAACCCTCGGTGAGGACGGCCAGTACCGGCAGGACGACCATGGCGACAGCCTTGAGAACGTCACCGATGAGCGACAGGGCCGCAACGAAGCCTTCGATGACCTCAGGGTTGCGGCCGAGCCATTCCGTGAACTGGTTCCCGGCGTCCAGTAGTTGCGCGAACCCGTCGTTCGCGACACCTTGCATCGGCGCCAGGAGTGCCCCGAACTTCGCCTTCAAGTCCTCCGTCTGCGCGGCCATGATCTTGGCCTTGTTCGCCGCACCTTCGGCAGTCTTCCCGAAGTCACCCACCGAAACGGCGGCACCCTTCGTCACCAGGGACATGGTGGCGGCGGCCTTCTCCTGCAACGTGAGCGACTTCGCGTTCGTCTTCCCCGTCATCGCCATCGCCTCCTGCTCGACGGCGGCGGCGTTGATCGTCGGCACCAGCCTTTGCAGGCTGTCGTACTCGCCGCGGAAGGCGGCACTGATCATGTCGGCCACTTCGGCCGTCGGCAGGTTGTTGAAGCTGCCCATGTCGGTAGCCATCTGGATGACCTGCTGCGACATCTTCGCCGAGGCGTCACCCGTGAACCCGAGTTGGGTGAACATGTTGCCGAACCCGGCCGCCGACTCCAACGCGGCCTGCTTCGACATGCCGAGCGACGTGGCCGCGGTCGACGCCCACTTCTCCATCCCGGCCGCCTGCGCGCCGAAGATGACACGCGACTTGTTGACCGTCTCCGACAGGTCAGACGCGGCCCCGGTGACCTCCTTGAAGCCGGCCACAGCGGCGCCGACAGACACCGACGCCAGCAGCCCCACAATCCCGGCCTTGACGCCGGTCATCGCCGAGCCCATGCCCTTAGTCGCGGACGCGCCGAAACCCTTCGAGAACGACGTACCGCCCTTGGTCCCGGCGGCGCCCACTTCCTTCTTGATGCCGTCGGAGAACCCCGGCGCGAACTTGGGGAAGATGGATACGTGCGCGCTAGCGATCTCAGCCATCGCTCACCCCCACCGGTCTGCAATCGACTGCCGCGCCCGGGCGAGCACGGCAGGGTCCACGTCTTCGTTCTTCGCGGCCGAAGCCCACGGCCACAGGACTTTCGCCCCGGTCGTTTCCAGCAGTGCCGATGCGAGCCACCCGGCGTCCACCGGGGACGCCCAGCCGTTCATGTGTGCGCACAACCGCGACGACCGGTCTGCGGCCAGGGTGCGCACCAGGTCGTCCAGGTCACGCCACGGCAGGCGGCCCGTGTCCGCGTCGCTAGCCGACACGCCGAACCGCTCCCGCAGGTCGGCGGTAACCGGCCGGCGGTGGTCGGCGATGAAGTCGACTAGCGCGACGATTCCCCCGCGGCCATCCCGATGAGGGTCTGCTGCTCTTTGAAGTAGCGGTCTGCGACGGCTACCCGGTCGAACGAGTCGAGCCCTTCCCACATGCCGCGGGTCAGGTCGTCGCACATTTCGGCGGCCACCAGGTCGAGTTGCTCGAGCCCGTCACCGGCCTCAATGCAGCGGCGCATGAAGGCGACGGGCAGCCGCAGCGGGAGCCGTGCCGCGTTGCCGTACGGGGTGCCCTTCGGGCGGACGTACAGCCGCTCACCGATCCGGCGCATGTCCGGCGGCGGGGTCACCTGGTCGTCGTCGCCGGTGGCGCCCCACAGTGCCAGGTCGTCGAGGTTTTCGGTCATCGTGTCTCCTTGCGCGGGGTGCGGGATAGAACCGGCCCGGGCGCCTCCCGCAAGGACGCCCGGGCCGGGTCTAGGGTCAGGCGGCGGTGTAGCCGTACGAGTTGGACACGCCGCCGGAGGTGGTCGTCAGCACGACCGCGGCCGCACCCGCCACACCCGCCGGGACAAGCGCCATGACGAGCGAGTTGTCGACCCACACCTTCGTCACGACAGACACGCCGTCGATGGTGAGCGCCGAGATGTCCGCGCCGGAGGTGCCCAGGTAGGCGCCGCGAATAGCGACGTACGAACCCACGGCCGCACCCGACGGGAGCACGGTGGACACGTACGGGGCCGGGGTGGCGTCAACCGGAACGATGACCTCGCGGTAGTGCTTGCTGCCCATGTTCGGGTCCCGCTTGATCGTGAACGTGGCCTCGGTCGCGTTGACCTCGCCACGAGTGGAGCGGTTTGTCGCGGCCGTCGACAGCCAGCCGTTGCCGGCGACCCGGCGCCGGATCGTGCCGTTCTTGTCGACCTCCTCGGTGTACAGAGCCCACCGGATATCGGCGTCCACGTCGATGTCCATGCCGCCGTACAAGTCGGCGGTCGCGTTGCGGAGCAGCTGCCGGACGTTGCCGGAGGTCTCAGCCAGCTTCACCGCCAGAGTGGCGGTTCCGTTGCCGGCGGACACCTGGTAGGAGTCCTGGAAGAACTCGATCGAGTCGGCGCGTTCGTCGGACCAGCCGAAACCACCGTCGACGGTGATGAGCCCGGCACGCTTCCACGCCACCGGGGGCGTGTAGCCGTACGCGGCCATGTCGGCAGTGGAGGGCAGCGCCGTCCCGTACGGGGCGAACGCGAGGAACCCGGTGACGGGGATGAACACATTGAGGATGTCGTTGCCTGCGGCGTCGGCAGCCATGATTACTCCTTCTCAGAGAGTGATGGATGTTCCTACGACCCGCAGGTCGGCGGTCAGATAGAAGGCGGGGCGGCGGCTGTCCGAGTCGACCGCGTACGGCCCCCGGACCGTGGTGCACCGTGCCACCGGGGTGGACAGGTCCTCGGGGGAGGCGCGGAGCAGCACAGCGACCCGCTCAGCGACCCGGCCGGTCTCCGCGTGCGACCCCTCAGGGCCGATGACGGTGACCGCGAGGTTCCGGTCGGCGGTGAACTGTCCGGATGGGCCGGAGTCGTCCCGCACCACCACGTCGTACCCGGTAGCGGTTCCGTCGGCGGGCGGCCATCTGCGGCCCACCCGTGCCGACCAGGACACCAGCCCGGCCCGCAGGTACGCGGACGCCCACAGCTCGAGGTCGGGGAACTCCAGGACGGTCGTCATGCCGATCCCAGCGCCCGGGCCATGACACCATGCTTGGCCTCGACGGTCATGGCGTGCGGGTGACCGTTCACCACACGGGCATGCGCCCAGTCGTTCAGGCCGCTACGCGGGTCCGTCTTGACGTGGATGAACTGGGACAGCTCCGGGTGGTGTGCGTCGCTCACAGCGGCCGCCACGCGCTCCGCAGCGGGGATGCACTCGGCGGCGTTCACGGCGTTGGCGATGGCCGCAAAGGTGCCCATGTTCCACTTCATGCGAACGTCAGCCATCGGCCCTCCTCAGCGGGAACACTGCGCCCGGCTGCCAGCCCGTGAACGGCGACGCCCAACGCGCGCCATGCCCGTCGACCTCCCACGTCCCCGACGCGCTCACGATCCGGTCACCCGAAAGGATGTCCGCCGCGAAAGGCGCGTACAGGGTCGGGGTGGTGACGATGGGCTCACGGTTCACAGTGCGCGACTCGACCGAGCCGCCCGGGTCCACCGCACAATCTGCGATGGGCAACGACACGGCGTTCACCCAGTCGCGTTGCGTGGCCGCCCCCGAGTATGGGTCAGCCACCAGCGGCGCCCGCAGTCGGGCCACCGTCTCGCCGTAGGGGAACACCTCAGCCCGCCGGAGATCCGAGGGTGATGGTGCGAGGGATGCGCGGCCAGTAGCGCGCCAATACTTCCTTCTCGCCCGCTGTCAGCCCGGAGGCTGCCTTGTGCGAGTCGAAGCCGTAGGAGTGCTGCCACGGCCCGGCGCCCTCCTGCTGCGTGCCAGCCACCAGCGCGGTCGGGATGGCATCCAGCCGGAAGGCCATCGAACACACCACCTCGAGTAGCTCGTCCGGCAAGGCGTCCAGCCCGTGCGCGTAGGTGACCGTCAGACGACCTGTGCGCGCCGTGTCGATCAGGTCGCCCACCAGTTCGTAGTCGGTGCCAGCGACCAGCGTCGCGCCGTCCTCGTCCACGACGGACGAGACCGACACGACGGGCCGTTCGGGTAGGCGCCGGTCAGACTCGGGCAGGACCACTGTGGACGTGCCGTAGGTGATCTGCTGCCGGACGTGCCCGCGGATGCGAGCTGACGCGCGGCGTAGGGCGGCCTCGGTGACCGTGAGGCCGAAGTCGGCGGCCTCGGTGACCGTGAGGCCGAAGTCGGCGGCGTCAGCCACCGATGCGAGCGGTTGCAGCACGGCGCCTCCTTCGTTGCGTGGGGGTGCCTAGACCGCTCGGGGTAGCGGCCGCGCGGCCTAGGCGGGGGTGGAGGGTCAGGGGAGCTGGAACGCCTCGACGAAGCCGGTCGTACCGGCCGCGTAGGTGATCCGGATGCACCCGTCGTCGTGCAGGAACCGCGCCGACTCCAGCACGAAGTACTTGACGACCGGGGTGACGCTCCCGATGCCGAAGTTGACCACGAGGTCACCCTGCCCGGCCGACTGCGCCGGGTTGGAGTCGCCCTTGGTGATCGTGATGTCCTTCGCGGAGGCCGTCGTGTGCGTGATGCGAATGACGACCTTCCGGCTCGGCTTGGTGAGCGCGATGACGCCCACCTTGGCCGCGTCGATGGCAGTGCCAGCAACGTCGGCCGTGGCCGCGTCCTGGGTGAGCGTGGTCACATGGACCGTGGTGTCAGCCATGACTCAGCCCCCGATCAGGCGACCGCGGACAGCGAGGCGTCGAGCGTGGCGAGCGCGTCGGGCCGGACGACCTTGGCGCCGTACAGGTGCAGGCCCTTGATGGCGTCCGAGAACGCCGACTCGGGACGGTACGCCTCGACCTTGTTGATCTGCTCGGCGTAGGTGACGGCGGACGGGTGCCCGGCGACGACGGTGTAGTCGTCCACCTCGGCGTCCGTGCCGGCGGCCGCGGCGATGTTGTTGGACAGCGCCACGTTGAAGCCGAACGCGCGGCCCACGACGCCATCGCGGAGGGCCTCGGCGGTGCCGGAGGCGTCCACGCGGACGAAGGTGTCCGAGCCGAGGAGGAGCGCGTGGTACCACGGGGGCACGACGACGAACCGACCCTGCTGCGGCACGTTCGCCACGTCGAGCTTGAGCTTGAGGTCGATCAGGCCCTGGACCGCGAGGGCCGCGGTGTTGATGAGCGTGTCGGCGATCTTGTTGCCGGCTGCCGCACCCGCGACCATGAGGCCCCAGATGTAGGAGTCGGCCGTGTCGGCCAGCCCGTAGGCCGCCTCATCGGCCGCCTCGGAGAGCAGCGCGCCACCGTTCGCAGCCTGCCGCATGTCCACGTCGTCCACCTCGAAGGCGAAGTACTTGGCCTGGTCGATGACCAGCGCGCGGGTCGCGTCGGTCAGAGTCTCCGGCGCGATGACCGTGACGTTCTTGACGTAGGGCGCGATGGTCGGGCGCGTGATCGAGGTGATGTGCACGGTGTCGCCGGAGTTGGCGATCTGGCCTTCGTAGTTGCGGTTCACGACGGCCGAGCCGCCGAACACGAGGGCCTTCTTGAGGGAGCTCTGGAGCTGCGCGGCCCAGATCTCGGGGATGAAGTTGGTGATCGCCATGATGGCGTCCTTTCAGGTGGTCAACGGATGCCGAGCAGGGTGTCGAGACGCCCTTCGGCCTTGGCTTGGGTGATCTGTTCGGGAGTCATGCCAGCGAGGTCGCCACGGGTGAGCTGCGTCGCCCCGTTGCCGACCGGCTTGCCGACCTTGCCCTGTCCGTCCGCGGGCGGTGCCGCTGGCGTCTTTGGGGCCTCACCACGGAACGCCAGCAGCATGTCTGCGCTCGCGTTCAACTCCTCCTCGGTGCTGCCCGTGAGCAGCCCGGCGGGGACGCCCTTGGCCTGCGCCACGTCGGATCGGAGCGCTTTGACCTCGGCGTCCTGCGCCTTCTTCTCGGCAGCGGCCAGCCGGTCGGCCAGCTTCTGCGTCTCGGTCTTCTGCGCTTCCTCGATCTCGGCGAGCCGCTTGGCGGCGTCCGCGTTGGCCTTGGCCTCGGTGCGGTACTTGGCCGCCTCGTGCCGGAGCTTCGCCACGTAGTCGGCGTCGAAGGTCTTGGGCTCGGCGTCCAGCGCCGCGGGGGCCTCGACCTGCGCCTCGGGGGCGTCGGGGGCGGTGGTGGGGATCGGTTCGGACATGACGGTGCCTCCTGGGCGGTTGTGGTGACCCGCGCACCGGGCGCGGGGGGTACAGCAGAAACCCCCGGGGGATGCCCTCGGGGGTTCAGTCGGTGAGACGTGCGCTAGGCGGTCAGGTCGCGCATGCCGTCAAGGATGTCGATCACGTCGACGAATGGCCGCACTGAGGCGAGTCCCGTATCCCGCTCAACCACGGCCACGAACAAGTCCAGCAGGACGCCCTCGGGCGCCTCGCGCAGATAGGCCACGACAACGCGCCCGGCGTCCTCATAGATAGGCACGGCGTCAGCTTGGCTCAGGAAGTCCGGCGCCACACTCTCGGCACGGCTGGCGGCCTCCGCTAGGGTCATCATCCCCACGTCACCCACTCACTCAAGTCGCCCACGAACTCACAGTCATCAAGACGCACCCAGCCGACTTGGCCCGGCCGAACTAGATTCAGGTATCGCAGCACGTCAGTCTTGCCGGTCTGCGCGTCGTAGAAGCGGATGCCGCCTGCAGTCTTCTCCCAGACCCAGAAGTGCCCGCCCGCGCCTCGGCCCTTCCAGTTCGCACCCATCATGCCGCGAGCGCCTACGGGGATAGAGGCGTCCTTAGCGAGCGCAGCCATCTCCGTTTTGCCGTTGCCCTTCATGTAGGTGAAGCGCGGCGGCTCGCCATCTGAAATGCGGCGGAACGCGGTACTGATGGACATTCCGTTACGCCCCGCCGTGCGCGGGACCGCCGTAACGTCGTACCCGCGCATCCGGGCCTCAAAGGCGACCGAACAGTTGCCGCAGTTCTCGGCGTATTCCCGCGCGCCCGTGGAGTACAGCGGATTCGCCTTGCCCACTGCATCCTCGACGGACGGGGCGACCCGAAGCAGCGGAGCAAGATCGAAGCCGTCTTGACGCCGGACAGCCGCCTCGGCCGCCGCCTTGTAGGGGTTGGCCTTCATCCACTCATCCATCAAGGCGGCGGTGCGCTCGCCCGTCATCCCCGGTTCATGGACGGCCGCGTAGGCCGTTTCGTAGCGCTGCTCCTCCGGGGTGGGCTCCCAGTCGTCCCACGACCCGTCGAACGGCTCCGCGGTACAACCACAGTGCCCGTGATACCGGCGACCCTGCCCAGCCTTCGCAGCCGAACCGTAGACCGGGCCACGACTGGCGAGCATCGCACACCAGCCACACGGGGCGCCGTCCGTCACCCGACGCCACAGTGGCGCCGACTGCTGCACAACCTCCCGACCCCCAGCAAGGGTGTCCTTCTGCGTTCTGGTGGCAAGCTCGCCGATAGTCGCGCGGAAGGCTTCCTCAGCTTCGTTGCGCCTCGGCATAGCGTTTCGTCCTCGCCTTGATCGTCGGGACCACCCACCGCACCGACTCGACCGCCGGCGGAAGCTTCGGCCGCACAATCTCGCGCGGCTCCATGCCCTCCGCTTTCCAGAACGCCCGTAGGTAGTCCTCGGCCAGCTTCTGCGACTGGGTGCGCAGCGTCTCCACGATGGCGACCTGAGCGGCCATCCAGCGGGCCTCAGTGCCGTCTAGGTCGTTCGGGTCCAGCCGCCGTGCGTTCGCGGCCGTGAGGGCCGCCGCAGCCCCGCCCAGCCGTATCTGAGCCAACTTGTGCTCCTGTGTCAGACGTCGACCCTCAGCCGTGCGAGCCATGAGTTACGCCGTCTGCCGAGTGATGGCCCCCGCCAACATGCCGAGGTCCGTGGCGGCCTGCTCCCGCTGCCGGTTGCGCTCGTCCTCGGCGATCGTGTCCGGACTCCATCCGAGGATGTCCCGCTGAACGATCGGCAACGACGCGCCGGCCGCAATCATCTTGCTGGCCGCGTCCGTCTTCTCCGCCAACGTCACCCGCCGCGGATCCTCGAACTTCACCGCGATCGTGCCCGGCTCGAACCCCTCAATGCGCAGGGCTGCCAGCATGGCGCCATTCAGGACCGGCGTAACCCGTGCCAACGTGCGCGCGGCCCCACTAGCGGCCTTATCTCGACCGTCGCGGACCCCCTCGGCGCTCTGGTTCGCAGCATCGGACGTTACGCCCGTCAGGTTCGCGCCCGTGAGCGCACCGAACTCGCGGAGGTCGTCCTTCACGGCGTCCAGCATCGGCCGGATGTCGGTCGTCGCCGACTCCCAAATGTCGATGCCCTCCGGCAACTCCCACAAGGCGCCCGGAGACGGCTCGAACACGGCCGCCCAGTCGATCTTGTTGCCCGCTGCATCCACCTCGGGAAGGTCGCCCTTCACCGCGCGTTGCTTGAAGGCTTGAATCGCCGTCGTAACCAGCCGCTGCAGGACGCCCAAGTTGATGCGGTCGATGAGGTCCACGTGCTCGTCGATGATGGACAATCCACCCGAGAACTGCACCGAAGCCAGCGATGTGTCGCCAGGCTTGCTCTCCAGCTCGTACACCGGCACCGGGCCGTCGAACTCGTGACGCTCCACCTCAGCCCACCCATCACCAGAAGCTGACACGGGGTTGGCGCTGAAGGCCGATGACGGAGACTTACGGGAGAACTTGACGCGGTAGCCCGGAATCCACAGCAGCGCGTAGTCGTTGCCGTCGAACGGGTGCCGCCACAGCTTGAGGGCGGCCACGCTGCGCCACGGCTGCAGCTCATCCTGCGCCACGATCACATACTCGGGCTGCTCGGCAGTCACAACCGCCCGGCCGTCCACGCCAGTCCCCACGACCAGATAGCCGTAGCCAACCGCCAAGCAATCCTCGATCGCGTCCGCGAACGCCACCTCGAGCCGGTTGTCACGGATGATGCGCGCCGCGGCCTGCGCCTCCGGAGTGTCGACGGCGCCAGCCACCGTGACGCCAGAGAGCACAATCCGATCGGCGCGCGCCTCCACGGCAAGGCCGCCCCAGTTCGCGCGGGCCTTCCGCTGGAACGCCAACCACGCGGCGCGAGTGTTCTTGCTCATCTCAGGCAACGGCGCACCGCGACGGGTGTAGCCGCGCATGGCGTCGATGTACGGCCGGCGGGCATTGAGCTTTGCAACGAGGAGGTCGAGCCACTGTTCAGGCGTCACGCCTACCCCCTCTCGGTTGTCATCGGAGCCGCCTAGGTGCAACGGCGGGCTTGCTCTGCTTCACGCCCCACGCGGCCAAGGTGGCCGATTCGAGGTCCAACACGTCACCGTCACCGATGGGCTGCCAACCCCACCCGCCCAGCTTGCCGATCTCACGCTTCGTCGCCACCAGGACGGCGGCGTTCAGCTCGGCCTGCCCGACGTGGAACAACTGACCGGCGATCACGGCGTCCAGGAACTGCTTGTGGGCCGTCACCACCTGATCGACCGTCGGCCGGCGGATCGCACGCGTCGGCACCCGCAACCGCACAAGGTCAGCCTCAAGCGCACCCGAGCCAGACTTGCCGTCAACCACGATGCACGATGCCGAACGCCACACCTCGGCCAGCCAATCGGCCAGCGGCTTGTCGCCCAACATCGCCGACGCCGCCGGAAGCTGCGCAATGACCTCAACGTGAACCGACTCGCCGTCAGGAACCCCAGCAGCGATGGACACACGCTCACCGTCCGTCGAGAACTTGATCCCGTAGGCCGGGCGGCCCTCCGGCGCCACCTCGACGCGGCCGGCCTCCCACTTGCCCCACGGGATCGTGGCCTTCGAGGTCACGCGGTCGTCGTACTGGCCCAAGCCCTCGCGCGACAACGACTCACGCGACAAGCGCTTCGCCATGCGGAGGATGGCCGCCTTCGGCGTCCGGTGCGGGTAGGACGGGTTGGCTTCCTCGAACGCGGCGAAGTCCACGTAGCCGGGCGCCCACTTCGTCGGGTCCACACGCTTACGCGGGCCAAACTCGACCCACAGAACGTCGTCAGACTCGCCAGACAGCGCCTCATCACGGGCGCGAAGCCACACCTCGGACGGGTCCGAAGGCGTCGGCGGCGTCCCCATGCAGATGAGCAGGCCGCCCGCGGGCTGCTTGCTCGCGTTCATCGCCGGCAGCATGTCGTCCAGCGCCTTGTCGGTCAGGATCTGACCCTCGTCCAACACGAGCACATCCACCTCGGCGAACCCGCGACCGAACCCGGTCTCGCGGGCGCCGAACAGGATGCGCGAGCCGTTGCCGAACTCTACCGCCCAGTCGCCAGACCCGCGGCGGACGTTCTCCACGAACGGCGCGACCGACTTGCGGCGAGCCATGCCCTGCATCGACCGGAACGTCTCGCCCGCCGTCTTCAACCGGTGAGCCGTCCAGATGACCGTCATCCCCGGGTGCAGCAGGCACAACGCGAACACGAGCGCGCCCACCATGTACGTCTTGCCCACCTGCCGGGGGACGCTCAGGAACGCGCCACCCACCGTGCATGCGTACAACCCATCGGCGCGCTTGCCGAGGATCAGCTTGGCCGCGCCCTGCTGCCAGCCGTCGAACCCCAGGCCGAGTCGCTTGAGCCAGTAAGCCACCGCCGGCCAGGCCGTCGACACGATGCCGGACGGGATGACCAGCTCTTTCTTGACCTCAGACAGAGGCCGCGTCGAAGGCTTCGTCGTCGGGGACACGCTCGTCGGCCTCCTGCTGCGCGGCCAAGTCCATCGCGCGGATGTCCTTGGCAATCTCGTTGAGACGGCGCGTCAAGGCAGCCAGGTCGCGCGGCGGGCACTCCGGGTTCTGGACCGCCGTGGCGATCCGGTCCCGCATCGCCACCAACAGCGCGCGATGGTCGCCAGACTGCGCCGCCTCAGAGACAGTCGGCGCCCGGGTCGGCTGCTCGTCGGGCAGGACGGCCCGCAGCTTGCGAGGCGCCATGAGACCCCTCTCGGGGTGTGGGAAAACGTCACGGATAGACGGGCGCT
>OFQZ01000280.1_pt1 | contig 19163 bp, 17 predicted proteins | sample 1543011 | NCBI WGS metagenome assembly OFQZ01 (sample SAMN07774216, study PRJEB24372) | wastewater metagenome | isolation source: Exp Tend NO 0WW | collected 2016-02 | reverse complement strand
CCAAGTGGTAAGGCACATGGTTTTGGTCCATGCATTCGGGGGTTCGAATCCCTCCGCCCCAGCCAGGTGAAATGTGATGAACGTTAGTAATTATCCTCCATCCCAGCCAGGAGCAATTATTGAATCAGGCAAATCCCTTCGCTCCTGCAAAATACGACAACAGAATTTGAGACCCATGTCCCTATTTCGCTATCGCCTCAGCAATCAAACCTTATGAACAAAATACTGAAATTCAAAGACATTGCTTCAAAGATAAGTGGCGTGAGTACGCCTCTTGTTGGTATACAGTGGCAAACCACTAAAAATGAGCTCGCACGCGCCAAATCGGTAATCAACTACCTTGAAGATAAACGTGTTTTATACAATCCAACCGAGCTTGAAATTCCTCGCCACTGCATAAGCTCGGTGAATGATATTAGGCATTTCCTTACACCTGAAATTGATGGGCTTAAGGATACTAGTAACTTAAAATTAAATCTCAAGGTTATGCGAGCTATGTGCCGTCGGTTTCTTGATTCAAGTCCTGAGCCAATGAACAGGTACCCAAATAGTTATGATTCGTGGGTATTTTACAGCAACCTTGGAGAGTTGCGCGGTGTTTTCGGACTTTGCCTACGCGATATTGTCTTAAATTTTGAACTTGCCGTCGAGGACGATCTTGCTTCTATTATCCCGATCGAGGATTAGTGTACTAGGCCCGCATGCTTGGCCAAGATAAAACACCGGCCTTGTGCCGGTGTTTTATCTTGTTTGTCTATGGTTGGGATTCGAACGCCCGAATCCTTTTGCAAAGCAAAAGTTCCGGGGTTCGGGTGCCAATGAATCGCGCGCAAGTGCTTGCACTGAGCACGATGAATGCGTGTTGCGAAGCAATTACCCCTCCGCCCCAGCCAGGGTGAAATGTGATCGAACGTCAGCAACCAGCCCCGCCCTATTCAATAATAATTGCGAGCGTTGAATTGTTTGGATCATCAGGCTGAAAAAAGGTCGTTGAGGTAAAGGGTCGCTCTGTCGAAAAGAACAAGGAAAGCGAGTCCTCAAGCGCCAGATAGAGGTCATAAACAACAGAGAATGGTACAATAAAATAAATGAGTGTACTGAAGAACATAGCCTATGTAGATGGGCAAAACCTGTATATGGGTACTACAACATCCAAGCCCGCGTGGAAGGTAAATCTATTCAGATTTCGTGAGTACTTATCCCAAAAATATTCTATTACCGAAGCGTACTACTATCTCGGCACGGTCAACGACGACCTTACGGCAATGTACAATGACATCCAAAAGGCCGGGTTTATACTAGTGTTTCGCGAGCATAATCCTGCAATGTCGAGTATCAAGAAAGGTAATGTTGACACAGATATAGTGTTTGACATCATGAAATCATTATATAAAGGCGAAAAGTTCGACAATATCTACCTAGTCTCGGCCGATGGAGATTACTACAAGCTTGTTAAATTTTTGCTAGATGAGCATAAGCTTGGTAAAGTGCTCTTTCCAGCCCGTCAAAAAGCTTCGTCGCTCTACCGTAAGCTAGAGCCGAAGTATTTTGATTCGCTTGACAGCACGGGTGTAAAAAACAAGATAGAATACAAAAAATGAAGGTCTTCCTTAGGTATTTAGCCGTTCGGATCGCCTTCGTCGTAATCTGAATTTATACTATCAATCTATAGCCAAAATGTCAATACGTACGCACGTATATGCATATGAACTATGTTAGCTCACCACCACCGTATCGCCACCCGTGCGACGAATTTCAAGCAGCTTAGCTGAAGCATTATATACCCAACCTTGGGCAGCAAGGTCGCTGCGCTGCGCGATGGGGGAGCCATTGACCGTGACGCCTATGGGAGCGCGACTGACTCTGATTCGTTCTATGCCGTCGTTGCCAAATGTCGCGTAGGTAACGAGATTGCCTGAGCCGGGATAGTTGACGGTCTGTACGACCGAGCTCGTGTAGACGATATGCGTTTGACCGGTTGGCGCCCACGCTGGCACAGCGCCCATGCCGACCATGAAATGTCGCACGAAGTCGCCATAGCCGTCGGTAAACCACTGGTTGTTGACTTCTGGGCCGTCGATCACGACGCCGTTTGAACGCGCCATGTAGGTCGCCCAGTTGAATGATCGGTAGGCCTTTTCTTTCGCGGCAGTATCGCCTGTTTTTTCGTAGAGTAGTGCGTTGATAGATGCGTAGCGCGAGGTATGGCTAGCCATGCGATAATGAAACGCTTCTTGTTCACGAATCTGAATTGCCCCGTATTGCGGCGGGTCAATCGCGAAGTTTGTTTCTACCCAACCGATTAATCCGCGTACATGAGTTTCCCAGCTCACATCGAGCTCGGGGTGTTTGAGCAAGTAGCGTGCCATCATCATGGCATTGAGTTGGTTGAGGTTGTTGCCCGCCACGTTATACGGCACGTCTTCGAAATAACCCTGCCAGACGTTATTTTGCATCGGATAGGTCATCATCCAGTTCCACACATTTGTCTTGGTGGTTTGGTAGTTTGCCACCGTGCCGGCGTTGAGAGCGATTAATTCGTCAAACAAATCAAACGCACTGTCGAGATGAGAGCAGTACTGCTCTTTGATGACGTTATTTGAGGCTTTGACGCGATACGGCCATGGCGACTGGCTAGCGTTACCGGCGCGCACATGCGCGACAAGCTGGTCGGCACACTGAATCGCGCTGGTCAGGTAGCTCGGCGTTTCGGTGTATTTATATAGCTGCACAATAGCCAAGCCTAATTCGGCTATTTTGTCTGGCTCCAAGATGCCGGTGCCGTCACCCGCACCGGTAGTGTCGCCATACGACGCGCCGTCGTAGGTGAGTGAACCGGCGTCGGCACTGGCGTAGGGCACACTCGACCAGCTGTCGCCTGGAGCCGTCATGCCGTTTGCAAGATGATGATCGACGACAGCTTTGGCGATGTTCATGACGCGCTGATCGCCCGTGAACTGGTAGTAACGGAGGCCAGATTCGACAAACATCGCATAGAGCCCGGCTGGATTGTGCGGCCAGCCAACTGGCTGCTGAGTGTTCGGATCTTGGTACGAGTGCGAATAGTACGCCGGTTTGCCGTTTGATTCGTTAGGTCGGCCGATGATGTATTCCCACGACAACTGCGAAACATGGGCGTAGGCGAGGCTCTGATCGCTCACCCAAGAAACGAGTTTGTTGGAGCCATCGACGTAGGCTTGATGGGTGTCGAGCGTCAGGTTGACAGCTGTACGCACAGGGTTGGACGGGGTAGCCGATCCAGCTGTAAACATAGCCCGACGAGCAAAGCGACCCATTACAAAACCTTGGTTTTCTCAAGCATATACATTAATCACACGGTAGCATTTCGGGCTCTCGAATACTAGGGGCACGGCGTCCCGCTGATGAAGAAGCCTATTGAGTGAGCGTATAACAACTATATCCAGTCGAGTATCTGAAGCCCCACCCCACCTGAAATAAACCGTTGAATGTTATCCTCTACATATTAAAACGGCCGCCGAAGCGGTGCGAAGAAGCCAGGGCTCAACTTCGACGACCGTTTCGGCGGCTCATGCGCGATAGAGCTCAGACCCCTTATCGCTATAAATACCCACAAGGTGGATCCATCCATTGTGTCGGGGAGGCATGGTGATGGAGAGTTTCAGCCACCTTTTGCCAAAAGAGCGTTTCTGACCCCGTCTTTGGTTATCCGGACTAAAGACCCAGAAATTCGACCCTTCAAACAGGATGCTACCGTCTTCCAGTACTTCAAATTTGCTCTTGGGCGACAGGAGTAAATCCCACGTCTTTCTATCTTCATGAATGTGTACCCTCAAGAAAGCTCGCTCTTCCATTTTCTTATTTGCAACAGACCGAGGTGACGGTGCATCGCCAAGCACAGTGATCTGTGGAAAATTTCGAGACCGGTATACATTAAGCATATGAATACCCATGTAACTCATTTTTCTCCCTGAGAAGAACTTGTCGCAGCGTGCTCCCAGCGTGCTCCGCGATCCAGTGAAATCATAAACTAAAATTGTAATTAGGTCAATATATGATAGGAATAAGACAATTACTAAAAGCCTAATTCCGATTAAATAATAAGCCGTATATTTGCTGTCGGCTATGTGTTAAGACTTCGTATAAATGTAAATGGGCGGTGCGGCAGAGAAGTCTCTGCACGCACCGCCCAAGGGTCAGTCCTGGCGCATGCTGCCGTCCTGGTAAAACCGGATGGTTCTATCCTCGGAAGCGTCTTCGTAGGTTGCGCGAGGGTAAGTGGAAGGACGAATGGGATCGAGTACAGGGCCTTCGACAGTCTCGATGTTTGGGTCGATATGTGGAACCGGACGGTTCCCTTGCCAAGATGTGACCTTTCTCCATGTAACAATACCTGCAAGCAGCCCAGCGGCCACCACTAGAACGATCCAGAAGATCACTTCGAGATTGTACGCAGGGTACGTTGCCGACATCTCACCTTGATTTGTTGAACTTCGACTGTCGACGAGCGTCCAGCCTTCGGGTACGTCAGCTGTCCAGTTACTCTCACCAAGCGTAAGGGTTGGCTCGCCGTCCGGCACGTAATACACGATGTGCTCGGGTATCTCGGGAGAGATTTCGTGCGACTCCTCATTGACTCTGGTCCATCCAGACTCATCAGCACCGGTCGCTAATGTGTACCAGCCTGCTCTCGTTTCGTCTTCCGTCTCTGTCCCAATCGAGTTCATATAGACTGTCCGCTCTGACATGGCAGGACGCAACACGATAGGGTTCACGACGGGCTGGCCTTGATCATCAAGCAGCGGACTCCACTCGCTCATCTTCTCGGGCGGCTTATTGATCCATTCTGCCATCTCGGCTTCAGCAATCGTTGTGCCATCCGCCAACAGGTAGACGGTTGATTCTGTAATAGCTTCCTGATCTACGACAACCTTCGTGTCAAAGGCTTCCCAGCCAGCCTCCTCAATTTCCCCGCTCATCCGGTGCCATGCGGCATCGGATTTGCTTGAGGTCTCCTGTTCACCGGAGTTGAGGTACGCCCAAGCGTCAGGATTCTGCACATTACGAGCCTGGATCTGTTTCACCGTTGACTCTGATCCCGGACGAGTCTCTGTCCAGTCTGACCAATCCGACCACTCTGTGTAACCTGCCGCGAAAGGTCCTGCAACCTGACGATAGACGTACTTGATGACGCTGTCTTTGCCCCTAGCGTCGTACATATGCTCGCCGAGATCAAATTCTTTGCCGACTAGCCGTTGATCGAATCCTACTACAAAGCTCACCTTTTTCGGATCCGCAAACACCTCGTACGGCCCGTACAATGATGGATGACGATCCCCCTTGCGGGCAAGCTTGGAGTATTTCCATTTTGATCCAGTTTCGATTCGCTGGATTTTGGTCTGCTCATTGGCGAACATCTCCTGGAATAGCCGATTGGGAGGAGTATTGAGCGACTCGGTGACTTGACGTTCGCCCCATTCGGTCTCGCCTACCTTAAGCCATTGCAAGCTACCAGCAAACAAGCTCCACTGGCTCACAAATCTGTCGTATTTATACACGACTGACTCCTGGTAAATCGGCACCGCTTCGCGGGTGTAGACGTCGTGCGCATACTTGAGCCCGACAGCCCAACGGTTGCGGATTTCGCGGTTACGTTGGCGGTATTCGCTGTGCGAACTGGAAACCAACTTGCGGAACCGAAACTCTTCATGAGACTTTTTCGGTACCGCTGGCACTACTTGCCAATATTTGTATTGGTTGAGTGTTTTTTCTGTCTGCGCGGGGGTGGTTTTGGTCAGTTGCCAACGTTGCTCCGTGACGGCTGGAACAGTTGGGATTACCTTGCTCCAGCGCTTCTCTTCGCCATTGACGGTGCCATCTGCAAACGCCTGTAGCGATGTGGTGGTTGTTGCGAATAGTGCTGCACAGAGCAGTGCTATGAACCTTCTGAGAGTCATAGTAACTCTCCTTCCAAAAAATAGTAGGTGCGTGAGCCGTTCTAGTCTGATGTCTCAGGCCATTATGCTCAAAGGTGTAAATATATTAACAAACTAATTACCTCACCGCTACAAGTCTTATCTGTTTCAAATAAGGCTAAGCATAGTTGATCTGGCGCAAATTGACTACTGAGTCATGCGTAAGCGCTGGGTTATCCCAGCTAAGCCGTACTATCGATCCTGCGCTTCCCAAGCGTCAACAGCGATATCGTTAACGCCACGACGGAGATCCGAAAATTTATCCAAACGGTACTCCATAGGTTTTAGGTTTTGTTTGTAGGTAGCGTTTGATAAAAAAACTGTCCAGAGTGACGTAGCCGGATCGTAAGTGAACATCGTACCATTCCACCCTGTATGACCAAATGCTTCGGAGCTCATTTTATTTGAAAGTAACGCAACGGTTTTTACGTCTTTGTTGTTGATACGAAACCCCATGCCGTAACCGGGTGAGCTGCGATCAATCATCGTTTCGAATGCTGACTTGGGAACTATCGAGCTATTGCCGTTTTGGATATTAGCGAGCTCTTTCATAAAAATCGCCATATCATGCCCGGAAGTGAATATCCCCGTATGATAAGTCTCGCCCTGCATAGGTCTGCCGAGTCGATCCTGTAAGTCACACTCGTAGACTGTGCTGTCATAATCTGACGTGGTGGGAGCACAATCCCCCTCAGGTGTATATGTTGTATCCGACATGCCTAATGGCTCAAAAATACTTTTTTCAATAACCTCAGTGAGTGGTTCACCCAACTGGTGGCTCGCTGCAATGCCGGCAACTGAAAATCCTACGTTTGAATATTCGTACTTGCCTATTTTGCTTTTTGTAACTGGCCAATTAACAATATTTTGCTTAATTTGGTCAGGATCAGTGCTGCCGTTCATGATTTCACTATATCTGCCGTCAACTATTCCTGCTCTATGTTGCAAGAGTTCGCTGAGTGAAATATCTGCTTTCGCGCCTTTAGAATATTCAGGCAGGTCGTCGCCAACTGGTCGGTTGAGTTCGAGATTGCCTTCGGCTGCTGACTTAATAATACCTAGAGCTGTAAAAGGCTTCGTTGATGAAGAAATATCATATCTTGTATGTTCTGTAACCTTAGCGCCGCTACTATATGTTTCCTTGCCGAAGGGGACGCTCACAAGGGTTTGTGTATCACAACCTACTACTACGACTCCGCCAGGCGCTTGTCTGTCTGCAACGATATTTCGCATGGCATAGACAGCTAACTCATTTTTCAGGCGCTGCAAGCTTTCGGCGTCACGAACAAGCTCTAGGCACTTTTTTTGGTTGGCGGAAAGTTGGTCGGTCTGGTCGCTCGGGCTAGCAGAGGCTTGAGGGGACTCGGAGTCAAAAATAATCACTTCACTTGTCGGGCTGGTTTTTGTAGGTCTGGGACGTTCGCTGGAGCCTGCCGATGCCGGAGGTGAGTATCTAGGAAAAATGCCCCCGATGCCGCAGCCAGTCAAGGTTGCGCCGACTGTCAGGAGGCTCAGTACCTTGCTGGCTATATGTGCAGCAAAATATTTTCTCAGACGGAGTTCTTCTGCCCGAGTCGGTTCAACTTCACGCTCATGACTTGATCCCATTTGCTTGCCTTTACTCATCGCTTTATTTGTATAATTATTATCATAATATTCTAATTTCGCAAGTTTGTTCTAGCGTCAGAAATTTTCGAAATTTGAGGTGGGGAGAAATGAAACGGCCACCGAAGCGGAGCGAAGGAGCTATGAACTCACTTCAATGACCATTTCGATGACTTATATTTTACAAAGAGGGGGATCTTTCGCTGTCGAAATACACCCCTATACTCCATGAAAATTAGCAATATATACATAAAGCATATATGTTGAGTACCAATGAAACAAAAACAAACCCACAGTACTATCTGCTGCCAAACCTGTATGCAGGCGATGTTTGTTTCGTAATATTTGATCCCAAAGTTCACAAACGAGTTCTCGCCGGGCTCGTTTTTATTTTTACGTAAAATTTCAGGAGATTTATATGACACACATCTCGGAAGGCATTGACTGGCCTGTTGTATCATCACGTTGTCTGCTGTGTTTGCCTAGGAGCTTTGTTTTGATAAGCATGGTTATATTTAAAGTTGCTATTTCGTCAACATCATCCTACTATAGAATTAGTAATCTGTGATGTTATACGGGAGGTATGATATGAAACGAATTGTGCTTGCGACGTTGGTGGTTGTTCTGGCGACGAGTGGTGCTATAGCTGGGGGTGTTCGGCTTTCGGCGCCAAAGTATCAAGTACTGACCGGAGCGCCTAGCTCGCAGCGGTCTCTTGCGAGTCCGTCCTCACTATCACTGAGCGAACCGGTGGCGCCGGTGCAACCAAGCCAACCATCCCTGGGCAATGATAGTTCTCAGGTTGCTCGATCGGCTTCTGCTCCTTCTCAGCCTACTCCCCCTTCTCTGTCAAACGTCCCGCCTGCTCCGACAGTCTCTACCCCAGCTGCCGTTGTCACGCCTGAGTGCCCCGATGGCTCAGCTAGTCCAGCGTGCCAGTATCACGTGCCGGGTGCATTTTATAGGACTTGTCCGGATGATGGTACCTGTCGCCCGTCTGCTATGACGCCGCGCCCAGGCTTTCCGACTTGCCCGACTGGTACGAGTACCCAGAGTGTCTGCTCCCCGATGACGAATTAGAAATCCTGAACAGGTTCTCAGCTATAATTCAGATGTAGGTTGCATACTACTGACTATGAACCCATTTCACACCTCCCTTCCGGCTCCAAACCTGCCCTTTTTGGCTGCAAAGTCTTCATCGCTCGTCAGCGTACCCATAGGTACACTTCCTCGTGCTTCAGTCTTTTCGCTCAAAAATTACTTAGTTTGGTCTCGAAAAGAGATATGAAAGGGGTTCAATGAATATACTTTTAGTTGAAGATGAGCACAAAATAGCCAATGCGATCAAACAAGGCTTTCGTCAGGAAAAATATGCCTGCGAGATTTGCTATGACGGTGAAGACGGGCTGGCGACGGCGCTCGCCAGCGAGTACGACGTGATCATCCTCGATCGAATGCTCCCGGGTATGGATGGTGTTGAGATCTGCAAAGCGATCCGTGCTAAAGGCATCCAGACACCGATACTGATGCTGACCGCCAAGGGGCAAGTCCGCGACAAAGTCACTGGCCTGAACTCTGGGGCTGACGACTATTTGACGAAGCCATTTGCGTTTGAGGAGATGCTCGCCCGTGTTCGTGCCCTGCTCCGCCGTCCACAGGACAACATCGGCAATGTGCTGCAAGTCGAGGATCTCAGTCTGGATACGATCACCTACAGCGTCAAGCGCGGCAAGCAAGACATCAAACTTTCGCACACCGAATTTGCCCTGCTCGAATACCTGATGCGCAACTACGGGCGGGTGTTGTCCAAGGACACTATCATCACGCATGTCTGGGATTTTGATGCCGATATCTTGCCGAATACCGTGGAGGCCTACATGGGATATTTGCGTACCAAGGTCGACAAACCGTTTCCGGATCACGTGCAGCTGATCCAAACGGTTCGGGGCTTCGGGTACAAACTAGGCTAATATGGAGCGACCACTATGAAGCTGTTTCACTCGGCGACGCTCAAACTGACCCTTTGGTATTTGGCCATATTGATGAGTGTGTCGGTTGCATTTAGTGTCGCGATATACAATATATCGTCGCAAGAATTCAACCGGCCGCTGCCTGCGGAATTCCGACGCAATTTGCGTATCGATATCGCGCTGCTCGAGGAGATACGCGAGGGAGAAGTCAGGGCGGCGCAAGCAAGTTTGCTCACACGGCTTTTTTTGCTCAACCTCGTGACGCTGGGTGCAGGGACGGTGCTGAGTTACTATTTTGCGCGCCGTAGTTTGCAGCCGATCGAGGATGCGCTCGACGCGCAGACACGGTTCGTGAGTGACGCTTCGCACGAACTCCGTACGCCTCTCGCTGTCATACGTACGGAAAATGAAATTGCACTACGCGACAAAAAACCAAGCGTGAGCTCGCTGACGTCTGTTGTTACCAGCAATCTCGAGGAAATCGAGCGCTTGCAGCTGCTGACTGACCGCCTGCTGGCACTGAGCACCGAGCAAGAACTGCCACTGACGGCGCTTGCGGTAGAGGCGGTCGTCCGTGATGCGATATCTCGTCACGAGCTCGCAGCCAAGCACAAAAAAATGAGCCTCACGAGCGACGTGTCGGATCTCATGGCGAGTGGTCATAGCGAAACGGTATGCGATATCCTATCTATCCTGATCGACAATGCTATCAAATACAGCCCACGTGGGAGCGCAGTCGCTATCTCGTGCTCGTCGTCACATCGTCATGTCTTGATCGCGGTGACTGACCAGGGTCAAGGGGTGGCAGAGCAAGATTTGCCGCATATTTTCGATCGTTTTTATAGAGCTGATGTCTCGCGCAGTAGCTCGGCTACCCCAGGCTACGGCTTGGGTCTTGCGCTGGCGAAAAAACTGAGTGAGTTGAACGACGGCGAGCTCACGGTAGACAACGTGAAGCCTCATGGGGCACGGTTCACATTGATGCTCAGCAAATCCAAATAACACAAGCGAGACTGATATACTGAGTAAAGTATGACCAGTCAACAAGAAACTCAAACGCACGCCGAACTACTGGCGATGCGCGCCGCTCAAGTCCAGCGGGGTGCTGCCCGTGCTGCCGTGCTGGGGGTCAATGATGGCCTGGTCAGCACGCTCTGTATCGTGCTCGGCGTGGCGGGTGCCTCGAGTGGCAACCAACACGCGGTATTGCTAGCTGGATTTGCCGGCCTGGTCGCGGGTGCGATCTCGATGGGGATCGGTGAATGGATATCGGTTCGTTCACAAGTTGAATTGTTCCAAGGCATCTTGGGCGACGTCAAAGACCTCATCAAGAGTGACAAGCCATTGCTCGAGCAGCAGCTGCAGGCGAACCTGATGGAGGCCGGTATCTCGAAGAAGACTGCGCATACTGCAACGCTCGATATCTCCCACGATAGCGATCACCTGTTTGACCTCTATACTAGCCGCGTTATCGGGATCAACAAAGACGAGCTGGGATCACCATGGGTCGCGGCCTTTTCGTCGGCAGCGCTGTTCACGCTTGGGGCGCTGACCTCACTTCTGCCATGGTTTTTCACGAGCAATATCACGGCAATTGTCCTCTCTCTGGTATTTACGGGTATCGGCGCAGTTGTCGTCGGGGGCTATGTCGCCCGGACGAGTGGTCGCTCGCAAGTCTATGGTGCAATTCGTCAGCTGCTCATCGTCATTGCGGCTGCGGCCGTCACCTACGGTATCGGTTATATTTTCGGGACAACACTTTAAGGGGCGGGTCTACCCGCCCCGCTATAGTCACTCGAATAAATCGAGGACGATAGCTCCCCGCCCCTAAAGACTTCGGTCGCTCGTAAGTTCATTGTCTAAGAGCCTGTTCCAAATCTCGTAGGTTCAGCCTAAGAATCACCCAACTTCCGGATTTTGTACATTTACAGTACCCGATCGGGTACTGTAAATGTACAAATATTTTGGAAGAGAACATTCGATTTGATAGCAGGGGTAGGCGTATATGAGGGTTTTGGGAGAGTTATAAAGCTAGGGCTTTAGCTGACGTCGCGTCGACGGAAGCCGAGTTGGGCGATGAGCATGAATATGATCGCTAAAACTGCAAGCAGCCAGACGTCGGTAGTGTTGAATGCGCCATCTTTGATAGTGGTTGTGTCGTAGTAATTTAGGAGCGAGGCATATTTGAATGGCTCGAGCCATTCGACGGATTTGGCAAAGCTCGAGATGATGAAACTGCCAAATGTGACGGTCAAGCCGACGGCCATCATGAGGCCACGTTTGCCCCAGGCGGTACCAACCGCATAGGTGATCGTAAATGCAGCGATCCCGAACAACCATGACATCGCCGCGAGCCGCCAGATCATATCGTTCGGTACGGTCTCGCCTATGACGAGGGCACCGATGTACGCGCCAACGACGGTAGCCACGATTGTCACCCCGATGATTACCACGCCCGCAGTCCAGCGTTCCCATAGAATTCTGCCTCTCGACAGCGGTGTCGTCAGAAGGGTTCGGAGGCTTCCCTTTTCCTCTTCGCTGCCGGCTAGTCCTTGGGCGAGGACGAGGCTCATGATCATGAGTAGTAGCGGGACGCGTATGTCGTAGAGCTGTGTCGCGAGGTAGCCCCTGATGGTGTGAAAACTATCGGGGTCACCGAGTAATGCTTTGAATGCGGGCGGCACGGTTTCGGCGATTTTGTCGAGTGCCCCGCTCTGGCTAAACGAAGGAAAGAAAGTCATGACGATAAATACCATGAAAAACATAGTGATTGACCACCCTAGGACAAACCAGCGCCTGTCATAGAGTGTCTTGGTGAGAAGCAAGCGCATCATGCTGAGTTCCCCTCCTCTTTGTAGAGGTCGATAAACAAATCATCGAGCTGACGGTCAACTATCTGCAAATCGTTAAATTTCTTCATACTGAGCCAACGGAGGGCGATATGCATCTCGCCGTCGTAACGGAGGGTTAATCGAGAAGCTGATTTGGAGATGACCACCGCATCACCTGGCATGGAGCTGAGGATGATTTTGATCTGCTCGTTGTCTGCACTGATATGGATTAATTTCCCAGCGTTTTTCTCGATATCCGTAGTAGCCTGGTCGCTGACGATGCGGCCATTTTTCATGAACATTACCCGGGTGCAGACCTCGGCCACTTCACTCAAGATGTGAGATGACATGAAAACGGTCGCACCCCTTGCGGCTTCTTCGCGGATGATATCGAGAAACGTTTCCTGCATCAGCGGATCAAGCCCAGAGGTTGGTTCGTCCATGATGATGAGCTCAGGGTCGTGCTGGAGGGCGGCGATGAGGCTGATTTTTTGCTTGTTGCCTCGCGACAGTGCCTTGAGTTTCTTGTCGAGCTGGGGGTTGAGTCGGGCTTCGAGGCGCTGGCGTACCTGCTCGTCGATACCGAATTGGCTCGCCATGAATTTCAGGTATTGCGCGCCTGTGATGCCGTCTGGTAGTGTCATGTCGCCGGCAATATATCCGATATGCTTGTGGGAGCGGTGTGCCGTCTCTGGTTTGATAGCGTAGCGGCTCAGTAGTTTGATATCGCCTTTGGTTGGGCGCAGAAATCCGAGCAGCAGCGCAATCGTCGTGGTCTTGCCGGCTCCATTTGGCCCGACAAACCCGACAATTTCACCTTTTTTGACCGTAAAACTGATGTCCCGGACGGCTGCGGTGTCTCCAAAACGCTTACTCAGGTTGGCGACGTGTATGCTACTCATCTCATTTAAAACTTTTGGCGGATGTGGCTGAAACTAAAGTCCCAGTCAGCGTCAGTTTTTTTGTGAGGGTTGAAGATATTCTGCCCGTCAAAGATCGCCTTGGTTGCTTTCATATATCCGAATACCTCGGAGCCGTACATAGTTTCAAGCCATGGGCCACGAACCATGCCATCGTTGTGTTCGCCTGAGATGGAACCACCGTACTTGAGCACCAGGGTATTTACTTCCTTCATGGCCGGTTGCAGTTTCGCTCGTTCTTCGGGCTTCTCTATCTCCATAAGTGGGATGACATGGAAATTTCCATCACCAACATGCCCTTGGATGGTAGCAAAAAGTTTATAGCGTTTGATGATCTCTCGTAACTCGGGGAGAAATTTTGGTAAGTGCTCTGGACGCACGATGAAGTCGTCGATAAAGGGCGCCGTGTGTTTGTCCTTCACCTTTTTGCGTAATAAATTAAAGCTGTGTCGGCGCATAATCCAGAATTTTTCGCTCTTCCCCTCGGTAGGGTCTTCTTCGAAACCGTTGATTTCGTATCTTGCTCGATACTTTCCGAGTTCTCTATGAAGTTCGGCGATTTTTTCGCGTACCTCATCCACTGAATCGCCATTGAACTCTACCATGACTACCATTTTCGGTATGCCACGTAATAGCTGTAATCCATCAGGCAGGAGACCGAAACAGAGTTTTATAAATTTGACAGGGCCGAGCATTTTTAAGAAGTAGGGCATGAATTTGATTGAAAGCAAAAGTGTCGCATCGTCAAATCCTTCGAAGCTTGCTGGTTTGTGTCTCAGTACGGTCTCTATGAGCTCACCAAGACTATTGATATCTTTGAGAAAAAGCACCAGCAGGCCAGAGTGTGCTCGACGCGGGACGAGCTTGAGCTTGATGTCGGTGACGATGCCGAGCGTTCCCTGGCTACCGACGATGAGTTTCGTCAGGTCGAAGACGCCGGTCTCTCGGTTCCATACATCCCAGAGGTGATAGCCAGTCGAATCTTTGCTGACATTTGGTTTCGCCTTTTGGATCTTGTCGTAGTGCTTTTCGAGTAGTTCGAAGGTTTGTTTGTACAGGTCGCCTTCGAAGTCACCTTGGGACATCTTGCGGACGAGTTCGTCTTTTTGCAGTGGTTTGACTATGTATTCGTTGCCATCGGCAAATACGACGCTCAGCTCAGTGACAAAATTAGCAGTTTTGCCGTACTCGAGTGACTTTTCGCCGCCAGAGTTGTTACTGATCATGCCACCGAGCGTACATAGGTCACGGCTGGCTGGGTAGCTCGGCAGCAATGCGTTGTGCTCGAGGGTTTTTGCATCAAAGTCACGGAAATACAGACCGGGCTGGATGTGGGCACTGGTGGCCGAGATTTCGGTGATAGCATTCATATGCTTAGTCATATCGGCGACGATCGATTCGCCGATGGCACCGCCTGACATGTCGGTACCGGCCGAGCGGGGCGTGATACTGAGCTCGGGCACGTCTTCCTTGTGAGCGATGACCCATTTCACTAATTGCTGGACGTCTTTGCTATCTTTCGGGGACACAACGACTTTTGGTTTGAGCTCAAACAGACTGGCGTCGTGACTATATATCTCGCGGGTGGCGTCTGAGTTGTCTATCTCCCCAGAAAACACCGATTTTAGATCGGAAGCTATATCCATACCAGCATTCTAGCGTGCTCTCAGTAGTAAGCGCAAGCGTTTACTGGACTTTCGCAAAATCTCTGCACTCCCAGGCCACACCGGCCCGGCTGAAAACAGTCTTTCCTCGCTCAAGGTAAACACAGTTACCTTTCACTCAGATAAAATTGTTTTCATCACGGTCTGGAGCACCTGAAGAGTACGAGGTTTTGCGTAAGTCCAGTTTAGTTGATAAACATACACGAGTGCGATAGTCTATACATATATATGACAAAAAAATCCTCATCAAAATCATCCAGTAAGTCATCAAAAACAATTGCTGGCTTTGAGCCGACCAAGGTAGCTTTGCTAGTATCCACTGTTGCGATGGTCAGTATCGTACTGTTTGTGCTCATGGCTGCAACCCGCGCCTAAGCGTAGTGACGCGCGGCAGATTGTGGTATAAATAGGGTAATGAGAGTAAAAATCGACATCGACACACGCACCTTTGTTCGGTTTGTTTTAGTATTGCTTGCTTTTGGGCTCGGTATTCTCGCCGTCTACTATCTGAGGAGCGCCCTCACAATTATCGGTATCTCTGTATTTCTCGCACTCGCACTAAGTTTACCGATCAACTGGATTGCTCGGCATATTCCTGGTGACAAAGAGCATCGGGTGGGTGCGACAGCGATCGCTTACTTCATTGTACTGACATTGCTTTCGGGGGTACTGTTGCTCATAGTGCCTCCGGTTATCGAACAATCGTCCAAGTTTGCTCAGACTGTTCCGGCACTTATTGACCAAGTGGGCGATCAACGACAAGTCTTTGACGAATTTATCCAACAATATGGCCTACAAGACCAGGTAGACCAGGCGATTATCAATGCCAAGTCGCAGGCTTCTTCATTTGCAACCAATGTCGGCGGCGTCCTCGTCAACGGCGTCGGAGCAACCCTCAACGGGATCGTCAATCTCTTGTTCGTACTGGTACTTACTTTTTTGATGCTTGTTGAAGGACCGATGTGGATGAGGCGGCTCTGGGGTCTCTACAAAGATGAGGAAAAGCTCGAACGTCACCGTAACCTCCTATATCGCATGCACCGAATTGTCACCGGTTACGTCAATGGTCAGCTGATTGTTGCGAGTATTGCCGCCGTATGTACGCTCGTGGTGATGCTAGTGTTGAGCGCGATCTTCCCGTTGCCAGCAAATCTCGCGATTCCGCTTGCCGTGATCGTGTTGATCGGTGGTTTGGTTCCGCTTGTGGGCGCAACCATCGGTGCCGTGCTCGTCTCACTGATATTGGCGTTGAACTCATTGCCTGCCGCTCTCATCTTTGTCATCTACTTTATCGTCTATCAGCAAATCGAAAATAATTTCATCGCTCCAACTATCCAGGCCAAAACAGTTGAGGTATCGGCACTGACTATCCTCATCGCCATCCTGCTCGGCGTTTCACTCATGGGCTTGCTCGGCGCGCTGATCGCGATTCCGGTCGCTGGCTGCATACGAGTCTTGGTCAAGGATTCTATCGAATACAATCGTAAATTACGAGTCGAAAATGCAAAAAACCCACTTAAAAAACTGACAGCCAAACTGAAATCTCAGTAGTCCATAGCCTGTAGCCAATAGCTCATAGCCAATAGCCGCTACAATCTTATTACCAGCTACCAGCTACCAGCTACCAGCTAATATAGTACCAGCGTGCACCGCTGACATGGTCGTTGAGACCAATACCTTGGTCTTTGAGTTCATCGCGTAGCTTATCGGAGACAGTCCAGTCTTTGCTGTCTCTAGCGCGTTCACGCTCAATAATGCAGGCTTTCTGGTCATCAGTAATATCTGGCGTGCTTGTCTGTAGCTGGAGGCCGAGGACATTGTCGATGAATTCGAGCAAAGTGACAAGTGCGGACTGTTGCACTTCGTCAAGATTGGTATTTTCCAGCAATGTAAATGCTTCCTCGATGATTCGCAATGCCTCGGGGCTATTGAGGTCGTTATTGAGCGCCTCGAGTGCTGCGTGAGACGCGGCGAGCAATTTCGCAGACGTATCATGCGAATCCTTGTCGGAGTCATCACGGAGCGTGTCATGGATTTGCCAACGTAATACCGCCAGCTGTCGCCAGTGGTCGAGCCGGTTTTTGGCGGCATCGAGGTTTTCCCAGGTAAAGTTACCCTCGGTGCGGTAGTGGCTCTGCAGCAGGAGCAAACGAAAGTCCATCGGATCATAACCCTTGTCGTGCAGGTCGGACAGCGTATAGCCGTTGCCGAGACTCTTGCTAATCTTGGTGCCGTTGACCTTGAGATGGTTATTGTGTAGCCAGAAGCGTGAGAACTGTTTGCCGGTGGCGGCTTCCGACTGGGCAATTTCGTTGGTATGGTGTACCTGGATATGATCGATACCGCCGGTGTGGATGTCCAGCGTTTCGCCCAAGTGCTTCATAGCCATTGCCGAACATTCCAGGTGCCAGCCCGGGAAACCTACACCCCACGGGCTTTCCCATTCCATGTCCCGTTTTTCGTCTTTCGGTGAGAATTTCCACAGGGCAAAATCCCACGGAGCACGTTTCTGATCGTTGACTTCGACGCGGGCGCCGGACTTGAGGCCATCGAGGTCGAGCTGAGCGAAGTCGCGGTAGCTCGGGAATTTCGAGGTATCGAAGTACACGCCATCATCGATGATATAGGTGTATCCCTTTTCTTCCAGCGTAGTGACGAGTGCGATTTGCTCTGCAATATAGTCCGTCGCCTTTGTGAGGTGCTCGGGTGGCAAGAGGTTGAGAGATTTCATGCCGTCGAGGAATGAGTCGGTATAGCGCTGGGCGACTTCCCAGGCGGTGATCCCCTCGCGCTTTGCACCCTTTTCCATCTTGTCTTCGCCATCGTCGGCGTCTGAGACCAAGTGTCCGACGTCGGTGATATTCATGACGCGTTCGACGGTGTAGTTGTTGGCTTTGAGTGTACGGACGAGGGTGTCCCAGCGCAGGTAGGCGACCCAGTTACCGATGAGTGGCTCGCTGTAGACGGTCGGGCCACAGGTATAGAGTGTGACTTTTTCTGAAGACTGGGGCGTGAATTCGTCATTGTTTCCTGTGAGTGTGTTGTGGAGTGTGATCATGATTGGGCGTAGTCATTTAAGATTTTATCAGTCGCAGTTATGAGTTCACGGTGTGCTGTGTCGTAGTCTTCGTACACCCGGAAGCCCGCGGCGTATGGATGGCCACCACCACCAAAAAAGCCAGCGATTTTGTCTGCGACAGGCAGATTGACGCGAAGTTTGCCGGTCAATTTACCGTCTGGATAAGTCTTGAGCGCGACGGCGATCTCGACGCCTTCGACGAGGCGCATCTCGTCGAGGACGAGCATGCTGGGGTTGTAGAGGTCGCTGTATTCCTCGATCTCTTCCCACGGGATATGGACGAGCGCCAGTTTGCCCTCGCAGTAGTACTCAATTCGTTTGATCAAATCAGCTTTGTATGCGAGTATCTTGACCGGTTTTTTCATGAGTTCGCGACGGGCGGCTTCCATGTCACTCGGTTTGACTCCCGCATCAACTAGTCGGGCGATAGCACGGATTGAATCGCTGGTCGTGCCATCTGTCGTGAGGCCGAGTGAATCAGCCATGATAGAGCTATAGAGCGCCGCGGCGGCGGTCGGAGTGATCTCCCAGCCCAGTTCGTCGGCGGCGCGGGTGATTGTCTCGCCTGTGGCGACGGCTGCGTCATCGGCAATGATATCATGCGGAAACGAGAGGTCACTTTCGACGCTGGCGTGGTGATCGATGGCAACGACAGGGTGTGACTCGAGCCAGTGTCGGACGCCGTCAGTACCGAGGGCTTTTGAGAGCAATGTATCACTCAGGGTGTCGACAATAATCGCCGCATCGGCTTTGTAGGGGAATTCATCGACGACGCGATCCCAGCCCTTCAGGTGACGGAGATATTTCGGCATGGCAACGCGGCAGTACATGGTTACTTCTTTGCCCTGATGTGCCAGCAGCTCCTCGAGGGCTAGTGAGCTGCCCAAACTATCGCCATCTGGATTTTCGGCTTGGATGATGACGATGTGGCTGGCGGCTTCGACGGTTGATTTGAGTATATCGAACATTATGACTTATTTTAGCACGGTTACAGAGATAGGAGGGTTTGTGTATCTCGTCGGTCGTTTCGACCTTTTGCCATAGGCAAAAGTCGCGTTCCACTCCCATCTCCGCCTCTCCCCACCATCCCCCTCACTGCCCGCTCCCGCGCGGACGGTTGTCTGCCTGGACTGCATACTA
>OFQZ01000278.1_pt1 | contig 19286 bp, 22 predicted proteins | sample 1543011 | NCBI WGS metagenome assembly OFQZ01 (sample SAMN07774216, study PRJEB24372) | wastewater metagenome | isolation source: Exp Tend NO 0WW | collected 2016-02 | reverse complement strand
TTGGGCGATGGATCGCGAAACGCCGGGGGGCTGCAAGGCTTGGCGCTCATGACCGAGGCCGTCATTGCTGGGATGGGATCGGATACCCAACCGGCTTGCACAGTGGCGCAAGCCATGTAATAGACCGGCATCGTCATCAGCGCCAGCGCGTAAAGCAGGCCTCGAATCGTTTGAAATCCTCTAAGTGTTCGCATGGTTCGGTCCTTTCATGTAAAAGAAAGGCCAGCCCCCTCGAGCGCCGCAAGCTCGCAAGCCTGAAACTTGAGGGCTGGCCTTAAAATCGAGGCCTCGATTTTGCTACTTCGGCGGCTCAATGGCCGCATTGATTTTCTCGATAAGCCCCAGGCGGTCGGCTTCGGCCTTAGCCTGCTTGAGCTTGAGCGAGGCTGTCAGCCATTCGATACCCGCGGTTAGGAGCTCGACGCCAGCCAGGGCCGCGGATTTGACGCTCTCGGTCATGGCTTGTTCCATGTGAAACAGCTTTCCGGTACTGCATCCCTCTGTGCCTGTGCGTTATCGCGCATGTCAGCCAGGCACTTCGCCTGCGCGGTCTCAGGCGCGCACTTCCGCTTGCTGCAGCTGGAAATCACGCGCTCGGCCACCTCATGAAGCGGCCCCCACTGCTTTACGCAGCCCGCATCTGCTATCAGCAGCGCAGCCAGCAGCAGGAACACGCCCACGGCAGCGCCCACGCGCAGAAACAGCCCCACGATCGCGGCGATGTCACTTTGCCTAGTCAGCATAATCGAGCTCGCGACGCCACATTAGGATCGGCCCGCTGTCGCCGCCGCCGATGTCAGCACCAGCCCAATAGACGCTCTGCAGGCTGTCGCCAGCGCTTGCTGACACCCCGACGCCCACGCATGCGCCGTTATTGCACACGCTCGGGGCCTTGCATGGCGGGCTGCAGCTTTCCGGCTTGTCGGTGGTCTTTTCGCATGAGTCCGCCAAAACCACGGCATGCCGGGAGTAGGCTATCGAGGCGCCGTTACTGCCCAGCGATGCCAGTAGCAGCAGTGTCAGCAGTCGAGACGGCGCCTGGCTTGGCGGTGGCGGTGTCTTTTCCAGCAACGCCAGCTGCTCTGGGCTTGCCTTCAGGATGCGTTCGCTGTGGTCAGCATGCGCCTTAGTTGCCAGCCGCTGCGAGTAGACTTTCATGGCCATAAGGACGCACGAAAGCGCTATCAGCAGCAGGCCAGGGATAGTGCCAAGCGTGCCAAGTAGCTGGCTTAGTTCGGTTTCCATGGTTTTACCTACAGCAGCACGCGGGGCCCGGATAGCACCCGCAGACGGAAGGAACGCCACCGCACGCGCCGGGGTCGCTCTGGCTGCAGATGCGGCATGATGGCGCAATGCCGGGGTCTTTGGTAAGATCCTTCGGAGCGCTCATGTCGGCAGCCGCGGCCAAGTCTGGCGCCGCGGGTGGCTCGGGAGGTGAAGCGCTGTTACCGCATGCAGCCAGCAGCAGCGCGAGTAACAGCGCGCGAGCCAAGCTATGCCACCACGGGGATCGGCGCGGCCTGGATGATGTCCCCGGCGCCGCCATCGGACGCAGCGCAACAGACCGCTTTTTTGCCGCTGGTGGCCTTCACAAACTGCCCGGCGCTAACCATGAGCTTGTCGCCACGAACCACGGTCCCGCCGAGGCTAACAGGGCAGCCCGGATAGATGGGGTGAATGCTGCCCGCAATGGCCTTTTGGCAGGGGCTAACACCGCCCACGTAGTCGGGGACCGTGTCATTTGCGCACGGCAAAACCACGATGACGCCCGCGCCGTTGTCGCTAACCATGGTTAGCGGTTGGCCGGTGCCGGTGTTTGATACCGTTGCGCTAATGTCGAGCTTGGCGCGCATGGCGCCGAGAGTCAAAAACGATGTACTTGCCATGATGGATATCTCCTAAATGGTTTTGCGTCTTCGGGCTACAACTTGAGCCTGCCCAGGATTCCAGCCTACGGCGGCATCCGAGCGGACAAGCAATGTGTAGCTAGTGGGCTGCTCGTAAATGTCCACCGTGTTGCGGCCAACGGTGGAGCCGGAAAGTACAGTGATAACGATCGGAAGTCCGTTTACGGTATCGAGCGCCTGGGTGGCGTTGCCGAACTCGTCGAGCTGCCAAAGCTCGACGCTGTAGTCAAAGCCAAGCGTGTACTGCGTCTTGATCTCGAATAGGTCGATGTAACTCGGGCCGTCATTTTCAACGAATCCGCCAGCGGCTGCAGCGTCTGGGGTAGACGATGAAGCCGTGGATCGCCCGATGTATTCCGCAGGTGCCCACGAGCTGCTAGAAAACGGCAGGCCAAACTTTGCCAGCTCGACCGGCGCTGATGGCATTTCCAGCAGCCCAATCACGGGATTCCCAGCTACGCCGTTGCCGTTTGTGATGCTGATTCCAGGTCCAGCGGTAAGCGTGCGCGCGACCGTGGAAGCTGGCCCTGTCTGCACTACGATTCCAGTGCCGCCCGTGCTTGGCAGTGCAGCAGTACCCGCAGCCTTGCGCGGCTCGATGCCTGTATCGTCCGATGCGCCCATGTTAAGCCCCGCAGAAAACTAGCGACGTGAAGCCGCGCTCTTGAGTAACGCCGCTGACATTTTTTAAGGTGTAGCGCACGACCAGCTTGCCGCCTGCGATGCTAATTGGCAGCCCCTCGCCAAACACCGGAGCGCCCACAGCAAATCGCACATCAGCCGTCGCCCAGCACTTATTTGCTGACGATGGCGCGGTGTTGTATGTGATGTCAATTTCGCCGACGCCGACCACCGTCATGTCATAGACGTTAAAGCCAGACACAAACTGATAGCTGACGCCGGTGTAGTTGATATAGACAGCGCCAAACAAGCCGGACTCGCCAGTGATCACGCCTGGCTGCACTGCCGTGGTTGGAGTGGTCGTGCCCGAGGGAGACAGCGACAGCTTTAGCCCGCCAGCCGGTGCCGTCGTGGTAGCAGCGCCGCCGGTGCCGTCAATGTGCAGCGCCTTCAGCGTGCGCATGTCTACGCCTACGCAGTTTCCCCACACAGCACAGCGCAGCCCGCGCAGCATGTCCCACAGCGACTTTAATCCGGGATTGATAGGCGAGCGGCCAGCCGAATCGGTGTCGGCAGTAATGCCCTTGCCGTCAACAGGTAGTCGGTTTGGCGATGACAGCGCAACGGCGATTGCGTTGGCAGCGTTAGCATTAGCGGCGCTGGTTGTGTACTGCTGCGAGTCCGCCGGGGATGCGACGGCATCGCCAGCACCACAGGCAGCGGCCACAAACGCGTATAGGAGCATGGCATAGAGCGTGCTTCGCTTCATCGAATCCCCCTTAGGGTGCTAGAAAATCGGCGTTGTAGTACGGCGTAACGACGCCCAGCGGGGGCAAGTGCTCCCAGGCTTCGTTGATCGGGATCTGGTCATAGCTACCGGTGATCCCCGCCGGACCCCAAGCGGTAGAGCCGTCGTCGTCGAACAAAATGAAGCGGCAAGAGGTGCCCGCTGGCTTCCAGCGCCGGATCACGTTTTCAATCTCGGCTAGGTCGTCAAAGGTGAGCGACGTTCCCCAGAGCGTTACGCCGTCATCCCAGGTGCTTCCGCCGTCCCACACTGGCGAGAGCGGGCGCGCAAAGGCTGGCTGCCGGACGATGATAAAGAAAAACCCGATGTTGCCGCCAAAGCCCCCCACAACCCCGGCGTTGCGCAAGTCGAGCTCGGTCACGACCTCGATAACTGGGCACCCAAGGCGCGCAAACTGAGCCTTTAGCCCGTCAACGGTACCGGCTTTTTGCTTCTCGCTGAGGATGCGCAGCAGGTACTTGCGCAGCTCGGGTACGGGCTCGCGTCGATAGGTGCGGTCGTTGTCATTGCGCGCGATGGCAGCTAGTGCGCGCGGGCTTGCATCCTGGGGCGATGTCTCGGATCTAGCGTCGAGCGCGTCTTGCCCTACCTCGTCGCCGATGCTCGCGAACGTGGCAAGGTAGCCGGTGCCGCGCTTGCCGCTGAGGTAGCGAGGCCGCGCGAGATTGCGCAGCAGGTATGTGGTTAGCAGCTGGGACATTAGCCGTAAGTGATAGCCAAGGCGGTGGTGTCGAAGGTTGGAAACTCATTCCACGCTAGCGTGATAGGTGCCGCCGGGACCGTCAGTTCCAGGTGCGAAATCGCCACGTTATCGGCGCCGCTGATAATCGAAAGCAGCTTGTCAGGGTAGATGAGGGGCGTATCATTAACGCTCCACTCGTCGCCGATGATCTCCAGGAACTGAGCCAGCGCTACGGCAATGCTGGCGCTGACATCCGAGAGCGTCTTGCCCGACGCGGGCCGCACATGCACGGTCCCAACAATGGCAATCGGTGCCGTGATGGCGCTTACGACATTCAGCCCGCCCCAATACTTTCTTGGGGCCTCAAAGTTAGCCGCCACTGCTGCGACATCGGCAGCCGTGATGCCGCCCGCAGTGCTGGCAAGCACAACGGTGGACTCGCCGCCAGACATCGCGCCCAGCTTGTTATTGCTCAGCACGCGCACCCAGCGCACGGGTGACGCCTTGTAGCCCGCAGGGGTTGCCAGCGCCCAATAGACCAGCGCGTCCTCGGTGCCGACTGCGCCGCCGGGGACGCCGCTCCCGCCGCCGCCGCCGATTGTGTCTAGCCGCGTCTCGCAACGCCGCCGCAGTCGCGCGATTGCCTCGGGGTCTGCGCCAGCCTCTTGGATGTATGAGCCATCCCAAGCCAGCGCCACGGGGGACGCGGTGACCTGCATGACGCCCGCGCCGCTACCCGCAAGCGCGGTATACAGCAGTAGCTGCGGGATGCCGAGCGCAGCGACTGCAGCATTGAGAGCCAAGCGCACTTCATCTGCAGTGCTCAGTGCCACCCCAGCGCCATCGGTGCGCAACTGGATTGTGATCAACTTAGTGCCGAGGTTGCCCGTCGTGTTTAGCGGCAACGATGCGCCATTGTTCACAACTTGCACCGTAACGCCGGACTGTACCGCATAGAGAAACAGGCCCGCTGCCCCGACTCCGAGCGCGGTAGCTGCGCCGCTTGCCCGGTTGTCAATGGACACGCCGACCAGGGACGTTTTTAGCTCTAAGGTTGTGCCGATTGGGACGTTATAGCTCGCCCCGGCTTCGGCTGCGCGGTAGAGCACGACCGATTCCTGCCCCGGCTCCAGCTGCGCAGATTCGGCGGCGTACCAGACAATCCCGGTCGTTCCAATGGTGCCAGCGGAATCGCCCGGATTAATGCTTTGCGGTGGCGCGCCGGTGGCCGACGTGAGTACGAACCGAGCAAGCTGCAGCTGCGCGGCTTGGCGCTCGATGCCGTACACATTGCGGGCCACGACCTCGATACGCGCCTCGATAGCGGCCAAGTCGGCGGCATCTACCGCGCCATCGACCAGCCCCTGCCATTCGTCGAGAAACAACGCGCGAAAGATGCCCGTGATTAGCGACCGTAGTTCGGCCAGCACCTCGGAGACGTATTGCGTCGTACTGAGGCCGGTATTGACTACAGACAACCACGTATCAGTCGGTACGCCGTTGACGACGTGGCGTGCCATCAGCCGCGCGAAATAGGCCGCTTGGCTAATCGCGCCGACTAGATCAGAGTACAGAGCCATTAACCGCAGCCTCTTGCACGCTTAGCGTGCCGTTGTCGTTTGTCACCAGCACCAGCACCAAGTTGCGATTGCCAGCCGTCGCCGTGATGCTGATAGTGAGCGTGCGCCCGATCTGCTGCAGCGACACAACCACGTCGGTGTATCGGCTATCCTGCTGCACTGCGCTCTGCAGTCGCCCGCGAAACGCCGCCGCCCTGTCCTGTGACATGGCATCATTGAGCCCCTGCGTTGCGTCTTCGGTGGCCGTGGGTGCCCACCAAAGCGTCCCCGCCAGCGTGGTAACGATCTTGGCTAAGTCGCCGACAAGCACGCGACCAGGGTCGGACTCGACGGCAAACGTCGTATCAATGTCTAGCTGGCCATCTTCGATGATCAAGCGCGCATCAGTGCCGAAGGGGTAGCGGATTGCGGTGCTCATGGCAAAAACACCTTTTCGCTGACGCCGGAGATGTTTACCAAGTCGGTGTTTGGCGGCAAGATGGTCACCGACCCCGGAGCTAGGCTATTGATCGCGGCTTGCACCTGGTTGATCCACGTCGCAAACAGGGCACCGGCCCGGCTTGGGTCATTGAGCCGCGCCACGCCTAGCTGGGCCTCGCCGGGATCAAACAGGTCAGCGACCGGCTTCATGGGATCGGCGTTGTCAAAGCGCACCTCGACGCGCGAGCCAGCTGCTACCGACAGCCGCGCACCGGGGCAAAAGACGCGATACCGCACAGCTGACAGGGGCGGAATGGTTCGACTATCAAGCGCGATATCAAGCGTGCCATCTGGGCGCTGGGTGACGACGCGACCTGGGTAGGTGCCGTACCAGTCAAGGCGCAGCGTCTCTTTTATCAGCTCGGCCAGCCCCCGGCGGAGGTTCCCGCCGTCGAGGTCGGTCGTGGATGCGTCGAGATACCACAGCCGCACAAAGGCATTGTCTGGGCTAATCGTGTATTGCGCACAACCAATCTTGCGCGCTTGGTAGCTTTGGCCTGGCAGCGGCCCGAACGCATGCGGAACGAATAGCCCCTCAGCGTATGCCGGATCTGCCTCGTCGAGCTGCTGCAGCTCCTGCGATAGCACTGCTTCGGCGAAGTCATATCGTCCAATCCAGACCGTACCGTCTGGCTGCACTCGCCAGATCACGCCTAGCTCGCGAGCGAGGTCGTCAAGCAGGGCTGCGGCGGTGTCTTGCCTGCGGGGCCATGTTGCCACCTGACGCAAAAGCACGTCCTGCTGTGCGGCTGGGCTTAGTTGCTCGCCCGCTGCCGTCAGAATGTCTTGCAGGATGACCCGCGCTTGAGAGTTGCGGTAAGCCTTGGCCGGCAACGTGGGCGGTAGCGCTGCGCCAAGATGGCCATTGCCACCAGCTACAAGCGCAAACGTGCGTCCGGCTGCGCTTTGGCCGCTGCGCAGTACTTGGCCCGCCAGCGCTTGCCCTAGCCAGGTCAGCGTCACTTTGCCGGTGGGCGCGGGAACTTGGTCGGCGAACTCAAGATGCGCCGTCCAGTTGCCCGAGAAGCCTGGCAGGTAATCGCCTTCGGCCACGGCCAGCGGCTGATCTGTCGGGCTTGCTGGGCGCGGCTGAAGGGTTACGTCTGCCATTTCTTGCTAGGTGGCGCAGCGCGTGGCCGAGGCTAGCGGGCGCCCGCTACTGGTTTACGTGCCACGTCGCGCAAGCTGGGCGGACGCGGCGCAGACCCGGCAATGTCGATAGTCGGCGCAGATTCTAAGCCGGTGGCCTTTGGCCTGGCTTGCACGCTTGGCATGTTGGTTGGTTCCTGCGTTTCCTCAAACACGATGTTGATCACGACCGGGCCGCCACCCTTGGGGCCTTGCGGGCTCACTTCCTTAACCAGCACCCAGCGCACGCCAAACGCCGTCACTAGCGGATAGCTGATCTGAATAGCCCCGGGCGTGCGGCTTTTAGTAGCTGGCGCCCGCGAAGCTGCCCCGGCTGTGCCTTGCTGCGCCGGTGCGCCTACTACGATTGGGAGCAACCGCGGCGCCACAGCTACGAATGAATCCCACTCGGAGTTATCGCGTAGCACCAGCTGGAAAGTCATCGTTGCAGGCTCTCGCCCGCGCACCGTTGGCGCTCCGGGGCTCTTGCCGCTTGCCCGGCCATGGAAGGACACCAGCTTGTGATTGGGGCCTGAGACGAGAATCGCCAAGCCTGGCAAGCGCTCGCCGTTGCACAGCAGCGAGTTCCACGATGGCGGGCTACCGGCATGCGTCAGATCCTGCGTGCCGTCGCCCTTAAATGGTGCATCTCGCCAGCCTGGGATTGGATTGGGCATGTCTGGAAGTGGCCTTTACGCTTACCGAGGGCTGCGCGCTAATCGGCCAAGCTCAGTGCAGACCGTGCGCGCTAGTTCCATCTTGTCGCCGTTATAGCCCTGGATGATGATTTGCACAGTCTGGTCTGGCGCTCGCCCATTGATGGCAGTCGTGAGCGCTGCAGCCGTCGTGTGCGTGCCCTTCATCATGTCGCCAAGCGTAGGCTGCGCCCATTGGCCCATTGATTGCCCGTTGTAGTCGTAACCCCAAAAGACGCCGCGGTATTCCTGGCCGGCCTTCTTTGCGGCCTTGGCTGCCTTCGCTGCTGCGATCTCTTTTTTGGAGACCTGCGGGATGACGCTGGGGATTTTGACCCGACTGGCAAACGCGCCGGTCATGTCAAAATCTTCCTTGTTTGGCATGTTGTCTGCATGCCCATAGCGGTCGTAAAGGGTCTTTAGTCCGCGCCCAACCGGCGTAGCGCCTAGCACTGCAGGCGCGAGCGTGTTGTTTAGGTAGGCGCTGCCGATGTCCTTCAGCGCCCCGCCGTAGTTCCCACTCTGCAGCTTGCCGCCAAACTCGGCCAGCCCGTTGGCGACGTTTGCGCCCCTCTGCGCAAGCACGGCGGTCAGACCACCTGTGCCGCCGATGGCCTGTGCCGCCACGCTGCCAAGCCTGCCGATGGCTTCCCCGAGGTTGCGCACTGCGACCGTCGTGGCCTCAGTGTCAAAGTTGCGCCCACCCGTGTTCAATTCTTTAGCGTAGCTGCCCGCAAAACTCTCTAAAAACCCGCTTGTGAACTCGGTCCAAGCGCTTTTGGCGTCTACTGCAGCGTTGGCCATGTCCTGCACTACTAGCGAAAGCTGCTTGCCGGTTTTGGCATTGATGTCAAACAACTTGCCTTGCTCGGTAAGCGCTTTTTTATAGCGGTCCATGGCTGGCAAGTTCTCATCACCGTCAAATCCTTTGAGCAGGTTCTGCACAGCTTCGTCGCGGTTGCTGATAAGACCGGTAAGGCTTCCACTGGCGCTGGTCGCATACTCGCCCGCCTTGCTGGTGCCGAGCTGCTGCAGGATCGCGCGCTGGATGGCTGGAAGTGCCACGTCTGCGCTGATCTCGCCCTTGCCCATGCGCTTATCAACTTCGGCGGTGGACTTCAGGCCAAGCGACTTCATGAGCTGCTGCTTGACCAGCGTAGTGTTCAAGCCCGCTTCGGCCAGCTGCTGCGTTAGCTCCTCGCCTTGCAGCTTGCCCTTGGCTTTGATCTGCGACATAGCCATAGTGACGCGCTCAAGCGTCTGGTTTTTGTCGCCGGGCATGATCGCGGCCAAGTCGGCGGCGCTGAATAGGGTCGCGTACAAGTCCTTACCGCGAAACCCTTGCGCCATCAGTCGAGCTTGTGACTTCTCGATGGTCTCGCTGGTAAAATCGGTCTTCTGGCTGAACTGCTGCGCGCGGTAGTATTCGAGGTTGGCTTGCTTCTTATCGCCGCCCAGCAGCTGCGTGTACCCGCGAATCGTGGCGCTGCGCTCGCCCATGGCCTTGACCGCGTAGTCGCCGCCCTTCTCGAATACGCCCCAAGCCTTTGAGACGACATCGAACGCGCGCCCGGCTAGCTGCGCAGCACTGGCAAGCTCGGTAAAGTTGCCAACCATGCCGCGCACACGGTTGGAGCTTTCGCCCATGCGCCGCGTTCCGACCTCAAAGCGCTCCAGGCTCTTGCCGATGCGCATAAGCCGGTCGTCCATCTGACCAAGCAGCTGCACGGCGGCGGGCACCTTGTGAGCATCTACGTCAATATCAAGCTCAAAGCCAAGGCGCTCATCCATGGGTTCACCCGCCGAAAAACTTGTTTATCTGGAGATAGAAACGCGCCTCAAGTGCAGCCCCTGCTACGCCCTCGGAGCCAACGCGCTTGCGCCAGCGCTTACCGTGGCGCGCGGCTAGGAGACTGGTGGCGGCGACGTAGAGGTCGCTGTCTTGCTGCTTGAGGCGGTCGCGGATTTTCCCGCCTTGGTCTCTGCCACCCCCATCGCATGATCTAGCAGCTTGAGGCCGAGATCCATGGCGAGATAGGGCCTGCCAAGTAGCAGCTTTTCTACTTCATCGCCCTGATGGCTCAGCAGGCAGGCTTTGCCTTGTGCTGCCAGCGATGCCCAAAAGTTTTCGCCGGTCTGGTTTGCCTGGAAGGCGTTGTACTCTGGCCACGTCATGCGGCGCGCGCACAGCTTCACCTCGCCATATGCAAAGCCCAGCGCCCGGCGTCCAAAGTTGCCGAGCGTCTGCGGGTCGATTGCCTCGGGGCATGGCTGCAGCGCGACGTTATAGCCGCCCAGCCGCCGAAACTCGGCAATCATGCGGTCCGCGATGCCTGGATACAGCGACAGCCAGCCGTCGTCAACGTCGAGCACCTTACGGTCTGGCGACGTAACGCAGCCTAGCAGCTCGTTAATCCCGTTGTCGTACACTGCCCCGGTTACTTGCTCGCCACTGGATCGGGAACGGCGCGCGGCACGGTGCTTGTCTTCAAAGGTCAGCGCTTCGACCTCGGTTGGCGCGCGCATCGTGATCACGCCTTCAGGCGTTTCAATGGCGCTCATCCTTGGGCAAGCTCCGCTATAAGGTTAATCGGGCAACGCCAGATGCCGTCACCACGATCGCGCTCAATCGTCTCGACGTAGCACGGCACGCGCACCGACAGCGGAGTGGTTCCCTGTGACCACTCGCCACGGTCGCCTAGAATCGCGAAGTTGTTAAATCGCAGCTTCTTAAACGGGGGCACAATCTGTGCTTTTGCATAGATAAGTACCCATGTAAACAGGAAGTCACTGTAGCCCTGCGCTGGTAGCAGGCCCAGTAGCAGATCAAGCCCCTCCTCGGCCAGCTCAATCTCAGCGGTGGGCTTGTACGGACCTGCCACCTTACCAAACGCCTTCTGAGTCGCACCATGTGCATGGTCGCTCTCGACTGCGTTAGTAAAGCTGATGCCGCGCAAATAGGTCTTGATGCGCTCCATGCCCGGCAAGCCCGTAGGCTTGATGTCGCGGTAGGAATAGGCAAGACCTTGGACGTTAAGCGGATAAACGGGAGGCATGTGGCTCCTTACGCGAGTACCGCGTTGCCCTCGATGGAGACAGTTTGCGCCGGAGTGAGCAGCGCTGCATTCAGACGGAAATAGATGGTTCTGTCTTCGGCAAAGTTATTAACGCGCAACACTTCGCACAGCTTGACGCCCTCAGCCAGCGCGCCGACCGACGGCTGCCCGTCCGACTTGATGCGCAGCCATTCGTCCGCAACGCCCTTGCCAAGGTACTCTTCCATGCTCGACGCCGCCGCCGCAGTGAGCGCGCCTTTAGGGGCACCGGTGCTATCTGGCTCGGCAAGCGTCGGAAACATGCTTTCAATGAGGTCATACGCGCGCAGCTTGGCGATACGCAGGCCGACGAGCATCACGCGCGGGTACTCAAGCAGTGAGTAGCCTACATCGCTTGGGTCTGCGCACGATGGCGACGCCGTAATAGCCTTGGTGCCAGGCCGCTCGATTGCCGACGTGGCCGTGATAAAGCCCTGAGCAAATAGGCCCGGCGTGACATCCTCGTCGTGATACAGGCCCAAGCAGCGCTTAATGGAGCCGCTGCCGGGAGCTTCCAATCGACGGCCAAGATCCTGATGGTATGGGCAGCTAGCAGCACGCCCAGCAGCGCCAAAGATCCAGTATCGGCGCATGTTGCGCCCGGTGTAGCTGTCGACGTGCAAGTACTCGCCCGCCACCTTGCTAAGCAGGCCGCGCGACGAGACAAAGCCAAGCCAAGCCAGCGTAACGGACTGCTGCCAAGCGTCGTGAGTCTCGTTTGCCACGCCTTCGCCGATGCCGCGCACCGTGAACAGGCCGACGAGCTGCCGAGTCTGCAGCGCTGCCTGAATCGCGGTGTCGTACTGAGCCGCGCCGCCACGATCAAGCGAGCTGGCAAACACAACCACAGCGCCGACGTTAACCGGGTCTGCGGTGATTGCAGTGAGAGCCGCCAGCATGTCGGCAGTACTCGACGCAGGCAGCGAGCTATCTGCCACCCACAGATCGCCAGCCTCGACGAGGCCGGTAAACGTGAACGTGACGCCGGTATCGAGCTTGGAATCGCGCAGCGCCAGCACGCCGTTAGCTGGCACGAACAATTCAGACGACCAGTTAAGCGCGGGCGCAGTCAGCAGAATCAGGTCAGCCGTGGACATGATGCCGGAGCCGTCTCCGACCTCAAAGTTGTATCGCAGCGCCGCAACCAGATCCGCGTAGGTGCCCAAGTAGGTACGCAGCGCCGACGCGGTGGTGTTTGGGTTGCCGCTGCTGTCGGTGCCGAGCTGGATGATCAGCAGACCGCCGCCGAAGGTGTGCAGCAGCGGCTTGCTGTTGCCAGTCTGCTGGTCGATGCGCACGGAGAGGCCATCGCGACGGGCTAGCAGGTAAATGGAAGCGTTGCCCACGCCGATCTTGCTGCGGTCTTCTGGGTTTGGCTCATCGACGGCAAAGCGCACCGTGCAAGACCCAAGTGCGCCACTGCGCTCGGCTTTGACTTGCAGGTTATAGCGGTCGGTGGGGGTGCCGCTGCCCGTAGCAGCTGCAGTGCTACCAAACACCAGCGCGGTCAGCGTCTTCGGCGAGATGAGGCCAGCGCCGCCCGATGAGACGGTCATGATGCCGTTTAGTGCAGTGCCAAGGTCGGTCAGCACATCGGCAGGGGTGCTCGTCGGCTCGCCATCGGCATCGGTCGCGCTGTTAATCGTGAGCGCGTTACCGACCAGCGTGTGCGATAGCGCGGTACTGATGCCGCTAACCACAATGGCCACGGTACAGCCAGCTTGCAGGGCCGTAAAAGTCAGCGTGCCAAGGTCTGCCGAAGTGCTCGCAAGCGTGGTTCCCGCGTTGCTTGCCCCGGTGCCGTTGGCTACCGCAGTAGCTAGCGCAGCCAGAGCGGCAATGCCCGCCCAGTAGCTTACAACCGCGCTTGCGGCAGTGGCAGCGGGGACGGTCAGCGTTACGACGCGGCCCGCGATGCTGTTTCCGAGCGCGCCGCCAGCTTGAACGACCAGCGTAAAACCCGACTGCAGCGCACGGAAAAACACGTCGCCGTTTTCGTCTGCGCCAGCGAGCTTGATCTGCCCGTAGACTGGCAGCGGCGTTCCGGTGCTCTTGGGTTGCTTTAGAATCGAGCCAAGCACCGACGGCGTGCTAGTGAGGCTGCGCGTGTAGTAGACAGGCAAGCCTGTCTCGCGCTGGTTCGTGGCAGCCTCTGCAAACACTTCAGCCGCCAGCGATACGCCGGGGCCGTAGCCGCTGGTCGCCAAGTCGCTGGTGCGATTGATGACGCGCGGCGTGTTTACGGGACCGCTGCTGGCAGGCCCGACAACGTGAACCCGATTCGCCACCGACTGCACTGCAGCTGGCGGAGCGGATGAGGTAAGCGATAAAATGGTGCCTGGATTCATCGAGTAGTCCCTAGTGCGCCGTTAGAGTCAATGGGGGAAGTGACCGGATATACGTCCGCGCAGAGCAGGCGAACCGATAGCGGCATCTTGTAGCACCAGGTGTTCTGGCTATCGTCCTCCGGCGCAATTGGGGTGCCGTTGGGCGCTTGGTAGACGCTGGTCGCCCGTAGCACGTCAGAGAGCGCGCCGCGAAACTTGATCACCAGCTTTTCCATCTCTTGGTATGTGTCAGCGTAGATGAGGATGATCGCGCCAGCGTCTCGACGGTCAAACTCCTCGATGATCACCTGCTGATTCGCGCCGTTCGCCCCCGGACGCACCGCGATTTCTCCGCCCATCTCAGCGGGCCGGAAAACGTCCGCATTTGGCTCCCAGCGAATGCGAGGCGATACGCTGATGGCCTTGCCTTCCTTGGGTCCAAACGCCTTCGCAATGCCGCTTAAACGCCGCGATAGATGCACGTCGGTGTATACGTCGTAAAGGCTGTCATAGTAGACGCTGCCGGGCTGCGCTATGGCCATGCTGATAGGTCCTTTATTTGCTAGACTCTGGAACGTTGCGGTCCGCTGCGGTTACAACTTTGTCCGCTTGTCGAACCGTAAAATTTGCAACTGTCAGTACGTCCGACAAGGAAAACGCCGACTTTAAATTGGATATCGCTGCCAGTTTCACCCGATCTAGGAGCTTTCCCGGTGCCACTCGGCTGGGCATAAATTTCCTAGCGACCATATTTCTTGTGCCAGTCTGGTGATAAAAAGCGTAGTACTTGTCATTGGTGACCTTGATCTTGCCGTCGGCCACCTCGTAACGCATGTACGACAGCAGGTCGAACAAGATCGGGTTACTGTCGCGGTAGTTGCCGTAGACGGTTTTGCGCGCAGCCCACGCGGCTCCAGTCGGATCGCGCTGGTACAGAAAGCAGACGGTCACCTCCTCGCGCGTTGCCGCCAGCGCGTCGCCCATCAAGCGGCTTTCCGTGCGTGTTAGTGAGCCCGACGCAACCTTTTTCAGGCGCTCAGCCAGCCCGCGCAGGCGTCCGAAGTCGCCCTTTAGGCCCACGGCTACGGCATCCAGCTACGAGTACCAAAGCCCGGCTCCTGAATCATCGGAAGCATCACATCGGCCTCAACAAAGACAGAGCCCGCGCCGCTAAAGTCGGGGTCATCTTGGAAGTCTCCGCGCTGCGCAGCTTGAAGCCAGCCGATGGCCGACCAACCCATGAGCGTCATGACCTTGCTGTCTGGCGCGTATTGGCCATGTCCTGATCTGCGCTAAGCCCACGCTTGACGATGAGCTCCCAGCGCACAAGCCACGCGACCACCCGCTCCATAAACGTCGGCCACGTCGTCAGCGGCAACTTGAAAGACCCAACCAAGAATTGATTGCAGCCCGAGCTACACGCCTCGACGAGTGCCACAATGTCGGGGCTAGGCGTCGCGCTGGTCTGCCACTCATCGCCGACGGCATACACGGGCGCGGCGCCGCCCAGCACCCAGCGAATCCCGCGCCCAACGTCGTCAACATAGGCCGTGTCCATGTCCCGAGAGCACACGATCGGGCGCCCGTAGGTTACGCCGCCGTCATCGCTCAGCTGGAACGCTGGAAGCTGCCCAGGGTTGACAATGTTGGCTTGATTGATCGTGCCAGCTCGAAAGCACTTGATCCGCAGCGCCGGATAGGCGTCGTGCGGGTTCCCTTCGGCGTCCATTGTGCCGGTGCCGGTCTGTACGACAACAGACGGCAGCGCAACCACGCCGGGGGCTAGGTTGCTGTCGGGGCCAAACAGTGTTTTTGAGGGTAGCCCCAGTTCCCAGACGCGGGCAGGGGTAGTGTACGACTGGCTTGCGATAGGGGGCATAGCCTACAGATGGCCAGCGGTGTCGCCTACTTGCGGCCTCGGTAATGGACGCAATTCACATCGGCCAGCAACGTGGCCACGGGGATAGACGACAGCAGCAGCCAGTAGTTTGTCTCATCCTCGGGGTGCTCATAGCGAGCCGAGAACTGACTAGGCGCAGCAGGCACGATCACGGGGCGGTCTTCGAGCCAGATCCGCCACTCACCAGCCGGATTAAGGCTTGCCGTGCTACCTGTGTTTGGGATGCACCATCGCAGCAGGGTTAGCGTTGCCGCCGCGCCTGCTGCTGAGTTCGTGCCGGTGATCTCCAACACGTTGCCTTCCGCCGCCTTGAACGCATCGACCGCCGCTCCCGTGCCAGGTGCAACCCCGGCGGCGGGAATGGCAGCAACGATACCCAGCTTTTGCCAGAGGGCCATGCTTATGCGTCCAGGATGCGGAAGCCCTTTTGCGGGGCACCGTAGCCGAAGCCAGCTTCACAGTCAGACCACGCGGCCAGGCTGTTGTTGTTCTGCACGTTCACATCGTCCGGCCCGCCGGAACTGCGCTTGACCGTCATCGGGCGCGGCATGCGCACAACCACGGGGCGGTCGACGTTGCTGTTGTTCAAAAACAAGTAGTACCGATTCGCAGCCTGCGGATCGAGAACCACAGAGGGGTTGTCAATGTCGCGCCCGCTCAGCAGCTCAGGCACCGTGCGGATGACGGCGGTGCTGGTGACGGTGATCGACTCACTGGCAGCGGTTGCGCCTGCGGTGAGTTCTTTGGCCTGAAACGTACCCGGCGCGCCACCGTTTCCGACGCCAAACAGCTTGGCGAACTTGACGTGCATTGCATCGCTGGGCACCCAGATCTCCGGCTTGCCCATGGTGGTGTTAGCCAAGTAGCTGTTGGGCGCCTGAATCTGCATGATCGCGTCTTTGAGCGCGGCCCATCCGGTTTCCGAGATCTTGAAGCTGAGGTCGTTGGAAAACGTGCCTAGCTTTTTGACCGTCGGGTCGATAATGTGGGCGTTGTTGTAGAATGGCAGCCCATCAAAGATGCTGGTGCCATTCTGCTGCAACAGCCGAACCACCCGACGCAGCGGAAAGCGCGTAAAGTAGTTGGTCGCGCCCTCGGTGAACTGCAGGAAAATCTTGTACGGGTCTGAGGTCGAACTGATGGGAATAAACTCGCTGTACAAGTCCCAGCGCGAAAACCCGATCTCGGCCATTTTGACTTTGCCTGACTCGCCAAAGTCGCGCGTGCCCGTCAGGGACTTGGCCTGCTCTCGGAACGGAGAGAGGCGCATCCAGTACTCGATCTTGTCGCCTGCTTGGTAGTCGAAATAGGCGATCTGACCGGTTAAGGTCTGCTCAAACATCTGCTGCGGGTTCAGCCAAGCGGTGTTGATTTTACGGATCGCAGCGTCAAGCTTGCCCTGCGTTGCTGCATCGATCCCGGTGATTAAATCGGCCATGTTAAAGTACCTTTGTGCGTCGAGATAATAGGGTTAGTCGATGCGAATGCAGACAAGGCCAGCGTACTCGCCGGACTGCCCGATCTCGTCGATGACAACTGGCAGCAGCTGCGCAGCGCCAACGGGCTCGCTTGAAATAGTCACGTTGTCGAGCACCAGGCCAACGCCTGGCGTCATGGTGTCGGTGACGGGGTTTGTGGTGTCTGGCAGCATCCACAAGCGGCCATAGGCAAACTCGCTCTTGTCGACCGGAATGGGCTGATCGGTTGTCGGATTGCCCGTGTTGTCGAGGTCAAACATGCTGACGCCCAACAGTCGGATGCGCGGTACTACATTGAGCGACTGAACGCCCGCAATTCCCGCCCCGGTGCCACCGGGAAACACGTTGATCCGCTGCGACGCGGTGGCGTGCGCTTGGACGGCGGCAACGATTGCGTTGGCCGTGGTGGTGCCGCTCACGATGGTGATCACGACAGAGCCAGCGGCCAGCGTCGAGATTGCCAGCGCAGCGCCATTGACTAGCGATACGCTCATCGGGCGGCCCAGCGAGCTGTAGAAGTACAGGTCGCCGTCGACCGTCGTGCCAGCAACCTTGAATGGGCCGCCCAGCGCCACCGACTTGGTGATGTCTAGCGGTGCGGCTTGCATTGCGCGCCCGTTGTGGTCGAACGCCAGCGTGCCGCGCGGAATCAGCGCGTTAGCCAGAATCAGCGCCTTTTGACGACGCGGTGCGAGCGCCGGGGCGCCCTTAAATTGTACCGTGCAACCGGTTAAACGTGCGGCCATTAGGCGGTCACCGAAGGTTTGTAGTTGATGCCGTTATTGGCAAATGCGCGGGTCATCATGCGATCGACATCGCCGTCAACGTCCTGATGCTGCTTTGGTGCGGCTGGGTTCTCACTCGTGGCTGTGGCCTGGCGAATGCGCGGGGCACTGCTCATGTACGACAGCAGCCGGCCAGGCTCGTATGCCTTGAACTTTGCAGCGTCGCCGGTCATGCCTGGGATACCAAGCTCGGCGCCCATCTTGATAAGCTCGGCCTTCATCGCGTCGACCGCTGCGTTGGTGCCCTCCAGCTTGCCGAGCGCTTCCGCTGGCGTGCTGGTGCCGGTCATCTTGAGCACTTCAGCGGCTAGGCCGATGCTTGCTTTGTCAGCAGCGGACATTTCCAGCACTTGCGCGCCCATCTTCATGGAATCAGCGCCCGCCGTGTTAGGGGTCAGCGGCTTGTCTTGCGTTTCGGTGCTCATGCCGTCATAATCCTTGTCTAGCTCCTCGATTGCTGACTGGAGATACGCCGCGCAGGTGCCCATGATTGGTCCCATGGTTTCATGCACTTTGCGCAGCCCCTCATGCGTCGAGGAGCCCATGCTTTTCAGGCAAGGCTCCATCGTACCCATGCATTCCAGCAGCTTTCGGGCGCTTTGCAGGTAGTCTGTGGACATCGTTGACATTAAAAGTGGGCGGGAACCCGTCCGCGCTGGCTTGTTAACCAGCGAACCCGAGCGGATCTCGCGCAAGTGTTTGCGGCCATCTGGCATGGTTTCTGCGACAAGCTCCGGGCTGTCGAACATCCACCGGCCACTGGCCACAAGCTCGATGCCCGCTGGGCTTAGCGTCCAGATCTGGTCAATGCCCCCATCGACCGAACGATCCAACGTTAGCGCGCCAAAGCTGCCTTGGCTTTCGTCATGCGCGCGATAGATCGGCAGCGCGACGCCCTGCTTGATGAACGCAGCGAGCACGGCCTCGACATCCTGCTCATCTACCCACAGCTCACCGCGCACTCGAGTAGCGCCGACCTGATACTCGTATTCATTGCGCCCTAGCCTGTAAGCTGGGATACGCGACGGGGGCGGCTTGCTAAAGTTGGGGACTGGCGGGGAATCTGCGGGCGCTTGATCGGTCAGCATGTAAAAAGCTGACTTTTTCGATGGCCGGGGCGGTTACCGTCGAGGAATTATTTTTCGTGACTGGTAGACATTTAAGCCACTAGCCAGCCAGTAAGCGTACGGCGAAGCGCGAACATTTGGCAGCGCGCGCTACCCTGGCAAGCAGCGGCCTGCCCTTATGCCACAAGTCAGGGTGCGCGATCGGGTCTGTAAGCATAGACCGGATCAAGTCGTGGTCGTGAAGCGCTGGCCTGCCACGCCTGCGATCTCCGCGCCCAGCTGCGCGCCCAACCGTGCGAAGCGAGCACCTACCCACCTTCGCAGCACCGCGATAAGTCGCCCCCTCCGACAGCGCCAGCACGATCTGGTCGCGCCGAAACTTGGACACTTCAGCAGCTGGAATCATCCACTCGCCATCTTCGCGGTACGCTGGCAGTGCCCCATGCTGACACAACGCCCGCACGCGCCTGTCAGCTCGCCGTAGCGCCTTCGCAGCCTGAATCACGGTCAGCATGCGCCCGCGCTCGCGTTCAACTGCGAACTCTGTACGCAGCTCGGCGAGAACTTCCGCAGTGCGCTTGCTTAGCTTCTCGGGCTCGCTTGCCAGCTCGGCCAGTGCCGCTTGACGCTCTGCATTCCCGCGCGCCCATTGTCGCAGCCGCTGCGCGCGGTCTTCCTCTGCTAGTTCGTCCGCCTCCTGTTCCTCTGCCATCTCACCAGCGGCTAGCTTGCA
>OFQZ01000277.1_pt1 | contig 19288 bp, 16 predicted proteins | sample 1543011 | NCBI WGS metagenome assembly OFQZ01 (sample SAMN07774216, study PRJEB24372) | wastewater metagenome | isolation source: Exp Tend NO 0WW | collected 2016-02 | reverse complement strand
CCATCCCGTGCTAAGGCCGTCAAGGCTGCCCCCGCACCCACCATGACCCTCGGTGCAGCCACCGACAAGATGTGGGCCCTGCGCGAAGAGAAGCGCGCCCTGGCCGTCGAAGAGAAGCGCATCGACACTGAGCTCAAGGCGCTCGAAGAAACCATCTTCGACCTCCTCGACGCTCAGGACACCCGCAAAGCAGAGGGCAAAAAAGCCTCCGTCTCCATCGGCGAGGCCATCGTCGCCAACGTCGAGGACTGGGACGCTCTGTGGCCTTGGATTGCCAAGACAAAGAACTTCCACCTCATCCAGAAGCGTGTCAGCGACCCCGGTATGCGGGAGTTGTGGGCCTTGAAGAAGGTCATCCCGGGCGTCCAGCCCTTCACTAAGCGGACGCTGTCCGTGCGCTCTCTGTAATTTTCCCCAATGTCTAACCTCTAAGAAAGACTCAATATGGCTACCGCCAAGAAAACCCCCGCCCCCAAAGCCGCAACCCCTAAAGCTACGCCCTCCACCGCGGTCGCTGTGAAGAAACCTTCCAGCGCGAACATCGTCTCTATCCAAGAGGCGCTCAAGGCTCAGGTCGCGGCCTTGAGTGACCGTGTTGCGCCCCCCTCGGGCAACTCGATCCGTGTGACTCAGGACAAGCAGTTCGTCCTGCCCGACGGTACCAAGACCCCCGGCCCGCTGGAGCTGGTGATTGTGGACTTCATCAGCAAGAACGCCTTCTACGAAGGTGCCTTTGACCCGAAGAACATCTCCCCACCAGCGTGTTTCTCGATCGGTGCTGACATCCGCAAGATGGTGCCCAGCAAGAACGCACCGATCGCTCAGTCCGCCGACTGTGGCTCCTGCCCGATGAACCAGTTCAACTCTGCCGGTGCTGGCAAAGCGTGCAAGAACAGCCGCGTGCTGGCTGTGCTGCCGCCTGATGCAGACGAGAACACCCCCATGTGGACTCTGAGCACCAGCCCCACAGCAAACAAGGGTTTCGACGGTTTCGTCACTTCTGTAGCCCGCGTGTTCCAGATGCCGCCCATCGGTGTGGTCGCGACCGTCGGCTTCGACGAGAACGAAACCTACGCCAAGCTGGTGTTCAGCAACCCTGTGCCCAACAACATGGTCGGTGAGCACTTTGCCCGTCAGGCCGAGGCCAAAGAAATGCTGGCTGTCGAACCTGACGTGTCTGGCTTCGTGAAGGCACCGCCTGCACGCGGCAAAGCACCTGCTCGCCGTTAATCATGGCAGTGCGTCAACTCCACATCGCAGAGGCTCTTGTGTCGTTTCGGCGGCTCGGCCGAATCATGCACGAGCTGACGCTTGAAGAAGTAATGGCAGCACTCGAACTCGAGTCTGCCTCTCAGCGCCGGTTGTCGCTCACAACCAAGTTGGTCGATCGGGCAGTTCAGCTCGAGAGCCAAATCACTCGTAAACGCCTACAGGAGAAATTTCATGGCTCGTTCCGCAAAAGTTAAAACCATTTCCGCCGCTGAGAAAAAAGTTCAGCAGACCAACCTCAAAGAGATGTTGAAGGCCCACAACGAGGGCATCAAGACAATCTCTGCCGAGACAAAAGCAGCGCAAGCAGCGCTGGCTGCGGCCAAGAAAAGTGCTGATGCACTCACCAAAGAGGCGGAGAAAGCCGCTGCAGCGAAATGTAAAGAAGCTGATACGGCACTTGCGGCTGCTCAGAAGGCTTACGCCGCTGCAATGGCCAAGGCCGACAAAGCAACTGCTGCCGCAGCCAAGGGCACCGAAAAGCTGAACGCCCAGTTGGAAGCACTCAACGCCATGCCTTTAACAGAAACGCCGAAGGCCGGCTCTGCGCCAAAGCAAAAAGCGGTGAGAGAAACCGCAGAAGCGTGAAGTAAGGCCGCTTAAACGTCTAAGTAGGTGCACCGTCTTGCGCTGCTTCTTACTTAGACGCAAGATCGTAGCCCACTGAAAAAAATCGAGAGGACATATGAAACACATAATGATCGATCTGGAAACCTTGGGTACCGTAGCTGACGCGGCCATCATGAGTGTCGGGGCCGTCCGGTTCGATCTCGACTCGGACAGGGTCGATGACTCGGGGTTCTACGCCTCCATCTCGATTGACTCCAACTCGGAGTACAAGCGACGCATCCAAGAGGACACCCTGCTCTGGTGGCTTAAACAGCCCATCGAGGCGCAGACAGTGTTTCATGAGAGCAAGCAGACGCTGCCTGATGCGCTGCGTGATCTGGCCGACTGGATGGGCAGCGGAGATTGTCAGCTCTGGAGCAACGGCGCAGACTTCGACCTGCCGATGCTGGCCCACGCATTTACGCAATGCGGCATGGAAGTGCCGTGGAAATTCTGGAACAGCAACTGCTTCAGGACCTACAAGAAGCTCCCCGGTGCCAAGAACATCAGGCTGCCGATGCTCGGCACGAAGCACAACGCGTTGTTCGACGCGATCCACCAGGCCAAAACAGCGCAGGCAATTCAAGCCAAGCTGTTCGGAAACAATCACGTTATGAAAGTAAAGACATGAGCAACATTGAATCTGACCCGTATGGGGTCTCGCCGCATACGCCCGGGGCAAAACTCGATGCTGGCAAAACAAGGGCGTGGCTATGTATCAGTGGATTCTCGAATGCGCTCTCAGAAGTGGCTAGGGTGACGACCCAGGGGGCCAAGAAATATACCCCTTCGGGATGGCGTGCCGTGCCTGATGGGCACGACAGATATATGGACGCTCTTGCGCGTCACTTACTAGCGGTTGGGGTAGGAGAGGTCACCGATAAAGATACTGGGTGCTTGCACCTAGCCCAAGTCGCCTGGAATGCGTTAGCAGCCCTCGAAATTAAACTCGATGACATGCGAGCTACCAATGACAGCGCGACTTGACGGTAAGCCGCGAGCTGATCTAGGGAAATCTCGCAAGTACGCGACTGAGGAAGAGCGGCAGCAAAAACGACGCGAGCAACGTCTTGCCATAGGAAGGCGCTACCGCGCACGAAACCTTGAAGCCCTCAGACAGAGAAGCGCTGAATACCGGGCCAAAAATGCAGAAGTGTGTATAGCGCGGACTCGTGCTTGGCAAGCTGAGTTCCCCGACAAAGCAACAGATTCCGCATACAGAAGAAAATACGGCATATCTTTGGCAGAGGTTAGGGAAAAATCGGAAGCCCAAAATAACAGCTGCGCTATCTGTGGCGAACACCGCAAACTTGTTGTGGACCATTGCCATCAACGTAACATGTTTCGTGGGCTTCTATGTGATCGGTGCAACGTCGCTCTTGGGTGTTTTGAAGACGATCCGGTACGGCTTCGCCAAGCTGCAGCATACGTTGAGGGGTTCGAGAGTGGCAACACCTGAAAACACATTCATCGCGTCAGTTCACCGGCACCTGCCGGTGGAGCTGTACCGGATGAAAAACCACAATCAGTACAACGGCGGTATCGCCGATTGCTGGTACAGCGGCCCTGCGGGCGACCTGTGGGTCGAGTACAAGTTTATCGTGATTCCCAAGCGTGATGATACGGTTATTAAGATCGAACTCTCCGAACTCCAAAAAAATTGGCTGACTTCCCGGCACCACGAGGGTAGACGTGTGGCTGTGGTTGTCGGCTCTAAGGAGGGCGGGGTGTGGTTCGGGGGCGTTGATTGGAAGATCGCACGCTCAGCCAAAGACTTTCGTGACATGGTTATGTCACGCAACGCGCTGGCAACTAGAATAACCGCAACAGTGTGTTAAACGCACCGCTGCAGCGCCGAATCTCGTTATCGTCGTCAAACAGAAGCCCCGGTAAATAAACCTCTGGCCCCTCGGGGCCTTTTCTCGCCCCTGTAATCTAATGTCTAATTCAGATTTGCTAACGATCGAAGAAACAACCCTCGCCGCCTCTCAGGGGTGGGGGGTACATCACATCTACGAACTGGAGGCCCAGAAGTGGGTCATCCGCATCCTGCCGAGCACCGTCGCGCAGAGCATCGTCAACCTCGCCCGGCAGGGAAACCCGCTGGCAACTAAAGCGCTTAGGCTCGTCATGCACGGGCCGGAAGGAAAGAAATGAGTTTCAAGCCGATGTTGGCGGTAAACGCCGTCATTCCAAAAATACAGTATCCCGTGTACGCCTCGCCAAAACTGGACGGAATACGTGCAGCTGTGGTCGAAGGGCGGCTGTTAAGCCGCACACTCAAACCAATTCCGAACAAGCACATTTACGGCCAATTAAGCACGCCAAAGCTCAACGGTTTGGACGGTGAACTGATTGTCGGTAGTCCGACAAGCTCGACTTGCTACAACGAGTCCGTGTCGAATGTCATGGCGTTCGACAAGATACCTGCGTACACGTATTACGTGTTCGACAACCATGAGATACCTGGTGCGTTTGCCAAGCGTTTTCAGGAGTTGCTTGCCTCGTTGGGTCAGTGGAACAAGTTTCCTCAAATCTGCCTACTCGAACAAAACCTCATTCACAACGAGGACGATCTCATGGCCTATGAAGCTGCAAAGGTCGGAGAGGGATATGAGGGTGTGATTATTCGGTCCCCCAGCGCACTCTACAAGTTCGGCCGCTCCACCGTCAACGAGGGGGCGCTCATCAAGCTAAAGCGCTTCGAAGACAGTGAAGCGGAAATCATTGGCTTTGAGGAGGAATTAAAAAATGGCAACGCCGCCGAAACCAACGAGCTCGGGCGCACCAAGCGCTCCACCGCTGCAGCTGGTCTGTCTGGTAAAGGAACACTGGGCGCGTTCCAAGTCAGGGACTTGGTCACAGGTGTTGAGTTCTCGATTGGCACCGGTCTTACCGCCCTCGAGCGACAGCACTTCTGGAACCGACAAAACGAGTACGTCGGTAAGCTCATTCGGTATAAGCACTTCCCAATAGGGGCCAAGGATCGCCCGCGTCATCCTGTTTTTACGGGGTTTCGTGATAGGAGGGACCTGTGACAGCCAAGTCTGCTATCAGCCGCTCTGAATCCAACAAGGCAAGGGCGACGCTTTATCGTCGTCTTGTCACCGAAAACTGGGAACCCGGCCGCGCATTCTTCACACCGGTCAGGAAAAACAAATGAAATCAATCAATGTACTCAACCACGGCCTTGTCCGCCTCGTCGACCACATGGGGTCTGACTTATCCATCGTGCGCTCAGCTCGGGTGTCGTATGACGCCGAGTGGCGTGCTGGTGATGACGAGGGCAAAGACGCCAAGCTCATCGACTATCTTGTGCGCAACCACCACACCAGCCCGCTGGAGTGTGTTCAGTTCACCTTCGAAGTGAAGGCACCGATCTTTGTGTTCAGGCAGTGGCACCGGCACCGGACGTGGAGTTTTAATGAGGTGTCGGCACGGTACTCTGTGCTGCCCGAAGAGTTCTACATTCCCGAGGTGAGTCAGATCACCACGCAGAGCGCGTCGAACAAGCAGATGCGCACCGATACTGAGCACCCGGAGGCTGAGTTCATACAGTCGCTGGTCAGCAAGCAGTGCTCTGAAGCCTTCTTGGTCTACAAGCACCTGATTGACCAAGGTTGCCCCCGTGAACTGGCCCGAGGTGTCCTGCCGGTGAACACCTACAGCCATATGTTCGCCACGGTCGATCTGCACAACCTCGCCAAGTTCCTTCAGCTCCGGCTGCACGAGCACAGCCAGTATGAAATCCGTGTCTATGCGCAGGCCATGCTGGAACTGATCGAGCCGATCGTGCCTGTCACGGTGGCGGCGCTGAAGAAACATGTGCTGAAGTGATCAACTAACGAGAAAGAATCGGTATGAACGAAGTCCTCTTTGACATCGGCCGCACACTTGGAGAGCGCAGACTCTGCCGTGATGGCGACATACGCGACGACTACCAATATGCCTGTCAGTGGGCCGCGGAGTTCGAAGCTGCGTTCCAGGCCAACCCGGACGCCGGCGAAAGCTACTACATGGACATCGAGGCGTTCACCTTGCGCAAAGCCGAAGAAGCTGGGTTTGCGCCCGCGCCGTCAGACGGCGTGGTGATCAACATGTAGTTACCCCACTTTTACCCAAAAGCCCGCCCCTGTGCGGGCTTTGTCGTTTCTGGAGCTCAATGACCCACACCTACCACCTCACTCGCGTGAGCAGGAACAAGAAAACTGGGCCGATACCTGTCTCCACCTCCAGCCGCTCGACATGCCCCACCTGCCCTCTTAAGGGCAACGGCTGCTACGCCGAGACCGGGCCGCTGCGCTTGCACTGGAACAAGGTATCAAGCGCCACGTGCGGTACGGACCTCGAACAGTTCTGTAATGAAGTCCGTGCCCTACCCAAACGCCAACTCTGGCGTTGGGCACAAGCCGGGGACCTGCCCGGCCGTAACGACCTGATCGATGAAGCTGCGCTGGAGCAGATCGTTCAGGCCAACCGGGGCCGACGCGGCTTCGGGTTCACGCACTATGACGCTGGGATTGCGGCCAATGCCGCTGCGCTCACGTCAGCCAACACCAACGGGTTCACCCTGAACCTGTCGGCCAACAATCTGGAGGATGCCGACCGGCTGGCAGCTCTGGATGTTGGGCCGGTGGCGGTGATAGTGCCCACCGGCACGACGAAGCCCTTGCGCACGCCGCAGGGCAGGTTCGTGGCGATATGCCCAGCTACCCAGCGTGACGACGTAACGTGCGCTACGTGCGGCATCTGCGCCCACCCGACGCGCAAAGCCATCATCGGATTCCCGGCCCACGGCTCGGGCGCGCAGAAGGCGCAGAAAGTGTTCTTTATGTCAAAAGTATCTGAAGTCGACTTCTCTTATGTCGAATGAAACATACCTTGACAAGCAGGTGTGACAAGGTATTCTGTGAAACCCGCATGCCTATTGGGCTGGCGGCGAGCGTCCGCTTCCTTCACACTGCAGGGGTCACAAGTTCGAAACTTGTACTGCCCACCAACAGAACCCATGTAATTCAACGAGTTACATGGGTTTTTTCTTTGCCCCGGCATCTAACATCTTCTGTAGAAGTGACTTAGAAGGCGTTAGAACGGGGTAGTATGTCAAGGTCGTATGACAAGGCCCGGTTTAGATCGGTCCAAGAGGTACGACAAATCTCAAGTTCTCCAACCCGGGCACCATGCCCATTTTTCTGAAAGCAACTATGCAAATTTATAAGACGTTCACCACCAACAAAGAAACCGGCGTCGTCGCCATCAGCTTCCAAGGCAGCCAGACCGAGTCCAGCAAAGCCCGCTCTGCGGCCAAGGCTGCCGGTTTCAAGGCTGAGTCCCAGACCATCGAGGTGCCAACCAACAAGGCCGGGCTGCTGGCGTGGCTCAATGAGAACGTGACCAGCTAAACTGGTTTATTTAAGGACACACCATGAACCCAGATGAAGCATGGATTGGGAAGGTATTTTTTGTCGGTATCGTCGGACTGGTCATCTGGGGCATCACCGCCCTGCTTCAAGCAAAGAGCGAAGCAGCCCGCAGAGCTCGTGTCGTGCTGGGCGCGACCGTCGGGCTCGGCGTCGCGTGGGTAATCTTCGCGGTGTCCGGCCCCCTTGGAGTCCTCACTGTGGCTGCCGTCATTGGCGCGACAGTCTGGATCGTCAAGGGATCGAAAAAGTAATCCATGTACTCAAACTTTTTATTGGGCACACTTCGAGTCTCTCGCGGTGCAAAAGTCAAACTCAAACGAATCCCGTATGACCTCATCGCACGACACGCGGTGAACGAACACGGGAACATCACCAAGGATGAGGCTGTCTCCAACCTCGCCGCCATGTCGACAGTCGGGGCTATCAAGTCCCGCTACTTCATCGACCCAACCAACCTCGGTCTCGGTACCGTGGTCATCATCACCCGTCCCACCTGGGACGAAACCTTAGTCGAACTGGAAAACGAAGCATGACACTCCTCTTACTATTCGCCCGGATACTGCACATCATGTTCGTAGCGCTACGCGCAACTGCGGGCATCCTTGTCATAGGACACGGCATCAAGAAATTCATCCAGATACATTGAACCACAGGCAGCTTCGGCTGCCTTTTTTATTTGAGCTGTCCCGAGGTACTTTTCTCACGAGACTATCCTTATGGGGCGCGGGGTTCACGCTATCGTTTTCATAGCACAGGCTGCTTGCTATCACTTCCATAGCACCCTCATTCACTCGCGGCGCTCACATTTCCGAAGAATGGAAGGGCAAATTTTTACCTTTTTCACTCTTATACTTACTCTTTTCTCTCTCTTCCATTCCATTCTTAAATAAAGTTAGTAAGAGAAAAAAAAAGAGAGTGATAAAAAAGTATAAAAGGTCTTTGGAAAATAACAGAATATTTGCCCCTTTTTAGGGCCCTGCAACTTCCAGCGCGCTACGGCCACTAAACAGGTGTTCACCCATCGCGTGGAGTGGGATTGCCTTGGTCAGTGTCCTGTCGGAAGAGTCCCGTATGCCGTCGACGATCTGTTCGAACGCAGGCCCACCCAGTGATGACCAGTCCTGCAGCGCAGCACCAACGATGTCTCCTGTGCCCATGACTCCTGACCGCTCCACCGCATGACCAATGCGCTCACCGATGTCCATCCCGGCAATGTAGGCAGGCAGTGTGCCGCCGCCCTGCAGCAGACCCTTCATGATGTCCGCCACCAGCATCGTCGGAACGAACCCTGCCAACGCGGTGATCGGTGTCAAGTTGCCGTGCCCCATCTCGTTCACCGCGCGCTGCATGATCGTCTGCTGGAATGAGTAGCTGAACTGCTTGAGGTGAAACACTGAAGCGTAGTTCGGGTCGCTGCTCCAGCCCGGACGCTGTGCTGCGTTCGGAGAGATCACCGCACCCTCGACCCAGCGGTTCAGTGCTGCGTGGACTTTGGCAATCTCGATCTTCGCCAGCTGCGGGCTGATGCTCTTCACCACCGACAACTCTTCGGCAGTCGTGATGAGCTGACCGTCAGCGTTGAGCGGCACCGTTGCGGCGCTCAGCCCCAACTCTTCCAACCAACGTGCGCTGTGGTTTTTGTCCGGCAGCCCAGCGTGCTGTTCGATGAACCGCACCGCCCACTTTGTTGCCATCGTCCGGTTGGCCCGGTCCCACGCCTCCATGCCGTTCATCTTGAACAGTGTCTCGTTGATCTTGCGGGCCACGGGGCTCATGTAGACCGACGAGTATTCGTCAGCCACGTGGTGGTTGAACATGGCCACCTCGATGGCACCGATGTGCTCGGCCAGTTTTGTCCACTCATCTTTCTGGCGAGCCTTGGGCATGTCGCGGAACATGTCGGCCCACGACCTGAACACTTCGCGCATGCCGTAGGTGAATGTCTCAAGCGCGGCGTTGAGCGGCGCTCCGCGGGCCACCTGTGCCAGCGGATCAACGAACGAGCTGAAGATCATGTAGGGCAGCAGCCGCACGTTCTGGTAGGCGATCATGTAGCTGGTGAACTTGCGCATGTTGGGTGTGATGTCTTTGCCCAGCGTGCCCTCGATGGCACCGACGGACATGGAGATGTCGCGCATCTGACGTGCCACCCACTTATTGCGGTTGGCTATTTGTCTCTGATCATTCACGTACTCCATAGACCCCGGCGCGAGGCTAAGTTTGTTCTTGACCAGCGGGTAGACCTCCCGGCTCGCGTTCGTTATCTCAGCCCTGATCTCCTTGATCATCGCCTCCAGCCTGACACCGCTCTCGCCGAAGCGACGGCGATACTCAGCAGCCCGCACGCCCTGGCGGAAGTATTGACTCAGTGTGTGGGTGATGCTCTTGGACTGGAACTCCTCAGAGTCCTTGCCTTTGAGCCACCACAATATGCGCCCCTCCTGCCCGGCAAAGAACGGGGACAGCACACCGTCTTCACGGATGACTTCTTTGACGCCCGTCTCATCTTCGCGGGTGGCTTTCAGTGACTTGTTGTCCACGCCGTTGCGTGCGATCAGCGCCGCATGTATCCGCTCAGCTGCTGCAGTGAGGTCGCCGTTCGATGCGTTCAGCTCTGTCGGGTACTTTGTCACCAGCATGTCGATGAACTTGGCCTTGTTCTTGTGCAGCGCGTCGACGCTCCACACGACCGGGTAGTATTTGTCGACCTCGCCGATCTTCAGCCCTGACTCGCGCAGGTAGGTGTGGAACTCCTTCATCGTGGTGCGCAGGGTGGTGACCGCCTCACGGTGGGCTTCCATCTTGATGTCTGCCACGTCGGTCTGCGCCTGCATGTACTTCTGCACCGCAGAGATGTCGGCCTCGTCCATGTTCTCGAAGACCTCATTGGCCCTGTTGGCCCACACCTTGCCTTGGCTGCGCTTGGCGTTCAGGTAGCCGACCTGCCCACCACCGGCAGACTCCTTGCCTGGGTTGGTGAACATGATTGCCCCCAGCCTGCGGGCCGTAGGGCTGTGCTCGTTACTCCCAAGGATGACTTCGGCGGGCAGCACGGCAGCGCCAAGGCCCTGCATAAGCCCGTCAAGGCCCCTACGAGCCCTCAAGGCCATAGTACCCTTCCCGAGCTGTTTTGCGATCACCTGGGCCGCTATAGAGGGTTTTGCGAGCTTTCCTGCATCAAACGCCTGGAATATCGCCAGCGCATGCTCGCTATCACGGACCATCCCGAAAACCCTGCGGAATATGGCCCCGACCTTCTGCAAAATCGAGCGGTTTTCGTTGTCGATACGCAACAGTCCAGCCTTCCAGAACTGGAACGCATAGGCCAGCCGCTCCTCACCGTCCGCGAGCTGAGCCTGTGCTGCGGGGTAGCCTTCGAGGAGCGCATGGATGCGGTTCTTTACGCGCTCATCGTTGACCAGACTGTCGAACTTCTTCTGCAGCGCCGGGTTGCTGCGCACGAACTGAGCGAAGAACTTATGCAGCCCCTCGTGGTAGGTCGTGTTCAGGATGCCAGCGGCGGCACTGTAAGCCACACGCACCGTGTTCGTCGCTTCGACAAACTCACCAGAGAACCCCTCCTCCTTGATCATCTCGAAGATCGTGCCGGGGGCAACTTTCTCCAGCCACGCACGGGAGGCTGCAATCTCACCGGCAGAGGCCAGGTCATGTTCGCCGTCTGGGGTCTGGGCGTTAAGCGCCCCACCGGGCTTTCCCAACGGGCTGCCCGTGCTCAGCTCCTTGCGCACCTCAGTCAGGATGCGTGGGAACTCTGTGGCCCACACGCCACGGTCTTGAGTGTGCGTCAGCGTGGCGCTACCAGTAGCCAGTAGCGCTGCCCTAGCGGTAGGGTTCTGAGAAAACGACTCACTTATCAAGTGCTTCATCAGTCCCAGATTCCAGCCGCCGTCGGCCTTCGTCCCCATCGCGCCAGGAATCTTTCTCCCAGCCGACGTGTACTTGCTGTAGGTGGCCTGATCGAACTTGCCGCTCTTTAGTGACTGGTAGGCATGCTCGACGCTGAGGTACTTGTGCCCCTCGAAGGTGAACGGACGCGCCGCCAGATTGCTCAGTTCGGCGTTCTCTCCTGAGCCGCTCCAGATGTTAAGTGTTCCCCCACTGGGCTTTCCCAACGGGTTGCCCGCGCTCCCCGCTTGGAGTGTCTTGACGATGCGCCCCATGTTCGGCGAGTTGTTCGACTCGACTGCGGCCTTGGCCTGCGCCTCACTCATGCCCGCCCACCCCTTGAGCTTCGGTATGTCGATCTTCGCCACGTTGGGCCCGGCCTCACCGGACGCTACCCACATCTCGTTGCGCTGGATCGCCGCCTTGATGGCTGTCAGGTACGTGCCGTCTGACTTAGGCAGTGCCTTATCTATCTTCGACTGTAGATCAGCGGACGGGGCTTTGACCACGTAGCCCTCTGGAGCCGGGGCCGATACCTTCGGCGCAGCGGGTGTGGCCTTGGTAGCCGGAGCCTGTTCGCCCTTGGCCAGCTGAGCGGTGAGCGCGGCGATCTGTGCCTGCATCGCTGCAAGCTGTGTTGCAGTGCCTGCTGCCTTGTTCCGCTCCACACGAGCCCGTTCTTTGCTCGCCTCATCTAGTCCCGCCACGTTCCTGATCTGACGTTTGGTCTCGTCGTCCGCCGTCGCGCTACGTGCGCGGTCGATGGCTGCCTGGGCTGCCGCAGATTCAGGGATCGGCTTCGCTGCAGTGGTGCCCAGGGCACTGCCCCCGATGCTGTCGATTTCGTCGAGCGTCAAGTCCCACGCTTGTGGTTCACGCGGAGCAGCAGGCTCCGCAGCCTTGGCAGCGGCCTTCTCCCGTATCGTCTTCGGCGCTGCCTTCGGAGCAGGCTGAGTCTTCATCGCCACGTCCGCAGGCATGAGTGATGGGTCACTCCAGTTCACAAACATGTCTTCGTCATTTACGACGCCACCCTCAGCGTTCAGGAAGTCCTGCAGCTTCTTGGTCAGGCCGAGGGCCGTGGTCTTCTCGTTGCCCAGCAGCTGCCGGGCCAGCGTCAGCCGGTCAGCATCGTTGATGTTGGTCTCTGGCCGGATCAGCACCTGCGCAGCACCACGCCGCACGATGTTTACCAGCGCAGGGGTAGCACCTGCCTGTAGGAAGTATTCGACGTTTGATCTCTCGCGAAAACCTTTGCCGTCAGCTTCGCGGCTGCCCGACACGAGCTGGATCAGCGGCGCGATGCGGTAGGCTTCGTACTTCATCCTCAGACCATCGTGGGGGCCACGAGGCTGCACACGAACTGTCTTGAACGACTCCGCCGTATTTCCAGGCCCGATGCGCCTCTTCTGCATCTCGGCCTTCGGGCGCGTAGGCTCCAACGCCGCGTGCAGCATCGTGATGACCAGGCGATCACCTTCCCTCGCGCCGCCCGTCTTGCGGTTGAACACTGCATCTTCGTATGTGGTCATGCCTGGGACGGACTTGTTCGCCCGCACACCCTCGACGCCGTTGATCACGCCGTCACCCTCCTGCACCTGGTTGCCCATCATGACGCGCAGGATGCCAGCCGCGTTGTGCTTGGCGCTGCTCATGCCGTGCATCGCACTGGTAGGCGACTCGAAACGTGGCATTGTCTGCTTCGTGAACCAGTTCTGGTTCGTGGTCTCATCGGCTTCGGCCTTGGGGTCTTGGCCCCTGGAGAAGTCGAGTGGGGTTTTGTCAGGACTGATGTTGTCGCGCCCGTAGCTCCCAGAACCAGACCTGTCCACTGTCAGCTTAATGTTTCGCTCCGCTGGCTTGGCCTTCACTTTAGTTCCATCGGTAGCTGTCCACGTGCCCTGTGACTCACTGTTTGGTATCTTGACAAAAAGGCGGTTGTCGAAGTCATCATTCTGCCGCCCGAACGGCATCTGATACATGTACTCCATCTGCTTCTCGAGCAGGGCTTGTCGTTGTGGATAAGTGATCTTGCCCTTTACGCCCGCCGTGATGGAACGTATTGCGCTGTACTCGTGCGCCGCCATGGGGAACTCGAGATCGAGTCCAGTCACGGGGTCGGTGAGCGTTTTGTTCCTGTCCGTGGGGTGACGGCGTGTTACGCGCTCCGCCTCGTTATCGCCCAACGGTGCAAGCTCAGTGTGGCGAGTGTTCTTAGCAGATTGCTCTGGGGAGTACGACTGTTCGCTTGACTTGGCATAAGGCGCGGAGTTGGCATACTCTGTCATCCACGAGTCAGGGTATTTTTTCTCAAGCTGAGCGGCCAGCTCTTCAGCGGCCTCGCGCTCGATGGTCGACGTGGGCCTCCACACTTCGCCGGGTGGTTGTGTTTCGTCCAGCGGGTCAGCAGTGAAGGGCTCTTCCTGCGCTGACGAATCCTTGCGCATGGCGCGCTGGTTCCACACGCTGTCTGTTGCGAGTACCGGCCCTTTGTTCCGGTTCGGACCGACCCGGGCGATGGACTTGCGTTTGTCGCGTAGCACCGACTCAAACTTGTGACTCAGGTCACCGTCGTTGCGTGCCTGGTAGAACGGCTTGTTCTGCAGCATCAGGGAGTCCGGCACAGCGGTGAGCGCTCCTTTCTTCCCGACCTCGAAGTATTCCTTCTCGCCCGCAGGGTTGATCTTGTAGGGCATGCCGTCAGCGTGCTGTCCGGCGAACTCTGAGACCCCTGCCCACACAGCGTCAGCATAGCGCCCGTTCTCGCTTGCCTCCGAGCGGTTCATGTCATCCTCATCCTGAGTCTGACCCTGATAGTCCTTGGCCTTGCGCGCCCACATCACGAGGTCTCTCACGGCGATGGGGAACTCCTTACCGTCACGGGTGAAGTACAGCAGGTTCGCGTCCGAGCGCAGCTTGTTGGCAGCCTCATCGTCACCCCGGCGCTCGGCCTTGTCGGCAGCGAGCCGCACAGAGTCTTCAATCTTCTCAGCCTTCTTCTCCATCTCCATGGCCTTGTCGAGCCCGAGCACGGACGGGTCGTTGTCGGTCATGCTGTAGGCGCGCACGATGTGGCGCTCGCGGAAGAACGCCTCAGCTTCGGCCAGCGCGGTCTTGACCTGGTGGTTGTCCAGCGCAGCTTCTGACACGTCCCAGCTCTCTTCACCTTTGTGGCCTGTCTCTTGGGCCAACTTCAGAGCAGCTTGCCACTCTTGGTTCTGCCGTTCAGTCCACTGACTTGATGGGCCAGATGGCTTCTTGTCGTGGGCGACGATGCGTCCGAGCAGACGCCCGATGGCAGCAGACCTCGCCGCCTGTTCCTGCTGCTCGGGGGTCTGGGTCTTGCCCTCCTTGACCGAGCTCTCTTGGCGCAGGTAGTCCCGGTACAGCGCGAGCTTGCGGGTAGGACCGAAGCCTTCCATCGCGTCGTGGGCAGAGACCGTATCCACGCCCCAGCCTTTGTTTGTGTCGTTCCAGCCTTCTTCCTGCTTCTCGTCTTTGGTAGGGTTAGCTGTACGTTCCCCGCGCACATAACCGACGCGCTTCTCCATCTCAGCGATCTTGAAGTCGAGCATGTTGCTGGGCGCAATCCCGCGCTTGGGATCACCGGGCATCATCTCTGTCCCAGTCACCTTGCCGGTCTTACCGTCGGTCGTACCCTTGAACAGTCTGGGCCGCTGGGTGATGTCCTCACCGTTTGCCGCAGCGTTGATCTTCTCCTGTTCATTCATGGTGTTCGTGCGGGCGAAGATGTCACCGCCAGTGCGCGGGGCCAGCTTGGCACCGAACCCGTAGATGGCGGAGCTACCCTTGGTCAGCTTCTTCTCACCAGCAGCCTTGTCAAATTCGCTGACGCCCTCTTCAATCACCTTCTCGGGCTTGCCCTCTACGGCCAGCCCGCTCACCAGCTCCATGATCTTGTTGACAGTCTCTGGGCCGAGCAGCTCGTCCACCAGCTCACGGTCGTTGGGCTTCGCCCGGCCACGCGAGAGTTTCTCGAACGTGCGGAACACTTTGTCCATCGCATGAGGACCGGCCTGCATGACTTCCACGAAGTGGTGGCGCGGCAGCAGCTTAGCCATCTCTGCCTTGGCCAGATTTCGTGCGGTCTCGCGCATCATGCGCCCTGCCGTAGTCTCTCCCGAGATGAGCCGCTCGCGCAGGTACTCAAACATCGGTGCAGACTTCGGGTTCATCGTTCTTTCTATGAACGCCAGCGCGTCGCCTGCCGCCTCCCCTAATACGCCGTTCATCTCGGCGGCTATGTTGTCCAGGTTCACACCCAGCCCTGGTGACTGGCGCTGTATGGCTGCCGCATCAGTAGGTTTCGGGAGCCGCCCGGCAGCTCCCCAGCTGTCGGCCAGGTCTGTGATCTCGTAGCCAAGCTGGCGCACGAAGTCGTCCATCTCTGGCTTGGGCGCAATGCGCGGATTCGGCTTCACCAGACTTGCCAGGTATTCGCCCGTCATCACGGCGCGGCGGTAGCTGTCTTCTTTGGCTTTCTTCTCAGCCATCGTGCCGGGGATGCCGGCGTTGACTTTGTCCTGCACCCCGTCAGCCACCGTGTTGGGCGGGTTCATCGCCGCACGACGTGCCTGCCAGTCTTCGTATGAGGTGGTGGAGAAGCCAGCGCTCTGTGCGTTGCGCTTACCCGTGGCCCCGCGCATCGCGCCTTTGGCTGCAGCCAGACCAAGCCCTGCTGCGCCGCGCGCAGCTTTGCCAGCCAGTTCGCCCGCCCACGATGCTGCTGATTCAGCAGCATCCTTGACGACCTCCATGGTGGACTCTTCGCGAGTGATTTGGCGGGCGAAGTCGAGGGCGTTATCAAGTGCGGCCGGGTCAGTCCCCGCCTGCAGAGCGGCCATGTGGGCCTTCGCCTCTGGGTCTTCGCTTCTTTCGAGGACCCGGTCGATGACCTCGCGTTTGGCTGCATCGTCTTTTACCAGCCAAGCGGCCTGTTGCGCAGGGGGCAGGTCTGTGAACCCTTCGGGGAAGCCAGAGTCCAGAGTGTCCTTGTCCTCCTTGCGCATCCGCATGTGCTCGTACTTCGTGTACACATTGTCCACCGCGTTGTCGACGCTGACGCTGCCGTCTTCGCCTGTGGCAAATTCTGTGGCTTTCTCCTTGGCCAGATCGATGACATCGCCAGTCTTGGCCTTCCCGCCTTCCCACAGCTCCTTGATGCTGCGCTCGACCTTCTTGCCGGTGTCGCTGTTGCGAGCATCGTTCAGCAAGTCGACGACTTCACCCGTCTTGTTCTTCACCGCATCGACGCCGCTGTTCACCCGGCTGTGGCCGGACTCAGCCAGCGCACCGGCTCCAGAGAACGGCCCAGCGCCGACGAAGCCGCCAGCGGCGTTGTTGATGATGTCCCAGTTGTCACCTGATGTGTCGCGGTTCGGGTTCAGCAGCCCACGCGCGTACTGAGAGCCGGCAGCCTGTCCGCCCTCGGTAGTGCCCTCGGCCCCCATTCCCATCAGAGTCTTGCCGCCCGCGCCGAGCAGAGCCTGTTCGCCAGCCTTGCGGGCCGTAGCGCCAACTAGCTGACGCCCTACCATGCCGGGGATGAACGAGTCGGGGATGGCTGCGGCCATGCCGTAGTTGCCAGCCATGTCGCGCAGCCTCTGGGGCGACGTGTTCGCCATCAGCTCTTTGTCGTGCTGAGCCTCGCCGATGAATTCACCGGTGAGCTGGTTCTTGCTCATCAGTACAGGGACCGCCATGGAGGCACCCGTCGCCGCCAGCCCGACGCCCTTCGCGATGGGGTGAGGTATAGCGTTCGCGACCCGTCCGACAGTACCCAGCCCTGCAGACACGGCCATTGGGTCGATCATCGACGCAGCGCCCTGACCTACCTGCCCGGCAAACCAGTCGAGCCCGTCACCCACGCCGTGGATGTCGCGCAGGTCGCCCACGCGTGGTGCGTACATCTGCTGGCGCTGCTCCAGCACGCCGATCTGATTCCGCAGGGTCTGTGCCCGAGGCAGGTCGTTAGCGATCTGGGCGTCCAGCTCCTGCGTGCGCAGGGGGTTCAGGTCGTTGCCGATACGCCCGGATTCCCAGCCACGGCGTAGATCACCCATGCCGGACGCTGCCAGCGCGTCAACCTCCTGCGGCAGAAGGTTGTTGCTGCGGGGCTGGTTGGCGAAGATGTCATCACGTAGTGTCGGCATTTATTTGTCTCCAAGAGATGCGCCAAGGTCCTGCAGGCGTTTGAGTTGTGCTTGTGAGAGATCGCCACGCCCGAAGTGCATGACCTGCCCGTTCTTGAGTGTGAGCTTGTAGTCGCCCCGCCCTGCGTTCATAGTGGTCGCGCCAGAACCGAAGCCCAGTTCGGTCAGCTTCGCACCCTGCATGTCTGCAGCGCTCGGCATACCGCCATGGGCAGCATCCTTGTTGGCCAGACCGACCGCCTGCCAGATGCTGTTGTTCTGGTGGTTGCGTGCGCTGGACAGGAGTTTCACGTGGTCGAATGCGTCAGACAGATAGGCTGCACGTTGGGCTGGGTCCAGCTGGCTCCACCGGCCGTTGGACTGACGCATCGCCTCGTCGTAGGCTGCAGCTTCGAGGTCTGGACGGGCTGAGAGCTTCCCGTCTTTGTCGATGGAGTCGAACTTGTGCTTGAATGCGCTGCGTGCTTGTTCGTCGAATTTGCCTGCCTGTTCGACGCCCTTGTCGTATCGCTCCACAGCGAAGTCACGCTGGTCCTTCTGCATCTGAAACCGGGTGTTCGCACGTGCGGTCGCAGCGCTCAGGTCATGTCCGTAGCGGTTGTCAGCTGACTGAATGTCCTGACCACGACGCAGGGTCTGGTTAGCCAGCGCCTTGTTGTGCCCGAACTCGCCGATGGCTGGGATGCGGTCTTCTTCCTTCGGCGCACGCGAGGTGCCGCGGTACGGGTCAACGCCATCGCGCAGATTAGCAGCCATCACGGCGTTGTCTTGGGCCGACCACTTGCTGCCGTCGGGGTTGCGCAGGGTGGCGTTGATCTGGGCCTGCTTGGCTTCGCCGGTAGGGGCCTGGTCGTCGATCACGTAGCTGCCGTTCGGGCCCATTACTGGCACACCTGCGGCGACGCGCAGCGATCCGCGCATCTTGCCAGCACTGGTGTCGTCGCCATTGAGCATGCGTTCGCTCACGTCGCCAGTGACATTGCGGCCAGAGTAGGTCACGTTGCCCTTGGCGTCTTTCGTCTTGTAGACCATCCCGTCGCGCAGGCCAGCCGGGAGCTGGTCAGGTACGGTGCTCAGCGCCTTGGTGAAGTCCTCGGTGCCGCGCGCCGGGGCGGTGGGGCCGTTGACCCCAGCCATCGGTGAGTTGCGGCGTAGCTCGTTGCCCCAGGGGGTGACGGAGTCGGTGCGAGTAGTGGCGGGGGCTGGGGCTGGGGCAGTCGGAGAGGTGTTGTTACCTGACCGATCGATAAGCTGGCCGCCAAAGGTGCTGCGCAGCGCTTTGTTGTACGCTGTGGATACCGGGGCTTTCCCTGGGACCACGTAGTCAAGGGTATTAGCAGCGAAGGACCCGAGGTCCATTCCCGTCTCTAACGCCCCCTTGCTGAAACTGCGCCCGGCCTTACCAAAATTGCCCTCGCCCAGCGCCCGCATTGTCCCTGTGTTGCTGGAGTCGACGTCCGGGTCATCGATCTTGTAGTCGTTGAAGTTCTGAACGACTCCCGCAGCCCCCGCTGCTCTACCGGCAAAGCCAACGAGCGGGTTCGACAGCACCCTCCCCCCAAGGTATGCAGCCTTACTTACCGGTCCGGGCTGGGCGCTCAGCCCTTGGCGAAGAGCACCAGATACGTTACCGCGGCTGCCACCACCAGCGCCAGCTCCACCAGCTTGTACGCCAGTGGTTGGCGCTCCCACGCCGACTGACGGTCCTGCGCGACCCGGTTGCCCTCCTCCAGCCCCTCTTTGAACGCTTTCATTCGCATACCTCCCAGTAGTTGGATCAACAGGAGGTGGAGTGTACTTCGGGGCTGCGGGGGCGGCAACCGGTGCGGCCGGTTGCGGGGTGCGCAAGCTGTCCGCCATGCTCTGCATCGGCGTCGGGTTCGGCGTCATGCGCTGGCCCTGAAGGTT
>OFQZ01000276.1_pt1 | contig 19324 bp, 19 predicted proteins | sample 1543011 | NCBI WGS metagenome assembly OFQZ01 (sample SAMN07774216, study PRJEB24372) | wastewater metagenome | isolation source: Exp Tend NO 0WW | collected 2016-02 | reverse complement strand
CTTGAGGATCAGCGCGCAGTTCGCCCCACCACCGGTGGCTGCGAGCGGGTGAGCCTGCGTCGTGCCGGTGCCGGCGCGGGCGTCGAGTTGGACCTTGCCGGCCATCGCTCAGACCGCGAACGACGCGAGTGCCGCCGCAATTTCGTTGAACAGGTTCGTCCCGACGCCAGCAAACAGCTCTGACGTGTCGAATGCGCGACTCGTGATGCCGCCCGACCACGACGTGCTGGACCACTTGTACATGCCGATGCGCGCGATCTCGCCGCCGCTCGCAGGCCCCGACATGAGCGCCGAAACCCCAGATACATCGAAGCGCTTCACATAGGCGCCGGCGCCGACCGCGTGCCACACCTCGATGCGCGGCGCGTAGCTGGTGTCCTCGCCGAAGCGAAGATGCACGATGATTCGGTTGTGCTGCCCGGCGACGAGGTTTGTATCCTGCCCTGCGTTCGCAATGTCTCGCGAGTTGTTCTGCGTCGAACCGGTGCCGTAGTTGCCCTCACAGCGCATCGAGTTGTCGACCGCGTTCCACTTCAACGCGAAGGTCGGGCCGTTGGCAATAAGCGACGTGGACGCTTGGTGGATCTGGAACCAGATGCCTTGGTCGCTTCCGTCGTTCGTGTCGCCTACCCACTCGCCGACGTACGGGAAGAAGTCGGCCCCGTACCAGACATCGACGCCGCGCGCCGAAACGTTCGCGCCGACTCCAGTGAATAGGTCATGCTCTGAACGGACGCCGTTGAACAGCAACGGATCACCCTGCTTGCCTCGGCGCACGTACCCGACCTTGCCGGTGCCGCGATAGTTCGATAGCCGCTGAATGCGAATCGCACTGTCGCTTCCGGTGATGGTCTGTCCGGTCCAGGTCTCATCGCGCCCGTAGGCCGAGACGTTGGCCGGGATGAGCGCCGTTGCGGGCGTGACCCCAGCGGCAGCGACCAACGCATTGAACGTGACAGACGCGGACGCAGGAGAGCCTGCGGAGTCCTTGAAATTCGCCGTGTAGGCGGTTGCGGACGACACCACCGATGGCGTGCCGGCAATGACGAGGCTGGACCCGGAAATACTCGCGGTCAGGCCTGCGGGCAACGCCGGGGAGAACGGCGTCGTCGGGTCAAGCACCCAAGGTTGAGTTCCGCCTGAAAGCGTCGCGACAGTGGCCTGCGTGATTGGAGAACTCTGGGTCCACGAATACCCGCCCGATCCTTCGGTCGTCAGTGCCGCAGCAAACGTCGCCAGCGCGGCGCTGATGACCTTGCCGGCACTGAGCGAATTGGCAACCTCTGTCAGGCCAGTGGCAAGGTCGTAAACACGCTCGATGACGTACAGCGTGTTCCCGACGACTGCAGGAGAGCGCGGAGTATGGATCGCGATCGGCTGCGGCCCGAAGTCAGGCGTCGAGTCCGGCACGCCGATGTAGATCTCATACGCACGCGTCGCGTTCACCGGCGCCGAGTAGGTGCCGATCGTCAGATTCGCCGCGGTTCCGAAGTTGATCGTTGCCGGGAAGGCTACTGCGCTGGTATTCGTGATCGCCGGAGCGGTGCCGGTGACGGTGATGCTGTTCGAGGTCACGATCGCAGTTGCAGAAGGTACGTCGAGCGAGCTATAGGCCGTGACTCGGGCGGTCAGCGCCTTGCCGACCACGGTGTTGTCGCTGTTCCCCATCGCAACCGGGTTGGTCGCAGATTTGGTCGATGGCGACCCGAAAGGAACGCCATCTGCGTACAGCTGAACCACGTATGACGCGGCAGCGGTCCACACACCAACGTTGACGCTGATCGCAGACCCCGAAGGGGCGCTGCCAGAGATCGCTGGGGCAGTGCCGGTGTTCGTCGGAGCCGTGCCAGTCACCGGCCCTTTGACGTTGCTGGTTCGGGCGTTGCTCAGCTTCTGGGTAACCGTGTCCTTCGCCTGCTGGATGACGTAGATCGTTCCGCCGACCTGAGGCGCTTGTTGCGTAACGGTTGCAGGCGTGTTGGCGCTTGGGATCGTCTCGGCGAAAAGCAGCGTCACCAGACCGGTGGTCGGGGCGATGAAGTACCAACTCAGAACGTCGAGGTGCGCCCCGCCAGAGCCGTTCGTGACGGTGCCGCGCGTCAGCGTCAGAACGTTCCCAACGCCAACGGTGCCAGCGAGCGAAGGCGCGGTGTCTACGGTCGGGTCATTGGTGCCGGCCGTTCCTCGGCTGTCAACCTGAGCCCGCCATTGTTCAAGCGTCAGGCTGTCGCCGGAGAAGACGATGTTTGCCGCGGGGTCGTTGTTCGTCCCCTTCGATCGGTCCTGAGCTTCCGCTTTCGCAACCGCGATCGCTGCCGTCATGTCGGAGTAACTGACGCCCCCGGTGCCGTTAGAGCCGGCGACATAGGAAGTCCAGTTCTCAGGACTTGATGCAGGGAGATCGGTCAGTTCGTAGTTGCGGTTCCCGTCGTCCGTCCGGGTGCACCAGTCGCTGATGTTCGCCTTGAGGGCGAGCATTTCGCCCTGACTCGCCACTTCCCCGCGGTAGGTGCGAGTCATGGATCCGGTGAAATACGCGAGGTCGCGATACTTCGTCCGGCCATCGCCAAGCTTGGTGTCGCCCGTGTCTTTCTCGATGCCGGGCTGCATGAACGCCAGGACGATGTTGTCGGCGTTGAGTTCTTCCCGAGTGCCGAGCTTGGCGTATCGGAGGTCGATGATGGACATGGGGCCTCAGTTCGTCGAGCGCGAGACTTCGTACCAATTCAGCCCATCGCATGCGAGCGTGATGGCGTCGTTGGCAGTCGCAGTGAAATTGCCGTTGAGGGTCAGGTTCGACCCGTCAGTCAGCGCGGCGGTGCTGCCGTAGATCAGCGTGATGACTGCCCCCGTGTGCCCGCTGACCGGGATCGAGGTCGTGGTCAACGTGCCGGAGATGTGGAGAACGCGATAGCCTTGCGGCAGCGTCATCGCCCCGGCCACGGACGCGACGGTCGGGCAGATCGGGTCGTTGGTCGTCGGGATGGTCCCGCCCCACACATTGCCGAAGTACGCCGCCAGCACTTGGGCCGGGCTGGGGAACCGCGCCCCGGCGCTCGTCGCGTTGAACACGGTGTTGTTCGTCACCGAGACGCCGGACATCGTGCCGGCGGCGATGTAGACGCCAATCTCCATCTTCGCGTTGGCATCGCGAATGACGTTCAGGTCAACAACGTAGCTCGCCGCGTTGTTGATGAAGATGCCGTACTTGTCGCCCGACGTGACGCCTGAGGCCACGTTGGTGATGGCATTGCCGCGGACGATGATGTTCGTCGAAACCAGCTGATCCCGAATACCGCTCAGCACGCAGTCGCGGATGCGGTTGCGTTCGATCGTGAGTTCGTCGCACTCGCTGTAGATCACCCCCGACTGGGTGCACAGGCGAATCCGGTTGCCACTGACAATGCCTCCGTAGACGCTCGTCAGGTTGATGCCGTTGGCGGTAACGCTGAGCACCGTGTTGTCGGTGCAGACGACATCGCGGACCTTGTAGGTCGGCGCCGGAGAGTTCGCGCTGTAGATCAGGATGCCCTGATCGCCGCACGTCTCGACTTCGTTACCAACGACGATGATTCCGACCGAATCGGCCCCGCCGGCGTCGCCGTTCTGCACCTTGATCCCGATCAGTGACACGTCCTTGATCTGGTTGTATGCAGCGATGAAACGAGTGAGTGCGGCCCCTGCGTAGATGCCGTGCTGACCAACAAGCGCGTGGATCTTGTTGAACGCGACCCGGGTGTCGGTCGAAGCTTCGACTCGAACCCCTTGTGCCGTCTTGGTGATCGTGTTGCCGAAGATCAGGCCGTCAATGCAGCCGACATCAGCAAGAACCCCGTAGCACTTGCCGATCGTCACTGCGGTCAGGGTCGGGGAGCCTGGGCCGGTGACGTAGTTGTGTGCGAACTCGTAGCCGGTCGTCCCCTTGAACCGAGCCGCGGTGTAGCTGAAACCCGTGAACGTGTTGTGGTGGACCCGGATTCGAGACTCGCCACCGCTGCAGAACACGCCGACAGAACGAGAGCTATCGGATTCGCTGTAGTCGGAACTGACGCCGACCATGCGGAACCCGCTGATCTCGATGTCCGACTTGCCTTCCGCGTTCATCTGCTTGACGCGGGCGTTTTCGTTCGAACCGGTCAGCTTGTCGAATCCGCGAGAAAGCCAGTCGGCGCCAGTGTCAACGACATCCTTCCCCCCACGAACGATGCCGTGCGCCATGTCGTTGCCGAGGCTGAAGTCTTCGCCAGCAGGTTGTTCCGGCGCAGCTGCTGCCGCGGGCTGGCCGAGCACCTTCTTGACCGTCGCCTGAACGACCGCCGGATCAGTGCCGTCCGGGAACTCTAGTTTCCGACCGTCATGGAGTTCGGCATACATCGGCATGTCAGGGCACCAGGTTGCCGTTGGCGTCGAACTTCATCGTTCCGCCGGCCGGCTTGCCCGGCTTCAGAATCGGGCTTGGCTTGTAGCCAGTACCTTCGCCGTAGGTGTCCGTGAACAACCCGAGTTCCTGTTCGGCGATCGTCTTCATCTTCTGCAACTTCGTGATGATCGCCGCGGGCGAATCGGAACTCGAAGGGATGAAGGGAGCCAGGCGCGGGAACTCAGACGCCGACACCGCGGCACCAGATCGGTCGTGCAGTTTCAAGCTGCCGATGTTCGCGACTTGGGCTCGAGCATCGACCCCGCCAGCATCCCCCTGCCGTGCGCGCTCGACGAACGGAACGGCATTGACGATACCGAATGCACCGGGGTTCGCCTTCACGGCGGCAATGGCTGCGTCGATGTTGGACAGCGACTGCTTGCCCTCCATGATCTTCGCGTTCACCGCCGCCGGAATGTCCTTGAGCGCGGCCCCCTTACCCTTCACGACCTGACCGTCTTCGACCGAGACAACGGGCGTTGCGATGCCAGTGCGCGGGTCCACGATGACCAACCCGTTGTCAGTCTGCTGCACCGAGCCCTTGGCGCCCATCGTTGTGTCTTGACGGGTACGCGCAGCGCTAGCCCGAGAGTTATCCGCCGAGGCGTAGTGCGCAGCAGCACCGGCAATGCTGTTCTTGGCGCTCGCGTCCTGTGCGCCGGCCTGGGCTTTCTTGAGGCCGATGGTCGATTGCGCGAGCCCGCCCTGCTCGTTCAGGTTGCCGGTGTACTGGTCGAGGACACCACCATCACCGCTGACGTGGAACAGCGGCTTTCCTTCGGTCGCGGCCACAGCCCCGCCCAAGCGATTGCGGTCGATGGCGCCGGCCACGGCCGAGTTCAGAAGGCCAGTCTTGTTGTACGTTGCATCCGCTTGCGCCAGGTCGTCCGGCTTCATGTCCTTCTGGTTGAAGAGCATGGGAGCGAACTGCTTGATGGCCTGGGCGAGTTTCGACTGCAGCGCGGGGTCGAACTGCTGCGAGCCGACACCCATCGTTCCGTCTTCGGCCGGCGGCCCCATCGGAACTTGCGGGGCTTGGCCGGTGCGCAGCTTCTGGCGGTAGGCATCGACGGTCGGGCCATCGGAGCCGGCAGCGTTTGCGACCTGTTCGCGGAACTGGTTCGGCCGATCGGTCAGGATGGCAGTTTCAGCGCCGGTCTGCTGTGCCGTTGCATCGTGCGCTCGGGCACTCGCATCCGCATTGCGCATCTGCGCGAGTTGCATCCCGAGCTTCGACTGAAGCCCAAGCTCGTTGTCATACCCCTGCTGATACGAGGTATCGCCTCCGCCGATCTGCTGAGCGAGACGAGACAGCCCCGGCGTTGCACCGCGGAGCACTCCAACGGAGAAGGTGTTGCGCGGCATATCAGCCTCGTCCGAACCGGATCTGGCCGGCGGTGTTCCAGAACGAGGGCTGCGCGACGTTCTCGCCGAGCTTGGCGCCGGTCATGCCGTAGGCTGCACCGTTCGCAGCGCCACTGGCAGCGGGCAGGCTTGCACCGTATGCACCAGCACCAGCGGAAACGAGTTTCCCCGCCGTGCCCCACCACGGCTCACTGACGTTTTCGGCGTCCATCTGAGCCGCTTGCGCTCCACGATTGGCAGTGCCCCACAGGTCTTGCAGGCTTCCGGCGAGGTTCGAGCGGCGCAGTCCTTCCGTGGTCTGCAATTGACCCGGCGCGCGGGTCTTCGCCAGTTCCTTGGCAATGGCGGTCAGGCGCTTGCCTTCGCTCAGCGCGGTGTCGGCCTTGGCAGCAAGGTAGTCCTTGGAGACGTTGCCCGCATCGCCCGCGCCTTCGATGATCGTCGGGGCGGTTCCAAGATCCTTCTGGCTCTGGTCGTAGGTGGCTTGTTCCTGCCCCGCCATCGCGGCTGCTCGAGCATCGGCCTGGTAGCTTTCACCCTCCTTCAGCACCATGTCCGCGGACTTGGTTTCCGCTTCCTTGGTCTTTTCGGCTTGGCGGTTCAGGATGTCGCGGCGGTCCTGCTGCTGCTGTTGCTGAGCGGCCATCGACGCACCGGTCCCTGCCAGCGAGGCGATGAGTGCGGCCCACTGAGCACCCGTGAGGCCAGCTGCTGCCGTCCCGCCCGCCCCTGCCGCCGTAAGCGCTGCGCCTTCTTCTACGCCAGTCATGATGTCACCCCGTTGCGCTCGTCGTGCCCCATCGAGCACCCGAGCTATTGCTACCGCCGCGAGAGCCGCCGTAGTTCGTGTTCCAGAAACTCCGCGCGTCCTGCACGCCCTGCCCGGCCTTGCTCTTCGTGTAGAGCAACCCCGCATTGGCGAACAGGTCGCCTAGGTCGGTTCCCTGGGCTTCCGCGGACGCCTTGTCGCTGTTCACGCGCATGCTGTTCAGCGACGAACTGAGGGCCGAACCCTGATCCAAGCCGGAGTTGATCGACTGCAGCAGGCTCAGGCGGGTGTCTTCGTCACTTCCACGGAGCCCGGCAGCAGCTGCATCAGCCTTGGCCCCAAGATCGAGCTTGCCGGCGTTGTACGTGCGATCGAGCAGGGCATGCTGGTTCACATCCTCCGAGCCACCGTTCAGACCTTGGGCGAACAGGGCGAAGTTGTTGTCCCGAGCAGCTTGTTGCTTCGTCTCGTCGAGCCGTCGAGTGCCGGCGGTGAACGCATCACCGCGGACCTTGGTGTAGAGGGCCTCCCGAGCGGCTTTGTTCTTCTCGGCTTCGGGAATCTGAGCGTTGTACGCGGCCAGGGCAGCGTCATAGCCGGTCTGGTCGAACTGCGACGAGTAGCCGCCTGATGCACCACCCCCATTGCCCTCGGGGGACGTGTCGCCGCTGCCGACACCACCGCCAAGAACGGAGGTGGTGTAGTCGGCCGTGCTCGGAGGTCCGGAAGTCGGGGCGACGCCGAACTGCAGATTCAGCGCATCGCGCGCTTTCTGCTTCTTGGCTTCAGCTGCTGCGGTCTGCGCGCCGAAGTCTTCGCCGCCGCCGCCCATCAGGTCACTCCCGGGCCGCCGACCATCCAAATGGTTGCGGAGGTCTTGGTCGCGATGAAGATCCCGCCAGTCGCCACCGTGCGAGTGCCGGTGGTCGCAGCACTGCCGGCAAGCTCGAGCGTGTCGGTCGTGATGGCAAGTGAGATTGCGCCAGCCCCCTGCTCGACATGGCCGCACAGCTTCGTGCCAACAGGGAACGGGACCACGGAGTTCGCCGGAATCGTCCAGGTCCGGCCGCCGGTGTCCGCAGCCGGATGGCGCCAGGTCGTGTTCGCATCGGTTAGCGCAAACGTACCGTCCGCGCTCTTGTCGGTGATGACGAGGGTGTCGAGTTGCGCGCTCTGCGGCCCGGCGGCTTGGTCTGCCACTGTCACCCAGTTGTTTCCGATGGCGTAGCTGGTCGTCATCTCACTGCCTCACGATTGCCCACATCTGCACGTCCTGTCCGTTCCTTCCGGCCTTGTGACGTGTTCCTTCGAACTCCATCCCGACCCGCCTTGCAAACTGCACTGCGCCGGGCCAGTCGGCCATCACATGCGCTTCGATGCGGTGCGCCGGCCCGGAATCCAGATTCGCGATGACTGTGCGGCAGTGCCGGATAAGTTTTCGCCACGATTCGCCGGTCATGGCGTGGGTCGAGATCAGCCAGGCAACACCGGACCAGGCCGTGTGCATGGAAACGCCGAAGATCGCAACGGGTTCATTGCCCACCACCATCGACCAGGCCGGGCCTTCGGTCTGAAACCTGTTGACCGCCAGCACTTCGTCATTGATCGGCCCGAGTGCGGCCTTGATGGCGTACCGATCCTCCTCACGCATCGCCGAGACAACATGCAGCGCGTCGGCAAGGGTGAGCTTGTGGATCTCGATCAAAGTTTCACCGATCAATGCGTGATTGAAATAAAATGTGGCGCATGACCAAATTCAACGATTTGACTGGCCGTGTTTTTGAGCGGTTGACAGTCGTGTCCCGTGAGCCAAGCCGCGGATACATGACGATGTGGCAATGCGTTTGCCAGTGCGGGCGCATCAAAGTTGTGTCCACTGCCAATCTCGGAACTGGGAATTCCCGGTCTTGCGGGTGCATCAGGACCGAGCGCCTCGTAGCCGACAACAAGGCTCGGCAAACGACACACGGCATGTCCCGCACGCCGCTCTATCGAATCTGGGGTGGCATCATCACTCGCTGCCGCAACCCGCGAGGGCGCCAGTGGCCCGACTACGGCGGGCGCGGCATCAAGATTTGCGACGAATGGGCGACTTCGTTTGAAGCGTTCCGCGACTACATGCCGCCTCGCCCAAGCCCTCGCCATCAGATCGACCGGATCGACAATGACGGCAACTATGAGCCCGGCAATGTGAGATGGGCGACCGTCAAGGAACAAGCGCTGAATCGGCGCACATCGACTGCGATCACCATCGACGGTCAGACGAAAACGCTCAGCCAGTGGGCGGACGACGCCGGCATCGATCGCGCGACATTCGTGTATCGGCTGAAACGTGGTTGGCATGGCGATCGGCTTTTCGCCAAGACCTAAGTAACGTTGAGCAGCGAATAGAAAATCGACAGCTGGGTGAATTCGAAGGCCTCGTCAGCCTCGTGCCGGATCACCGGCGCAACCGACGTTGCAACGATCTCGACGGGGATGAACTGGCCGGGCGACGAGTCACCGGTGATCGACTGCGGGATGGACTCTTTGCCGAGGTCGCGCGGGTCGTACTTGAACGAGAGTTGTGCAGTGCCTTCGAACACCGCGTCTGCACCATAGATTTGCTTGTCCACGCCCGGGGTCTTGGCGTTCTGAAACGCCATCTGCACCTCAACCGGAATCGAGGTGCCGTTGTCGGTGTAGGTCGATGCGTCCCACTCGTACAGGGTGTTCTCGTCGCGCAGGTACACCTTGCCGTTCAGGCTGGCGATTGCTTGGATGCGGATGGGCAGTTCGTACTCGCTCCAACACGCGATCTTGCTGGTCTTCGAGTACGAGTAGGCCCAAATCTTGGACGTGGAGCCCTCATCGAAGACGCACCAATACTGTCCGATCTCGTGAATCCACAGGCCGACCGGATCAAAGGCATTGACGCCGAGCAACTCGGTCGCCTTGGCCGTCTCCTTGACCAGCCCATCGACTTGCACGCCGATGTCGAGGTCGTCAACTTGGTCGGTCTGTGACCGGACGGTCATCGACCGGAAGCCGAACGGGGACAAGAACGCGAGGTCGTTGGCGAAGTTGCCCAGCGTCAACGGTGCGAGTGAGCCGATCCCGTAGAGACGTTGATCGATCGCGTTGGTGCTGGGATCGACTGCAACCACCCATGTCTGAACCGACGACGGGAAGAAGACTGCAAGTTTGTTCTGGTACGTGCCGACAGCCACACAGGCGTCACCAGTGTCCTGCTGCAACTGCACAGGCAGAAACCCTGCGTCACTGACTGCGGTCCAGTCTCGCGCATCGCCGGCCTTGCAGTATTTCACCGTCTCGCCGTAGGCCGCGAAGATGCGTGACGCGGCCTTGGTCACGCTCTTGGCGTAAGGGGCATCCTCGATCAGCGTGCTCGGCGCGCCGTCCACGTAGTGATGGAAGATGACGCTCATAGGCTCGGCGAAGAACCTGGAATGACTGGAGTCGGGATCTTCGGACCGATGCCACCACCGCCGCCGCCAGAACCGCCTGGGCTGTCGTCCAGACCGCCACCGAAGCCGCCGACATAGACGCCGCTCGGGTCGTACTCGGCCACGACGTACATGAAGCCCTGGAACATCGAGGCATAGTAGACGCGCTGCAGCCGCTGACCGGAGGTAAGGCCCGGCGGGTCGGTGAGTTTCACCGCATCAACACCGGTCGGAGGCGTGAACGTGGAAGTGTCCGAGGTGAAGACCTTCAGCCGGCCGTTGACCGCCTCGAGGCCAACCGAACCAGACAGGCCGGTGACAACAGGCTTCAGCCCCGGGCGCTTGCTGATCCGCTTGCCCTCGTTGATGTAGGCGTTGCGCAAGATCCAGAGGCGGTTTGCCTCTTGGACGTTGATGGGAAGTCGCCGGTCAAGTCCACCAGAGAAATCGGAATACGTAATGGCTGGCATTCAGTCATCCCGCCCGATGACCACAGGCTTTTGCTCGATCGGCGCATTGTTCGTGCGCTGATAGACCCCGTTCGAACCGAAGCTCTGCCCACGCAGGCTTGCCAGCAGGGTGTTCAGTTGCCCCTCGTACAGCTTCGCGTCAGGCTGGCGGTAGTGCGCCTTGCCGTTGGTGACTGCGTGGAGCAGGATCATCTCGTCGTCGAGCGTCGCCTGGTCGTCGTCGTCTTCGAACGGGTACAGGTCGCGGACGTACCAGACGCGGAAGGTGTAGACCGCATCGGCCTTGGGGTACATCAGGATCTGCGCGAACCGCTCGTACCGCTGAGGGGCGCCTTGCGTGTCCATCGTTGACCACATGGCCGACGTGATGCCCTCGCGCAGCTGCACGAATTGACCGGACACCTGCGACTCGACCTTGAGCACGCGGCGGTCACGATCGCACGGCGTGGGGTAGTCGTACTGGTTCTGCGTGACACCGGTTGCCTTGTCCTCGTAGTCGATGAGGTGGCGCCAGTCACAGGTTCGGTAGAGCTGGGCCTGCCCGTTGGTGAGCAGGGAGTTCATCAGGGGAATGTTCGCCCCGCCGGACGCACCCATGCCGCCCATGCCGAGGCGGGCGAGCAGGGTCGTGCGCAGTGCGCCGAGGGTGCGGTAGGCCATCGTTTACTCGGGGTGAGCGGCCTTCTTCGCGGCGACCTTCTTAGCAGGAGCGGCAAGAGCGGCTTCGGGTTCGTCGGCCACCGGGTCAAGCGGCGACAGGCCGCCGTCCTCGCCGACCAGTTGAACGTGAAACCCCATCGCCGCGAAGCCGCGGGCCTCGTCCATCCCGGCGACTTCCTTGGACACCTTGGTGGCGGCGTCCTTCTCGATCATGATCAGCATGGCAGTCCCTTCAGAGCGTGATGCTCAGTTCCTCGGCCACCTTCAGCAGGCCGTCCTTCTGCATGACGGCGAGCGCCTTCTGCTTGGCGATGGCGTCGGCCTTTTCCTCGGGGCTCGAGTCCTTGTGCGTGGCTGGGATGTAGCCGTAGCTGATCGCCAGCGAGCGCAGTTGGTCTTCGGGGAGGTCTTCCACTTCCGGCTTGCCGACGACCATCGCGAAGCGGCCTTCCTGGAATCGGCCATAGACCTTCTCGGCCATCGACACGTTCACGTCCTTGTCCCGGCCGTAGACGCTGACGAGGCGGTCGTACTCGGCCTGTGGATCGCCGACGAAGACGAAGCCGAGCGATGCGGTTTCCGATGGGCGCTGGATCTTGTCCTGCACCTTGTTGAACGGCATCATGTTGGCGCTGGCTTTCGGGTCGTAGCCCTCGTCCATCGTCTTGGGGTCCGGCAACGCCGTGTTGCCTTCACCGAAGATGGCCTCGAGGATCGGCAGTTCGTGCTGCCACACGACGCGGGGCGTCTTCTCGGTCACGTCGCGCGTGATCACCGCGAGCACGCGGCGAGAGAGTTGTTTGGATTCGGTCGAGTCGGTTCGGGTGCGGGCCATTTTGGTTCTCTGTAACGGGTCAAAAAGATCCGGGAGCGTTCCCGGACAAAGTGCCAACCCGACCCGAGAAGGGCTGGCAACCGCAAATCATTTCAATCCCCGCACGATCAGACTCACGTAGGTCTGGTCGCAGCCGAAGCGCTCGGCCAATGCGGTCTGAGTGTGCTGACCGGTGGCGTAGAGGGCTTTGATCTCTTCGAGCACCGAGTCCTGTCTAATACAACTTACGACAACGCGAGGACAGCATGCGCGTTGGCCCTGGTCATCGTAAGGGCACCCTTCCAAGTGAGCGCCCAATAGTACTCGTACCGGTCATACGCACGCGGCGGCTTGCGGCTGATCATGTCGTGGCCCTGGATCGGCCGCAGCTGCAGGTAGCTCGTGTTCAGGAAGTAGCAGCGCTTTTCCCACACCGTGGCGGGGGCGAAGCGGCTGTCCAGCTCCTGGAACTCCGGCGACCACTGCAGATCCGTGCCTTGGAAGGTCAGCACCGCGGTGCCGCCCTCGACGCGCTTGGTGTTGCTCGGACCGAAGTCCATGCGACCGAACGTGTTCAGCACGAAGTTGCGGTAGCCGTCGATGAACGTCGAGCCGGCCAGCATCAGGTCGGGGCGACCGCCGTTGCGCATGCACTGGCGGTACATCACCTCCATCTGGTTCAGGATCGTGCCGGTGCTGGTCGTGGTCGTCAGCGACGTTGCCACGTTGTTGCGCCAGTAGGCATTCGCCGCCACCGCGCGATCGATGCCGCCGACGACGCCCGAGGTCGGGGCCAGCGACACCAGCGCGTCCAGACCAGCAATCGCGTCGGTGGACTGGGTGCCATCGACGTGCAGCTGGTAGCTAAACTGCTCCTGGAAGCCGAGTTTCAGGACTTCGGCCTGTTCCTCGATCAGGTTGGTCAGCTGGATCTTCTCGGCGTCGGTGGCCGAACTGCCCATCGAGCCGCGATCGTCGGTGACGATGATCCCGTTCTGCGTCAGCCGGTCCTCGTTCAGCGCGAAGCCGTCATGGCACGAACGCCACGCCCACTGCGCCTGCTCGATCGTGCGGCGGGTGTTGTAGGTGACGACGGACGAACCGTTGAACCACTGGAAGTTCGAACCGTAGTTCGTGCGCAGCTGTTCGACGATGTACGTCTTGGCACCGGGCGCCGTCTTCTTCTTGCCTTGCAGGGCCTTCAGAAGCGGGCGCTCGAGCGCGATTTGATCCACAGGCTTGGCAGCCATGTAGAAGTCGAGGCCGATCTTGCCGGCGTCGATGATTTCTTGCGCAGTGAATGGCATTTTGAAACTCCGAAAGCATGTGAACCGCACGACTCGGCCAATCCGAATCGCACAACGCGGGTGACGACACCGCTACACGTCCGCATGCCCTCGGTGAACTGGGCTCACACCTTCAATCGCAACGCCTCGTTTAAGGCCCTCGGCTTGGCCTGGTGCTGGTCGCGAAGTCAGCGTTACGCGGCGAGGGGCCTCCCCCACATGGCTTCGGCCATCGATTTCGGCGCCTGTTGCGGTGACGCTTGACCGGTGGGACGAAGGGCGTTGCCGCCAGTCGGCGGCGGCCGGAACTGCTTGGCCGTTGCCTTGATGAGTGAGACCTGATCCTTGACCTTCTCCGCCCACAGCTGCGGAGGAACGCCTGCCAGCAGCTTGTTGATGACGGGCATCAGCTGAGCCTCGACGACGGGCCAATCCATGTCGGAGGCGGCGAGTTCCTGGCACACCTTGTCCACGGAACTGATGCCAGCATCGACCGCGGCTTGTTGCTGCTGCGCGGTCTGTTGCGTCTCCTGGGTGCGTTGCTGGGTGGCCTGCTGCTGCGATTGCTGCATGCGGCCGCGGGCGATCTCGAGCGCGCGGCCTTCGGTGATCTGCAGGCCATCGACTTCGGCGCGGAGGTCGGGGAAGTTCGCGAGCGCATCGACCTGGCCGACTTGGCGGCCGGTCATCAGCGCGATCTGCTGCAGCTGCTGCGTCAGCACCTTCTCGGCGCCGGCATAGTCGCCCTTGTTGATCATGGCGATGACGCCGACCGCTTGCTCGAACTGGTCTTGCTTGACGCCGTTGCTGACGAACGTCTCGCGGATGTACTCGGTCTGCCGGCGGGCCGTGTCGAGTTCGGCCTTGGTCTGCCCGATCTCGGCTTCGCGCTCCTTGACGGTGTTGGCGAGCTTCTGAAACCGCTCCTGCGCTTTCGGGCCGAGGCCTTCCGGCATTGCCAGCGGGTCAGCAGTCTCCGCGACCAGGGCTTGCGCAGTTGCAGGCTGAACCAGCGTTGTGTTCGGCGGCTGCACCTGGCCCGGGATCACGGCGCCGGTTGCATCGACCTTGGGCGTCCAACGGCCGGCTTCGTCGCGGGGCTGCGTTTCGAAGTGGCGGCTGATCGCCTCGAGCATCGAAGCCGGGGCGGCGGGGGCCGTGCTTGCCTGTGCCGGCGGTGTCTCAGCAGCCGGCGCGGAAGGCTCGGGCGTCGAGGCGGGCGCTTCGATCGCGCCTCCGCCTCCCTCTTCACCGAACGGGGCCTGATAGAACCGGCGGATGGCGCGGAAGAGTTTCATTCTGGGATCTCGGGCTGTTGCGGGGCGCTCTGTGGCGCTTGGGAAATGGGTAGGCCTTGAGGCATCCCTTCCATAGAATTGTTTTCAGGCGGCTCCAAACTTTCGCCACGAATGCCGGCTTCCTCGCCCGGCTCCGGCGGTTCGGGGAACTGCGGAGGTTCGCCAGGCTCTGGCGGCTCGCCGGTCTCAATGGAGTGCTTGACGATGACGAATGCCTGCGCGCCGAGGATGGGGTTCGGTGACGTGGCGATCGAAGTCGCCGCGCTGATGTACGCCTTCTCGATCTCGCTTTCGGCCTTTTGCAGCTCGCCGGTCATCTCCTGCACTTGCTGCTTGAGCATCATGTTTTCCTGCGCCAGCTTGGCTGGGTCGGGCTGTCCCTGTGCGCTTGCCGGCGGCAGGAATTCCTCGATGTCGATCCGCTCGTCGAAGCGGCGCAGGGTTTCGCGCGTCAGTTCGATCAGTGCTTGGGCCAACGCCTCCTGCCCATCGGCACGGAGCTTGCTGACTTGCTCGATGCACTTTTCGATCACCGGCATGAGCTTGGTCCAGCGGTCCTGCTCCTGCAGTTCGTTCGGCTTGCCAGTGGATCCGCCACGCACCTCGAGCGTGACCTTCTCGAACACTTCCTCGGCGGTGAGTTCGGGCCACACGGCATCCTCGCCGGCAATGGCTTTCACCTCTTGGGGCGAGAGCTTGCGCAGCAGGACTTGCAGGGCATACACGCCCAGTTCGGTCAGCAAGTCCTCCATCGCGTCCTGGCGCTCGCCGGAACGGCTGCGGAGCCCTTGGTTCAGGATCTCCGCCTCCGTGGCGGTCTTGGCCTTCAGCACAGAGCCGCGGTTCGCATCACCACCGCCGACGATCTGCTCCATGAAAGAGCGGGCCTGGCTGGTGTCGTACACCTCGGGCTTCAGCTGAGCCAGCGAGCCGACGAAGATGTCATTGCTCAGCGGCTGGCCGCCGACGCCCTCGACAACCACGATGTCCGCTCCATTGCGGTCGCGGAGCTTCTGCACATCCGCATCGGTCAGCGTGCCACCCTTGCGCACGACGTTCAGCGGCCGGGCGTCCTTGCGGTCCTGCTGGAAGTCCCTGGCGGTCTGGTTGATCTCGGTAACCTGGGGCTGCGTGAGTTCAATGTCGCTGAGCGGGTAGAACGTGCCCTCGATCTCGTTGAACGCGAGGCCGAAGAACGAGTACCAGCGCTTGCCGGTCCAGTCGGGCGAGAACGGCTCCTTGCAGAACCCTTCCTCGCCTTCGCAGACGGTGAACACGCGGTTCGAGTCCTGGTCCCACACCTCATAGACGCACAGCAGATCGGACTTGGCATCACCAACGCCACCGTCACTGATCAGACCAGCCTTCTCGGTGTAGCTCTTGGCCTTCTTGGCTTCACAGCCGAACGTGGCCTTGTACTTCTCGCGGGTGAACCACACCCGATGGGCAATGGCTGACGCGCGGAGGTAGTCCCCGAACTCCCGAACACTTGGGTCGAGGATCAGGATGTCCTCGCTCATCACGAAGTCGAGCGTCAGGCCGCGGGCGACCGACACCTCGGCCTGCGTCTGCAGCCCGGCCAGCATCTGCTGTAGCTGGGCAATTTTCAGGTCTTCGTTGCGCCCCACCTCGGGATCACTGATCGACGCGCGCAGGGTTTCCAGGGCCTTCAGGTTGTCCTGGGTGTCCTTGATCTGGTTCTCGATCAGCGGGTCGGCGGTCTTGTCCTCTTGCCAGCAGCATTTCCACCAGCCGACCGAGGTGACGTAAGCCGCCGTCAGCAGGCGCTTGGCCCGCTTCTTCAGTTCGGCGTCCTTCACCAAGACCTTGCTCAGCACGGCCTCGGCTGTTGCCCCGAACTGCTTGGTGATCTTCAGCTGAGCCTGTGCGACCCCTTTGTTCGGCTGTACCGCGTACTCGGGGTCTTTCGCGTAGACCTGGGGCCGCATGGTCGCCAGGTTGGCGAAATACAGGTTGGCCGGGATGCGCTTTCCCTCGGCGTCGATGCCGCGGAGCAACTTCCGATTGACTTCGAAGGTCTTGAACTGGGCTTCGTGGCGCTTTTTCGCATCCTCGATGCGCTTGAGGAAGTTCGCCGCAAGCTCTTTGTCCGGCGCAGAGACTTCCCGCTCCGCGTTGGCGGGCGGGGTTGCCCCTTGCGCCGGACTTTCGAGCATCAGGCGACGATCGCGCCGGTCAGCGTGCCGGAGGTGTAGGCCGACAGCGAGCAGCGCATGTAGCGCGGCAGCTTGATCTCCATCGGCACGCCTTCAGCGGTGGCCGCGACCACGATGCTCGAGCTGGCAATGGTCGAGCCGCTGGCCGAGGTGGCGTTCGTGTTGGTCACGAAACCGATCATCGGCGACGCCACCGGGGCCTGAACGAAGCCGAGGTTGGCATTGGCGCCGGCCGCGAACTCCTCGTAGGAGGCGAACGCTTCCAGCAGCAGGGTTGCCACACCGTTGCCGCCCATCTGCAACAGGGCCGAGTGGTTCTGCATCATCGGCGACTTGTCGAACAGCAGCGCGCAACGCGGCGTGCCGCCATACGTACCGTTGCCGACCGAGCCGACCAGCTGCACGGTCGTCGCCGACACGGGCACGATGTCCCAATGGCCGTTCGCGTTCGTGTTGCCGGTGATGCCGGAGATGGCGATGCGGTCACCCGCCTTCAGGCCGCAGTTGGCAGCGAAGGTGACGACGATCGGGGTTGCGTTGGTCGCACCGGTGATCAGGTGCATGGCAACAGCCGAGCCGGCCGAGCCAATCGAGAGCGCTTTGTTGGACATTGCATTTCTTCCTCGTCAGAGAACGGCCCTGCGATCCGGGTACGAAGCAAGGGGCCGTACCGCCCCGTGGAACTCAGTGGGGCGTGCCGCCAGTCGTCAAAATGATGTCGTCGCCAACCAGCGGGCGGATCGCGTCGGCGTCCTGCACGAACCGGTCGGACTTCTCGGAGGCTTGGGCCAGGCGCATGCGTTCCAGCGCGCCGATCGATGCAAGGCGGGCCTTGGCCTCGAGGCGTTGCTGGTGGTCGCGGTCGGCGCCGGCCTGGGCGTTGGCAGTCGTTGCCACGCCATCACCGGCCAGCCAGTCCGCGTGTTCACGGCTGACCGCGTTGTGGATGAAAATCTGCTGCTGCCCGACGTTCACGCCGCCAAGGTGGTTGCCCAGCGGGCGCCCGTCGAGGAAACCGCCTACGGTGTAGACGTAGTACCGCTTGCCCTCTTCATCGATGCCGTCGAACTCGAAGACGACGCAAAGGTCATTGACCCGTGGAAGGTCTTGCACGTCGATGGATCGACGGTTGGCAAAGTTCGGGACGATGGTGGCCGTTTGCATGCGCCATTGCAGCGCGCGGGCCTTAAAAGTTTCGCCACGATTAGCGGCGCGCCTTCTTCGCTTGCTCGTCCTGTTGGATGATCCAGTCCAACGTCCAGGGCGCAGGCCCTGCAGCCTTTGGCGCCTTCACTGTGCTCCACGGGCGGGCCATGCACATATAGCGCGTCTCGTCGCCGATGTGATCCTCACCCGACGAGTCAACGTCTTCCATCTTGTGCGGATCGTTCTGCAGCGCCGGGAAAGTGCGGATGAAGTCGGCGCAGTCGTCGGTCACGTAGAGCATCGGGATTGAGTCTTCGCCGTTCAGCCGGCCGCGAACCTGCCCCCAGCCCGAGATTCGGTTCGTGTCAGCCGGCCTGAACCTCGGGCCAGTTCCGCCCTCGATCTTCATCATCCGCTCGGCAAAGCTCGGACCGCCTTCGACTTTCCACAGGTCGGTGCCTGCCGGGCTCATCTGCTCGTTGATCACCTCGCCAGCCTCGCGCACCTTGATGCCCTTGGCGATCTGCTCCACGTCCAGGCGCAGGCCAATGTCAGGCTTCGGAGCGCCAGCTTGGTCGCGCTCGACGCCATACCACTCCCGATAGCGGATCAATGCGCCCTTGGGAAACCTGCGCTCTTCCCCGTTGCCGAGCTTGATCCATTCATCCTCGGCCACGCACCACCACCCCACGCTGAACGGATGCGCGCTGCCCCAGTCCATTGATCGGCCGCGCGTCCAGTGCTTCGGGGGCGTGAACCTGGGCACCACATGCACCTTGTGCCGCCAGTTCTCGAAGAACGCGCCGGCCACGATGTCCCAATCCCCGTCGAGCCATGCCTTGCGCAGCGCTTCATTGCCAGAGGTCGCCGCCAAGATCCGGCTCCGATAGCCCGGGTCGTTCTGCATCAGGATCACGTTGTCCTGCATCCGCGAGCGCACGAACATGCGGACAAATCCTGTCTCCGGGTCGGTGTACGGGACTCGCTCTGGCGCCATGTCGATGTTCCGGGCCTTGACCCACACATGGCCTACCCCGCCAGGGTTGCCGGTGGTTCGAACGCTGCACGGCACGCCGTAGGGGCTGCGGAGCGTCGAATACATCTTCAGCAAGGGAGCGCTGCTGGCGTACTCGGTCACTTCGTCCAGGCTGACCCGGGTGTATGAGTGCCCGTGATAGCGCCCGTAATCCTTCTCCGTCTCGATGAAGCGCATCTTGCAAGACGCGCCGCTGGGCCAGTACCAGCAGTTCGAGAACGGGAACTTCTCGCTCGGCTGGCTCTTGTAGACAGCGCCCTCGCCCGGGAACACCTCAGCGGCGCGGGCCTGCAATTCCTCGAGTTCGGGGTAGGTCTTGCGAAACATGATGCCGCGGTGCCTGTCGCGGTATCGAAGCGCCCCGTCCTCTTGATACCCAAGCTGGAAGTCTGACTTCCCGCCGCCTCGATCGCCACCGAAGAACAGTTCGTCGCACA
>OFQZ01000275.1_pt1 | contig 19345 bp, 33 predicted proteins | sample 1543011 | NCBI WGS metagenome assembly OFQZ01 (sample SAMN07774216, study PRJEB24372) | wastewater metagenome | isolation source: Exp Tend NO 0WW | collected 2016-02 | reverse complement strand
AAATCGCACGCTTGCTCATACGCCCAACGCATGTTGATGATGTGGTGCAGCGGCGCCGGCTCGCTCGCTGGTCCGGCAGCGGTGGCTGGCTTGTTGGTGTCGGTGGTCATGGGCGTTGCGGCACGAATGCCTGTTCGATGAATTGGACCCGCAGCCCAGGACGGATGCGCTCGACGATGGCGCGATTGACGTTGCACTGCGGGCTTCCGAGCGTCTTGAAAAACAGCACGCAGTCGTCGTCTGTCACAGCCCACCAAGAAGGCGCCTTGCAGACGCGGCCAGGAGCGAAGCGCGTCAGCTCGCTGATCGGCATCTTGATCCACGGAGGCTTGCTGTAGTCGCTTGGTATCTCGCTCATGGTGCCGGCTCCTGCGCCGCCCGTTTGACCATTGAAGCTACCTCGTAGGCGGTGTTCTGCGACTCGATCACTTTCCCGTTGAACAGGCGAACGATGGACCGAATGCCGTGCCACTGGCTGCTTGCGCCAGCTTCGGTAATCTGCTCCACGGCGCCAGCCGATACGTACTGCTTTGCGCCGTTGAAGTCGGTGATTTCGATCAAGTTCATGGTGTCGGCTCCTGCGGGGTGGTGGGTAGATAGTCGAAGTCGGCCCATTCTTCTGCCATTGCATCCGGCAGATAGCCTTTACGCTCGGCTCGTTCTAGCGCAGCTAACATGGGTTTAAGGCCGCTAACAAGCGCCCATTCGTACCCTTCTGGCACAGCCTGCCAATCGGCATCGCCTGCGGATAGAGCGGCGCGATCTGCGTCAAGCGCTGCTGCTAGTCGTTTGTCACAGCGCTCCATGAATGCATCGAAGTCAGCGCGGTTCGCAACCATGCTCATGGTTAGGCCAGCTTCCTCTGTGTGGCACGCCACCAGTTCGGCCAGCGCTGCACGTACTGCATCAGTGCTCATAGCGCCGTCCTCAACAGGGTCATCACGACGATTACCACGACGCTCAGCAGAAACACCCCGTGCCACGACAACCTGCGCGGCTGACACACGTCGTCGTAGATCAACGCCTGCTGCAAATACAGCGCATCATTACCGAAGTCGCGCGGGTTGATGTGCTCGAAGGTGCCAGCCGCGGTGTCGCGGCGTAAGATGGAGGCGGGTGCCCAGCGGCTGCTAATGAGCGGTAGCTCGGGACGGCAGACGACGGTGCTGTCGTCTGTGTCTTGCGCGTTGTCGGGGTGGTACATCACGATGCCTCTTGGATACAACATTTCGCTTTCTCCTTTAGTTGAGACGAGACCACTCACGGCCAGCACCTTCCCACAAGGCCTGAGCCTCAGGGTGAGGGTACGCCTCGAAGAACACGATCCGCTCGCATGACGTGTTCAACAGCAGCTTGCAGCAGGTGATGCATGGTGACGCTGTCACGTAGGCCGTGTGGATCGCGTAGACGTCGCGGCACTGCAACAAAGCGTTCTGTTCAGCATGGATCGCTTGGCAGGTGTCCAGCGATTGGCCACTCGGTGCGTTAGCCCCGTGGCAAGCGTTGCCGTAGACCTTGATGAGACCACGTTCCCAATGCTCAGGTGGACGGAACGTGCCGTCACCACGAGCGAGCGCTGGGTTCGTGACTCGACCAGTGTCTTCGTTGCAGTGCGCCTGGCCCGCGGCCACCCCGTTGTAGCCGGTGGCCAATACGTGGCCACGCGCGTTAAGAAGCACGCAGCCGCATTGACGCCGCAAGCAGGTTGCCCGCTTCGAGGTCGCGAGGGCCAGATCCATGGCCCATTGATCTTTGGAGGGTCTCATGACAGCTGAGCCAAATACTGCCTCAGGTCAGCTTCGGCTTCCTCCTTAGTTTCTTGAGGCTCGCCGATGTGCTCGCCGTCGCCGCTAACAAACCTCCACGGTGTGGAATCCCACCAACCGGAACCATAGGATTCCGTCATGTTTTCAATGAAGATGTTGCTCATGATCTTCCTCAGCAGGTTGGTTGACGATGATGAGATCTTAAGTCAACCTCACCGTCGTGTAAACAACTATTTTCAATATCTCTGCTAGGACGAGTGCTAGCTCTCCCACCACCTCAACCTGTCGCCTGGCTTCGTCTCCCTGAGGGCCTCGAGCCAAGCGCGCAGCGTTTTCTCCTCGGTCCACAGCTCTCGTGGCGTGGGTGGTTGGCTCGTATATACCATCCGCAGGCACTCGCGGGCCGCCAGCCAATTCGGCTCGTAGAGGTGCGAGCTGGCCGCGGTCAGATGCAACTGACCTGGAGCGATGGTCATCTCGCCTGGCCGGGCCTCGTTCAGGCGTGAGCAGATGAGGTGCGAGAGCATCGAGAAGTTGAAGACGTCGTATGGTACACCGAGCCATGCGTCGGATGACCTCATGAACACGTGGAGGTTCAGAGCCATGTTCCTGATGTTGGCAAAGATGGCCACAGTGCACGGCACATCCTTTGTAGCCGGTGGGTTCTCCCGCCAGATGGTCAGCCCGGCCTGCCGTGTGTCTGGGTCGGCCAGCAGCTTGCCCACGACGTAATCGAGCTGCCCGCGGATCTTGGGCCCATAGGCGCCGAAGAACTTCACGCCGTCGTCACTGAACTCGGCAATGTGCTTGTTGTAGGGTGCAATCCCAGCCACACTATCGTCGCCCGACAGGATCCAGTGGGCCTCAGCTGCCATGAACTGGTAGCTGAGCTTCCTCTCAGCCACCGTGATAACTGGTCGGCGCATATCGATGACCATCGTGTGCTGCGGCAGCTCCTTGGTCAGCCTGCCTCTGGGCGACACCTCGAGGCCGTTGAAGAGAATCTGGCGCAGCGTCACGAACCAGACTGATGAAGCATCAAGCATCTTGGGCCCTTTCAAGTACATCGAGGAGCGGGTAGCGGGCGTCCGGACTGAACCGCTTGAAGTGCTGCGGGTGCGGTACCTCGACAACCTGCCTGAGCCCGTAGGTCGACAGCCTCTTTGCGGCCGTCCTGCCCAGGGCTACTACCGTGCGGTCACTGAAGTCCACGTGGCTCAGGTAATCCATGTCGGCGTTCAGCCAACACAGGTTCCGCTCGCTCATCTCGACGGACTCAAGTTGGTTCGTCAACCAGCGACTGCAGCCTTGGTTGCTGAAGGAGGCGAAGGGCCACTGGTAGAATGGGTCTTGGTCCTTGCGCTCAGCGAAGCCCTCGCCCACCAGGATAGTGGGTGCCTTCCAATTGCCAGCTGAGGCCAAATCCAACGGGTGAGGCTTCACGGTTCGCATCAGTTGGATGGTAGCTCGAAGCTCTGTGTCACTCATCTTCGTGTAGTCGAAGGTGACCTCACTCAGATCCGTCGGCTCGAGACCGTAGAGGTCGTAGACCTGCCTCAGCTGGTAAGCGTTGTCCAGCATCTCCAGGTGCTTGCGCCGCCTGTAGCTGTCTGCCACACGATCCCAGCCTGGGTCGCACCACACGACAACGGCCCCGCAGCGCAGGGCCAAGCGTTCGAGCATGCGCTTGCTGGCCATGCCCAGTCTGTCCTGACCTTCCCTGAAGGCGAGGCCGTAGGGCGTCTCGCTAAGCCATGAGCGGTCGAAGACCACGTCGGCGTGGCCAAGGACGGCCGGCATCATCGCCTCGGTGTACATCCGCGCCAAGCCCTTGGTAACTCGCGGCAACGCCGGAAAGTGGACGTACACAGCCCCGGTGGCCTCGGCGTACATCTTGGCGGCCGTGGTCTTGCCGCCGCCGTCGCAGCCTTCGAAGATGGTCAGAGCAGCTGAGGTTGGCCCCATGCGAGGATCTCCTTGAGTCGGCCTTCTGGGCTGGTCCAGCCGGCAGGTTTGATGACGTCGAGCGTGGTGCCGCGCTTCGACTGCTCGGCTGCCGTGGCTCGCACCTTCGCCATGTTGGCCGTGTGGACCGCGTGCATCCCGGCGTGCCACTGGGCTGGGTCGATCCCCATGTAGAGGGCCGTCCCGTAGGCGACGTAACAAAGATCGAGGAGCGCGTCGAAGGCCTTGACGGCGTCGCCGTCGTTCAGCGCCTCTTCGAGCTCCTGCAACTCCTCATGGAGGAACTTGAGCCGATACTCCTGGGCCGCCTCGTCGAGCTGGTCGTGGGTGCCCAGGGGCAGATCGAACCGTTGGTGGAACTCGTAGACGTTGCTGATCATGGCTTCTTGCAGACCCAGAGGTTGTTACGGGCGTGGTCGGGGTACAACGGCGCGAAGATGCAGCTGATGGCATCGTTGTCGAAGTACTCGGACAGGTGCTTGCGCACAGTCTTGATGGCCTCCATCGTGTCACGATGCGCAGCCGGCGCCTTCCCGATATGCTTGATGTCCATGAAGACGCCGAACCGCTGCTCCACCTTGAAGCCGACCTTCTCAGTCGCCTTCTGGAGCTCGGGCACGGTGTACTCGTGGATGTGGTTGGCTGCGTGGCGCACCCCATCGTAGCACGGGGTTGACATCAACATCGTACCGCCGGGCTTCAAGCAGGCGAAGGCGGCCTTGAGCAGCTTGGCGCCATGCTCCACCTTCATGTGCTCGATGACCTCGTAGTGGACCACGACGTCGAAGCCTCCAGCGTTGTCGGCTGTGAGTAGCTGCTTCCAATTCTCCACGAAGTTGAACTCACCGTGGAAGGTCAGGCGCTGGCTGTTGGACGGCTTCAGCTTGTTGAGATCCACGCCGGTGTAGTGGCCGACGTGAGCCGCGGCGCCACCCGTCAGGATCTTGCTCAGGGGTCGATCTTCCCCGCAGCCGATCTCGAGCACGTCATCCTTGGCGGTGATGAAGCGCCGGGCGAAGCTCCAACGCCAAAAATGTCCGGAATAATCTCTTCCGAGAGTCTTCCCATGACCGTTCTCACGAAGCTGTGTAGTGTCGTAATCGCGGTCGTCTCTATGCTTTTCGCGTCGTTGCATTTAGTTGCTCCTCAGCGTTGTTAGGCCGAGCCCCTCAGCGGCTCGGGTTGGGATTACTCCTTCGCCGCCGGCGGCTTTTCGCCCTTCTTGACCAGGTCGTTGCGGTACCACTTGACGTAGGAGCGCTTATTGTCGTCAAGGCCGAATTCCTTCTGCACCTTGGTGAAGATCTGGGCATCGGTGAGCTTGCCTTCCATGATCAGGGTCTTGAACATGGTGGCGGCCGACGGCTTGCGCTCGCCGGGTTCCTTTGCGGCCTTAGCCGGTTTCGCGGCCTTCGGCCCCCTGCCCGGGATGGGCTTCTTGGTCTTCACTGCGGCAGTCTTCGCCGGGGTCTTGGCCGCGGCTGCGGCCTTCTTTGCGGTTGCCATATCGATTTCCTTCTGACTGATGGTGGTGAAAGCGGCCAATGCTTGCATGGCCTCGGTTGAACCGCCCAAAGAGGCGGCGGCGTACTCGGCGTAGAGCTTGGCAGCTCGCTCCACCGGGTAGTCTGGGAGCGGTAGGTACTCGTTGTCGAACCGCTCAGCTGACATCGTGCAGAGCTCAAAGCCCTCGATGCTCAGTGGAATGTAGTGGACTGTTTCGCCTTCTCGCCTGATCTCGATGCAGGTGTGCCGGTTGTGATCTGCCCGCACGGGGGAGGCCGCGACGGCCACTTTTTTAATGATTGTCTTCTTGGCGGCAGGTTTCACGGCAGGAACTCCAGCGTGGCAATCGGGCCGCCGATCGAGTTGGCGAGGTTGATGAAATCACTGATCAGGATGTCGCCGTCGACATCGAGGTCGAGATCACTGCCTGAGACGAAGTGAATGTGAATATGAATCATGATGTTCTCCGGGAGGAAGATTCTACACCGGGCCCTGAGGCTCGGTGTAGATTTCAGTGAATTTAGATGAGGGTCAGTGCCTTCGCCATGGTAGCCGACTTCAGGCTGTCGCCGCGGCCGAACCACTGGCTGTCCAAAGCGATCGAGGAGTCAGCCGATTTGACGTGGTGGTCCACGTACTCCGTCACAGCGTTGACCAGGCCCCATGCCGTGCCTTGGCGACCGACCAGCTCGGCCCCGAGTTGCGCGCCGCTGAACAGGTCCATGATCTTGTTGAAGCCGGCTGCCTTGGTCACGTCCTGCGCCGAGATCATCTTCTGATCACGGAGCAGAGACTCGACGAACGCCTTGGCAACCTCTTCCGTCACGCGCACCTTAGCCAGCGTCTTGGCGGCCGTCATGAACACACCGAAGTTCTTGCCAGCCTGCGCCAGGCGGGCCTTGACCGACGCCATCTTCTCGGCCGTCATCTCGGTGCGGTGACCCACCTGGATCCGAGCGCCGCGCTCTGACAGAGCCATCTGAGCCGTGTTCGAGCACACCACAGAAACTGTCGTTTCCGTGAACGTGGTCTTCAGGCTCCCGTCAGCAGACGTGATGCCCAGCAGGTAGCCCAGGACATCATCACCCTTGGAGACCTGATCCTCGACTCCAGACAGACGAGCCATGCACCAGAAACGACGGCCGCCGTACAGTGTACCGGCGGTTTCCAACGTGGCGCCGGCCTGCTCAGTCAGGTCACGGAAGAACTCGAGCACATGGGCCGGCTGCACGATCTTGTAGGCCGGCGAGACGATACCCAGAGGGGCCTTCGTGTCTGAGCGGAACAGGACGTGCTGATCATCCCAGGTTTGTTGGGCAGCGCCTTCGCCGAAGCGCACGCGGCTGCGAGCGACCTTCCAATCCATGCCGGCCGCGGCCCGCATGGTTTCGATGCTGGAGCCGGCCGGGACCCGGTTGGCCTTCAGCTCCTCGGTTTCCCACCAGACCGGGACACCGTCGACGGCGGCCATCTCGACTTGGCCGTTCTTGCGGATTGTGATGTTTGCGCTCATGATCTGTTCCTCAGCTTTGAACCGGTCGATGTTTGACCGTGATTAGATCTTATGTCGCCGTGGAGTGGATGTAAACTGTTATTTTCAACTATTTGAGCTGGGACAAATGGCAGCCACTGCCACAGGATGCGACTCCGACCAGAGCTCCTACCTCTACCAGTGAGCTTCCCGTCACGTTTAACGATGCCCACTGATTCAAATTCGTAGAGCCACTCCCTGATGTTACTGGGATCGGTTAAACACTCAGCCGACAGCTTTTCGACTGTACAAGGTGAGAATTTTTGAAGCGCCACGATAAGCGCGCAGGTCGTAGCGCGACTCATAAAGGCGTCACACTGCCGTCTTTGGCGCACTCATTCCAACCGTCTGGGGACAGCAGACCATCTCGCTTCATGGTTCGTGGGTTGAGCTGGTAAATGCGCCGATTCTTATCCACCTCGAAGAACCAGTACCAGGCTTTCTGATCGAAGCGGTACTTTCCAGGCTTGTTCAGCACATCGCGTACGCATTGAGGTGTAGTATCTTTCACTGCCCCCTCCTCTTCTTGGCCAGCTCCTTCAGACCCGTGAACAGAGCCTGTTGCCCTCGGTGCTTAGACTTCAGAGCGTAGAGCATGACCTCATCGATCGTATCGCGCATCAGGAAGTGGTGCACGAATACCTTCTTGCTCTTGTTGCCTTGGCGGCGCACCCGCCGGATGAATTGGTCGTAGAGCTCGAAGTCCCAAGTCAGCGAGTGCCACGCCACGTGGCGGCCCACCTCCTGCAGGTTGAGTCCGTGGGCCATGGCCTGCGGGTGGCCGAGCAGCACCGGGAGCTTCCCTTGGTTCCAAAGGATCTCGAGCTCAGCCGACCGCTTGGCGCTGACCCCGCCGCCGATGTACGGCACCTCCTTACCCAACCGAGCTTGCAAGCGCTCGAGGTCGTGCTTGAAGTCGTAGGCTACGAGCAAAGGCTCACCTTGGAGCTCTTCGATCAGCTCAGCCAGGGCCTCGGTCTTCTCGTCGTGGAGGTGGGCCACCTCCTTGGCGCCTTTGGGCAACTTGAACCCCATGGCGGTGACTTCTGGATCCAGGTAGATGCCTCCATTGGCTACCTGTCGGCACTTGCCCGAAGCCACGGCGGCGTTCGTCGCCACAATGGTTCGGTCGTCCAGCTTGGCGATCAGGTCCTCCTCCAGGCGGTCATAGATGGCTCTGGCGGCGTCAGGGAGGTCGAGCTTGATGTTGTTCTCGATGAGCAGAGGCATCTCCAGATAGTCTTCGGCAGCCATGCGTAGAGCGAGAGGTGCGAGGCGCTCGTAGATCTCGTCTGGGGCCTCTTCTCGTGGCACCCAGACGAATCCTTGCTTGTCGACGGTCTGGAAGTATCGCATCCGGTAGTGGGTGATGTACTGACCCAGCGCCCGACCCTCATCCAGGATGAAGCATTGGCCAAAGAGATCGAGCAGGCCGTTGGAGGCCGGGGAGCCCGTCAGACCCCAACGACGACCAAAGGTCTTGTGGATCTGCTTCATGGCTTTGAAGCGTCCAGAGGTGGTATGCTTGAACTTGGTCAGCTCGTCGATAACCAACGTATCGAACCCCAGGGCCTTGAAGCGACGGGTGTCGACAGCCACCTTTGTGCTCACGCGGCCCGTCTTAGCTGAGGCGGTTTTGGTCTTCGTCGTCTGTAGCAGCCAATCCAACCCCTCAGGATTGATGATGTAGATGTCGGCCTCACGCTGCAAGGCCGCATCCTTGTCTGGGCCGTGAAGGAGCTCGTAACGCAGGTGGTTGAAGTCAGCCCACTTTTCGATTTCGCGCGGCCACACGCTGTGGCAGACCCGCAGCGGCGCCACGAGCAGCACCTTGCCGATCAGCTTTTTGGCCTTCAGGAACTTGATGGCCGCCAGCACCACCGATGACTTCCCCAGTCCTGGGTCCAGCAGCAACGCGGCGCAGGCGTGCTCGAGCAGGAACTTGACGGCCTTCTTCTGATAGGCGTGCGGCTGCCAAGGCTCGGGCAACTGCTTGAAAAGCTCGATCGTAGTCATCATGCACCTCAGCAGCGTAGCCCCAGAGTCGCAAACAGGTCAGTCGCTCAGCTTGACGTGGGGAAGGTGGCTCGCCAGGCGCCTTGAACTCGATGAACAGCGGACATCCACCTGGAACAAGGAACCCGCGATCAGGCCAGCCGTCCACACCCCATTTGAAACTCTCCACCCCGAGCAAGCGCTTGGCATCGAGGCAGACCTTCCGCTCGATCTTGGCTTCAGACATCACCAAGCCTGAAGAAAATTCAACAGCTTTATCGCGTGGGCTGCTTGACTGGTGGCGTCATGCAACGCATTGTGATGGGGGCCTCGGCGCTCGAGCTTGATTACCGTAGCCAAGCCCTTTAGCGTGCGATAGCAGCGGTTATTCCAGAAGGGCCAGGATGGCTCCTTGGCCATTGCTTCATACGCTACCTGTAGAATAGCGTTGTCGAAGTCGGCACCGTTGCCCCAAATCCTGACACCGAGCTCGCCTCTGTCATTCACCTCGGCAACACTGCTGAGCCAGGCATCGAACTCGGTCAGCATCGACCTGAGCGTCGGTTTCTTGTCTTGGTTGGTGAATAGCCTGTCGCTCACCTCAGGGTCCTGCTCTTCCCACCAAGCCACTGTCGCCGGGTCTACCGTCAAGAAACCTTGGTGGGAGCGTTGGACCTCAGTGTAAAACTCCTTGGTCAGACCTTGCTTGGTGAAAACCACCGCCCCTAGACTGAGGATCTTACATCCAGGGCGGCGACCTAAGGTCTCCAGGTCGATCATAACGTCGATCAAGGCTCCTCTCCCACTTTGTTGATGTTCCACGAACCTTCTACCAGCGTCACCCGGCCGCCGTAGCGCTCCTCGAGGATATGGATGGCCGATTCGACTTTCTTCCCGACTAGCCAGCTCAGCACGGGGCTAGAGCTCGTGACCCGGCCATCCCAGATCGCGAACTTCGAGTCAGCGCGCGGCCCCTCGACCTTCGCCCATTTGACGATGTAGAGCATGATCAGTACTTGCAGAGGCCGGGACCACCGTGTGGCTTCTTGCTCTGGCCGTACCAGCACCACTTGCACTTGTCATTGGGTCGCGGCGCGAAGATCGTGTCGTTCATCATCGGCTTCACACGGGCCTCCCACCGCTTGCGCAACTTCGCGATGTCGGCGCGTGTGTAGCTGAGCGCCGACTCCTCATCGCCTGGGTAGATCCGCCCGAGGTCGGTGTAAGCCAGCCGTGGCCGCACCTCTTCGATATGCTCATGGAGCAGCAGCGCAGCTAGCGCGTAGAGCTCGAGCTGCTCGACATACTCCTCATTGAGCTCAGGCCTGAACTTGCCTGTCTTCCAGTCCGTCACGACGAGGGTCGTCTCATCCTCGTGGTGGGCGCAGTCGAGCTTGATGCGGACCCAGCAGGCTGTCCAGTTGTTCCAGGCGGTCTCGTCCCAATCCTTCGTGAAGGCCCAATTGTCCTCCACAACCATCGACTGGGCCCGCTTCTTGTAACGCTGCTTCATCAGCTTAAACTCGGCCGCCATGGGCTGCAGGTCAGCTGGCAGCTTCGGCAGCTTGCCTTTGATGAACTGCTCAGCCTGATCGTGGATGTCGGCGCCACGCTGCATGGCGTCGTTCTTGGGCTCCTGGATCTTGTCGATGTGCTTGAGCTTGCACGCCAACGGGCATCTCTTGTAGTCGCTGTACCGACTGAAGCTCCACGCCGTCAAGGGCTTGATCGGGATCGTCTTCTTCGTGGCCATTCAGAGCACCTTGCCTTTCCTGTCGTAATCAATGAGCTCAGCCCAGTTGGTCAACGAGGTGGACCCCTCAGTTAACATCGGCACCTCGAATTCTATCCCCTCCATGCAGACCCGGAGCAGCTCCATCGCGGAGACTTTGTCCTTGATTGGCACGGAGGCGGTAAGTTGGTCGTGGACGTTGAGAATGAGGAACCAGAGATCTTGGAGCCCAGCCTCAGTAAGTGCATCATCGAGCCTGATAATCGCCTCCTTCGTGCAGTCTGCTGCCGAGCCCTGGATCAGCACGTTCACGAGCTTGTAGTCGAACTGGCGGATCCGCCCTTGGATCAGCTTGGGTTCCTCGCAGTAGTACTCACGGCCGCCCCAGGTACGCACCGGCTGCTTCATCGCAGCCCGCCGCTTCATGTCCTTGTACATGGCCTGCAGGCCCGGGTACAAGATCAAGATGGCCTTCTTCAACTCGCCGGCCTCCTCCACCGACATGTTGTTCTTGATGGCCAGCTTCGGGGCCCCCATCCCGTAGATCAGCCCGAGGTTGGTGTTCTTCACCGGCTTGCGGTCGTAGAACTTGCCCATCTTCTCGAGCTCGGCCTTGGCGTAGTCATGGAAGTCGATCCAGTTGTCTTCCAGGTACTTCTGCATCAGCTGGCCGCCGTCGAAATGGGCCAGGATCCGAGGCTCCTGCTGCGAGTAGTCGCGGTCGATCAACACGTGTCCGGGGAAAGGGGTGATGTAGCTGCGACACAGCGGGAGTGACGGCAGACCAGCAATCGGGCATTTGACCAAGGCCTTGGCCTTCTTCGGGTCGGCCTCCTCATGCTCGAAGATCGGGCTGAACTCCTTCGGCATGTTCATGAACCACGTGGCCGAGAGCCGGCCTGTCCGCGCGCCCACGTTGGAGTCACCGGATGGGGCCTTGACCTGGTTCCAGGTGGTATGGATCGTACCGCCCGTGGCCTCAGCCATCTCGAGCCACGGCCGCATGAACGTACCCAGTGCCGTCTTGAGCTGGGTCCGGTACTTCAGCACGGCCAGCAAGCTCTTGTCGCTGACGCCGAGCAGCAAGGCCTCCTTGTTGGTCTGGAACTTCCCGGTGGCCGTCAGCGGCATCTTGGTTGGGTCGGCCTTCTTGGCCTTCACCATGGCGTCCACCAACTGCTCGGGGGAGTCTAAGTTGATGTCTGCTGGGGCCTTCAGCTTCTTGACAACCCACTGGTTGATAGTTGACCAGACCTCGGTGAACGTTGCCACGTCCGCTCTCAACCGCGGCAAGTCCACAGCCACGCCACGGCGTTCCATGCGCAGCAGGATCGGCATGAGCCGCCGCTCGCGGTCGTAGGCCGCCAGCATCTCGCGCTCGACGGTGCGCGGCCAGAGCAGGTTGAAGATGGCCTCAGTCCGTTCCACGTCGCCGTTGGCGTAGGGACCAACCACGTCGCCCGGTGCCAGCGCAATGTAGCGGCCGAAGTAGTGGTCGCTGTTCTTGGAGCGGCTGATCTTGACACCAGGTACTGGCTGATGCGTGCAGAGCCAATCGGCCACTGCATCCTGCTCCTCCGGTGGGAGGCCGAGGAGGCGTTCCGCTGAGGGCTTCAGGCTGAGCTCGAGCTGGTGCGGATCGTCGAGGAAGAGCAGGAACAGCGTGTCGTGAATCTTGTCCCATGGCGGCGGCTCAAGGCCCATGTGGGTCTCAGCGACGTCCACGTCGAACTTACCATTCTGGCAGAGGATCCCATCCTTGTTCGCGTAGGCCTTGACTAGAGCAAGGTAGGCTTCACCGAACGTGGAGTTGTTCTCAGTCGGATGCCCCCACGCGTAGTACCGCGCCTTCTTCCCCGGGTACTTGATCGAGACACCGACGGGGACGGGTGGGTACTTGGGCCGCGCCTCGATGCCCGTGGTTTCGAAATCAATACATACAGGCTTAGGTGTTTTCATGACACCTTCTTCATCAGGGCGGCACGCTCACTCACGGCGCGCAGCTTGTTGATCCGCGAATGAAGCCGAAGCAGGAACATCTTACGCCGCTTGCCCTTCGACTCCTCAGCCAAGAGCCGCTCTGCCAGCTTGATGTCGCCGGCCATGAGGGCCTTATTCAATGCCGCCCACGTGGCGAGCTCAGGCGAGGTTGTTTTCATCTAATTCTCCTTGAGAAAGGTGGGGCGGCCGGTGCTGATCTCCGGCTTGTGATCTTGCATCTGGATAGTAACGATGCTTACAGCGTGGTTATCCAGCCTTGGGGAGGCGCTTCCACGATTGACCTTTTCCAATTCACAGACAAGCACCCGAACCCCCTAGTGCCTTGTCGTCAAAGTCCGCGCATCAGCCTGCGCATTCGCCCCTTTGATCAGTAGCGCTTCTTCGTGGGTGGAGCTGCCTTGCCGCCGCGCTTAGCAGCGGGTGGTGCCGCCTTGCTGCTCCGTTGCGGCGGCGCCTGCTCCTCGAACGGCGTGTATGGGAACTCGATCGCCTTGGACGCTTCCTCGTTGCGCTTGAACACGGCACCGAGCAGCTCATTCGGGATGATCGACAGGGGCTCGAACACCACCTTGAACTGCGTCTGCGGATCCGGTCGCACGCTCACCTTCGTATAGACGGCGTGTGGGGGCCGCGACAAGGCGTTGGCCAGTTGCTTGACATGGGCCGCGTAGCCCTTGACTGAGGTCACTGGGAGCTTCATGTAGGCGATGGCGGCCTTCTCGATCTGCTCCTCGTCATTGAACGGCTTGAACCGGCCAGCCTCGAACGTCCCAGCCGGGATCAGTGCCAAGCGCCGGGTGTTTCGACAGGCTTTGCCACGACCCACGTCAGCGGAGCCCCACTCGTTCATCGGGCAGCCGTGACAGGTCTCATGCTGGTTGTTCTCAGCTTCGATGACGATCTTGTGTGGCACCATCGCCTTCTCATCACGACCGAACGCGAAGCACAGCGGACCTTGGACATTGTCCGGATCGTACTTGCCCTCGTAGTAGACGTTCTCGAGCACGCTATCGAGGATGATGACCCCCATCTCGTTGTTGGGCACTGGTGCGTCGTTGAACGCCAGGATGCCACCCTTGAGCGAGAAGAAGTTGCCGGTGGCTGTGGACTCCTCCATCGCCGCGGCGAGCTTGGCCTGACGGGCGAGTTCCTCGTCCCACTTGGCGACTGCCGTGGTCTTTGATGCTGCTTTCGTTGCCATTTCGTTCCTTCAGTGGTTAGTTGCAAGTGGGCCTTTTCACCTCATGCCCAGGAGGTTCGAGCCAGATGTCGGGTGGAATTAAGCTTCCCATCTGGTCAAATTCATTTTAGGCCGGTGTGGACACATCAAGGCATCACCCTCTCCCGCCACTCCGTTTACCGTGGTGCATTTACGGTCAGCCAAGTTGATAAGACCCAGCCGTCCTCATATCTTGCACCGGTCCCCCATCCCACTAGGGTCTGCTCCTGCCTAATTTTCAAAGCTTGTTGATCGACAGCGTCACCGCCTGGAAGGCCTCGACGCCTGGCACCTCCTTGCCCGCCTCCCACCGCTCGGTGACTGCGGCGGTGGCGAGGCGGCGTTGCATCAAATCCCACGCATTATGCCGCTTCACGTAGGCGTAGAACTTCTCCCAGTCCTTGACCTGCGGCACATCCTTCGTCACAACCGTGACCCGGGCCAGCTTGCCCGCGGCTCCTGTTGCCTCGGACTTCGGCAACGTGTTGATGATGTGCTCGCGCAGCGCCTTCTCCTTCTCCTCAAGCGCGTCGACGACCTTCTGAGCCGCGAGGCGCTCTTGGCGCAGGGAGTAGACAAGATCCGCGCAGGCCCCAAGGGCCTTGGGGAATTTGAATGTGGTGGTCATCTCAGACTCCAAGTTGCAGCGTAGGTGCCCGCTCATTCAGCGGACGGTGGAGCGATTCGCCCTTGCCGGCGGCCACGCCAGCGTGGTACCCGGCGCCGAGCTGTCCAACCCGACGTTGCTTGGCCGGCTTGCCTTTGCAGCGGTTGCTATACTCGGTGTCCAACTCCTTGCGCAGGTCGTCCGGCATCGCAAAGTCGTGAACTGTCTTGCCTACAGCCTCCACCCAACCGTGGCAGAAGCTGTCGGCCTGCCGCGTGGTCTCCGAGCGTTCGTGATACTTATGGGCCGCCGCGAACTGAGCCCGCGCCTTGATCAGCTTGCGCTGCATGACAGCGGCCGTGTAGTGGGCCAACTCCACCTGCGTCTTCAGGCCGAAAATGATGTACCGGCCGTAGACGTTGGCGGCGTAGGAGCTCGACTTCCGCCACATCAGCCGGCAGCCGAAGGCGCGGGCCACGGTGTTAAGCAGCCTCAGCTCCCAATCCTTGACGCGGGAGACTGAGACCGCTGAGCGCAGCTCAGACTCGCTGAACTCAGCACGCGTCAGGTCAGCCGAGCTGATGCCGTGCAGCTCCATGAGCTTCTGCGCTTGGCGCATGGCGGCAGCAGCCTCATGGGCCTCCGGCGATTGGCTCAGCGCCAAGCACTTCTTGATCTTGTCGAGAATGCGTTCTTGATCCATGATCAGGATCCCAGGATGGGGCCGAGGTCGATGATCTTCAGGCCACTCGGACCACGAAGGACGATCTTGGTGTCGCCGTAGGCGGCGACGGAGATGCCACGATCCCGAAGGTATTTGATGACAAATTGTTGGTAGGCCATTTGGTTTCCTCAGCAGTCCCGATCAAGCTCGACCGTGGTTAGATCTTAGATCGAAACCACGGTCTTGTAAACAACTATTTTCAACTATTTGAGCTGGGTCGTTTACCAGTCTTCAGGCGGCACCTGGTGCCTGGCTCCTCAGGCGCGCGTTCTTCGATAGTGCGCTGACGGCAATCACAGCTAGGCGTTGCGAACCACCAAAGCTTGCCATCGCCGCCGACCACGGACTCGGCCGCCTTGCACTTGGCCAGGTGGTGCAAGGCTGCTGTGGCCTGCCCGAAATTGGCACTCGTAGCTGCCATGAGCATGGGCACGCTCATGAAGTCGTCGGCACTAACCAAGGCGTCAAGGACGAGCGAGGTCCAGGTCGGCTTTTTGTCTGCGGCTCTGCCATGTTTGGCGTTGGACGGCGCCCGTTTCGCGCCGGGCCGCTTGGTCTTCGGATAGACGAGCTTCATCATGACTCTCTCCTCGTGAGATCCCGGACCATGGCATTGAGCAGCTTGATGCCGGCTAGGCTGTTCATATCGCCCAGTTTAACTAAGTGCTCCGTACCGTCGGGTTCGATGGCGCGCGCCGTCTTGATATGGGCCAACTCCTCGAAGTACCAGGCACCAATGAAGTGGTTGGTGCGCTCACGGGCATCACCACCGATCGTATCGTCTTGCCCAGGTCGCGGGTCACATTGGCTGGAGGTCATCTTAGTAGACTCCTACGAAACGACCGTGGCAAAGGTGGCTGCAGAAAGCATAGTTGCCGTCAATGTCAGCTTCCTCTTCCTTCACGGCCACACCGCACTCAGCGCAGTCAATGTACCCACTGAACTCAGTGTACTCGCCTAACCCCTTAGATGGGAACTGCTCCTTCGTTGGATCGAAGATCGAACCATCCTGGCGCTTTGTCCACCAGTGAGGTTCCGATCGATTCCAGATCGGACACCAGTAGTGACCGCGTACCAGGGTGAGCGTAGAATCAGCCGTGCAGGCTGCTACGCTCAGTTCCCTGCAGCGGCCACGGAACAGGCGGTAGCCTTCATCTGGGCTCATACCGCGTGCCCGGTCTTGCGCAGTTGGAAGCGGTACCACGCCGGGTAGCCACGCTTCTTCTGGTCAAGCTTGAACTGCTCGGCGATCACGGCCCACACCTCGTCGTTGGTCTTCCCGGCAAGGATCAGGTCCCGGGCCACTGCGGAGCAGGAGACCTTCTTCTCGCCCTTGTCGGCCGGGACAGACTTGGGTTCGACCTTCGGGGCTGGCGTGGACGGCAGCAACAGGCTCTGCAGGTGGGCCGTGGCGGCTTCGATGGCCACGGTCAGCGTGCCGCCGTCGGTCTTCGAGATGAAGAAGTTGTAGTCGCGCGGCTTGACGCCGATTTTGCGCAGGATGGAGGTGGCGGCATCGCGGGTTTTGACCACACGGATGGCTTGGGTTTGCTTGCTCATGATTTGTTCCTCAGCTTTGAACCGGTCGATGTTTGACCGTGATTAGATCATAGCGCAAGTCCAACTCACTGTAAACAACTATTTTCAGCAAAGTTGATTGGGACAAGTACTAGCGGTCAATCTCCGCTCTGAACCCAATGAACACGGGGAAGCGAGGCGCATCCTTGGCACCACTCGCGAAGTACTTGTACTTCACAGTCCGGTTCGTCAGCTTGCCGATGGTGAACAGTAGCCAAAGCTCGTAGCGCAACGCCTCGTCGAACCCAGTCCCGATGTTAAAGATGGCGTCTTTGAAGGGGCCATTGAGGCCACGAACCTGGAGGGAGCCTAGGCAGCCGCGGCCTACCATGCCTGCCTGGTGGCTGCTGCGCTCAAGGTGACCCGTGGCCGAGCGCTTGGCCTCGTTGGTGTTCTGCATAAGCTCCACGGCCCCGATGACCACAGCCTCAGCGTCGTCGAAGCGCTTGAGCTTCAGCAGGCCGCCTTCATTAACAGTAGAGCGGCCGTGTTTGTACTTGCCTACGGGGTCCCGTAGCATCACGCCCTCGTAGCCCTGATGCAACATATCAGTCTCGTAGGCATCAAGCTCCTGGGTACCTTTGATGAGGACGTGGGGCACCTCCGCGATGATACCGAGCTTGGCTGCCGAGGCTCTGGCCTTGGCGATAACCAGGCGGTCGCGAAAGTTGTGCTCAACACCTTGGACATCGAACACCCAGAAGTTGAAGCTGGGCGCTGTCTCGATGGCCATGACACCCCTCGAGGTGCGGTTGAATACGCCTGGGTCCGTGGGGTTGCCCACGATCAGCTCGCCATCTAAGCCCTCGAGCTCCTCACGGCCAAGGAGGTTCTGGATCAGCCTGTTCGGCAGAGGCTTCAGGCTACGCCCCAGGACTTGACCACCCCTGATGATGGCACGAATGCCATCGAGCTTGGGTGAGGCCAGCAAAGGGAAGCGTAAGTCGGCAACGGACTTCACCGTAGCGGCCAACATCGGGTTCATGTCGTCAACTCCTGTCCAGTACCGCCGCAACTCAGGCAGACCAGCTTGACAGCTGACCAGCCGGCGCCGATTGTCGTCTTCCCAGTACCTTGGCAGGGTACACACTGCCGCGGGGCCATGGCCTCCTCCATCGCCTCCTCGTAGGCCTTGAGCAGGCGGGCAAACTCAACTGGGTCACCGCCTTGGTCAGGGTGGCGCCCCTTGGCTGCCAGCCGCCAAGCCTGCTTGACCGCGTCGGCTGAGGGCACGGGGCGATCAGGCAGGCCCAGCAACTGGAAGCAACTCACCTCGTCACTCCTCGACCATGTCGCTGACGGCTGCGAGCTCGTTGATGAAGTCGAGCAGTTCTGCCTTGGCAACGGGGATCTCGACTTCTTCGATCGTGCACGCTGACTTCTTGATGTTGAACTGCGACATCAACTCATCGCGCTTGGCCCTCGCATCAGCCTGGGTGGCGCCGAACCGACGGCCAAGTAGCTCCTCGCCGTCCGTCGCTTTGACCTCATACGCGCGCATCTCAGGCCTCCTTGACCGCGGCCAGCAGATCGTTGCCGAGCTCCTTCAAGGCCCTCCGCACCGCCTTGTCATCAGCCTCGTCAACGTGCCTGGACGTGATGTCCTTGACCAGGACCGCCGCCACCTTGGTCTTGGCCTTCAGAGCCTTCTCCCGCTCCTTAGCCGCCGCCGTGACTGCCTTTGCAATCAGGGCCTGGACCGCCGGGTCGTCTTTGAGCTTCGCCATTTTCGTTCCTCCTTATTGCCCAGCACTTCAGAAGCGGGCGGCTGGGCACCTACCCATTGAGTTACGCGGCCCTCAGTTGCCCAAGGGGCCTCGGTCGCGGTCTGTTGGCGCATCAATCTCAGCCAGTCATCCTCGATGGCGTCGCCTGTCTGGCAGTAAGCGCACTGCTTGAAACAACGGCCAAAGGTGCGGTTGCATGTTTGGCACTGCCACTGGCCGACGAATGGGCTGAGGACACTGGCTTGGATCATGCTGCCAACGCCTTCGGTTTCTCGCGTGGGTAGATAATCATCTGATAATCGTCCATCGCCTTAATGACGCGCGCCCAGTTCGTGGCGCTCGGGTCGACGGCGAAGTTGCGCTGTGCGACGAGCAGCTTGCGGAGCCGGCGCCGCCTGTCCTTGGCTGAACACGCGGTCAATGACTTCCCGCGCGAGTGCTTCGAGGCTCGGTATCAAGCCGCTGCCCGGCGGCAGGATGTCGCGACGGATCATCTCGTGGTCGTTGATGTGTTGCGGCGGCGTCGGCAGGTTGTTGGACTTGCCGACGACCGGGGCCTTATTCAACTCGGCACGCTTTTGCTGTTCCAGCTCCTCGGGCCGTGGCTTGCGGGCGCCGAAGGGCTGCGAGACGCAGCTTGAGCATCGCTTCACGTGCCGCGTCGGAGGCGTTCAAAGCTCTCGGTCTGCGCGCAGACTTCGCGTAGCCGCGCAGCTTGCGCGGCACTGGCAGCGGCCCCGGCAGCGGCCCCGGCAGCGGCACTGGCAGCGCCCCTGGCAGCGTCCCTGGCAGCGTCCCAGGCAGCGGCCCTGGCAGCGGCCCAGGCAGCGGCCCAGGCAGCGGCCAACTCCTGATTGCTAGCCGTGCCGTGCGCGTGCCTCTCAGCAACATCCAAGGCGGCGACGCTGCGCTGGTCTGTCATCAGGTGCTGCACCTGACGCGCGCACCAGACGGCATACAGGCGCCAGTGCTTGTTGTGCTCAGGCATAGCACG
>OFQZ01000274.1_pt1 | contig 19365 bp, 24 predicted proteins | sample 1543011 | NCBI WGS metagenome assembly OFQZ01 (sample SAMN07774216, study PRJEB24372) | wastewater metagenome | isolation source: Exp Tend NO 0WW | collected 2016-02 | reverse complement strand
CGCTCCTCATGGACACGTCGTGGGCGTTGATCCATCCGACCTGATGGCCGAGATGACGCGCTTCTTTCTGGCGTTCCTCGCGGGCATGCTGACCGGGCCGCTGTTCTACGTGATCCATATTAGGCGCAACCGCCACTAACTGCCCGCCTCGCATTCTGTGCGGGCCGCGCCGGGGGATTTCGTCTAAATAGACCCCCGGCGCGAATCTTTTACCCCGTCTCCCCCCGCCGCCAGTTCCGCGCAAACGTGCGGTTGTTCAGCCTGTCCGCGCTGAGCGGGCGCGTTGGCACGGCTGGCGGGTCGGCCGTCGGCGCGGTGTAATACCGCGACGCCCGAACAGGCGCAAACGCCCCGGCCAGCGGATCGGCGTAGAGTTGCGCGACTTCGCGCGCGTCAACGGCGCGGTTGTAGATTCTGAGATGCGCGAACGCCCCGCTCCAGTAAGCCGCCGCCATGTCTTCCCGCTGTCCGACATACAGCGCATGCCCCGCGTCTGTGCATGTTGGGCTTGCCGAAGACGATGCGTCTATCCTCCCGTTGTAGTAAATCCTGAACGTCCCGCCCGCCCATGTGCACACCCAGAACGTCCATGCCCCGGCAACCGCCGCCGAGGTCGAGGTTAGGGATGTTGAGCTTGACCCGTTGCCGCGCCCGAAATAAATCTGCCCAGTCCCGTCATACTGCCCAATCTGATACGGCGCGGGATGCGTCGTAGGGTTCGGGCCCTTGTCAAGAAACTGCCGCCACCCGGAGATCGTGGTCGTGAGCGCCCAACACGCGATGGTGATATCCGTCGTTATCGCAAGGGCGGGCGAGTGCGGGATTATCAGGTGATCGTCCGACCCATCGAAAGCGCGGGCCGCGCCGAGAACAGAGCCGCGTGCCGTCGGCCCGTTCGTCAGCGTCCCGGCGTTGCCCGCAACAAGATCATTCGCCCGGATGCCGCCGCCCTCGTTGAGCGGCCACCAGCCCACCAGCCCGCGAGAGAGCGGGTGGGCGCGATCCAGAACGAGGCCGGGCAGGTTCTGCGCTGGCATGGCTAGGCGATTCCGTCGATGGTCGAATAGCGCGCCTCAACCGCACACGCCTGCGTGAACAGCGACGCATCGACCACGCAACGGATACGGGATGCGCCCTCAGGGATCGCAACCGGGGCGTATATCTCTGCCGAGTCGTAGATTGTGCAGCCCGTCGCCGCGTTGACAAGCGCATCCTCAACCGTGACGGATACCCCGCCGCTGATCGTTTTGATCCGCGCCCATTCGCTGTTCCCAATCGTGCCGTTGTCAATGAAGATCACGTCGCCCGCCGCAAGGTTAGCCGTCGCCGCAACGGTGATGACTGCCGTGCCAGCCGCAACCGTGCCCGATACCGCCTCAGCCTCGCACGCTGCGAATGCCGTTGTAAACACCGCGAACGGATACCACGAGTTGTCAGCACTGGCCGAGTGAGATGCCTCCAGCCGGATGTTGCACCCCGCGCCCGCCGCAGTCGCCGCACGCCGCCCGAACCGCACGTAGACGAGCCCGCCCATCTTGGTCGACACGTCCAGCGCCGTGCCGAGAGACACGGACGATGCCGCCGTGCTTGCCAGCGTGTAGAGGGTGCCGAGTGTCTTACTGAATGTCGCCATGTTAAACCGTCCTTCCGTACTGTTGGAAACGTGCCTGAAGCGCCGCGAGAATTTCCGCGCTGCGCTGAGTGAACATCGCCGCGAACGCGGCCAACGTCTGCCCCTTCTCTTCGCGGACCACTTCATACACCGCGCCGCTTGTGAGTTGCGCCTTCTCTGCCGCGCTGATCGTGCCGCCCGTTCCGTCGCCATCAGGCAACACAGATACGGGCCGCGTAGCGTCTCGGCTATTGACGATGGCCGTCCGCCACGCGACGCCCGCCGCGTTGTTTGTCGCCGGTATCGCAACGTGATAGACCACCCGGAAGCGCCCGGGCGCGAGTTGTTCCAGAATGTGCGAGTTTGCCATGATGCCTCCTACGGGCTGATGCGGTTCACATACCCGCCGATCATGACCACGTTGGCCGTAGCGCAGAACGCCCGGACAACCAGCGTGTTCTGCAGGTTCAAGCCCTGCACCACAGCGGTAAAGCCTGACTCTGCCGCGATGGTGATTTCGATCAGATCGTCGGGCGACGCCACCCCGCCGTATTCGATGGTCAGCTTCCGGGCCGTGGAATCGCTGTTCACCGCCCAGAGCCAGATTTCGTCTAGCGTGTCCGTCGTGCTGGCCGTGGCCGTGTGGATCAGCGTGCCCGCCGTTGCGGTTGCCGCGACCTTAATCATGCGGCCGTAGGTTGACCCGCTGAGCGGGATGCGTTCGATGCTTGTCTGTGCTGCCATTGTCTATCTCCCTGCGAACGTCTGACCGTGGAGATACAAGGCCCCACGCCCCAACGCTCGAACCTGCGCCCGTTGGCGTCCTGCGTATCCGTTGCCAGCGCCGAACCAGACCAGCGCCCAGAGCGCCCCGCTATCGGCGAACGTCACCGCGTTAATCGTCCCGGCGCTTTCGACGATCCACCAGCCGATGCCGTCTGACTCCACGCCCACGCGCCCGTATTGCGTCGTGATCGTCTGCCCCGCGGCGCCGTCGATGTGATCGCCGCCCGCCGCATCCAGCGTCACGGTATAGGAAGTCGGGTCTACCTTCTTGACGATGACGCGCTTGCCGGGCATCGTCGCCGCATCGGGCAGGCTGATCGTGATGTTGGCCGTGGACGCGCGGACGATGACCGTCCCATCGTTGCGCGTGACGGTGTAGGCCGCTGCCGCGTTGACCTGGCGATGCGGCACGTAGTCGAGCGCCCCCAGCCCATCGTTGCGGTGATAGAACGCGCCCCGCAAACGGTTGACCAGACCGAGGATGCTATTGCCCTCAAATGGCATCAGCCACCCCCCATGCCTGGTATCGGCGGCAGTGGCGTGATCTCCAGACTGGTCGGCGCATACCACTGGGCCGTGCCCCACATGCCCGAGGGATCAGGCGGCGCGGGCGTGAGCACCACGGTCGCGGGCGCGGTGAACTCCACCGTTCCGATGCAAAAGGCGTTCGCCGTGTTCAGCACTTCGCTGGCGACTGTTTCCTCGGGCATCAGATCAGGCACGCCGATGACCTTCGCGGGCCTGACAAGATGCGGCGGGACAATCGCGCCGGTTCGCCGGTCGTAGATCGCCTCGGATGGATCATTGCGCCGGGTGATGTAGTCGTAGGTCGTGGGTTCTGCCGTGTAGTAGAACTTGCGGTTCTCGTAGTAGCCAAAGAACGCCCGGCGCGCAACCGCGCCGTATACCCCGCCGTCATGCCCGATCCGCATGAGTTCGTCGATATACGTCCGCGTGGTTTTGTCGGTGAAGTTGTAGCGGCTTACCGTCTGAAGATTCTCGTCAATGCCCGTCGTGTCAGTCGAGACGAACGGCAACGCCCACCCCGCCACAAACGCCGCCTGATTTCCCAGCCCGCCGTATGGAGCCCAGTCCGCCGCCGTGCCGTGCCCGGTGTTGGACACGATGGATTCGAGGATCGTGCTCACCGTTACGTAATCGGTGTTCAGCTCGGAGTGGAAGTTGAGCGCAAGCTCATGCGCGAACCCGACGCAATCCACCGACACCCGCAGAGACGACACGGAAGACCCCCCGCCCCGCCGCATCGTGGTAGACGTTGCGCGCGGCTCGGCGAATTGCGCAAGGAACAGATCGCGCATGACGTTCCCGCGCTGCGTTCGCCTGAGCGTGTAGTTCCTGCCGCTAACCGTCCCGGCCTGATAGAGCAGATAGCGCCTGCCGTACTTCGCTACGCTATCCGCGTCCTGCGCTACGTCCGTGCCCTCGTAGCCTGCCGTTGTGGGCGGGATAGTCGAGTCGTCCACGCCGGTGTAGTTCACCCGGATTTGGTTGTAGCAGTTCTCCATCGACCGCGATACCGTCGCCCCGCCATCGTCAACGCTGACCGCGTGGATCATCCCTTCCCAGCAGATCAGCGATTTATCGGGCGCGTCGGGTGAGAGGAACGCGACGCGCTTGCCGAGCCGGTTCAACATCTCCCATGCGTCGGCCTCTGGCGCCACCATCTCGAAGTGCGCGGTTGCAAACCCGCCGAACGCCTCAATCGTCCACGAGAACACGCCGTCTACTTTCGCGGTGATGTTGTCCACGAACGCCATGTTCGCGTCTACGACCGGGTTCTCGGTGATGATGATATCGATGGACACGGTTACACCACGGATGGCATAAGGTAGCGGGGGTACGATGTCAGCGTTACAACTGCGAACGCCTCAGGCTTAACGTCAAAGACAGACCCGCTATCAACACCGGCCAACCAATATAAACACCCGTTCCCTTGTGGCGGGTCAAGGCTCAACGTGTATGTCAAAGGAGACAGCTCCGCGTAAGTGAGGCCGCGGAAGCACTGCGCTACCGGCCTGTTCGTGACGTTCGTGATGTATAGATATGTGGTCGTTGTGTCCGTAGACGATCCAACCATTGTGAACCCGCTCGCCGTGATATACCCCTCTGTCGGCATAAAGTAGAGCCAGTCGATGTCAAGGTTACCCGCGGCGGGCGTCCCTGATGCGTCAAGTGCCCAAACTCCCGTCAGGGAATCATCGACAGATATCGCTATGGAGTTCTCAAAGTATCGGACGACTCCAAGATCGTAAACAAGCCAACTGGTAGAAGAAACGGGCGTGCTGCTGTTCGCCTTATACACCGCGCCGGTCTGATCGGTGTCCTGATATTTGACGTTCACAGTAGCAACCTGCGTGCCCGTGATCTTCATACGCGCAAACACGCGATGCACGCCGTATGGGATGCCCGTCCCACTCAGCCGTGTTGCGAGTGTGCCGGTTGCAAACGTGCACTCTACCTTATTGCCAGCGCTCGCCGTGGCGTCTGCCGCGTCGGTTGTGTCTGTGCCGTTGGTTTGGCTCTCCGCCTCTTTCCGGCCCAAGCTTGCGTAGTTTGTCCCGCCTGCGACCTTGCTGCGATACCCAACAATATATCGATGGCCCGTTGTTGCGCCAGCCGCAAGAGACAACTGCAACACGTAAAGCGACGATGTGTCTCCCCCCACCGCTGTCGATGTGCTCAAACTCCCGGCATGATTCCCGACAAGAGTACTAGCGACCGTTGTGGGAGTTGCGGCATACCATAGCCCGCGCTCAATCGTTACTGTCACGTCCTCGATCATGAGCGTGGCATCCTGAGTGTTCGCCCAATCAGCCGGCATTTCCACGCGACAATCGAATATGGATGCGCGGACTGTTTCTCCGGATGAGGATCCGCCAGGCTTAAGCTCAACATACGGCTGTTGGATATTTGCGACAGACCTATGCCACGCCCGCGCATACTCGCCCAGTTTCGCCAGCAGGTGTAGATTCGTATACAGATTTGTGTTTGTGCTACCGCGAACCGTCACGGTCAGAACGTCGGTCACTGTGCCGTGCTTGCTATACACCGGGCGGGGGGAGTCCGAATACAGCGAGTTGTTGCGCGCCTGCTCAATGCCGGGGATGCCCATCTGATACGAGTCGACCGCGATGCCGTCATTGTCCGCAACCGCGCCGTAGAAGTCGACCGTTACCGCCGTAGCCGGGTCGGTGTAGTAGTAGGCCTTGAGTGTATGTGCCACCGATTACCCCCTGAGGCTCGCGCCCAGCCGCGCGCGCCGCACGACATTCGAGTTTTGCCGCGCGATCTGTTGCGCGATCGCCGCCCCGTTCACGCTGTTGATGATGATCGACGGATTGTTGACGCTGAAACTCTGATTTACTTTCGTGCCCGGGTCGGTGTATGGCGCGCTGTTCGGCACGATGTAACCGCTGGTGTAGGGAACGAACATCTCCGGGCCTTGTTCGCCTACGAGATAGGGTTTCGACTTCTTGACCGGGCCGCCCTTCGCGCGCGCGTTGCCACCAAACGGGTCATTGTCGGAGTAGTTGATAGACACGGTGACATTCTTGTCTGTCGTGCTGGCGTAGCGTCCATTCGCGTCGATAAAGTTCTGCGTCTGCTGAGCGTCGAAAGTGAGCGTAACCTCTTTGCTGTTGATCTTGCCGAGGGCCGCGCCCATGTTTCCGATGTCGGTCATCGCGTCTTTGCCAGACTGGCCGATGCGGCCCATGATGTCGGGGATAGGCGTCGTCTTGTCCCGGATCTCCTGCCACATCGCCACGGCTTGCGGCTTTGTGATCTGCATGTCGGTGAGCGCTTGTGTGACGGCGCGAGTGGCCCGATCTGCTGACCACGTTTCAAACGACACATCGCCAACAGCCAGACGATACAGCGCCGCCGCCCCTTGCGCCTTGCTTAGTTTCTCGGGCAACAGGCCCAGCCCGCTATTGACGCCCGCGATTGAGTCCTTAAAGTCGTTGGTCGGCGTGGCCGTGGTCGTCATCGCCGAGGCATAGTCTTTCAGTGGGCCAACGGATGAGGCGATACGCCCAGCGATATCCCCCGCCGCCGCAGACCAATCACCCATCACGCCCGACGCTGACTTGACCGGGTTGACCAGTTCGCCAAACGCTTTCCCGATGCTGCCGACGCCAGCCGATAGCTGCCCGCCGCCGCCCATATCGCGGGCGATCGCGCCGATCTTGCCGCCAAACTCCGCGAAACTCCCGTTCAGATGGGCCAGCGCCCCGGTGTCAAACAGATTCACAGAGGCGTTAAGCCCCATGAAGAACCGCTCAAGGATAGGCGTATCCTTGTTCGCCTTGCCCACCGCGACGATGTATTTGTTGACGCCCTCGGTTACGTTGAGAAACGCCGGAATCAGTTCGGCCCCCATGCGTGTTTCGATCCCGCCCCACGAGTCGTTGAGTTTGTCCTGAGCCTCGGCGAGTTTGATAACCTTGTCTCGCAGTTCTTGGTCGATGACCTTGCCGGTTGCCTCGGCGTCGGTCATCATCCCGCGTATCCCCTCGCGTCCTTTGTTGAGTAGCGGGATGAGCGCCGCGCCTTGCTTACCAAACAGAGACACCGCCAGCGCCGCCTTATCTACGCCGTTGGGCATCTCCTTGAACACGTCCGCGACTTGGAAGAGCGCCTCTTCCATGTTGTCGGTCGTGATCCCGAGGTCTTTTAGTTTCTCCGCGAATTTCCCGGAGCTGATACCGCTCCCATCCAGCGCGTCTTCAACACCGCCCAACTTCTTTGAGAATATCCCGAGCGCGGAATTGATCGTCTCGCCAGCGATCCGCAGATCGTCGCCCGCTTCGGTGAAGCCGGATAGGAATTTAACGGATGCGCCAGTAGCCTGCGAGAGCTTGTCAAACGCAATCGTCGTGTCAATCGTGCGCTGAATCATCCCGCCGAGCGCATCGCCAACCGCCTGACCGACCACACCGATAGGGCCGGGGATCGCGCCCATGAGTGAGCCGAGCTTGCTAAAGTTCCCGGTTAGAACGCCGAAGCCGTCCTTCACCGTCCCGCTCATCTTATACATGGCCGCGCCAGCCATTACAGCGGCCTCGACAATGCCCGTCCCTACTCCCTTCGCGGTCTTCGAGACGCCCGCGAACACCGCAGACGCCTGATCCTTCGCGGTGATGGTGTACTGGACGGTATTATTTGTTGCCACTGGTTAATGCCCTCGCGGTTTCGAGCAGTTCATCGACAAACGACTCGTCTAAATCGAGTGTCTCATCCGGTCGCAGGCTGAACCCGTAGTAGCGATTCAGTTCTGCCGTGGTGAGGGCTTGCGTCAGGCGGGCACTCACGCGCAAGCCTTTCTCTGGCTTGGCGCGCCAGGCTAGGAGCGCACGCCGTAGGCTTTTCGTTTCTCCGCGGCGTAGTTATCCCAGATGCGCAGGATATACGCGGGATTCTCGCCAGTGAACTTGACCGCATCAGCGTCAAAGCCCTCGAACGTGGTGACGAACAGGGCTTGCGCGACGCTCTGCTCGAGGTCGCCTATCGTGTCCATCAGCGCATCGGGCGCGACATTCAGGATCGCCGCTACGTATGCGCCCCAGTCATCGCCTTGCGGATTGAGCGATGCGGCGCGAAAGCCTGCGCGGAAACGGATGGTCGGGTTACGCAGAACGCTGATCTCCGTCCCCTTGAGATCAGCGTCCAGCGCCCCCAAATCAAACGGCGCGAAGTGTGGCCTGTCGAGTTTGGGTATGTCAGTCATAGGCTACGCATCCGGGTGGGCCGACGTCGAAGTCCGCCCGATGTAAAACCCGCCGAGCGAGTTGGTGAACGCGCCATTGGTCGTGCTCGTGTCGAGGCGTGGCTTCCATGTGATGCTGACGATGCTGTTGCCGTCACGGTCTTCGGTGAACAGAGGCGACACGCTCACCGGGTCAAACGGGCCCTTGATCGTGAACGAGTTTGACGTGCTGGCCGTGCCGACAATCTGCAACGCCTTGATCGCGCCGGGCGTGAGGTTCGCCGCCACGTATGCGCGTTCGGTCGTGGACACCTCAAGCTGAGTCGTCAGCGTGATATCGGGAACATCGTAGCCCTGCGCCGTGGGCGACAGTGAGCCGTCCTGGAATTTCTTAAGGTGGGCGATGTTGGATACCGCCAGCGTCCAGCCAACCAAAACGCCAGTAGCCGCCGTCGGCGTGTAGCCGCTTGTCACGCCGGCCGTGTCAGAGTAGAAGGCCACCTTCCCGGTCGGGATCGTGGTTGGCGTGCGGACTGTCGTGAGCGCCGTCACCGTGGTGGCCGCGACTGTGCAGGATTCCCAGTTGCTGGAGAACGTCACAACCTGGTCGACACCCGAGTTACCCGAGAGCGTCAACCCGGTGATGATGCACCCGTTGGCCTCGTAGCAGTTGGTATCGCTCCCATCATAAAACTCCAGCGTGCGGGGAGTCATGCCGGTAGAGGTCGAGGTGAGCGGCCACGCGCCGCTGAACGTGTAGACGCCGCCAGCGCTTGCGCCTGACGTGCCCGCCACGATGCCGGAGTCGATCAGGATAGGCCCGTCTTCGATGGACAGATCCCCGCTGATCGTGATCTTCGCGCCGTCGCTGGTCTGCTGGAACAGGTCAGCCGGGTTGAGTGAGCCGGTCAAGTATTTCTTCTGGCGCGTGCGGCTGGCCCATTCGATGCTGGCCGCATCGATGCCGGCGAGAATCGCGGTAGCCGCGCTTGCGGACGTGAGCGCGGTCTCGCGCTTTGACTGAACTTTCCGAGTGTTAAAAGCTGGCATCTGTCACCTCTGCGGTTAGTGTCTCATTGCTGAATCTTGAACGGGACGCGGATCGTCCACGCGAGCGTATCCTGTGCGGCCCATGACGATGCGGCCAGCGTTCCCGATGCGTTGCCGATCGCTGATGCGATGATCCCCAGCGTGCCGGCCGTGTTGCTCCGCGAGTCGTTGCGGACTGCCGTCACGAACAGCGCGGCCATGCCGTCAAGCACCGCGTAGTCTCGCGGCAGGTCTTTGCGGGCGACGTGCAACTCTGTCACCGCCGTGTAAATCACGTTGTCACTTCCCACCATGCCCGCGTCTTCCTCAAAACTTTCGAGGTAGGACACGGCGGCAGGGAATAGCGCTAACTGATCGGGCAGCGCGTCGGGCGCGGTGTTGATTCCCGTCACCGTGGCGGCCAGCACTTGCAAGCGGGATACGACTGCTTCGGGGGTCACTGTGTCACCTTGTCAATCTCGCGTTGCAGGATGTCTTCGATGATGTGGATGCGCTGAGCGTAATCGACTGCGGGCCGCAGGAACGGATACGCGGGCGCGTTGGCCGTGCGCGTGAACGCCGACACCTGCACGTCGCGCGGGGCGATAGGACGCCCAAACGCCTGACGTATCGTGCGCGTGTGGGCGCGGACTTCCTCCGGCCCTCGGTAGCCCATCTCAATCCGGGGCGCATATTCGACGTTGCTACCGATCACGGCAGAGAACCCGTCTCCCGAGACCTGTCCGGTAATCGATGAGCGCAGGCGCCCGGTCTGCACGTTCGGCCCGGGCCGCCCGTCCGCGTTCTGCGTAGCCTGGTTGGCGATCGTGAGCGCGATCTTGGTCATGCCCATGCGGATCGCGCCCGCGATGTCCTGCCCGGTCGGGAAGTTGAGCGAGCCGGACACGCTGATGCCGATGTCGATCACGGCTTGACCATCCTGCGAATGGGGTAGGCCAGCAGCGCCTTTACATCCGCGTCAAGGTCGGAGATGATCGTATTCTGCCCCAGGGCGTTCATGCCTGTCACGCCAAACGGCGCATCCTTGCGCTTGTAAATCCTCGCGCATTGAATCTCGCAAGCCTCGCGGACTTGCTCTAGCCAGGTGCACGAGGCCGACACGCCGAACGTGCCGACGATCTGGACGCTCTTCGAGATGCTGGGGTAGAACGAATATGCGCTGTTGGGCGTGAGGGTCAAGCCCATGATCGGCATGACTGTCGATGAGGTATTAAATGGCAACGTATCATAGTCCGTCGAGGCCATCGTGGTGGGATACGTTCGCGCGCCGATGTCGAGCTTCACGCTGGTAATCGTCACGATATCGTCTGAGATAACCAGTTTTGATGTCGTTGGAGTGTAATAGCGGGTTTCCGAACCGGTTACGTAAAAAATCCGCCCACAATACGCATCGATCCACCGGCTAACGGCCTCTATCAAGTCCTCTATCATCGAGTCGTGTGTCGTAAAAGTCGCCCCCTCTGGAAGGAGTTTTGCCTTAAGCTGGGCAAGCGTGCAGTACCCGTTAACTATTGCCATATCATCGCACCATATCTATGTTATAGTCATAGCCATGACCACAAAGATTTGCCCCCGCCAGTCGTGCAAGTTCAACGGATCGCCTCAGCCCATTGACCAGTTTGGCAAAGACAGAAAGACAAAGGACGGACACGCCGTGTATTGCCGCACGTGCCGGACTGAGCAGGCCCGTATTTTGCGGCAGCGCCCTGATGTTCAAGAACGAGGGCGCGAAGCCGTTAAACGATACAGGGCCAGCAATCGCGGGAAAGCCTATCGAGACTCCCCGGGGTTCAGGGAATCGATCAATGCGTATCTGAAGGAATACACAAAGCGCCCTGAGGTTCGTTTGCACATGACGTTGAAACGCGCCGAATACCGCACGCGTAATGCGCTTAAGAATCGCGCCCGCGTTGCGCACGATCTCGCCACCCGCGCCGGCAAGATCGTCAAGCCTGCGGCTTGCGAATGGTGCAAAGAACCCGCCACACCCAAAGAACTGCAAGCCCACCACTGGCGCGGATATGACCCTGATCACTGGCTTGACGTGAAGTATGTCCATCGCGCTTGCCATTTCAAGTGCGAGAAAGTCAAACCGGAAGACTGGCCCTAGTCCGTTCATGTTACTTCCGCTTGTGCGCCTTCGCCTTGTGCGGCGAATGCATCATCTTGTCTTCGGGCGGCGCGTCAATGGCCTCGGTGAGGACTTCCTCCACTGTGACGATAGGCGCGACTGACCAGCACGCAGGCCATGAGTCAAGCAGGCGATTGGCGACGATGGGCGCGAACCAGCACAGTTCGCCGCGCCGGGCCGTGATTCCGGACTCGTTGAAGTCAGAGAGACAGAGTAGGTTCATAGTGTTAGGCGGGGCGAAGATATCCATATACGAGGCAGGTCACGACTACAGCCTCTGATGCCGCAGAGAAGTCCGAGCTTGTATTGAGATACACGGTCACGAGTTCCCCCGCCGAGATGCCGCATGCGCCAGCCGAGATAAAGCGCGAAACGTTGTTAAGCGCGGCGCTCCCCGTGCTGGCCGTCACGCCGGGAAAGTTCGCTATCGCGGACTCATCCGTTTTGCGCTTCATTGTCGCCGCGACGGTCCCGACCGACAACCATTCTTGATCCCGCGCCGTGAGTTGTGACCCAACAACGAACAGATCGTATCCGGTTGGAACAACGTACGATAGCTTATTGCTTGACGGGATCTCCGAGTTTGTGCTGTTTGCCTCGAAGTTCTCATACTCCCAGACCAGCGTCACCGGAAACCCGAACCCGCTGCCGTTTAGTTCGCCACTCATGCCGCCTCCAATTCCTTGTGCCCGTTCAGGCCATTCGCCGCCGCGTAGGCGTCCGGGTCGAGCGGGCGTCCATCAGGATCTATGCCGAATTTCTCAACAAGCTGGTTCGCCTTGAGCCATTCGTGATGCGTCTCCCAGCCGGTCGGGATGGTTGAGTAGTGCCCCGTTGTGACCTTCGACGTTGAGCCCAACTTGAACCCAGCGGCGAGCGCTTCCTCACAGAACGCCACGTCCTCAGACTTGCGATGTTCGTCCTTGCGTTTCCGGCGCGGATACCAGAACCAGTCCGGGCCGGGCATTGTCTCGAACACCCTGCGCCGCATCAGGCAGAAGTGTAAGCCAACCGCGTCAACGGGCAAGGTCACTTCCTGCAATACCGCCACGTTGCGGTAGTTGCCGTCGGGCATGCGCTGCATCCAGATCGCTTCTGGAGGCCAGCCGCGCCGACAGTAGAACGCGCTGAGAATGTCATACTCCCAGCCCTCTTCGAGATCGCGCAACTTTGCCAGTGTGTCGCCTTCGATCTTGGCGTCACTGTCCACCCAGAGTATCGAGTCGCATTCTGACTGCAGGAACCGCTCAACGAGCTCGTTGGCGGCCCAATGCGCCGGTCGGCCGGAACAGATAGAGTATGAGTCGCCGCGTCGTATCCCCGTCGCCAGCATGAGATCGAAGTGCTCCGTAAACTCGGACATCACCTGCTTCTCGCGCCGCGAGGCTATGAACACTTTGCCCCACCCTTTATCTGTTCCGGCCATATTCACCTTTAGACTGGATTGAAGCAGACCACCATCAGCGCATCGAAGTCGATGGTCGTCGCCGCGTAGTTTGTCGCGCTGGCATAGTTGACGCCGATCTTGTCACCGGCCGCAAACGTCAGCACGCCTTGCCGAACGTTGGAATACGCGATGTTTGACGCGCCGGCGGCGGTAGTCATCGTCGCCGTAAGCCCAGACTGTTGCGCGTAAGCCGTCCCGGCGTTGTGAACACCGAAAGCGATCGTCCCGGCGGTAACGTTGGCGTTCCCGGTCACCGCGAGCGACACGATACTGCCGGCGTAGGGCATCGGCGCGGATGTGCCAATGCCCGAGGCCAGCGTCATATACGTGTTCGTCCCGCTTGCCGAACTGTCCGGGTTGCTCTTGACGAACTGAAGCGCCGTGAACGCGCCAAACTTCGGGTTGAATGTATCGCCCATGTCAGCCCCCCTTTAGTAGGTGATGCCGAAGACGCCGGCGGTGTGCGTGTTGGTCGAGCGCGTGCCGCGCGTGCCGACCGCGATGCGGAACGAACCGACCATGACCACCATGCGCTTCTGCACATCGCGGAACACTTCGAGCGTGAACTGCCGCTTGTAGGCGACCTTCCACATGTCGCGGTGAGCGATGACGATGGTGCCCTCGTCGTTGTTCGCGCCAACGGTCGAGACCTTGCCATCATCCTCAGCCAGAGAGATGCTGTTGGTCGGGATGACCGCGATGCCGCCATAGTTGGCGAGCTGCCCGGTGAGAACCGTCGCGCCCGCCCCGAACTTGTCAGCCGTCACGACGTTCGTCAGACCGAGCATCGACAGCAGGTAGGTCTTCGGGTTCGTGAACATGACCAGCCGGTCGGGGTTGACCCCGTAGGATCCGAGCTTGCCGATGCCGGTGCGCAGAAGCGCGTCGGTGAGCGTAGTGCTCACGTCCGCAGCCTGTCCGGTGTTGTCGACCAGAATCTGATGCCGCAGCCCGTCCTGTCCGAGCGACAAGTAATAGCTGTCATCGTCCGGGTCGGCGTCGTCCAGGTTGATGTTCCCGGTGCCGGCGTTCGTGCTGTCGGCGTTCATGACGAACTTGTCAATGTAGTCGGCAGACGCAACCGCGAAGTCGGTGCGCAGGCTCGGCATCACGGCGATGATCGAATCCTCGTCAAGGTTGTAGCTGAAATCAACCTCGGCCACAAGCTCGGACGCGGTGAACGTGCTCGAAGCGCTGGGCGGATCGCTAACTGTCGTGGCAGTGTTCTGCGTGCCCCTGCGGAAGGTGATAGCACCCCACGACAGAGGCCACACCCACGGATCGGTCGGCATCGCAACCGTCGCGAACTGCGAGGCCACGCGGGAGTCCAAAAGCGCATCCTGCCACATGGTCGAGGCCATGCCGGTAGGAACGTATTCGTCGCCGGTGCCCGCGCCCGTCGCGGTCAGAGCCTTCGACACGATGCCCTTCATCTCGTCAGACGGCGCGGCGACGTTCTGCTGGCCGCTCTTGATCGCCTTGCTCAACAGGTAGTGCGTAAACAGGACATCGTCGGTCTTCTGCCCGTCAAACTTCCCACCCTTGACAAAGGGCTGAGCCTTCTCATTGCCAATCGGCCCGACATGCTCACCCTTGCGGATGTTCTCGGCGGTCATGGTCTTCTGCCAGTCGTTGAGCGCCTTCGTGAACGTCGCAACCAGCGCGTTCTCATCCAGCACTTTGTCGCGCGAGCCGTCCGCGTTCTTGTTGTTTGCCAGAACGTCGCGCATTTCGGCGACGGTCTTGTTCAGGTCATCGAGAGTAGCCATTTCGTATCTCCTTAAAAATGAGGGAAACTGCCTCGAGCGCCGCATCCTCTTCTTTGATGATGGCGATCTCCGCATCGAGCGCTTCCTGGTTTGTTTCGTTTTCTTTGACGGATTCCGTCACCGGATCGGGTTCGGGCTTGTCAAGTTGCGAGAGCACAGAGAGCAGCGTATCAACCGCCGCCCGTAGTGCCGACTCGTTCTTGCTTGACAACACCCGACCGCTCTTGTTCACCGCGTCGCCAAATGCCAGCCGCAGCGCGTCCGCGTTAGCCGGAATGGGCACGATGGAAAACTCGAGCAGCTCCCAGTCGGTGTATCGCGTGCCGCCCTTGCCCGTTGGTGTGCCTGCTTTCGGCGTGAAGCCGACAGAGGCCGCGTTCAGGAATCCCAACTCCCAGAGCTTGCGGACTGCATCGATGTGCGGGTCAACGCCAGCCGGGGCGAATTCCATCTTTGCGCGAAGTCCGACACCAGGAACGGCGTCAATCTCCACGGCCCGGGCGACGGGCAACCGCGAATAATCATGCGCCCACAACACAACGGGGTTTCTCCGGTAATTGGACAGGTCTGCGCCGGTGGAAACAAGCACGTCATTCTGCCGGTCGACAGATTCCGTACTCGCCATGAGTTCGTAGAGTCCCGCCTGTGCGTCAATCGCCTTCGATGTGACCGTAACCGCTTTGTATTGCGTCATGATTTCTCCGTCTCGAAAAAGTGTCTCATCATCAGAGGAACAGGACTTCCTCTTCCTCGCGCCGCCAGATGTATTCGCCCAGCGGGTTAGGGATTGCCGGGATCTCCATCAGCCAGCGATACGAGCGCCCGCCCTTGCTTCCGGTTGCCGGCGTCGAACCTTCTGCCGTCCCCTCAATCGCGTATGCCGTTATCGTGCCGATACTCCCACTTGCCACCGCATCAACGCGCCCGAGGAATAGCGCCTCAGATTCAAGCCCGTCTATCTGACTCTCTAACGAGTCCCACGATTGATCGCTGGGGATCGACGCCTCAGCCAGTGCTTCGCGCCGCTCCGCGTGTGGCGTGAGTTCAACCGCAGAGCCGAATACCGCCGAAACGGCAACCGTCCCGATTGTGCCGACCGCAACGCCAGGCGCAGCCGCTACGTCGAATAGCGCCTCCGACTCAATGGCATCTATCTGCCCTTCGAGGGAGTCCCACGAGGCGTCGCTAGATAGCGACGCCTCGTGGGTGGGATATTGGCGCTCAGCCGCCACGGGCTACCCCTGCGTGTATACGATCTGGGCGCGGATTACCGGCGCTGTGGTCGTGGATGGTAGCCACAGAAAGAACGGGACGGTGTTGTCATACAGGCGCGGGAACCCGGACGTGAGGTAGTTGATCGCGTTGCCGATGTTGGCCGTTGTGATATCGACCGACGCGATAGGGCGATACGCCACGAGGTGATATGCCCCGCTGGTCATCGTGGCCGATAGTGTCCAGCCGACGATTTGCCGGACGCCAACATCCCCCGCCGCCAGTTCGATGGGGATAAACGAGCCAACGGCCATCGCCGCCGTTTGTGCCGCCGTTGTGATCGTGTGCCCGGTATCACCGGCGCTGTTCGTGTAGTCGAGCTTGAATGTTGGCGTGCCCGCGCCCATGAGGGTAGACACCTCGAACCCGATCATCACCCCGCGCCCCGCCGTAGAGCCGTCCATGTCCCGCGCCGGCCACGTTGCAGACGTGAAGGATTGCAGGGATGCCGATGTTGCGGACAGCCCCGAGTTGTGCCAGAGCCGGTCGCACAGAAGCAGCGTGCCAGCCACGTTCACGCTGGCCGAGAACCGGGCCAGATAGGTATTCCCGCTCACCGGGTTGGCGAACGGGATCTGCCCGGCGTATGACGTGAGCGCAAGCCCCGCAGTCCCGGCCACGTTTGCCGCCGCCGCGCCCGGTCTGCCAGCCACGTAGAACGGCGAGTAGAACCGCGCCGCCACGGTCGCCGCGCCCACCTTGAGAATATCCTCTGCGGGCTTTACCCCCGCGATGATCCCGTCTCTAGTTGTGATTGCCATGCTGTTACCTCAGTTCTGGAAACGTAGCGGGCTGGAAAGCGTTACCGCAAACGTCCCGCTCGTGCTGGCGACGTTGATGCCAAAATCGACGTAGGCTACAAGTTCATCGGCAGACGACGCCCCGCCCCTGCTCTTGTAGATCACGAGGCCGCGCGCCGTGATCGTGGATGCGGCCCACGAGGGATCGGAGAACACAACATCTACGCGGTCGGTTGCCGTGTATTTTGTGACCGTCGCCGTAACCGTCGCGCCGCCAGCAGTGTAGCCAGTCCCTACCGCCTCGCCCGTAACGTCGCTGCGCTTTGTGTGCGCGTCCTTGTCCGCCGTATACGCATCGGTGACCAGCATTCCCTTGAACGTGTCCGAGTTCAGGTCTACCGCACCCGTTGCGATGTCCTCAAGCAGCGAGTTGTATATCAGACTCGCCATCACTTGCCCTCATACTTGTATGTCGTGGTTGTGCTGATGATAGACCCCTGCGGGTCTCGGTTGACCGTCTGCGTTTGACTCTCGGCGCGGGGGACAGACACATTCACAACGGGAGCGTCCTGCTTCTCAATGTTCACGATGGGCGCGGGAGGCGCTTCGACGTTCACTACTGGCGCTTCAACCATGACGATGGGCGTTGGCTGCGTCTTCTGCTCGGGCATGTTGATGACCGGCGCGAACGTGATCGTGAACGCGGGTTGTGGCGGTGTAGCCGTCTGCGCTTGCTCGGGTAGCGCCTTCATGCCGCGCCCCTGATCGGTGACGGCCAGCATGGTGCATCGGCACTGGATGTCAAGTTCGGCGACGCCAAACTGACCGGGCGCTTGCGCTTCTTCGCCGTCCACCGTGAATGGCTCGTCTATTCCTACTTCTTGCCCGTGTAGCTCAACATGCGCGTCGCGAACGGGATGCGGGTCGTCAGCGCCCATGTGCGACGTTGACGCCAGCCATGTTTTGCGAGTCACCACGTTAGACTGTTTCCATGCCAGAAGTTTCCCGCCGTTGGATGCGCCAACAACCTCAGTCCGCGCAATCGCCGTTGCGCGGCCGTCTGCGATTGGCCCCATGCGCTCTTGCACCCTTGCGGCGATCTTGTCAATCGACTCGCCCGCGTCGATGCCATCTGATATGTCGCGCTTGAGATCGTCGAAGGTCTTCTCTACGACGCCCTTTATCTTGTTCTCCCTGTCGCGCATGTAGTTCAACACCTGCGGCTCGGACACGTCGAACGAGACGCCGATGTTGAGATCGTTCATGGCATCGCGCCCGGCCTCGGCAAGGGTCAAGCGAATTTGCGGGGAGAGGCGCAACTTGAACAGGCGTATCCACTTGGCGAGATCGAACGGCGCTTTGGCCGCGTCCTCTGCCGACTTCGCGCCGGAACTCACCCTGCGCTGAACGTCCTTCTCCTGCTCGCTGAACAGTTGCCGCAACGCCTGACGCATCCGCGCCTCGCGCGGGGCGATGGCCTTCTCCCACACGTCGAGCATGGCTTTGTGATCCTCCGACCCGTAGACAGGCCACGGCATAGCGCGGGTGAGCGCCTTTGTCGGGACGTCTGGCGTGGCGGGCGCATCCTGTCCTTCTGGCGGGGATACATTCGGCGCGGGCTGTCCTTGCGGCGGTGCAACCGGGTCAGGCTCGGGCACTTCTGAGGCCGCGAGACTAGCGTCGGGGATGCCCAAGTCCAGCATGTCGTTGGCGTCGCGCAACGTCACGCCCAGCGCGGTCAACTGTGTGGCATACGTCAGCCGGTCGCCGTAGGACTGCTCCAACGCCTCAACGTCGCCGAAGTCTGACTCAATCGCCTCGTTGTCTTTGATCGCGCCGATCGAGCGGAAGAAGCCGGTCAGCAACTCGTCGCGCCAGTCCGCGTATGGCCGGATCGTGTCATTCCAGAAGCTCTTGACCGCCTCGGCCCGGTTCTCATACGTGGCCGACTTGTCTCCCATCAACTCGCCGGGAACGCCTGCGACCGCGCCGACTTCCTCGCGGGTCATCGCCATGATGGTTTCCCAGATCAGATCCTTTGGCGCAAACGAGAGCGGCTTGATGTCGGTGATACCCTGCTCCATGACGATGCCGCGATTGCGGCCGGTAGTCATCGCCTCAATCTGGGCAAGGATGATGTCCTTCTCCGTCTGTGTCACGCCTTGCGGCGTGGTCACAACGTAATCCGGCCGTGCCATGCCCCTGAAGAACGATGCCGCGTATTTCTGGGCCTGCTTGCCAGTGTTCACGCCCAGCGCCGCCGCCTGATACACGCCGAGGCCGCGCCACGCCGAGAGCGGGTTATACAGGCGAGACCACACAAACTCAGGCGGGGAGAGGCTGAACGGATCGCCCATCCCGTCGTCGATCACGTAGGACAGGACTTCCTGATAGCGCTCCTTGCCCTTGACCGGGATCACCTTGACGTGTCGGCCCTGACGCGGCCACAGTTGCAAGCTCTTGCGGGCCTTGTCATAGGTCAACTCGAGCCCAGTCTCGCCGGCAAGATAAATGTCCGTGATCCACTGTTCCCACAGGGCGCTGCCGCTCATCGCGGGGTTCGGCTTTGCGAGTAGCAGTTCTACAGGGTGATTCTCTACCCAGTCTTCGCCGCGCATGACATACAGCGGCACAGAGCGGAACGACCGCGCGACGGTCGATGTGGCCTTGTAAATCCACGCTTGCCCCGCGTATTCGTCGTACGCGTTGCTGGCCGCCGGCATGGTGTCCCGCGCCTGGTCGCTGTTGCCCGAGTAGAGGATTTCGCGGGTGAACGCCTCCGGGTGAAGCGCGGCGAGGTCTTTGACTTTGACGCCCGCCAAGCGTAGCA
>OFQZ01000272.1_pt1 | contig 19418 bp, 11 predicted proteins | sample 1543011 | NCBI WGS metagenome assembly OFQZ01 (sample SAMN07774216, study PRJEB24372) | wastewater metagenome | isolation source: Exp Tend NO 0WW | collected 2016-02 | reverse complement strand
CTGCGCACGCGCCTATATCTCCGAGATGTCAGGTTCGCAGAATTCGCGGGAGTACCGGAAATGAGCGACTTCAAAGTTCTTCGCAAGTCCGATGGTGAAGAAGTACTTCGCTACTCAGCCGCTAACGCTCAAATGGTCAACGGTTTTGATCTGATTGATTATGACCACGTTGAGTATTCACCCGATACTCCAGATCCAGTACCAGTCAATCCAGCCAACTGGAAAATTCATGTTGGTAGCTTCTTCGACCGATTCGGCGGCCACAAGTTAGCGATTCTTTCTTCACAAGACCCGCTGATTCAGGCGGTCATTAAAGACGCATCTGTACGCGAGTGCATCGATCTTCTTGGCCGGAGGGGTGAGCTAGTACAGGTTATTGGATTGCTCAACAGCAAAGGATTCGCTGTTGATCCAGCTACTGTGCTTGACCTAGAGCCGACCGCCGACGAGGTGTGGCATGGCTGATAAATTTTTACGCCACGGCGAAACCTTTTGTGGTGATGGCACTGCCAGTAATGCCGCTGCCAGTGCAGGCGCTGTTGGTGCATGGAACGATATCAATGTGTTTGAAGGTACAGCACCGGCATCAGGTGCTCTTGCTGATGGCGACGTTGTTTATATCCGTAGCAAGGATGCTGCCGACGCAGATATTGTGCGAACCATCGCAGCGACCACCTCGCTTGGTAAAGCAGGGGTTGTTGCACCTAATCTCGTTACGTGGATTCTTGATAACGGTGATGTATGGCCGGGCATCAACGGTACGCTGACATATACACACGCATCAACCTACACGGTCACTACGTTAACAAACAATCGTATTGCGGTGATGGATAGGGGCGCACTGGTAATCAAAAATACTGCAGTAAATCCAGCGGCGAATACGCTACTTACGAATAACGCACATCTTATTGGTGCGAAAGTGGATTTCAAGGCAAAAACTGGCATCAATCCGGTATATATCAATACCGCAGCAGCACTGTTTGAAAACTGTATTGTTGATTGTGGAAAACTTGGAAACAATGCCATCCCCATCGTATGTGCCACGGCGGGGGCACCCGTATTCCACCAGATCATCGGATGCGATTTTGTACTAAATAATCCGACCCCCGGCGCTCAACCACTTGTTGGAGCATACGGTAATAGTTATACCGCTGCAGTGGATATTATTGGCTGTCGAGTATTAGGGGGTGTTGGTTATTCGGGACAAACATTTTGCAATGCAGTAGGCTCTCACGGTACGCGCATACGCATGATCGGATGCGACATACCGAAAGCCATGACTATCTGTGGACAGATAGCAGCAGGCTACCCGTCAATCGAGATTGAGGCGGTAGGTTGTGATGGTGGTATTGGCTCGCACATCGAAAAAATATGGGGGTATGCAACTTCTCGCTCTGACAATAACCCCCCGACGCTTTCTGCAAGCCTGCCCGACTCGGCATCGTCGCCGTGGTCGTATCGTGTATATCCTCGCAATCCGACTCAACAGGTGCCGATGCAACTGCCGAGTGTGAAACTGTTCACAGGTGATCCAGCAGTAAAAACACTGACACTTGAGATGTTGGTGGCAGACACACTCACACCTACAAAAGACAAGGTGTGGGGCGTACTCACCTACACCGACGATGCAACAGGCGCGCTAAAAAGTATATCGTCACGCGACTTCGGAACCCTTGTTTCCTCGTCTGCTGGATGGACGTTTGATGCTTGGGGTACGGTCAATTTTCAGAAGTACAAGATTGCCCTGACGACACCAACAGCGGTCAAGAAAGACACGCTGATTATCTTTACGCTTTTCGGCACGATGGCTTCCGCAACCGCTGACGACATACTGTTTGTCGATCCTGACTTCGGGATTGTGTGATGTTCTGCATTCCATCAGCACGTCTCTCCGTATTTAGCTTCACCCGAGGCAAGACAGCCCATCTTGGCCCTTACGTGCTTGGTGTGTGTCGTCTGCCTGCTGATCCGGTTGGTATTCACACCCTGACTTTAACCAACGTAGTCGTCGGGTCACGTGTGTTTATCCAAGATCAAGACAAAACGGTAACGCACTACGACCAGATTGCAGCCGCATCAACGGTTGTAATCCCGTTAGAAATCTACGGCATCGGTTCGCCGCTAAATGACTGGCTTATCAAAGTGCGCAAAGCCTCAAGCGGCACAACTTACATTCCCTACGAAACGCTGATGACCGCAACACCGGGCAGTTCTTCGATTTACGTTAGTCAGGTGGCAGATGAATAATTCGACAATATTCAAACCGCATCCGGTTTATAAAATCCAGATTGGAAATGACGGAACAGTTATTGGCGTTCGTGGAAAGCCGCTTCGCCCATATAAAACAAACTGTGGCTATTTGTGCGTGTGCATTTGTAGAGGTGGCAAACGCGGCGGGGTTAGCGTTCATAGATTGGTTGCGCATACCTTTTTAGAGCCAAGCGAAAAGCCTCACGTAAATCATATAGACGGCAATAAAGAAAACAACAGTGCGTCAAACCTTGAATGGGTAACGGCTTCTGAAAATGCAATTCATGCACTAAAGAATGATCTTTACAAGCCTAAGAAAATTGGCGAAACGCAACGGGCAAATGCAACGCAGCGCGGCATAAACAATGGACGCGCGATTGTAAATGAAACCATCGTTAGAGAAATAAGGGCGCTTCCATCTGGCGGAAAGCCTTGGATTAGCTACGGAATATCTCAATCAACTTACCAAGCTATCCGCAGCGGTAGAAATTGGAGTCACGTTAAATGACTATATCAACAGTTTTTGCCATTGCCACCAACGGCAACATCACCGGCTCAGCCTTTGTCCCGGGGACCGATACCCGCTTCACGACGCTGGAACTGCACCAGTGGCTCCAGGATCTCGCAGATGACTCGGCGCCGTCCGGTGACGACAACGTCTCCATCCTCGGCTCCAATCCGTCAGAGCTCGCCGGTAAGCGGAACGCCTCACGACCGATGGCGCTCACCCTGCTGAACGGGATCAACATCAACGACGATGCCGCCAAGTGGTTCAAGTTCGGCTCTATTGAGCAATCCTCTGGTGCGGTGCTTTATACCGGGCTTAAGGTTCTCGGCACATTGGTCGCATCCAGCCCGATCTACATCTTGCAGAATGAAAGCAAGGTAACGAAGTATTGGAGCGATGCAGACTCGGCAAACTTCCAGATTCTGCTCAAAGCCAAGTCAGGCGGGGCGCTGATTGCTGGTAACACCTTCAATGGTGTGGCGCAGTCTGCCGGTTCAATAACGGTCTGCTCAAGAAAGTACGGGCAGACCTACAGCCACTTCGACGTTAATCTCGCGGCTGGTGGCGAACAAGCAGCGGCGCTTTCAACTGCGCTTGATACCAACATCGTCCTATCCGCAGCAACCGCAGAAACAACCTTCGGCACGATTACCCTGACTATTGGCAACACGACTCAGGACTTGGGTGGTGGGCAAGGCTCTTTGCTGCACAAAGGAACGATTGCGCTCAACGGTACAACGACGCTGGCTGATGCGTATCAGGCGCTGATGTGGGCTTGCTCGGAGAACTCCACGGCTACCATCGCAGGAGCAGCGGGTTACAAATACCGCAAGCTCGACGCGGCATACCCTGAGAATGTATCCGCACCGTTCGGCACGTTTGCCGGTGGCAAGTGGTTCGTTGCCCGTGGCTGGTGGCTGACCGGCGTGATGGCCGCTGACTCCAAGAATTACGAACTAATCTCTGACAACGGAACACGCGAAACACCGCCAACTTCGGTGGCTGTGCAGGTCGGTGGCGTAGTGGCTGGTGACTATGTGCTAGTTGCGCGTGATAACGGTTCTGGTGGCATCCTCGACACGGAATACACGGTATCGGGTTCGAGTGGCGCAGGTACGGTATCGGTTACTGGATTGAAGGCAGATACGCCGCTCTCTGGCGTGATCCGCATCGGTGGTGATCGCTACCCATACACAAGCTGGACTGGTACAACGGTCACGCTGACCGGCACGCTGTCGAAGAACTACACCTCTGTCTCGGCATTCATCCCGTTGATTGATGCGTCTGTTCCAAGTGGCACGACGATCAACTCTGCCAACTTCCAGTTTTCGAGCAACTTCACTTGCCGCTATCGGGTGCGCAATGGCTCCGGTGGCTCTCCCATTGTGCCGTTTGAATCTACACTCTCAGTCACTGAAACGGGTGGTTCTGGTACGGCTGTTCGTGGTGCCGATGCCTAATCATGGCTATTTCAATCGACTGGCAAAATAAGGTGGTGGAAAGCACGGCAAGCATTCTCGACTTGCCCGTGTTTCATGCCACCCTGCGCGACCTTGAAGATGACGCAGCCGGGGCAATTCATCCGGTGACGCACAAGTGGAAGGCGCTTGATTTGGGTGGCGGGGCGTTCATGTACCAGATGGACTTAAATCCTTACTACAGTCTCAAATTCCCTACGCCGGGAAACTATTCAATCAAAGGAAATCTGAACTGCATTATCGTGCCTGTTGTCGGCGTCTATGTTGAACGCCAAACATCACTAGCTTATGCCACCACGGCCATTGGCGGATCAGGCCCAAGCGCGGCAGATATAGCGGCGGCAGTCCTCGCCGCCGCGCAGATCACGCCGATACATGCTGACAGCCGAATGAACAACGGCGCTCCCATCGTTGGAGACGGCTCTATCGCTAACCCGTGGAGAGGTGTCGGTGTCATTCCTTAGAAAGTCGTTCAGCCAGTTATCGTACTTTCCTCCAGTATGGTTTGTTGAGGATGAATCAACGATACCGTCAGAGCTTCTTTGGCCTAAAATGGTTGAAGGTTCATGCGGTGGATCTGCTGTTGATCCTCGAAAAGAGAGGCGCAGAAAGCAAAAGCTACTGGAGCAAGAAGAGGATGATATTGAGGAAATTATGCTCATCATTCAGTGCTTCTTGGGCGCTCGTCAATAGTTTCCTGTTAGCTGTCGCATTGGTTGTTTGATGGATACTTGAGCGGATAAATCACTCAGGATTCAAGCCATGTCTTTATCCCATTGCATCGACAAAGCACAGAACGAAATTCGCCGTCACAAGATTCTGCTGCAAAAGGAAAAGAAGCCTGATGAGGCTCTGGCGTATGAGAAAGAGCAGAGCGCCGCGCTGAAAGAACTCAAGTCAATGCTGGATCTTCAGGCGCTGGACGGCGAAGAGAATAAAGGCAAGGCAATTGCCAAGCTGAAATCAGTCATTGAATCCCTGTCGCTGGATCGTGATGAAGTCGTTATTCAGATTGAGGCCAAAGGCGGAAAAGTTGAAACGCCTTCGATTATTGATTTCACCGAAGAGCCTGCTCAGGCAAAAGTACCAGTCGTTCCATCTGGAAAAGGCATTTTCGTTGATCGTATTACCGGCGAGGAAGTTCACGTTACCGATGCGCAGCGCGACTTCTTGAAGACTGCTTCCGAGAAAGAGCAAGAGAACATTGCCGCAGGTAACTCTGTTGGGCAGTTCAAGATATTCGGCTTTGATGGCAGTACGTTCTTGGCGATTACTCAGCCAAATAGTTCGCAATGGATGGTTGCAAAGTTTGAAGATGATGGCCGGCTGACTGGCGCGAAAGATGGCCGCCACAATGGGCTGATGGGTTTTGCTTTTGATGACCGGCGCGTTGATGTTGTCCAGAAGAAGGATTACGACAAGGCCAAGGCGCAAGAAGCGAAGATTGCTGCTAACAGCAAGGAAATTGCAGATGAAGAAGCCAAGCCAACTTGGTACGAGTACAAAGGCGTCATCTCTACATTCCCGCGCAGTCTGATTAAGAAGTCTGGCCGCTGGTATCGCATTGGCACAGACGACAAATTACTGTTAGTTGGTCGCCGGTCTGGTGATGCCTCGCTACTTGACTCTATTAGCAACAATGGCCGGGAGTGGGTTCCGTCCAAACAGGTTAATGTTTCGCCTGATGGCCGTGTGATGTTTGACCGTGATGCAAAGCCGGCTGAAGATGTTCCTGACGCAGTAAAGGATCGCGTTCGTTACGCGCTAAACAAACTTCAAGACGTTGAATCCGCCATGAAGTCCGTTGAGCGTGCGCGTGGTCGTGGGCATATCTACAACATTGAGTGGCAAGATCAGCAAAAGAACATTTCTAGCGCAAACGACACTCTTGATGAATTTCGCACTCGCGCAGAAGCAAAGGGGATTGACGCTGATGCGGTGATTAAGTCGCTTGGCGGTATTCCTGATATGGCTGCAATTAAGCCTGTTGGTGCTGAATCAGATCAAACAAAAGGACTCCCCGCAACTCATCTAACCTTTGAGCAATGGCTTGAGAATCGCTACGAAACCAATAAATATAAAAACACCTACCTGAGAAACGAGAATGGCGACAAGAGAGCGGCAATGATTCGCTCTGTTAGCGCACACAATGAAGCCAGCGCTAGAGCCACATATTTCCGCGACATTCTCAGCGCTCCGCGAGATGGTGACTTGTCGCTTGATGTGTTTGATGAGCTTACTCAGACTGAAAAGACTGAGGCTGATCGCCATTTCTTCAATCTCGGAAAGAAAGTTTCTGACCGTTACGCAGCCGAAGCGATTGAAAAAGGTCGCATTGAAGACGAGAAGATTAAGCCATACCAAGATTTATTCAACGAGCTTGACCAGCAGATCAAGGCGCGTGACGGCAAGCCGACTACCGATGTTGAGCGCAATCTGATTAAGCGCCGTGGATTGGTAGAACTGGCGATTAACGAAATAAAGAATGGCCGGGAGCCGGATGGCAGAATTCTCCGTGGAGTTTCCGACAATGCTGAAGCAACTACCAAGCACATCAAAGACGAAAACGGCAATACCGTCACTGAAGTCACTTTGCCGAGTGGCAAGAAGGTTGAAATCAACAGGCTGAACAGCGCTGAGTCAATGGGCCTTCCGGGCTGGCATGGCCCTAGCGGTTACTTGGCTGACACCAGAGAAGGCGCGATTAAGGTTCTGGTGGATAAGGATATTACTGATGCTGCCAAAAATCCTGAATCAACTGAAGATCAGCAGGGCGACTTGCGAGGCTATGCTTATGCTCTTGTGAAGCGAGGCCAGATTCTTACAAGTGGATCATTCCCTTCACCGAAATACATGGAAGCTGACGAAACAAGCAGCGTATCAAAGTGGAAGAAAGAGGCTGATCGTCTTGGCGCTGATCTGTACATCGGAGGTTATCCCGGCGCTGATACATTTGAGCCGCAAGACGGCTTGATTTTCGGAATGACGTTTGATGAGATTTCCGCAAAGCAACAAAAACGCACCGTACCGCCGTCACTCGCTGGAAAAATGCCAAAGGATGCTGTTCTAGCCTACGAGGCTCAGGATAAACCTATCGCAGCAAGTGCCACGGCCAACGCAGAAAAAGAACCAGACTCATCGCCTGAAGTGGCATTCGATGCAAAATCAGCATGGGAAGGCATGACGCCTTCGCAGCGATTCTCCGCGCTTGATGCGTTTGCTGGCGCGGGACAAACCGACATGGGGCAGCGCTACAAAGATCGCGTTTGGGATTCTTTTAACGTGGGCGAGAAGTCTACACTGTCAAATGTTTTGAAGTCTGCGCAGAAATCGCCTGAAGTATCTCCTGAGCCAGTTGAGAATGACCGCAATACATTCACCCTTGAACGCTTGAATCAAAAAACTGGAGCAATGGAGTCGCTATCGTTTGAGCGTGGCGAATACGTTCAATACACCGTAGGCGGCAAAGAGCTATTCGGAGAAATCAGCGGGATCTCACACGCAAAGAATGAGTTTGCAGTTGATGGCCTATGGTATCCATTCGGTTTTGCGTACAAAGCAGATCGCCCGGAAGCGGCGGGTTCCGACAAAAAAGTTTCGATGTCTTCTGTCATTGATTCAGTCAACAAAAAGAACAGCGACGGTTTGACTGAGGCAGATCGCATTCCAAACACGGACGGCATCGTAGAGCAGCACTCAGCAACAATTGCCAAGATGTTTGAAGGCGAACTATCCATTGACGAGTTCAAGGCTGCATTCGCTCTTGTTCGTGATAATCGTGAATCCATTGAGGCAGAGCTTTCCAAGCTGAAGAAAGACGCCCTGTTGAAGATGGGCGGCGCTAATTTCGCCTATCGCTACAAGACCGAAACAAAGCCAGTGATCATTCGCGGCCTGTACGGCGACATGCTCGGTGACTTCACGCTGAACAAGACGCTTTCTTACTTCGTCGGTGGCAACATGGCCGACGCAAAGAACAAGGCGATTCAGAAGATAGTCGATGAATCAACTCAGGCCGACATGGACGCCTTTGGTGAAAGGGTCAAAGAGCGCCGGGCAGAAAACGAGAAGCGTGCGGAGGAAATAAAATCCGCCGTCAATGATCCGAAAACGCTAGATGACTTCCGCTTGTACCTGCGTGCCGAGATGGCCAAAGGAAAGACGGACAAAGAAGCCCGGATGACGATGACGCCTGAGCAACGGGCGACTTACGATAATTTTGCCGCAGAATATAGCCGCAAGCTGCGCGCTGACCGAAAAGAAACTGCCAATACCAACATCTCCGCTGCTGCTGTGACGACTGCCGGCCAGTTGTTTGAAACCAAGCACACGAAGACCGGCGAGGATTTGTTTGTCGTCAAGACGGCTGATCGTGTTGAGCGTGATGTTTATAACCTGTGGAATGCAACCGCCAAAAAACTCGGTGGTTATTATTCTTCATACCGTGGCAATGGTGCTATTCCGGGCTTCACTTTCAAGGAAAAAGACAACGCACTTGCCTTCATGCAGTTCGTTGGTGGCGACGCCGTGGCTGCGCAAGAAGCCGTCAAGGAAGAGCGCAACGCCTACGCTGACGATAAAGCGCAATCCGCAGTAGAGCGCCTTACCGAAATGGCTGATCGCCTAGATGAACGCGCTGATGAAAGTCTTGGCCAAGAACGCAAGGCCAATACCTCACGCCGCGCACGCTTTGCCGCTTCCGCTGAAGCCGCTGCTAGTTCTGACAAGGCGCTGGCCAAGACCATGCGCAATATTGCCAACGCAATCTCTGAAGGATCGGCAAAGTTCTTGGACAAGGTTCGTCAGAAGTCACAGGTAGAAATGCTGCGCAGCACAATTGGTCAGGCCAAATACCAAGAGCTAATCACCAAATACACCAGCTACGCCAACCAAGAGCAGCACAAAGGCGAACCGGCTACTGCTGAAACGGCTGACTTTGCGCGCTGGCCGCAATTCACCGCAATGCGTTCTGACCTTGCCTCGCTTGGCCGTGACTTGCTCCAGATCGACGGCGCTAAGTTGCTTGGAAAACAATTATTGAAAGTTGCTGATGATGTCAGCGACGCCTACACGAAGTTTGCCAAAGAGAATTTGTACAAGGTTTCTGTCTTCTCAATGAAGAAAGAAGGTAGCGAAACAACTTACCCGGCAATCTTCAGCACGGAAGACAAGGCACTAGAGGCAATCAACCGCTCAGGCCACAAAGGCAAGGCCGCAGTTGTTTCGTTCAAACGTGGCGAACACATAGTTGTTATGGGGCCAGAGATGGCTAAAGAAAAAGGGCTATGGTCAGGCGATACCGACAAGCGCATCACTCTGACACCTGAGTTCGGTGAAGAAATCGTTGCCAAAAACAAGGCGTTCGGAAAACGCAACCGTATTTCCATGCCGTACATCTTCGACAATGTGAGCCAAGAACGCGCACGCTGGAAGGCTTTGGGAATTGAATCTCCTGCTGAGATGCGCGCCGCCTTACGTGAGTTTGTCGGCCTGCAAGAGCGCCCGGCTGAAGCTGACAAGATTAAACAGATGGAACGCGCCATGATTGGGCGCAAGAATGATGGCTTGGACTTCTTCCCGACTCCTGCCAATACCGCGCAGGACATGATTGACGCGGCTGAAATTGAGCCGGGAATGTCGGTTCTTGAGCCTTCTGCCGGCATGGGTCATATCGCTGAACAAATTCGTGAGGCTGGCGTTGATCCTGACGTTATTGAATACGGCTCTGATCGCCGCGAACTGCTAGAGGCCAAGGGCTTCCGTGTTGTTGGTAACGACTTCATGGAAATGTCGCCGCGTGGCTTTACTTTTGGCGATGTATTCAAGGATCAAGACGGAAATTTAGGCGTGATGCGTAGTTCTGGTGGCCTTGGGAGCAATCGCGTTGGCCTTGATCCACTGGATGAAAATGGGGTTCCTGATCAACGTAGATTTGCGTGGGTTGATCGTGACTCATTGGTTGGCGTAGAGAAACGCGCTGGCAATTCAGGTTATGACCGAATAATTATGAATCCGCCGTTTTCTGATCGCCGGGATGCAGAGCATGTCCAACACGCATTTACCTTACTAAAGCCGGGTGGCCGTATCGTTGCCATCATGGGCGAGGGTGTTTTCTTCGGTCAGGATGCTAAGGCCAAGTCATTCCGTGAATGGCTGGAGAAAGTCGGCGGCACTTCTGAGAAACTGGAAGAAGGCACGTTCCTTGACCCATCGCTTCCAGTAAATACTGGCGCAAACGCAAGACTTGTGGTGATTGATAGGCCGGTTGGTAGCGTAGAATCAGACGAGGTTAATCAGTCGAATCCATACGGGTCATATCATGCAAAAGCAGTCGAATTTAACAACGCACCAGAATCAGACAGAGTATTCCAGTTCGGAAATGGAGCCGGCTTGGGAAGTGTGCGGCGGCGCGGCCTTTCCCGACAATTTGGCAGCATCGCCAACGGAGCGCCGTCCAAGGCGTATTCAACCGGCGTTGCAGACTTCCGTGGAACAAGTATCAACGGGCCAGAAGACCTAGCTGATATTGCTCAGATTTACCGGAACCCATCTTATGAAACGATGCGTTATTTCTTTGTCAAGAATGGCGCAATTGTTAGCCAGAATGCCGTAAGTTCGCGCCTTCCGGGTTCTTCAAATATATTCTTTGGCAAGTCTGATGCTGAAAAGGCATCATGGGCAAACCAGATTGCAATAGAAGCAAAAGCATTGGGCGCTGATGGCGTCTATCTGCTGCACAACCACCCAAATGGTGATCCTAGCGCGTCCAATGAAGACATGGCAGCTACGCAAACTATCATTGGAATGATTGAGCCGCATGGAATCCGCGTGCTTGACCATGTGATTATCAATCACAACAAGTACGGTGTGATTGAGACTGTTCAGCGCAACGGTCAAGAGGAATTGGACTGGCGCGTAGTCAATAAAGATTACAACTCCGACGAGCAGTATTCATTTGCTAATCCAAAGCAAGCCCACCCGGTTATCGGTGCGTTGGTATATGGGCCAAAGAACGTCGCTATTGCTGCAAAACAGGCGCAGGTTAGCCCCGGTCAAGTTGTCATCGTTGGAACGGCTGGTTCTAATGGGGTCAGGTTGCTTGCCGAAGTCACGCCTGCGCAGATCACAAATCCAAAAATCACGATTGCAACAATTCGCCGCCTATCAAAACAAAGCGGCGCAGCGCACTTGTACGCTTACGGGATGCCTATTTCTGCCACAAATAGTTTGGCCGAGATGATCCGCAGAGGCATTTTCATTGATGCAATTGTGGTCGATGAAAGCGGTGTTGAATGGTCTGTTGCTGGAATTACTGGCGCTCACCCAAAGAAAGGATGGCACTTTGGAATTGAGTCATCTGGCAGCGAAGTTGAAATGACCGCCTGGCACGGTTCCCCGCACGACCACAACAAGTTTGACTCTAGCAAGATCGGTACCGGCGAAGGGGCGCAGGCTTACGGTTGGGGTCTGTATTTCGCTGGGAAGAAGGAGGTTGCGGAGTTTTATCGGGATACGCTCTCCAAACAGAGCAGCGATCCATTGTCGGTGCGCATTCGCATTAACGGGAAACCCATCGGAGAGTTGCTAGCAGACCGATTTCGTAGACCGTGGGATGCTAAGATTAAGGTTGCAATAGATGGCTCTGGCGGCAACCTTGACGCTGCTATTGATTCACTAAAAACACAGCTGGAAAACCAAGAACACATCTCTGGACCAAACGAAGCAACAAGGTCAAAATATGCAGAGATGTATTCATTCCTCGAAGATTTGAAAAACGAAACGGTCGAGGTAGTTGAGCCTGAATCAGGGCGTCTCTACGAAGTCGAACTTGCCCCGGAAGAAGACGAGTTTTTGGATTGGGACAAGCCGCTGAGTGAGCAGAGCGAGTTGGTGCGGGATGCTCTAACTGATAAATCGCATTGGCTTGGCGAATACTTCGCTGACACACTGGAGAGCGCACGCGAAAACGGAGCAAGATTTGATGAGACAGGAGAAACGCTTTACAAGATAGCGACAGATCAATATGGCTCCGACAAGGCCGCATCTGACTACCTGCACTCTATCGGCATTCGCGGAATCCGCTATCTGGATGGCTCAAGCCGTGGCACTCCAAACCATTCTTTTTCTGTTGGTGGCGTTACCGCTACAGGAAATAATCAAAAGTGGTCTGTAAAGCCACTGATCGGTGGTCTTGAGTCAATTGGATTCAGCAATGATGTCTCTAAAACCGCAATTTCGTACCTTAATGATTCTCGCAACACAAATGATCCACTTGCTAACGCAATTCTTGGCGCAGAGATGGATTTCAAGACAGGAGATGTTGGAAGCGAAGTTTCTGAAGCGCTGAAGAAAATCTCTTATGTTGGAACAAATCCAAATCATAACTATGTGATTTTCAGCGACGACGATGTTTCCATCACCGCCAAGTTCGCCAAAGACGCAAAACGCACCAACGAAACGCCAGAGTCAATCCGCAGCGCTCTAGTTGAACGCTTCGGTGCTAAAGGTATTGCTGCCCTAGAGAAATCTGGAATGCTCAAGATTATGAGCATCAACGATGCGCCTTCAGCAATCCTTGAAACTGCCATCGAACAGAATGCTTCAGCGCTCTACACAATCGACGGAGTAGCTTATCTGTTCTCTGACCGGATGACGGCTCAAGATGCACCGGGCAAATTACTTCATGAATTGGGTGAGCATCATGGCCTAGCAACCATGCTTGGTGATTCTGGATTCAAGGCATTGACCAAGCGCCTAGTCAATATGGCCAAGGCAAACGGATCTATCGCCGCGAAGGCATGGGAAGGCGTCAAGACGAAATATGGCGAGTTCAACGGAAAGAGCTTTGCTGATCTGTCTGGAAACGAACGCTTTATCCATGAAGTCCTAGCCGCAATCGGCGAGAACAAGGAAGGCCAGAAGACAAGCATCTGGCGCGAACTGCTGGCCAAGATTAAATCATGGCTGGCCAGCAAAGGTCTTGCATCCGATTGGTTGAATGAAGGCGACATCGTTAATCTGGTCAATGGCTCATTGAAGAAGATCATGCGCAATGCAGAGACTGGATTGGTTGATCAATCGACAATGGCATCAATCATCACTGATCACTTCAAACAAATTGTCGAAGCCATGAAGGCTGACAAATCTCTCGTTGAGGACTGCGCATAATGTCTTGCACCTATACCCACCAAGGACAAACATTCACGGCTTGGGAGTTTGTGGATTATCTTGCCGGCCTTCCGATGAGTGACTTGATGAAGTATCTGCCTGAGAAGGCTAGGGCGCAGGTTGCGATGGCTGCGGCGCGTGATAATCTGCGCGGCATGGCCGACAAATATACCGTCGCCGGCACACAAGCGCCTACCTCTGCCGGCGACTATAAAAAACGCGCCGACCAAATGGATCGTGCATTCACGGCAATGGGTCTCGAATCTCGCCGCGAGTCATCACGCGCATCTGCATCAGAATACGTCGAAGTTCAAGACCCGAACGACGAAGACAAAACCTACAAGCTCCGCGTGTCGAACCATCAACTTCCAAACGGATACGCCCAGCCCGATTTCGACGTTATCGCCAATGAAAACCGTCATGGAGGCCACGATTGGAATAATGCGGGAACGTGGATAGATGCGGTCAATTGGATTGCCGATAAAACCGGCACAGAGCCGCGTGGCGTCGTAAAAACACTGGCCGACAAGCGCCGCCGAGAACTCGAAGAAGAGAGGATCGCGGAGTCCGCCGAGCGCGAAAAAATCAAGGCTAAATATTCAGACCAAGACAATCGGATCGTCGCTGAAAAAATCAGGCTTTCGGCATGGCTCGATTCTTTGCCGCAGGCATCTTCTATATCTGTAAGCAACAAAGGAAAATTGAACGCCATCAAACCAAGCGGCGAAGTTTTGCAATACGGCGCCAAGCCCTTCGGGATGGCAAACTCAACCAAAACAATTGACGATGTGCGGAATTATATTGGATTCGCTCCCACCCCTAACAGCGCGGCAACTCGGTTGCCTGGCGCACTGGATCAGACCGGTATGCAGGAGCGGCCAGAGGCGGAACCTACACAGTTTGAAAGCGGGGCCGGGAGCGACGGCAATATAGCACAAACAAATAAGAATGAACCAATCACCGCCGGCGATGGATCAACGGGGAGCGTAAAACCTCCGCACGTTGCAGCAGCAGAGCAGATGCTTTCGCTGATGGATGATCCAGTTTATACATATGGTCTTCGCGTTCTTCCGGATGATTTCACCGATCCTGTCAAGCTAGGCGATTCCGTTCCTAGTAGCTTTGTTTGGCAAGACGGAGAAATCACAGACGAAGAGATCGACGGCATTTCAACAGCAGGAATTCGCAGATCCGACTTGGATTCTGTGCTGGCGGCAATGAAGAATATCGGCGTGACCGGAAAGAATGGGCCAAACGGCTACTACTTTGGGAGCCGCGTTGTTCTTGTTCGTGGTGATTCAAATGGATCAGGACAGGATGTCGGTGAGACGATAATCCGCGACCCTGAAGTTCTTGGCGAGTGGAAGAAACCAACCAACGGACTTTCCGAGGTAATGCCGAATGAGCCAAGCGCGTCGGCAGGTTCCGACGCTAACATCCGCGCCTCAATCGACTTCAAGATTTCAGACTTTGCTGGAAAGGTGACAGAAACTGCTTCCGATGTATTCAACAAAGAAACGCCATCGACCATTAAAAGCTGGATCAAGTCTCAGCTAACACAGCGCCGGCCATTTATGCTCGGCTTCCTGACGCTAGACCAGATTGCTGATATTTATGGCAAGACAATGGAATCTGTTAAGCGCTTTTCGACTGAGGTTCAGAAAATGGACACGGAAAAGCAGAAGATTTCTGACTCTGCCGACAAGGTTGTTGAGCGCTGGCGTCAGCTTGACTCAAAAGAGGCTGATAAGCTGGCAGACATCATGCACGAAGCCACGTTGATGCAGTATGACCCGGAAGCCTTTGCGCCTGATGATCCTTCGTTTGATCCGAATAAGCCGCAAGAGTCTTTGTATAACCGCTTCAATGAACTAAGCGAAGATGCGCAACAGATTTACCGCGATGTTCGTGATGACTATAAAAAGACTATTGCTCAAGTGCGCGACGGTTTGGCAAATCGTATTGAACGCGCTACGACAAACGGTGGGGCTGCTGCTGCAAAGATCCGGTTGGAGTTTGACAACTATCTTGAGGAAGGCCCGTACTTCCCGCTGGCGCGTTTTGGCGACTTCATTCTAGTGAGTGACAACGGATTGGCTGGTGGCCGCATTGTCGAGTCGTTTGAATCCGTCCATGAACGAAACAAGATGAAGGCTCAACGCTTGCAGGAAGGATATGAGCCTAGCCAGATCAAGGAAACGACCAAGCAGGATTACACACAGTCGAAAGATGGTGCAGCCGGCCAGTTCGCCAATGACGTAATCAAGCATGTTCAGGCTCTGGATATGGATGTTGATGAAAAGTCAGCACTGATTGACAACCTGAACCAGTTGGCTATTTCAAGCCTGCCAGATCAGAGTTATCGAAAACACTTCATGCACCGCAAGGGAGTTGCCGGTTTCTCAAATGACGCAATGCGTGCTTTTGCCAATGGTCAGTTCCATGCTGCACACCATATCGCCAAGATCAATCACGCTGATCAGTTGTCGTTCATTGTCGATGAGATTATGAAAGAAACACGCGATGCAAAGAGCGGCGATGTGACTGAGCCTGTTCAGGTGGCCAATGAGTTGAAGAAGCGACTTGATGACATTGTTAACCCCAAGACAGGCCCGGTTGCTGCTTCGCTAGGTCAGCTTGGTTTTGTGATGAGCTTGGGCGGCAATTTGGCTTCAGGTATTACCAACCTTTCGCAAACTCCATTGGTAACTTTCCCTTGGCTTGGCGCAAAGTTTGGTTTTGACAAAGCTGGAATGGCAATGTCTAAAGCCTCAAAGGATTACTTTGGCGGAAAGTGGGATAAATGGTCTGGTTATGTCTTGCAGGACAATCCATCTCTGACAGATGATGAACGAAAAATGCTCAAGATGCTTCAGGACGAAGGAAAGATTGACCTGACTCAAGCACATGACCTTGCTGCTGTTGCAAACCAGAATAGCGCACAGAGCAAAGGCGCTTATGCACGAAGCAGGGCAATGAAGGTTGTTGGCTGGACGTTCCACCTTCCTGAAGTATTCAATCGTCAGGTATCTGCATTGGCTGCATATCGACTTGCTTCTGAGTCAGGCATGTCGCACTATGAATCTGTTCAGTATGCTGCTCAGGCGCTTGATAGAACACATTTCAACTATGCTCAGTCAAACCGCGCTCGTCACATGAATGGCGATGTAATGAGAACGCTGACGATGTTCAAGCAGTACAGCCAGCAGATGACCTACATGCTGGTCAGAAACACCTATCAGGCGCTCAGGGGCGAGTCTCCAGAAGTTAGAAAGGAAGCCCGTAGGCTACTGGTCGGAATTCTATCGATGCACTTCATGGCGGCTGGCTCTATGGGGCTTCCTTTAGGGTTGTTTGGTATTTCAACAATTCTTCTGCCGATTGCTGGAATGTTATTGGGCGACGAGGATGATCCTTGGGAATGGGAAGTTGAATACAGAAAGATGCTTGCTGAAACCTTCGGAACAAAAGGCGGCGAGGTAATTGCTCATGGCCCGTTGCGTGCAGTGATGCCTTGGGCTGATTTTGCTGGCCGCGTTGGTCTAGGTGATATGTGGTTCCGTCCTCCAGCTAAGGAGATGGAAGGCCGTGCAGCAGTAGAAGCGTGGATGCAAACACTGGCCGGCCCGGTAGTTGGTTACGTTGGGAATGTTGGCACAGCAGCAAAGCTAATGAGCGAAGGGAATTTCGTTCGTGGCGTAGAGGCGATGGTTCCTAAGATGGTTGCTGCACCAATGAAGGCGGCTCGATTTGCTACCGATGGCGTTCAGTCAATGAAGGGCGACGATCTTGGAGTCAAACTAGATCCTCTTGATATTCTATTCACAGCGGCTGGATTTAGCCCATCCGACACTTCAGAGATGTACGAAGCAAGGAACGCAATCAAGAACCGCGAACATTTGCTGGATATGCGCAGAAAGCAGATCATCAACCATTGGCATCATGCTAGAAAAGCAGGCGACTCAGATGGCGTGAAAGAGGCAAACGATATGGCCAAGGCTTTTAATGACGCAAACAAAGGCGTCAAGAGCTTGCAGATTACGCCAGCGACATTTGCCAAGTCGGCAGCAGCGAAAGAACGCAACGCCAGCCAAATCAAACTTGGCGCTTATCTTTCAAAGGGGCGCGAGTCGCTTAGGTCTGAAGGCTCGTTCGCCGATGTGAATGCAAGCGAGTAAACGACAAAAGCCCCGCGCTCATTACGAGGCGGGGCTGATTGTTAATGTTGTTTGAAAAGCAAATTACAAGCGTCTTCCTTAAGTAGCTCTACCCCGCTAATGGCGTCAGCTATTAAGCTAGGTTTATGAGGCAGTACAGTTTCTTCTTGCATGAAGATAGCAAGCGTTGTAAGCATTGATCTGGCGTAGCACAGGCGCAGCGTGGCATTGTCAAAGTCGTCGTTCATGGTATTTCCCCTGATTGTTCGTTAGGGGCGACTGACGCATGCCAGCCGCCCGGATTGGTTGGCTAGTTTTTAGGCAATATCTGACGTTGACCGTAATACGTCAAGCACGGACTTGTTCCAGCGCGGCTCGTATCCTGAGTGACCGTTACGGGAGAATGGCTTCATCTCGCCATGCTTGCGGCCAAGTTCGGTTACGACCCTATTCCCCGATTCGTCTTTGATCATTAGGCCGGCATCACGCAAAATATCACCAACGGCACGCGACTTAATGCCAAGCAGTTCGCCAAGTTGCGTTTGGTTTAGATTTGCTGGTTCTTCAACAGAAGGAAGCGCCAAGCGATACGGCTCTGTGGTTAATCCAGTATCTTCGTGGATGGCCTGAAGCGCCACTGCCATTGCCATCTCCTTGCGTACGCCAATCTTTTGCATCATGGAGACTACAAGAAGGTGGGCGCGAGTGGCGTTGGTCGGGTTTGCGATGGTGTTGCGTTTCGCTACACCTTCTTTGCGCAGTCGATAAAACTCTTTGACCAGTTCAACCTTGAATCGCACAACGATCTCAGTGTTACGCATGAGCGTGAGCAGGAACGTGGATTGCTGCTCGTTGAGGATGGCAAACTGTACATCGCCACCGCCATGCTGGCCTTTTGCTCTTGGTGCGATTTCAAATCTGACCAAGCCGAACTGCTCAATGTGGCCTTGGTAGTCACGAACTAGCTTCATAACGCTGGCGTGTTCGTTATCGGTATTGGCTGCGACGATCTGGGATGTTGTGGCGAACTCATCGCCATGTTTGATTACTAGTTTCATTTGTGTTCCTTTGAGAGAGGTTTTCCACCAAAAGGCGATGGAGGCCAAGCGCTCAAAACCGACACAAGACGGCGGGCATATTCCCCTTTCGGGTATTGTATTAGCCGCACGCTCGGCCATAGACATGAAATCTATGGTCGTAAAAAATCCACTTGGCTTACGGGAGTGGAATCCGCTTGTGTATTCGTGTTTTGAGCACTTGCGCTCAAGTTACACGATTAGGTTATTACGGTCAACGCAAATAAAACCCGCCGAAGCGGGTAATTTTAGTTCGTCTTGTATGCCTTGTAGCCCCTGTCATTTAGGCAATCCACCCAAATCTTTTCACGGACTGCGATTTCATCTGATTTTGTTGTTCCGCCCGACGCGGCACCGGCTACAAGCGTTCCAGCAAGAATGAAAGGAATAGCCGGCCAGAATATTGCCCCGGCAACTGCTGTTGCTACGCCTGCTACCGCAGTTCCGCCAGCCACTGCGCCAAGGGCTGCATTTCCTGCAACCGCTTCAGTCTTGTCGAATGTTTCTGATACTGTCTTGCACTCGGCCTTATCTTGCTCGAACTTGGCTTGATCGTGGATTGTCTTTTGATCAACGACCAGTTGTTGCGTTGAGCAGCCTGCTATCAATGAGATAGCCACTGCGATAGATACCATTGTACTTTTCATTTGATTCCCCTTTTTATTGAAATTGCATCATGTGCTTTTGTTGCCAATCGTTCAATTTTGATAGCGGTATCAGTTCGAGTTTGGTCATACCTTCCCCCGATAATCTGCGTACATATACCAATCAGGCGTAACAG